>PPYF01370190.1_pt1 | contig 110901 bp, 91 predicted proteins | sample 1559871 | NCBI WGS metagenome assembly PPYF01 (sample SAMN08240021, study PRJNA423297) | Human gut metagenome, whole genome shotgun sequencing project.
TTTCAAGACCGCTGCCTTCAGCCACTCGGCCATCCTTCCATAGCGCGGAATTATGCCTATCTCTGACCCCGCTGTCTAGCTCCGATTGTAAAAAAAATGGATTTTTTTGTTTGTTTGCTCAAAGTTCATCCGAATATCCCTTTTAAAAGGATAACCTGTTAATATAATGGCTGAATAATGGTGATTGTTTATTCAATTTTCTATTTTTAATTACATTGTCTCTTAAAGGCTCGCAAACTGAATGCGTACATTGAACCAACTCAAGCCAAATACACTAACTCGTCTATATGCCCTATTTCTTCTTTTTATGGTCATATCGCTTTTTCTATACGCTTACAGTTATTTTGACACTTGGCTAGATAGCAAAAAAAACGCTATCAACAATACAACTCTCAAATTCTCTCGACAGGTTGAAGATTACCGTTACCACTCTAATCAACTTTTTCAGTTATCAAATAAAATAACCGATACCTCGATGTTTCCTGTATTGCGACTTAATCCAATAAAATTGCGTTCTGATGTATTTTGGCTTGAAGGACGAGACCAAACCGTAGATTCCATTATATTTGGTAAACCCAATGAGCAAACCTTTCAGTTAGCACAACGATTTGCAAATTCACTCGAAATTCTTTGGGGTGTGCGTAATGATTACAGTTCTCTTTATTATCTAAATGGTAAAGGGAATGATCTTATCTTAATTACAACCCATTCAGTGCTTAAACCGGAGATCCGTTACAAAGAAAGCTATTTAACATTAACGGCTGAAAGTAAACGGTCTGAGTTATTGATGCAATCAACTGCATTAGATGAAAAAGAGAGCCTTTCTCCTATTAGGAAAATGTCTACGGAAAACATTTATTACTATACTTATCGTATTATGTTTAATGTGCCAGGGCAGCTAACCAGCGTAGTGGCGTTTGATTTGCCTATCAATAATTTCTTGCCTTCAGAGCTATCTCCACACTACTTAAGATTACTTCCGACAGGTCAGCAATCTGTTTATGACAAAAATAACATTGAAATATCAACCGATGGCTCTTCACTGATTTTTTCTCAACCGATTATTGGGATCCCCTATTCACTCTCTTATGAATACCCTATGAAGTCGATCATAAAAGAGATTGCCTACAAAAATATTTGGTTATTAATCAGTCTGCTGATATTTATTTCTATCTCCGTTTTTGGCCATATTTATATCCGTAATAAGTACGTTTTCCCTTATATCTCGATGACTCGTAATCTACGGATCAAAGAAGAGATGACAAACGACATTATTTCAAACCTTCCGATAGGATTGCTAGTCTATAATTTTTCCTCTAACCATAAGATTATTAGTAATAGTCATGCGGAAAAATTACTGCCTCATATCGATTTATCTAAGATCCGCCAAATGGCAGTTGAGCACAATGGCTTAATCCAAACGGCTATCAACAACGAAATTTATGAAATAAGAACAAGTAATAATAACAATATTGACAATACATCATTATTCATATTTCTGAATAAAGATAACGAAGCGCTAATCAATAAAAAATTACAACTTGCACAGCAAGAATATGAGAAAAATACCATCGCACGACGCAAGATCTTATCTAATATGTCATTAGAATTAATGCGTCCTATCAAAGATATAAATGAGATGGTTTATCAATTTAAAGAATTATTACCCGAAGACACTCATCAACAATTGCTTAGCTTATTATTAGAGAAAACAAATTACATTTCTGAATGGATAGAAAACATTACATTAATTAATAAGTTAGAAAACCAAGAATGGAAAATTCATAAGGATGAATTTGAACTATCAACATTAGTTGAATCTATTCTGATAACAGCATCGCCTTTTATGATAAGAAAAGGCCTAACACTTTATTTCCACAATAATATAAGACCTGGATTACTTTTAATTAACGATGGTCCCGCTTTAAGTAAGATTATTTTATCATTGATTAATTATGCCATTAGCACGACTAATTATGGAAAGATAACCGTTAATCTGAATTTAGTTAAAAATAAAGATAAAGAAGAAATACTTATAGATATTATTGACAGTGGAAGTGGGCTTACACCTCAAGATATTGCTAATATAAAATACCCATTCTTAGGACAAGCAATGGGAGACAAATATTATTCTAATTCAGGTATCATTTTTTATTTATGCCATTTGCTATGCAACAAAATACAAGGAGAATTAACGATTAAGAGCCAAGAAAGTATTGGTTCTCATTTCCAAATTGCACTTCCATACCAGCATATAGATACTGAAGAACGAACATTTAACGTATTATTAGAGGGAATAAACGCAAAACTCGCTATAAAAAATCCTGAAATAGAAAAAATTATCTGTCAACAGCTTGATAAATATGGCGCCACATACTTTGATAAAAATAGAGAGAATCTTTATCCTGAATACGATATCATACTTAAGGATACACCGAATGATAGCCCTGAATCTCCAACAATATTATTAATGAGTTCTATTGTTGGATTTGAAAAAATATCAAAAGATTTAATAAAGTGTAACTATAACTTCGGTGATCCTTTAATAGAGGCTATTACTTATTTAATTGAAGAAAATGAGTCATTTTCCCTAGATACAACTGAAGAGAGTATTTGGGATGAAAATAATAACCTTGATAAATACGAAGTAATTCTTAATAATTATAGGAAGAAGTTGAATGGTAGTGATTATAAGGAACTATTTATCAGTACTGTTCCTATTGATGTTGAAAAACTACACTTAGAAGCAACAAATAAAGACTTTCATTCTCTAGCCCAGACAGCTCACCGTCTAAAAGGGGTTTTTGCCATGTTAGATTTAGAATATCTCAGAGAAAGCTGTGAATATTTAGAGCATGACATAAAAAATCATAATGAATTAGAGATCAAAGAACGTATCACTCAACTGGATAAATGGATTCAACAGTTGCTGCAGCAAGGTAACAATTAAACATGAATAACCTTAATATTATTATTGCCGATGATCACCCAATCGTTTTATTCGGTATTCGTAAATCTTTAGAACAAATTGAATGGGTCAATGTTGTAGGTGAATTTGAAGATTCGACTTCACTTATCAATAACTTACCTAAGTTAAATGTGGATGCTTTAATTACTGACTTGTCTATGCCTGGCGATAAGTATGGTGATGGTATTACACTCATTAAGTACATAAAAAGACATTATCCTAATTTGTCGATTATCGTACTCACAATGAATAACAACCCAGCTATTTTGAGCGCAGTTCTTGATCTTGAAATTGAAGGTATTGTGCTTAAGCAAGGTGCTCCGACTGATCTACCAAAAGCATTGGCTGCACTACAAAAAGGCAAGAAATTTATGCCTGAAAGCGTTGCGAAGCTACTTGAAAAAGTAAATGCAAATGGTTATGGCGATAAACGTTTATCACCAAAAGAAAGTGAAGTGCTGAGATTATTTGCTGAAGGCTTTCTTGTGACTGAAATCGCGAAAAAACTTAATCGTAGTATTAAAACGATTAGTAGCCAGAAAAAATCAGCCATGATGAAATTAGGTGTCGATAACGATATCGCATTACTTAATTACTTGTCATCAGTGACTATTGATAAGGAAATTAACGGCCCAGATTAATTTCACCGTAGTTACCTTAGTCGCACCGATAAAATCAGGAAGCTCATCCCTTTGTGGGAGCTTCTCTGCTTTTTGATTTTTACTCTTTATCCCTCATTCTCTTTGGGTTTGCCTTTCTCTTTTCTTGCAAATATTTCCTGTTCAGAAGCACCTTATAAGCAGCATGGCTTATATCATACCTTTACTAGTTTTTTCGCTTATAGGCTGTTACAGAGACTCCCTCACTCTTCTTTTAATCAGCTTGTCTTATTATGGCTGTACTTTGTTTCATTTTATCTATCAAAATACTTTGTAATTACGTCATTTTTACCTTATTTGGGCTTAAAAAAACCAAGGCTAATCAATTAGCCTTGGTTTTTAACTCGCTTTATTGTTCACGATCTAGAATTATTCTTTAGGTATATGCTTCACCAATACTTCTCTTAAAATAGAAAGCGAAACAGGTTTAGATACACAATCATTCATTCCAGCATCAATACAGCGTTGTTTCTCTTCTGCAATCGCATTCGCCGTCACACCAATCACAGGCATATTACTGCCTATTTCTCTTATATGTGTTGCCAGCTGATAACCATTCATGTTTGGCATATTGACATCCGTCAGAACGATATCAACATGATTTTTAGCTAAATACGTTAATGCGTCACAGCCATCTTCTGCGGTTACTGTATTAAAACCGATTTTTTTCAGTTGATCGGTCAACAATAAGCGGTTTATTGGGTGATCATCGACAATAAGAATCGTTAAGGTTTGTAAGCTACAATCAGTATCTTGCTCCACCATATCCACACAATTTGCTTCCACTTTATTTTGTGGCAATTGCAGTATTATTTTTGTTAACTCGTTTAATTTATAAGTACTGCAGACCCATACGTTTCCAGCTATTTTCTTCGATGGCTCAAAATAATGCTCATTGATCCTAATAAATTGGCAGTTATCTTTTCTTGGTATATCGTAATCTGTGATAATAAAATCAGTTGAAGATAACGCCACTTCTTCAGTAAGTAATTCACAGCTCAAGCCAAAATAACGAAGGTATCGACCAATAAAGCCTTCTAAATAGAGGTTTTTAATATCAATAAAACAACGAACATTACTTTCTTTATAAATATTCTGTTTAGAAGAAGGCTCAATTCCTTCTAAAGCACCATAAAGAGGTATACGAACTGTAAAGCGGCTACCAATATTTTCTTGGGAAACAACGCTGATATCCCCATCCATTAAGTTAATTAGCTTTTCACAAATAGCTAAACCTAATCCTGTCCCTTCTGATGCACTTTCTGTATTTTGAGACACTTGGAAGAATGGTTCAAAAAGCTCATGCAATGCTTTGTCGCTGATCCCTCGCCCTGTATCGTGAATATCGAAATAGAGATAATAATCATCTTTATAAAGATGCAAGGTAATACACCCTGTCGTAGTGAATTTAATACTGTTATTCAATAAATTAGAGATAACTTGTTGCACACGAACAGGATCACTATTTACAATTTTAGGTACATTAGGTTCGATAAAACAGTAAATAGCCAAGTCTTTTTTCGCAATCAAAGGTAAATAGTTAGAGATAACAAAAGAGAGCACTTGGCGACAATTAAATGGCTTAATATCAATTTTTAACTGTTTAGATTCAATTTTCGAGAAATCGAGGATATCACTAATAATTTTTAGTAATAACGATGAGGAGTTATCCATCGTTTTTAATAATCGAGCAGTATCATCGCTTTGTGTAAGAGATTGTAATAACTCTAAATTACCAATAATGCCATAAAGTGGCGTTCGTAATTCATGGCTGACCGTTGCCAAGAACATCGATTTAGCTTGGTTAGCTTGCTCCGCAGCTGTCGCCATATTTTGTAATGAGCGCTCCATTTTAACCCGTGCGCTGATATCCACTAAAACACAGATAGCCACATCTTCATTTTGATAACGTGAATTAACAAAGCTGATTTGCAGATGATTACGATTGTTGGTCACTACATCGACCATATTGCTACTTTTCTCAGCAATAATAGAGAGGATATTTTGTTTATCGCTATGGCTAAGTAAACGAAAATAGTTATGAGCGAGTTCGTTACTTAAAATGATCATGCCATCACGTATTCTAAGAATACTAATCCCAACTGGTGCCGATGCCACAATCTTATGGTTAAACTGCTCGTGCTCTTCTAGGCGAGAGGCATTATTTTCGGCTGGAGAGAATATTTTTCGCTCAAAGATCCATACGAAGATAAAAATCATAATGGCTGAAATAATATTTAAGATCAGCGCATTAAAAATCGTAAATTTAAATTCATTTAAAATTTGTTTGAGTGGTAATGAATACACCACACTAAAAGATGAAGGCAATAATTTACGCTTAGCAACTAAGTCACTAAAGTCTTCATCAAAACCAAAATAAGGGGCACTAACATCAGGAACTTGTTTAACGGCATGATAGTTATTTTCTGCTGGATAGCTTAAAACCGTGGTGTTTCTACTATTAAGAAGGTGAATTGAAATCACTCTATCTTTAGCGGGAGAAAAATATTCAAGACGAATAGCCCTTTCAATACCGATCAAGCCAATAAATTTACCTGAGGCATAAACTGGCGACATAACATATAAAATGCCACTATCTCCTTTTGCATCTGGCACTATCCAATATTGGTTAACCTCTTTACCTTGTGCACGTTGATTGATGTAGTTACGTGTGTTTTCGTAAACCATCTTTTTCAACATTTCAGTATCAACAGGAGATGCGCGCAAAGGAAAGTTAATCATACACATGCTATGGGAGCCAACCATAAAGACTTGGTTTATTCCTTGCAGGGCGGGTGTATTATCTTTCCAATAATATAAGATGCTGTTAAATGAGCGAAAATAGTTATTCGTTTGCCCTTTAAACAATTCACAATCCGCAGTGTCATTAAGTTTATGAAGTGAAAAAGGTCCTTCATAAAATAATGAGTTTTTTATACTCGGATTTAAATTAATCTGTTCTTGATGTCGTTCTGCTAGGTATTGTAAATCACGGATGGTGCCAGAGGTTTGCCTAAAGAAGCCAAGAAGATTGGTGTAGTTATTACTATACTCTTGCCGAATATCTGACTTAGTGTCATTGAAAATATTGATGAGGTAAAACATGGTTAACAATGCACCCATCGCCCACAACATGATACCTAATACACGAAAAAGGTAGCGGGAAATTTTTAACGATGTTTTAAAGGACGAGAGATATCTCAAACAACCACCCTAATCAATAATGCCTACCGCATAAGAAACTTATTCTATTCTAGCAGAAGTTACTGTATGTCTGAATGATATGATCTTTATCATCAAGATAATTTTTTCTGATGATGAACTGATCCTACCATATAAAAAAAGCAGGCAATTATGCCTGCTTTCTGTTATTTATACATCACAATAATGATAAATATTATTCTTCGTCTGCATCATCCGCTAAATCTGAATCAGGTGCTTCTGATAACTCTTCGTTAATAACTTCATTAACTTCATCGTCATCTAATGCATCATCTTCATCTTCAACACGTTGCAAGCCAACAACCAACTCACCTTCGGTTGTACGAATTAAGGTAACACCTTGTGTATTACGTCCAACAATGCTGACTTCAGAAACTCGTGTACGAACTAATGTACCCGCATTCGTGATCATCATAATCTGATCAGTTTCTTCAACTTGAATTGCACCAACAACTTTACCGTTACGCTCACTGACTTTAATAGAGATAACGCCTTGTGTTGCACGATTCTTCGTTGGGTATTCGCTTTGAGCAGTACGTTTACCATAACCATTTTCAGTTACGGTTAAGATATCACCTTCACCACGAGGGATGATAAGTGAAACCACTTTATCGTCATCGCTCAGTTTCATACCACGAACACCAGTCGCAGTACGTCCCATTGGGCGGACACAATCTTCTGCAAAGCGAACCACTTTACCATCCGCAGAGAACAACATAACTTCGTTAGTGCTGTCGGTTAAATCAACACCGATTAACTCATCACCTTCATTTAAGTTGACGGCAATAATACCTGCACTACGAGGACGGCTGAAATCTTGCAGAGGTGTTTTCTTCACGGTGCCGCTTGCTGTTGCCATAAAGACAAACTTACCTTCTTCATACTCTCTCACTGGCAAAATAGCCGTAATACGTTCATTTTGCTCAAGAGGTAATAAGTTGATAATTGGACGACCACGAGCACCGCGACTTGCTTCTGGTAACTGGTAAACTTTCATCCAGTAGAGACGACCACGGCTTGAGAAGCACAGAATGGTGTCATGGGTGTTAGCTACCAACAGACGATCGATAAAGTCTTCTTCTTTAATTCTTGCTGCTGATTTACCTTTACCGCCACGACGCTGTGCTTCGTAATCGGTAAGTGGCTGATATTTAACGTAACCTTGATGAGAAAGTGTCACAACAACATTTTCTTCATTGATCAAGTCTTCGATATTAATATCTGCTGTATTTTCAGTGATCTCAGTACGACGAGGATCGTTATATTGATCTTTAATCGCATTTAGCTCTTCACGAATGACTTCCATCAGACGCTCTGGGCTTCTTAAGATATGCAATAGCTCAGCAATTTGGAGTAATAACTCACGATATTCATCTAACAGTTTTTCATGTTCAAGGCCAGTCAGTTTCTGCAAACGCAGATCCAAAATAGCCTGAGCTTGTTGCTCTGTTAGATAGTACTTACCGTCATGCACACCATATTGTGGCTCTAACCATTCAGGACGAGCAACATTGCTGTCACCAGCACGCTCTAACATGGTAGAAACGCTACCTAAATCCCAAGGTTGTGCAATTAACGCCGCTTTTGCTTCTGCTGGATTTGGTGCTTGACGGATCATTTCAATAACTGGGTCAATGTTCGCCAAGGCAACAGCCAGTGCTTCTAAGATATGGGCGCGGTCGCGTGCTTTACGTAATTCGAAAATAGTACGACGAGTAACAACTTCACGACGATGACGAATAAAGGCAGAGATAATTTCTTTTAAATTTAATAATTTTGGCTGGCCTTGGTGAAGCGCAACCATATTAATACCAAAAGAAACCTGCATTTGTGTTTGTGAGAATAAGTGATTTAATACCACTTCACCCACAGCATCACGTTTGATTTCAACGACAATACGCATACCGTCTTTATCAGACTCATCACGTAAGCCGCTAATACCTTCAATACGCTTATCTTTAACAAGCTCTGCAATTTTTTCAATTAAGCGAGCTTTATTCACCTGATAAGGAATTTCTGTCACGATAATAGTTTCGCGACCTGTCTTCTCATCAGTTTCGATATCAGCCTGAGCACGGATATAAATTTTTCCGCGACCAGTACGGTAAGCATCTAAAATTCCTCTGCGACCATTAATAATAGCGGCAGTCGGGAAATCAGGCCCCGTAATATGTTCCATCAACTCTTCAATCGTGATGTCTTCGTTATCAACGTAAGCAAGACAGCCGTCGATAACTTCGCCTAGGTTATGTGGAGGAATGTTTGTTGCCATCCCTACCGCAATCCCTGAAGAACCATTGACTAACAAGTTTGGAATACGGGTTGGCATTACTGCCGGAATATGTTCTGTTCCATCATAGTTAGGAACAAAATCAACCGTTTCTTTTTCCAAATCCGCCAGCAGTTCATGGGCGATTTTCGCCATACGAACTTCGGTATAACGCATTGCAGCCGCCGAGTCACCATCAACTGACCCGAAGTTACCCTGCCCGTCAACCAACATGTAACGCATAGAAAAAGGCTGTGCTAAACGAACAATCGTTTCATAAACAGCACTGTCACCGTGCGGGTGATATTTACCGATAACATCCCCAACAACACGGGCTGATTTTTTATAAGGTTTATTCCAATCGTTTCCTAGTACATTCATCGCGAAAAGCACTCGGCGGTGTACTGGCTTCAGTCCGTCTCGAACATCGGGTAATGCGCGTCCTACAATAACAGACATCGCATAATCCAAATATGAGCTTTTCAGCTCTTCTTCGATATTAACTGGTGTGATTTCTCTGGCAATGTCGCTCATGGAGCCACTGTCCCTCATACTACGGATTCAAAGGTTTAGAACTATACCACAAATCGCCAATTTTTGGAAAAAGGAAACAACTAAATTAATGATCCTTTCGCTATTCTCTTCGATTTCACCGTCTAACGTTGGTAGAATCATGGCAATATGAAAATAGGAGTAATACTTTCTGATGAATGATAAAACAACCTCTTTACATGCTAACGTGGATCAGCATGAAATCGACAAGTTTGAAAGCGTCGCATCACGGTGGTGGGATCTTGAAGGTGAATTTAAGCCATTACACCGCATCAACCCACTAAGACTCAACTATATTCAAGAACGCGCAGACGGCCTATTTGGAAAAAAAGTCCTAGATGTCGGTTGTGGTGGCGGTATTTTGTCTGAAAGTATGGCATGCGCTGGGGCTGAAGTAACTGGACTTGATATGGGTACAGAGCCATTACAAGTTGCACGTTTACACTCACTGGAATCGGGTATTCCTGTCACTTACATTCAAGATACCGTTGAAAACCACGCGAATGACAACCCACAAACTTACGACGTCGTTACCTGTATGGAGATGTTAGAGCACGTTCCTGATCCATCTTCTGTGGTAAGAGCCTGTGCAAAACTGGTAAAACCTGGTGGACATGTTTTCTTCTCAACCATCAATCGTAATAAAAAAGCGTGGCTAATGCTGGTAGTAGGTGCGGAGTATATTCTGAATATGGTACCTAAAGGCACACATGATGCTAATAAGTTTATTCGCCCATCAGAATTACTCAGTTGGGTCGATGAAACCGATTTACGTAGCAAAAATATGATTGGTTTACATTATAACCCAATCACAGACAAATTCCGATTAGCGCCAAATGTCGATGTGAATTATATGGTGCACACACAATCGACACATAACTCGAATTCATGAAACTGAAAGTTTGATTTGGTTTAATAAAACATCAAACGATCACATTTTTTAAAATTGACTTTACATCGTTGTTACTTGAATTTGCGTTTCTTACTGCCTGTATTTATGCAGGGTACAGGCAGTTATTAAAAAATTTATCCCCTATTTATCCACAGAAACTATCAGATTTGTACACTTGATCAATCTCTCAATTACCTTTATCTTGTTATCACCATTTGAACCAACCCCTATATATTGTGTTTCCTTAAATTTCACACCACAAGACTCCTTGACACAAATTGTCATCGGGAGCGTTTTTTTGCGGTATAAAATTTCAGGTAACACTAATGCAAGAAAGGTGCATCGCTCATGAATCACAGCCTGCTCGTCACAAAACGTGATGGTCATAAAGAACGCATTGACTTAGACAAAATTCACCGTGTTATCGCCTGGGCCGCTGAAGGTCTAGAAAATGTCTCTGTATCTCAAGTTGAATTACGTTCTCAGATTCAGTTTTATGATGGTATCAAAACTGCTGATATCCATGAAACGCTGGTAAAAGCTGCTGCAGACTTAATCTCTGGTGAAACGCCTGATTATCAGTATCTCGCTGCCCGTCTTGCCGTATTTAATTTACGTAAAAAAGCGTATGGCCAATTTGAGCCACCAGCTCTGTATGATCACGTTAAAAAATTAGTCGATTTAGGCAAATACGATCGCCATCTTCTCGAAGATTACACGCAAGAAGAGTTCGAACAGATGAATAACTTTATTGTTCATCAACGTGATATGAATTTCTCCTACGCTGCGGTTAAACAATTAGAAGGCAAATACTTCGTTCAAAACCGTATTACAGGTGAAATTTACGAAAGTGCACAATTTTTATACGTTCTAGTCGCTGCTTGCTTGTTTTCTCGTTATCCACAAGCAACACGTATGGACTATATCGAACGCTTCTATAATGCGATTTCAACCTTTAAAATTTCATTACCAACGCCAATCATGGCGGGTGTAAGAACACCAACTCGTCAATTTAGCTCTTGTGTTTTAATTGAGTGCGACGACAGCCTTGATTCTATCAATGCGACATCAAGTGCTATTGTGAAATACGTTTCTCAACGTGCAGGTATTGGTATTAATGCAGGTCGTATTCGTGCATTAGGCAGTGCTATTCGTAATGGTGAAGCATTCCACACAGGTTGTATCCCGTTCTATAAACACTTCCAAACTGCGGTGAAATCTTGCTCGCAAGGTGGTGTTCGTGGTGGTGCGGCAACTTTATTCTACCCATTATGGCATTTAGAAGTCGAAAGCCTGCTGGTACTGAAAAATAACCGTGGTGTTGAAGATAACCGTGTTCGTCATTTAGATTACGGCGTGCAATTAAACAAATTAATGTATGAACGTTTAATCAAAGGTCAGGATATTACTTTATTCAGCCCTTCTGATGTCCCTGGTTTATACGATGCATTCTTTGCAGACCAAGACGAATTTGAACGCTTATATGTACAATATGAGAAAGACAAAAGTATCCGCCAAAAACAAGTTAAAGCGGTTGAGTTATTCTCATTAATGATGCAAGAACGTGCCTCAACGGGCCGCATTTACATTCAGAACGTTGACCATTGCAATACACATAGCCCATTTGATCCGGCTGTTGCACCAATTCGCCAATCAAACTTATGCTTAGAGATTGCACTACCAACTAAACCATTAAATGATATTAAAGATCCTAATGGTGAAATTGCACTGTGTACGTTATCTGCATTTAACTTAGGTGCAATTGAAAATCTTGATGATTTAGAAGAACTTGCTCGTTTAGCCGTTCGTTCACTTGACGCCTTGTTAGATTATCAAGACTATCCAATCTTGGCTGCTCAAAAAGGGGCAATGGGTCGTCGTACTTTAGGTATTGGTGTTATTAACTTTGCTTATTATTTAGCAAAACACGGTGTCCGCTACTCTGATGGTAGTGCAAATAACTTAACCCATCGTGCATTTGAAGCTATTCAATACTATTTATTAAAAGCATCTAATGAATTAGCGAAAGAACAAGGCGCATGCCCATGGTTTAATGAAACCACTTACGCTGAAGGTATTTTACCTATTGATACCTATAAAAAATCATTAGATGTACTGACCAATGAACCACTGCATTACGATTGGGAAGGCTTACGCAAAGACATTAAAGAGTACGGTTTACGTAACTCAACACTATCTGCGCTAATGCCATCAGAAACCTCTTCACAGATTTCGAATGCGACAAATGGTATCGAGCCACCGCGTGGCTATATCAGTATTAAAGCCTCTAAAGACGGTATTTTACGTCAAGTGGTTCCTGAGTATGAGCGTTTGAAAGGCGCTTATGAATTACTGTGGCAAATGCCAAGTATTGAAGGTTACTTGCAGTTAGTCGGTATTATGCAAAAATTCGTTGACCAAGCGATTTCAGCAAACACTAACTACGATCCTACTCGTTTCCCTAGCGGTAAGGTTCCAATGAACCAACTGCTGAAAGATTTGCTGCTCGCTTACAAATATGGTGTGAAAACACTTTATTATCACAATACCCGTGACGGTGCAGACGATGTACAGGGTGATCTGGAAGAAGTCGTTGAGACGGAAGATTCAGATTGTGAAGGCGGCGCGTGTAAAATTTAATTGAGGAAGCTATGTCTTATACTACTTTTTCACAAGTGAAAAATGATCAACTTCAGGAGCCCATGTTTTTTGGGCAACCTGTTAACGTAGCGCGTTATGATCAACAAAAATATCCTATTTTTGAAAAGCTAATTGAAAAACAGCTCTCCTTCTTCTGGCGTCCAGAAGAAGTGGACGTTTCTCGTGATCGTATTGACTATAATGCGTTACCTGATCATGAAAAACATATTTTTATTAGTAATTTAAAATATCAAACGCTGTTGGATTCGATTCAAGGAAGAAGCCCTAACGTGGCATTCTTACCTTTGATCTCAATCCCTGAGTTAGAGACGTGGGTTGAAACATGGTCATTCTCTGAAACCATCCACTCACGCTCTTATACTCATATTATTCGTAATATTGTTAACGATCCGTCAGTTGTGTTTGATGATATCGTTGAAAATGAAGAAATTTTAAAACGTGCGCGTGATATTTCTTCTTACTACGATGAACTGATCAGACTCACTAATCTTTACCATATGTTTGGTGAAGGTGATCATGAAGTCAAAGGCGAGATGGTACACGTTACACTGCGTAAACTGAAAAAACAGCTTTACCTGTGCTTAATGAGCGTCAATGCATTAGAAGCGATTCGTTTCTACGTTAGCTTTGCCTGTTCATTTGCCTTTGCGGAACGTGAATTAATGGAAGGTAATGCTAAAATCATTCGATTAATTGCTCGTGATGAAGCGTTGCATTTAACAGGAACACAGCACATGCTGAATTTACTGCGTTCAGGTCAAGATGATCCTGAAATGGCAGAAATTGCGGCTGAATGTGAGCAAGAGTGTTATGACCTGTTTGTTGAAGCGGCAGAACAAGAAAAAGAGTGGGCGGAATACCTGTTCTCTGAAGGCTCTATGATTGGTTTAAATAAAGATATCCTTTGCCAATATGTTGAATATATTACCAATATTCGCATGCAAGCCGTGTGTCTTAAATTACCATTTAAAGCACGTTCTAACCCTATTCCATGGATCAATGCATGGTTAGTGTCTGACAACGTTCAAGTTGCACCTCAAGAAGTTGAAGTCAGTTCTTACCTCGTGGGTCAAATCGATTCACAAGTTGATACTGATGACTTAAGTAACTTTGAACTGTAATACTGAGAAATAACACTGATACGTTATGGCATCTCATAAAGTGACCCTGCATCAGCAGGGTCTTTCAACACCTCTAGAATTTCATACTGACACCCATCCTTCTTTGCTTGATGCATTAGAGCATGGGAAAGTCCAAGTCGAATACCAATGTCGTGAAGGCTATTGTGGCTCTTGTCGTCTACGCTTAGTGAAAGGCAAAGTTTGTTATCGCAATGAGCCTTTAGCGTTTATCCAAGCCGATGAAATACTCCCCTGTAGTTGCCATCCCATTAGTGATATCGAAATAGAAATTTGCTCTGAGTAATTTGAATTATCTTAATTTTGGCTTTTTCCTAACACTCTTGTTCATCTTTGACTAAAGTTACAAATAACATTGATAAAAAAGGAAAAGTATTATGAAATTAAGTTCTATTTTCTCCGCTGTTGCTATTTCCACATCAATTCTGCTCGTCGCAGGCTGTTCAAGTCCACAAAAAATAGAAACAGTAAATGGGGAAACAATTTTAACGACAGATAAACCCCAAGAAGATGAAGCAACTGGATTAATTACCTACAAAGATTCAGAAACAGGACAAATTAAGCAAATTAATCGTGATCAAATAAGACGAATGGTAGAGCTTGACGATTAACGCTCCTATAAATATCTCTCTTAAAGCGCCAATTCATATTTATAATTGGCGTTTTTTTATTCACAAAATCCTTTTTGTAAACTAATCATTACAGTATACGTAATTAAAATTTGACAGAAATTTACCATTCTTATACCCTGCTTTTTAAATAAATAAAATAGTTTAGAGAACAGAGGATTTTGTGAAGAATCGCACTATAGGCAGTGTTTTTATTGTTGCAGGAACAACAATTGGGGCAGGTATGCTGGCAATGCCACTGGCTGCTGTGGGTATTGGTTTTAGCACCATGATGCTATTGCTTGTTGGCTTATGGTTATTGATGAGCTATACCGCGTTACTGCTGGTGGAAGTTTATCAATACAATGATCCTCATACTGGTCTTGGCTCGATTGCAAAGCGCTATCTTGGTGTTGGTGGTCAAGTGATCACAGGGCTTGCACTATTACTATTAATGTATGCGCTAACAACTGCTTATATTAGTGGTGCAGGTGAACTACTCTCATCCACACTCTCGTCTTGGATTGGTCATGAGCTTTCTGTCACACAAGGTATCATTATCTTTACAGTGATTGGTGGAGCGGTGGTAGGAATTGGTACAACATCGGTTGATATGATTAACCGCCTATTGTTTACCGCAAAAGTTTTCTTCCTCATATTTATGCTGATTGTGATGTTACCTCACGTTGAATCAGTAAACTTAACCTCAATGCCTGTGGCGTATGGGCTTATTCTTTCTGCTATTCCTGTTATTTTTACCTCGTTTGGTTTCCACGGTAGTGTGCCAAGTATTGTAAGTTACATGAACGGAGATATTAAAAAGCTACGTATTATCTTTATTATTGGTAGTGCTATTCCGCTTGTTGCTTATATTTTATGGCAAATTGCCACATTAGGTGCCATCCCAACAAATACTTTTATGGGAATTATGGCGCAACAATCTGGATTAAATGGTCTGCTTACTGCTATCCGTGATGTTGTTGCTACACCTCGCGTGAATATTGCAGTTAACCTATTTGCTGCATTAGCTTTAGCTACCTCGTTCCTTGGTGTTGCATTAGGCCTATTTGATTATCTTGCTGACTTATTCAAACGCAGCAATCGTGCAACTGGGCGTATGCAATCAAGCCTATTAACGTTTGCGCCTCCTTTACTATGTGCGCTTTATTTCCCTAACTTTGTACAAGCATTAGCATACGCCGCTATTGCTCTGTCAATCTTAGCGTTGCTTCTACCTGCTTTATTAGTATGGAAAGTTAGACAAGAACAAAACGGTGCAGATAAATACAAAGTTAAAGGCGGGAAAGGTGCATTAGGTATTGTGTTTATTTGTGGTCTAGTGGTTATTGGTATTCAAATTGCTATCACTTTTGGTTTATTACCACAAGTCGGCTAAATACTCACTTATACCAACAACAAAAAAAGCAGGTGCTGATTTTTCAACACCTGCTTTTTATTTGATCTTATCTGCTTTTTCTAAATTAGAAGCTTAAACCAGCTCCAACATAGAAACCATCAGCAATTTTATTATTACTTCTATTATGTGAGTTTTCGATTTCAATCACACGGTAACCTGCATTAACATGCAGTGGTTTAAATACTGTTAATTGAGCACCCACATCGGCTTCATAATAAGATTTGCTGCCAGAGGTTAATCCTTCAGGAGAAGCATAAGCTTCACCATAAACATTCAATGAAGGGAATACATTCCAGTTTAAACCTACACCACCCGCTAGTGCAGCACCATCATCACCATTTTTTGGTGATAAGTAGAGTGCTTTACCTCCAACACTCGCTGAGAAAGGTCCTAATGGTAATGCGAATTTTGCACCTAGGCTACCCGTCTGACCATCATGATCACTACGTGCCCAGTTACCATTAAAAGATAGCCCTGCGTTAGGATCACCTAAACCCGCACGAACATCAGTGTAATGCTTACCCGCTTGAATATTCATTGATACTGCATTTGCATTACCAGCCATAAATAACGCACTTACAGCGCCGACCAATAAATATTTTTTCATTGTTATTACTCCAGCAAATAATTGTCCTAACTTATAATTATACAACAAATTTATTAAACAACTTTAGCTAAAATTGAAAGCTAATCTGTAGAATTTTCAATCTATGTAAATAAGTTACGTCTATCAATGTTATTGGTCTAATTGGTTTTATTAATGAGTTTATTATTGCTAAAGTGGAATTACAGTCAATATTAACCATAATAAGTATAAGGCTGTTCGCTTCGTTTTATTCACACATGCTATTTTTTAGAACGTTCATTATTTCATAAACTGGAGATATGTGATGGAAAAGAAAAAGCTAACAACGGCATCTGGTGCGCCAGTTGTAGACAATAATAACTCGATGACAGCAGGCCCTCGCGGCCCAATGTTACTTCAAGATGTCTGGTTTCTAGAAAAACTTGCTCACTTCGATCGTGAAGTTATTCCTGAAAGACGTATGCACGCAAAAGGCTCTGGTGCTTTTGGTACATTTAAAGTGACTCACGACATTACGAAATATACTCGTGCTAAAATATTCTCTAAAGTGGGCAAAAAAACAGACATGTTTGCTCGCTTTTCCACTGTTGCGGGTGAAAGAGGTGCAGCAGACGCCGAACGTGATATTCGCGGCTTTGCGTTAAAATTTTATACCGAAGAAGGTAACTGGGATATGGTGGGTAATAACACGCCCGTTTTCTATCTTCGTGATGCCTTGAAATTCCCTGACTTAAACCACGTTGTAAAACGTGACCCTAAAACTAATCTGCGTAATTTAGCCTACAAATGGGATTTTTTCTCTCATTTACCTGAAGCATTACACCAGTTAACCATTGATATGAGCGACCGCGGTTTACCAAAAAGTTATCGCTTTATTCATGGCTTTGGCAGTCACACTTATAGCTTTATTAATAAAGATAACGAGCGTTTTTGGGTTAAGTTTCATTTCCGTTGCCAACAAGGCATTAAAAATCTAATGGATGATGAAGCCCAAATGCTAGTAGGTCAAGACAGAGAAAGCTCACAACGTGACTTATTTGATGCTATTGAGCGCGGTGATTTCCCACGTTGGAATTTACAAATTCAAGTAATGCCAGAGAAAGAAGCCTCAAAAGTCCCTTATAATCCTTTTGATTTAACTAAAGTTTGGCCTCATGCGGATTATCCATTAATCGATGTGGGTTATTTTGAATTAAACCGTAATCCTGAAAACTATTTCTCTGATGTAGAGCAAGCAGCATTTAGCCCAGCCAACATCGTTCCTGGTATTGGTTTTTCACCAGATAAAATGTTACAAGGTCGCCTATTCTCTTATGGTGATGCACATCGCTATCGCTTAGGTGTTAACCATCATCAGATCCCTGTTAATGCCCCTAAATGCCCATTCCACAATTATCATCGTGATGGTGCAATGCGTGTTGATGGTAATAGTGGCAGCGGTATTACCTATGAGCCAAATAATGGCGGTATGTTCCAAGAACAGCCTAATTTCAAAGAGCCACCATTATCTATCGAAGGCGCGGCTGATCACTGGAATCATCGTGAAGATGAAGATTACTTCAGTCAACCTCGTGCACTGTATGAATTACTGAGTGATGAAGAGCACCAACGTATGTTTGCTCGCATCGCAGGCGAATTAATTCAAGCAAGTAAAGATACTCAAAAACGTCAAATTGCCCTATTTAAGAAAGTCCATCCTGAATATGGTGCAGGTGTTGAAAAAGCAATGAAAGCTTTAGCAAAAAAAGACGCTAAGTAACTGCATAATAAGAAGCCCTGTGAGCAACTCGGCAAAATAATAAGGCGCCTTCGGGCGCCTTTCTTATGAGAAATATACTGACGATAAGCTATGATCTTAATTGATTAACTATTTTGAAATTCTTCAGCTCGCCGTTCTAATTCAGCCATATAAGAGGTTTTAGCTTTTTCATGTCCATCAGGCGACATAATACCAATAATCTGAATATTATCGTAATCTAACCAATGCCTTGAAAAAACGAGATAATGATTCGAATGTCTATCAATTTGTGGTTTTGTTTTCTTCCACGTTGCTTCCGATGGGAGTCGTATATGCAGCTTATAAACAAATGAACTACACAATCTGGTGTTATTTTCCCATTGTCCTTCACTTCCAAATCTATCTGGCAATATGCCTGTATTCTTCCAATTTTCTATTGCTTTAGCATATTTATTTGCTACTTCTGGCATCTCCACATCAGTATGTATAGTTACAATACAAACCATAAAGATTACCCCGCGGTAACAGATCTGAATTTACTATGCTCAGCTGAAATCCACGCATCCATCTCATCCTGATCCGGCATATTAGCTATATGAGCTGTTTTTTCAGGGCTCACGCTTTGTTGAATACAAGATAATGTATCTCGTAGAATAAACTCATTTTGTGCAACCGCTTTTCCAAAATTAACTAAACTCGTTCTATATTTTGCTTGTTGCGCTAAATCATTGGGAAATAACTTATTAATATTATCTCCCTTCATCACAAGTTTTATGGCTTCTTTAACCCTTACGTGACGTTTTAGCCCATTGGTACATAAACGCTTCATTTTAGAGATATTAGTAAAAAGTGAACCATTTTCTCTATGTTGACGTTCCTTTACCATTTGAGTCAGTAAAAAGTGTTGTTGCTTATTGATATTATTAAGATATTCCGTTGCTTCATCCAACGGTAAAAAAATTTGTCCACTCGGCACTTTCAATGTTAACGAAGTTCCTACATCATGTTGAGCCGTCAATTTAGTTGTAGAAATAGGTAATGATGCACTTTGTGCAGGTACGGGGGCTAGAGAAGCCATTAAACTTGTCGCAATGGTTGCTATCGCTATCTGAGTTGTTTTTTTCGTCATATAACCCCCATATTTAAGGAATTATTCTATTCCTCATTATTATCATTACATCAACTGTCTATTTTATGCTCACCAGTTTAACCATGATAAGCACATAATAAAATCACTTTTATCTACCTTTTATATTAGAAATAGGAGTTTTGAGAGAAAGCTCGACAAATAGATGAATATCACTTCAACAACTGCCCTTTCACCCACTCTTGCACTTGTTTACGGGAAATTTTAATTCCGCCATTCTTTAGGCTTTCAGGGAGTTGTAGGCAAACAATAGGTCGTTGAAATCCTGCTAATCGAGAGTGATACCACTGTGGTAATTGATTGATTATTTCAATTTCTGCATCCACAACCGCGACAGGACGTTGCCCAAATTCAGCATCATCAATAGGGACAACAAAAGACTGACTAACACTTGGATGTGTATTAAGAATTTTTTCTATATCTTCTGGTTGAATACCTTCGCCAGCACTAAAAAAGAGATTGTCCAAGCGTCCTAAAACACACCATTCATCAGCGATAAAGTCACCTTTATCGCGTGTTGAATACCAGCCATCCGCAGTAAGTGATAACGGTTTTAATTTACCATCAAACCAATAACCTAAAGCAACACTGTCTGATTTAATCTGAATTTCATCATCGATTAGTCTTACGTCTTTGCCTTTTAATGGTAGCCCCACTCCCGCTTTACCATCTGCGCGTTTGGCGCAAACGGTGGATGCCATTTCGGTCATACCATAACCACACCAGCATTGAATTCCCCAATGTTCTGCTTCTTGCGTTAATTCAATGGGGATCATCGCGCCACCTAATAAAACAGATTTTAGGCTGATCGAGTATTGCCTATCTTGTTGCGCTTTATTTTGTAAGAAACGCCAAAGCTGTGTAGGGACTAAAGAAGCATGGGTACAACCTTGTAATGCGTCAACAAAAGGATGCATTTCACGCACCACCAGCGTTGCGCCACGTAACAACCAACGCCAAAAAATGCCTTGTCCAGATACATGAAACAAAGGTAAAGAGAGCAACCAGCTATCGCCTTTCTCAAAGGGCATTAATGATAAAACACCTTCCGCACTGCAAAGATGCGCATCAAAAGTATGAACAGCCGCTTTAGGTAAACCCGATGAACCCGATGTCAAAATAAGCGTTGCCATGCGAGATGGCTCCCACTGCACATCTTCTATTTCATTTTTATGTTGACGTGGTGCGTTATCAAACTCAACACCATTAAGATCAAGCAAAGTCGCATCCAGATCTAGCGTTGATTCACTCAGATCAGCATAAAAATCAATATTTAAATGAGGTAATAAATCATCAAGTAAAGACTTTGGAAGTTGTGGATTTAAAGGTAAAACCTTAGCTCCACATTGAAAAACAGCGAGTAATGCAAAAACAAGATTAAGGTTATTTTTTCCACGCAACAGCACTGTGCTTTGTGTATCAACACCTTGTTTAGCAAAATTGTTAGCTAAGTGATTAATATGACAACTGAGTTGCTGCCATGTAATAGGTGAAACACCTGAAATGATGGCCGTTTCATTTGGGTAGAGTTGTGCCCATTGATGCCACGGCCATTGTTTAAATGGAACTACTGTTGCCATACTGTCTCTAGTTGTTCAAGAGAGATAAGTGGAATATCCACATTTGGCCAAGGACGAATAAGTTGTTGTTTAATTAAATCAACGGTATCGAGCCCTGGAGTGCTATTAGGCGTTAACCACTGCGCAATTCTTGCCAATTGAGTCAGCCCAAAGCTGCTTTCAATACTTGAACTGATAATGGCGTCTAGTCCTAAAGCATGTGCTTGTTCAACAAAAGATTGGCAACGTTCAATGCTTCCCACCAATGTAGGTTTGATAACAATCGTTGTTACACCCGCTTGAGGTTTGATTTCAAAACCTTCATCACGCACAGTTTCATCCCAAGCGATGTTAATTCCTGTTGCCTGTGAAAAAGCAAGCGACTCTTCTGGTGTTTTACATGGCTCTTCTAAAAATGCAATGCGATCTCGCCATGCAGGGTTTACATATTTCGCAAATCCTTCGGCTTTTGCTGGCGTCCAACTTCTGTTCGCATCCAATCTTAACTTTAAGTCTGGAATGGCTTCTAATAACAGATTAACGACTATTCCATCACGCACAGCTTCATATAAACCCACCTTGATTTTAGCGACTTTTTCACCTTCCATATCATTAAGGCTTAAAATCAAATCATCAGGATCGCCATTACATAAAGGTGCAGCACGATAATTCGCTTCTTGTGGCAAAGTACCTTCAAGCTCTGCTAATGCACAGCTAATACCAAAAGCGACACTTGGTAGTTCACTATAAACAGGGTTTTCACCCGCACACCAAGCCGTTAACCAAGATTGTGCGGCTTCTTGGGCTTGTTCTAAAGTTTCACGGCTAAACTCAGGAAGAGGTGAAATTTCACCCCATCCTTGTTTGCCATTTTGCTCTAAACAGACAAGAAAACCATCACGCGATTTTAGCCTTTGATAACGCAGCACAACGCCTGCATCAACAGGAAGGCTGAATGAATAGAGTTTGGCGTTTCGCATTATGGGTTACGTTTAAATCGAGAGAAATCAGGTTGACGTTTTTCATTAAAGGCGTTGCGGCCTTCTTGACCTTCATCAGTCATATAGAACAGCATGGTTGCATTACCCGCTAATTCTTGAAGACCAGCTTGACCATCACAGTCCGCATTTAATGCCGCTTTTAAGCAACGTAATGCCATTGGGCTATTTTCCAGCATTTCACGACACCAACGCACCGTTTCTTTTTCAAGATCAGCATAAGGAACAACGGTATTCACTAATCCCATTTCTAATGCTTCTTTTGCATCATATTGACGGCATAAGAACCAAATTTCGCGTGCTTTCTTTTGACCAACAATGCGAGCCATATAAGAAGCGCCCCAGCCACCGTCGAAAGAACCAACTTTAGGACCAGTTTGACCAAAAATCGCATTTTCAGCAGCGATGGTTAAGTCACACATCATATGAAGCACATGACCACCACCGATAGAATAACCTGCGACCATTGCCACAACAGGTTTTGGACACGTACGGATTTGGCGTTGGAAATCCAACACATTCAGGTGATGTGTACCGCTATCATCACGGTATCCGCCGTAGTCCCCGCGAATTTTTTGGTCACCACCTGCACAGAACGCTTTCTCACCAGCGCCTGTTAAAATGATTGTACCAATGGTGTCATCGTAACGAGCATCGGCCAATGCTTGGATCATCTCTTTCACTGTCAAAGGACGGAAAGCATTACGCACTTGCGGGCGGTTAATCGTAATCTTTGCAATGCCATCGACTGATTTATGATAGAGGATATCTTCAAAACCTTCAGAACAATCCTGCCATTCAATCGGTGCATATAATTTTTCTTCGCTCGGGTAAAGCATAATTAGGTTCCTTTAACCAAAGAGGGATAAAACATGATTTATCACCGCAGCGTAAGCAACAGGCTGTGCCTGATGGGCATTATGACCAGCTTGCGGGATAGTCGTTAATGGCAGCGAATACTGCTGCGCAATAGATTGAAATTTATTATCTTTTTCACCACAAAGCCAAATAAACGGCAATGTGAGTTGCTGCAACTCGGTGACAAGCCAAGGTTGATTGCCTAAAGAAAGCGTTTCTAAACTTTCTGCAATACAAAAACCAGCGTTACGACAACGTTTTTCAACGAGTAATTGGCGTTTCTCATCACTTAGATCGGCAAATACGGGTTGCTGATACCACTGTGTCAATACGTCACTGATAGGTTCATTACGGAAACGCTCAGCCCAGCGTTGATCATGTGCAATGCGATTTTGTCTTTCTGTTGCATCATATAAACCCGGATTTCCACCTTCTACAATCAACCCCATTAATCCCGTAGTATCACCAAAACACGCATGATACATCGAAATCCTGCCACCTAACGAATAACCAATTAGCCAATAGTGGTTAACACCTTGCTCTTTTAGTGTATCTGTCAGCAACGTACTCACTTCAACAAAATTTTTCGCGCTGATAGAAGCAGAACCACCATGACGAGGCAAATCAATCACCAGTGATGGATATTCATGGCAAGCTTGAATGACAGGCTCCCATTCACAACCCTCACCTAATAGCCCATGCAACCAAACTAACCAAGGCCCTTCATTATGGGTATTATATCGCTGACATGCTAAAGTCATGAGATGTTACCTGTTTTACCAGCTGATTTAATGTTTTTGCACCATCGGTATCATCAACAATTAATTCAATTAATGTCGTTATTGGCGCCCCTACCCAGCATTTCTGAACAGTCGTTAACAGTGCATCCCAACTTGTTGGTGATACATAATGCAAACCAAACATTGCAGCTGCGTGTTTGAAATTTAGTGAATGAGGCATACAGTAAAAGCGTTCTCGCTCTACCTCTGGCGTTGGCAGCATTGAAAATATTTGCCCACCGTTATTATTCACTACGATAATAACATTAGGCGCATAAACTTGTTGATGCAACGCTAGACTATTTAAATCATACAGTGCAGATAAATCACCCAATATTGTTAATGTTGGCTTTTCTGTTGCACGATGAACACCCGCAGATGTTGAAATTAAGCCATCAATACCACTTGCGCCTCGATTGCTCATCACCGGATAACCTTGTGGTAACTGAGCAAATGCATCGATTAATCGTACTATCAGACTATTGCCAACAAATAATTGTCCATCATTAGGAAGTAATTTATCTAATTGGTGCGCAACCTGTGCTTCACCAAAATAATCGGTTATTTCACTGACTTTTTGATAGGTTTGTTTGGCTATATTAGTTAATGCATTAGTCCACGGTGAATTATCGACCGCAGAATGCGCCATTAACCACTGCATCGGTGATAACGTAAATTTCTCACCTTGATGATGACCAGGATCTAAGCGCCCAGGAATAGGATCAATGATCCAATACGTTTTTGGAGAGCACCCTGCTTGCCATTGTAATAAGCGTTTACCTGTTAAACTTGAACCAAATTGAATAACGATTTCAGCCTTATTTAATTCTGATTTTATCTGTGGATTATTCAACCATAAATCGGCACAAGGTAACGGTTGCCCCGTTTGTGATAAAACATCACCCAATAAAGGCCAACCTAATTGAGATGCCCATTTTGCAACTTCGACACCTTCTTCTGGGCTAATACGTCCTGCGATAACCACCCCTTTTTTCTGACGTATAACATCCCATTGAGGATGCATCGATACAGAGGTAAAAAGGGATTCTTGTAACCACGGCTTATCACTTTGCCACCAATGGCCTAATGCCTCAGTCCACGGCATAGATGTTTCAACATCATCACCATATAACGGTTCAGCAAAAGGGCAATTAACGTGTAATGCGCCATGAACCAATGTATTCATCGCATTATCAAGTGTAGAAACTAACCAACTTGCGGGAATATCAGTTGTCGGTCGTGGTAAAGAGAGTGTTTTCGAAGGATGAGTTGCAAAAATACCTTGCTGACGAATTGCTTGATTCGCACCACAATCAATTAATTCTGGCGGTCTATCTGCGGTTAAAAAGATCACTCGTTCACCCGTTAATCCTGCTTCAATTAAAGCGGGATATAGGTTAGCCACCGCGGTACCCGATGTCACAATAACAGCAACAGGTTCTTTCGATGCTTTTGCAAGCCCTAATGCTAAATGCCCCAATCCACGCTCATCAAAATGCGTATGACACGTTAATTTATGATTTGCGGCTGCGGCAAGTGTTAAAGGTGTCGAACGAGATCCGGGTGCAATACAGATATGGCGTAAACCATGACGAGTCAAAGCTTCGAGTATAACTTTAGCCCATTGGCGATTAAACGAACTATTAGACATTGATCATCCCAACAACGAAAACCTGCAATTGCTATTATAATATCTGTTCCTAAATACTTTTCTTTAGCCTAGTTCAATGAACAGTCGTTTTCGTTAAATAAATCGTTAAAGAAACACTCAAAGAGTGCATTATTTAGGCTAATCATCCACTCTATTTTCAATGAACTCTTTTTATCGTTAAGAATAAGAATAAATAGCACAAGTGGCTTAAAGAATAGCATCAATTAGTTAACAAATCGCAATAGTTAATTGAAAAGTAGCACTAAAAATGCGCTTAAAATAAAACCATCAAATTTTGATGGTTTTAATAAATTTAAGATTATTTGTAATAAATTTAAGATTATTTGTAATAAATTAATTTTCTTTTTCTAGCAATGTACGTAAACCCGCCGCTTTATTCTCAATTTCAGTCCATTCTTGTAGCGGATCTGAACCAGCAACAACACCTGCACCTGCATAAAGTGTCAGAGTATCATCATGCAGTTCACCACAACGTAGGCTTACTGCAAATTCTGTGTGTGGTAATCCTAAATATCCTGCTGAACCCGCATACCAACGGCGCTCAAAAGGTTCATGTTGACGAATAAAAGCGCGAGCAATACTACGAGGTAAACCACATACTGCGGCAGTAGGTTGAAGTCGTTTTAAACAGTCAATATCATCAGAATCAATCAGTTTCCCATGTATATAACGACGAAGATGTTGCACTTTACGGAGTCGGATCACATCCGCGGCTGAAACATCAATACCTTCAACACCTCCTTGTAATCGCTGACAAATATCATCAACCACCACCAGATTTTCATGCTGATTTTTTTTGTCATTCATCAGCCAATCTGCAAATTCTGTCGCTTGCTGTTCATTGTCAGAGCTGGCAGCCGTTCCTGCTAACGCTTCGGTATACAGCATTAACTCATCACGTTTATATAATCGTTCTGGGGTTGACCCCATAAATGCATCAGAAGGTGAAAAAGCCAGCATATAATGATAGCAGTGATGATTAACATCACGACTTGCTTTCATAAATTGAATTGCTTTTAGCGGGTTATCCAACGTCAAGCAAGTTGCTCTTGCAGGTACCACTTTTTCAAAATGATTTTGACGTATTTCATCTAATGCAAGAGTGAGATAATCGACCCACTGAGCTTGCGTTAAGGAGTGATTCACCGAAACCACAGAAACAGCAAGCGGCTCAATATCCAGCGCTTGATTTAAGGTTTGCAGAAAATCTAAGGTGCTTTGTTTATCACCTTCATTCAACATATTTAGATGAACAGAAAGCTGTTGCTGGTGGCGTCGAATTTCAATCCGTGGCAGAAAAAGGTAGGCGTCATCGCCATTTTTTTCATCAATACGACCAGGAATAATAGTATCCCATGCATTTAAGCCCCAAATACGTACATCATCAATACATAGGTCCGATTGGTGCACAGCTAAAAATTGGTGTGCATCTTGAATATGATTGAAACAGCGTAATTGTCCACAGGCTGCCACTTCTTCATGTTCATCACGATGCTGCCAATAAAATTGAGGATAATACGACTGCGCAGCAAGCCATGAGAGCAATGAAAATGAAACCTCTGCTGGCAAGGTGACTTTCAAATGTAAAAGATTACCTTGTGCTGTCAGATTTATATTTTTAACTTTTTCGTACAGTGTCGAAAACACAGGATTAACCTTTTCCACTCCAAATACCCACAACTAATTAAAAAGGAGATTATACGTCTCTATACGAATTATCAAAGGGCTGATTAATTATAACCTTTGTCATTTATCAAAGTTTTGTATTTTTCATGTTACAAAGTAGAAGCGTTAATCAGCAAATCCTAAATAGTAAACAAATCATTCTAAGATAATGCTGTATAGATAAAAAATCATTATACATAAGTGAGGTTATATGGATACAACCATCTATGAACATGTCGATAAAATCATTGAGACCTCCGATATACCTAAAGTTGCACTCGGTTTAATATTAGGAATAGATATCGAAAATGGTCGATTACCGGGTATTGTTACTTCTCATGATTTAATTAAGATAAAATCCTATATTAATAAAGCGCTTTCCCTTCCTTACCAAATAGAAGATGTCATCAATTTTATTCATTACAATGAAATTAGTGTACAACAGCTTTCACCTGAAAATATTCTCACCCTTTTTATTAGAATACGTGATCATGCTTTTGAGTGGAATAGAATAGAATATGCGATTAAACAGCAGGCCATTGATTTAGAAATAATCGGTAGAGAAATCACCTCTACAGGTGAGAACATCATTTCATTTATTAATCAAATGTCTTTATTAGCAAAAATATCAACTGTTATTCATGATCTTTCTGAACAAGAGTTAGAAAACATTCAATATCAATCTCAAGATAAAGAAGTTGCAACACAGCTTATTCATATATTAGAAAGTATGAAAGAGGATATTGAAAATGAACGCGATAAAACCATTAAACTAAAAGAGAGTTTGTCTAGCTTTAGAAGTAAAATAATGGGAGGGAAAGATAGCCAGAATATTACCCACCATTCTATTTATTACGACATTCTTAATAAAAAAAGATTTATTAATGAATTTTATAATGATAATAGTCTTTCACTTATTGAAGAACGTGATTTACTGATTGAAGAAATCGCCACACTCAAAGATGAATATAAACACTATGTAGGTCTTGCATTTACAGGACTCGCGATTGGCATTATTGGTGTTATTATTACAGGTGGAATATTCGGGGCAAAAGCCGAAGTCATACGTAAAAAGAAAAATGAACTTATTCAAAAGGTGAAAAAAATCAATGCTGACATCGATATCTATGAAGGTTTATCTTTGCATTTAAATACACTTTATATTGAATTATCTGAAATAGAGCAATTTATTGAAGATGCAAATCTGGCGTTGGAACATATTGAATATGTATGGCAAGCCATCTTAACAGAAATAGAAGCATCAATAACGCATTTTAATAAAATAAACAGTGCATTAGAGCTAATTAAATTCAGTATTTATCTAGAAAAAATTATCGCGCCTTGGTACATGGTTATTGGTTACTCAAAGGAGATCCTACTCTCTTTTGATAATGCACTTTCTACGTTTTATTCATCTAAAAACTAACAAAGGGATATTGTTATGACTCATAATGAAAAATCTGTGATCTTCGAAAAACGCTTTGAACATAATAAATTATTTCATGCACACAGAAACATACTCTATTTGAGTAATAGTAAATGTTATATAGATAGTTCACTTGAAAATGAAATAAATAACATATTAGAGATAAATAATAAAAACATTGAAAAAATAATTTATTTTTCACTTAATTTAAAAAATAGATTAAGACAAATTTTATTTAATGATATATTCAAAGCAATTAATGAGATTGATAGTGAAATAAAAACAGGGATACTTAATAATGAATTAAAAAATAAATTAGAAGAGGAAAAAAAAGAAATACTTGATATTTTTTATAGTGAAATAGATGAAACAGTAAGTATTATAAAAGAATATAATAAATCCCTCTCATCTGAATTAAGAGAAATAAAGGATCAATTTATCACAAACAAAATAACACCCTTTATTTATGATAAAAAAAACATTATTGAAGAACATTCAAAAGAAATTATCATTTTAGAGAACACGTCAAAAGAAATAAAAACAGAGTTAGATATCATACGCGACAGTGAGGATATTTTACATAAAGGAAATTTTTTCGATCTTTTTAAAAATGAGATCCCTAATCAATCAAAGATTGAAAAATTAAATATTGAATGGCAAGAAAAAAATATTTTGTCTTCGTTAATAAAAATACTAAATAATTTATTTTCTACATTAGATCATGGTTTTTCTTATAATAAAGTCGTTGAAACTCGCCATCAACTTACTTCACTTTATTTAACAAAAATAAAAAAACTTCATCAATTAAAAACTGAGCAACAAGATGCAATATTGAAGTTGAATCATTATTATAAACTCGTGGATATTGATTATTTTCTTCACATATTGATTAAGCAATTAGAGTTTCTCTCTGAGCATTGGAGCGAAATAGCTTTAAAGATATCGATGTTAAAAAATAACAGCTTATTAGGTGAAGATATCATTATTCCAATTTTCCCATTTTTAGATAACTTTTCTTTATATTATGAGAATATGGAAAGAATAAAAACACATCAGTGATAACGAAAAAACGGCTCTATAAAAGAGCCGTTTTACTGTTTGATTATCTAATAATGTCGATTAATTTACTGCTGGAGCAATAATCGCAAAATTAGTTAATTCAATAAGTGGTTGTGGCCATACCCCTAAGGCGATCACAACAACTGCACAGATTAGTGCAACAAATATTGCCATATTTTGTGATGTTGTTGAAATAGCTGGGGTGTTGTCATTGTCTGGTTTGCGTAAAAAGACAATAGCCGCAGCACGTAGGTAGTAGAATAAGCCAATTGCACTACCTAACACAACCATGCCTGTTAGCCACCATAAGCTTGAGCTAATGCCCGCAATGATGACATACAGTTTACCAATGAAGCCTAATGTAATTGGTACACCTGCCAGTGATAGCATCATCAGTGACATCACCACAGCAACTACAGGACGGCGCCAGAATAATCCGCGGTAATCTTCCAGTGAATCCATTTCGCCTTCACGATAAGGACTTGACGCTACTGCAATAGCACCAAACGCCCCAAGACTTGCAAACAAGTAACCAGCTAAATAAATTTCAGCTGTTTCTTGTGCTAATACAGGGCTGTATTGCAGCACAATTAATGCCACTAGTAGATAACCAAGGTGTGATACTGAAGAGTAACCCAATAAGCGTTTTACGCTCTTTTGCGTTAACGCCATGATGTTACCAAACAAGATAGAGGCAATTGCCATGAAACCTAAGATCATTCGTAAAGTTTCACTATCCGCAGCTGGCGCATCAAGGAATAAACGCATAACAACAGCAAAAATACCAATCTTACTTGCCGTCGCTAAGAACGCACCAGTGGGTGCTGGTGCACCTTGGTAAACATCTGGTGTCCACAATTGGAATGGGAATAAAGATAATTTAAATCCAATTCCCACTAACATCATACCTAAACCTGCAAGTACTAATGGTTTATGGATATTGCTATCGCTTAAACTTTGTCCCATTGCAGCAAAGGAGAGATCCCCTGCTTCTGCATAGAGAAGTGCCATACCAAATAGTAAGAAAGAAGAGGCTGCCGCAGAAAGCAGCATATATTTGATACCTGCTTCCAGTGATGGACGTTGTTGGAATGCGTAACCGATAAGACCAAACAGCGGTAATGTCAGTAATTCAATACCAATAAACATCGATGCGAAGTGGTGAGCAGACGAGAGTAAAATCCCTCCGACTACCGCAATCGCAATCAGCAGATAAAATTCTTCTTTGTTATCTTGATAGCCTTCTAACCAAGGATAAGCAAAAGCGATAGTTCCAATACCAGAAAGGATCACTAGTGCAGTAAAGAAGCTTGAGTATCCATCAACGTGGTAAAGCGTGGTCACGTCCACTACGCCTAATGCATTAACGTAATAGAGCGAGCCCAGCGCAATGATGAAACCCGTTGCTGTCAAAGTGGCAATGGTAAAATGATCGCGTCGCCATGCAATGGACAGCATCACAACCACCACCGTCAATCCGACGATCAATAGCGGTAGCATTGCGATCAATTGTTCAGGAGTTATTGTCATGGCGAATTACGGCCTTACTGTTGAAATAGAAGCGGAATACCAAGTCTGGAGATTTTCCATCGCTGATATTGATGTGTCTAATACAGGTTGTGGGAAGAAGCCCAAAATAACCAGTAAAACAACCAATGTGATCAGGATAAAGAATTCTCTCAGATCTAACCCTTTATAGGTTCTTTCAGCTGTTTTCGGTGAACCATAGTAAGCCTGTTGCATCATCCACAGCGCGTAGACAGAAGCAAAGACTAAACCAAAGACCGAAATAATGGTGATCAGCTTAAAGTTACCATAAGTACCAAACAGGATCATAAACTCACCCACGAAGTTACCTGTTCCTGGCATACCTAAAGAGGCAACCGCAAAGAACAGTGAAAACGCAGGTAAGAAACGGATGCTTTTCCACAATCCACCCATTTGGTTCATATCACGCGTACCTAAACGCTCATACAGCATGCCACACATGATAAATAAACCCGCAGCTGACAAACCGTTGGTGACCATTTGAATAATCGCACCTTGGTAAGCCAATACAGAGCCAGCATAAATCGCAATCACGATAAAGCCCATGTGAGAAATACTACTGTAAGCCGCAAGACGTTTGATATCAGTCTGACGGAAAGCTAACAGTGCTGCATAGAATACGGTAATTAAACCTAGCCACATCGCCACAGGTGCCAGTAACGCTGACGCTTCTGGGAAGAGTGGTAAGTTAAAACGTAATAGACCGTAAGCCGCTGTTTTTAGCAAAATACCTGATAAGTCAACAGAGCCTGCTGTTGGTGCTTCTGCGTGAGCATCCGCTAACCAGCCATGTACAGGTACGATAGGCATTTTTACTGCAAATGCAGCGAAGAAACCTAACATCAGAATAAATTGCAGTTCAGAGCCTAATACCGTATGTGCTTGTAATAAGGTGTCATAATTAAACGTCCAAATACCTGTTTCACGGTAGAAAGCAACCGCTAAACCGATAATGGCCAGCAACATTAACAAGCCACTTGCCTGTGTATAGATAAAGAATTTTGTTGCCGCACTGACGTGTGCTTTATCACTACTTCCTTTGTGTCCCCATAAAGAAATCAGGAAATACATTGGGATCAACATCATTTCCCAGAAGAAGAAGAATAAGAACAAGTCTGTCGCTAAAAATACGCCCATCACACCAGCTAAAATCCACAGCAGGTTAAAATGGAAAGCACCTTGTGATGGCTGATTTTCATTCCACGATGAAAGTACCGCTAAGATACCTAAAATCGCAGTTAATACAGTCATCAGCAATGACATACCATCAAGTGCAAATTGGATATTAATCCCTAAAGCAGGGATCCACGGCACAAAGAAAAACTCTGTCCAACGTGGTGCTCCATCAGCACTAAGTAGTTGATAATCGCCTTGCAACCAAAGTTGCACAGAAATAACGAGTGTTAATCCCATCGTCAGCAACGCAACCCAGCGAGGGACTTGCGAGCCGATTCGTTCAGCCTGCCAACTTAGCAGGCCACCGATGAAGGGAATAAGTATTAGCCAGGGTAATAACATGGCGCAATGTGTCCCTTAATTAAACCAGAAGCAGCAGAGCGATAACCAGCACTGCACCTAAACCGAGAGAAGCCGCATACCAACGTGCCAATCCATTCTCACTGAAACTTAATCCTTTATTGGTGCCTTTAAGCAGGCAACCGAATAGATTGAAGAATTGGTTAACAGGATCATTTTGGATAAGCCACGCCGCCCCTTTATAAGGTTTGACAAACAGCACTTCATACAGTGCATCGAATCCCCAAGCATGGAACCACCATGTTGAGAAGAAACGACCTGTACGAGTATTAGCAACCTTAGAAACACATTGACGCTGTTTCAGGTATAACCATGCTGCAATGGCAACGCCTACTATCGCTACCACACCAGAAAGCGCTTCTAATACATATTTACCCTCATGCGATGCGCTTCCTTCAGGGAAAACAGCACCTAACGGTTGAGTAATTAACGCACCGATAAATGTTGATAACAGTGCTAATACCGCTAATGGGAAAGTATGTGTAAAACCTTTAACTTGGTGTGCTTCGGTTTTGGTTTCACCATGGAATACGATGAAAATCAAACGGAAGGTATAAAGTGACGTAAATAACGCACCAACTAAACCTGCAAGCATTAAGTTAAAATGCCCGTTTGAATACGCACCCCATAAGATTTCATCTTTACTGAAGAACCCTGCTGTTAACAGTGGTAATGCCGCTAATGCGCCACCACCAATTAGGAAACAGGCGTAAACAAATGGGATCTTCTTACGTAATCCGCCCATCTTAAAGATATTCTGTTCGTGGTGGCAGGCAACAATCACAGAGCCTGCAGATAAGAACAGTAATGCTTTAAAGAAAGCGTGAGTCATTAAGTGGAAAATTGCCGCATCCCATGCTTGAGCGCCTAAAGCCAAGAACATATAACCAATTTGGCTCATGGTTGAATAAGCAAGAATACGTTTGATATCGGTTTGTACTAAAGCCGCAAAGCCCGCTAACACTAATGTGACTGCACCAATAATACCGACTAATTCGAGTACTTCAGGTGCCATTAAGAATAACGCGTTACTACGTGCAACCAAGTATACCCCTGCCGTAACCATCGTTGCGGCGTGGATTAATGCAGATACTGGTGTAGGGCCAGCCATCGCATCCGCTAACCATGTTTGTAATGGAAGCTGTGCTGATTTACCTACTGCACCGCCTAATACCATTAACATTGCCCAGTTAATGACGCTTGATCCTACTGCTAATTGCTCAGGAGCAAGTACGGCCATTTCACGGAAGCTCAATGTACCTAATTGATCAAATAGGATAAACATACCGATAGCTAAGAACACATCACCGATACGCGTTACGATAAACGCTTTCATCGCAGCGGCGCCATTAGCAGGATTGCTATAATAGAAACCAATTAACAGGTAACTACATAGACCAACCCCTTCCCACCCCATATACATCAGCATCATATTATCAGCCAGTACTAAGACAACCATACTTGCGATAAATAAGTTGGTATAAGCAAAGAAGCGAGAATACCCTTCTTCGCCACGCATATACCAAGATGCATACATATGAATAAGGAAGCCAACACCGGTAATCACACCCAGCATGGTTAATGAAAGACCATCAAGAACCAGTGTAAACGGAATATTGAAATTCCCTGCTGACATCCAGTTCCATAAAGTCAGAACATACGTTTCTTGCCCATTAGCAAAGAAATCCATACCTGCCCAAAGTGCAACAAGGGCAGATAGACCAACAGAACCTGTACCAATCCATGCTGATACGTTTTCAGACCAACGACCACGCGAGAAAGCGAGCAGTAAAAATCCCAGCAGTGGTAGCAGAATGGTTAAATAGAGTATATTCATCCGCGCATCTCACTGACTGTATCAATATTGATGTTTTGGCGATGTCTATGAAGCTGTAACAACAATGCCAGACCAATACTTGCCTCTGCCGCCGCCAAACTGATTGCCAGAATATACATTATCTGACCATCCGTTTGACCCCAAAAGCTACCACCGACAACAAATGCCAGCGCAGCTGCATTAATCATAATTTCTAGTCCGATCAACATAAACAACAGGTTGCGGCGAAGTACTAAGCAGGTAAAACCTAACACAAACAGTACCGCAGCCAAGATCAAACCATGTTGAAGAGGTATCATTTTTGCTCCCCTGCGTTTTCGTTTTCGACGAGATCATCATGGCTCTTATCACGACCAATGTGGTAAGCAACAATCAATCCAGACAATAAGAGAACAGATGCTAACTCAACAGCCAGAATATAAGGCCCAAATAAGCTAATACCGACCTCTTTCGCGCCAATCACCTCTCCAGCAATTTCGCCGTGAGTGATACTACTAATGGCGTAAATTAACACGCCTAATAGCGTCAGAGATAAAAGCGCAGGCCCAATCCAAAACTTCGGTTGTAGCCACTTTTTCTCTTGATCAACAACGGATTTACCTAAGTTGAGCATCATCACCACGAAAACGAATAACACCATAATGGCGCCAGCGTAAACAATGATTTCTAATGCACCAGCAAAATAGGCGCCTAACGAGAAGAAAACCACAGAGAGCGCAATCAATGAAATCACTAAGTACAATAAAGCGTGTACAGGATTGGTATGAGTGATCACTCTCAATGTTGCAAGGATGGCAATCAGCCCCGCGATGTAAAATGCAAATTCCATGAATATCGCTCCTTACGGTAACAGGCTTTTGACATCGATAGGTTTAGCTTCATCATCCGCATCACCTTTATCTTTGCCGTTAATCGCCATACCTGTTTTACGGTAAAAGTTATATTCAGGATATTTGCCTGGCCCTGAAATCAACAGATCGTCTTTTTCATAAACCAAATCCTGACGCTTAAACTCACCCATTTCAAAATCAGGCGTTAATTGTAACGCCGTTGTTGGGCAAGCTTCTTCACATAAACCGCAGAAAATACAGCGAGAAAAGTTGATACGGAAAAACTCCGGATACCAACGACCATCTTCATGTTCTGCTTTCTGTAATGAAATACAGCCAACTGGACAGACTGCTGCACACAAGTTACAAGCAACACAGCGTTCTTCACCATCAGGATCACGAGTCAACACAATTCGTCCACGATAACGTGGTGCAACATTGACAGGTTCTTCCGGGTACATCTGTGTTTCACGTTTAGCGAAGGCATGTAAGCCAATCATCCAAATGCTTCGTACCTGGGTGCCGAAACCAGTCAATAACTCTTTTAAAGTCATGGTTCAATCACCCCTTATTGAGCGTTGTAAAGTATCACTGCAGCAGTGACCAGCAGATTGATAAGCGTTAACGGTAAGCAAATTTTCCAACCAAAAGACATCACTTGGTCGTAACGCGGACGCGGTAACGATGCACGAATAAGGATAAACATCATCATGAAGAACCCTGTTTTCAGTGCAAACCAAATGAATGATGGTAAGAAAGGCCCTTGCCAACCACCAAAGAATAACGTCACGATAAGACCCGATACCGCAACGATACCGATATATTCACCAACAAAGAATAAACCGAATTTCATACCAGAATATTCAATGTGATAACCATCAGCCAGCTCTTGCTCAGCTTCTGGTTGGTCAAATGGATGACGGTGACAAACAGCAACCCCAGCAATCGCAAACGTAATAAAACCAAAGAATTGTGGGATTACATTCCACATATTTGCTTGTGAGTTTACGATGTCAGTCAAGTTAAAAGAGCCCGCTTGTGCAACAACACCTAAGATTGAAAGTCCTAAGAACACTTCATAACTTACAGTTTGTGCTGATGCACGCATTGCACCTAACAGTGAATATTTGTTATTACTTGACCATCCTGCAAATAACACGGCATATACCGCAATACCTGCAACCATCAAGAAGAACAAAATACCGATGTTTAAGTCAGCAACAACCCATGTTGAGCTAACAGGTACAATCGCAAATGACAGCAGTAAAGATGAAAACGCAATTACTGGTGCAATGGTGAAGATAAAGCGGTCAGCAAATTTCGGGATCCAGTCCTCTTTAAAGAACATTTTGATCATATCCGCAATTAGCTGTGCTGAACCTGCATAACCTACACGGTTAGGCCCATAACGGTTTTGGAATAACCCCAGTAAACGGCGTTCCCCCATACTCATAAAAGCACCACAAGTGACCACGACAAGCAAGATCACAACGGCTTTTAATACGGTGAGTAAAATCTCTGTAACTTCAGGAGATAACCAGCTCATTATGCAATACCCCGCAGTTGACGAACCGATACACCCACCAGCGATGGAGAAATACCTGCCATACCTAACGGCAAGCCAATTTGACCTTGAGTCAGGTGAGCACTGATTTTCACAGGTAAGGTGAATTCACGGCCTTCGTAAGTAAACATAGCTTGCTGACCTTGAGTTAACGCTAATGCTTGGGCATCAGATTCACTCAATGTTAAATAAGCGGTTTCCATACGAGATTGGATAACTTCAGCGCGTTGTGATAACTCTTCACTACCAAATAAACGGTAGCAAGGTGCGACAGTCCATTGATTTTTCTGTGCATTAAATGGCGCAGGAATATCAGTGAAGTAGCCAAGTGTATTATCACCACATTCGATTAAACGCACACCTGGATCGCCAAAGCGTAAGCTGCCCCCCACTTCTGCTTGGAATTTATTCCATGCTTGAGGTGAGTTCCAACCCGGCGCCCATGCAAATGGAATTTGCTGACGAGGTGCTGTTGGGCTGTTATTACCTTCCATTGAGAACGCAAATGGGGTGTCGATATCTTTTGGTTGACGCTGTTCATGAACAGACACATTCGCCAGCATAGATGTACGACCACTATAACGATGTGGTTCACGAGCCAGTTTTTGTCCACGAATACGGAATGACGCATTTGGTGCCGCATCAACAATGCCAGCAAACTGAGGAAGACTCTTCGCACAATGTTCAATCACATTGTCTAACTGTGTCCAATCCAGTGTTCTTTCATGCCATTGTGAATCAACCGCACTCAACCAACGCCAGCTTTCATGCATCACCACTTCTTTGTTATAGAAAGAAGGTTCGAAAACTTGGAAATAACGTTGTGCTCTGCCTTCTTGACTCACCATTGTTCCATCACTTTCAGCGAATGAAGAAGCTGGGAGAACAAGATGTGCTTTCGCCATAATGTCGGTTTGCTGGTGGTCGATGACAATTAAGTTATCTACTTTAGCAATCGCATCATCAATCACGTCGGCATCAAAATGACGATATAAATCGTTTTCCATGACAACAACGGTGTTAGCTTGACCACTACGCATCATTTTTAATGCATCATCGAGTGGCTGTGCATTCATCATGGCAAGACCCATGCTGTTTGCATCATCAGCAACGAAAGAAAGCCCTACTTCATTACCTTTTGCTTTTAATGCAAAAGCAATGTTAGCGGCTGCTTTGATAACGTCTTCGCTACCCGCATGGCTACCACTGATAATTAATGGTTTCTTGGCTTGAGAAAGTGCTTGAACAACCATTTCGATGTGTTTATTCAGTGCTTCATCAATGCCATCAACAGCAGGTGCATCACCGTTAATGTTATTTGCAATCGCAAAGCCTAAACGCGCTTGATCAACAACGGGTGCGCGATAACTCCACGCAGCAACATCATCGAGGCGAGTTTCATCAACATGAGTGACAAACAGTGGGTATTTTGCACGTTGCCCGATATTCATAATCGCAGCAATTTGCCAGTCAGCCACTTTTTGAGCTGCCGCCATTTCACGCGCTTTACCTTTCACGGCCTGACGTACAGACAATGCCATACGCGCACCAGTTTGTGTTAAATCTTCACCTAACACTAAAACGGCATCGTAATCTTCAATTTCACGCAGAGATGGAGTATGAACGCCACCTTTTTGTAAAATATCTAACATTAAGGTCAGACGTTTTTGCTCTGATGCAGAGATACCGCTATAAAAGTTTTCAGCGCCAACAACTTCACGTAATGCGAAGTTACTTTCAATGCTTGCACGCGGAGAACCAATACCCACGATACGCTGACTTTTCTTCAGCATATCCGCAGCGGCTTGAGTCGCTTGAACAGCGTTAATTTCTAACCAGTTACTGCCTAAACGTTTTTTAGGCTGACGAGGTCTGCTTGCTAAATTCACATAGCCATAGCCAAAACGACCACGGTCACAAAGGAAATAGCGGTTTACAGTCCCGTTATAACGGTTTTCGATACGACGTAATTCACCGTAACGTTCACCAGGGCTGATGTTACAACCCATGCTACAACCCTGACAAATGCTTGGTGCAAACTGCATATCCCATTTGCGGTTATAACGAGATGAGTGGGTTTTATCGGTGAAAACACCCGTCGGACAAATTTCAACCAAGTTACCTGAGAATTCGCTCTCTAATGTGCCATCTTCAACGCGTCCAAAAAATACGTTGTTATGTGCACCAAAGACACCAAGATCAGTACCATCAGCATAATCTTTGTAGTAACGAACACAGCGGTAACAAGCAATACAACGGTTCATTTCGTGAGAAATAAACGGTCCCAAGTCTTGGTTTCTATGTGTACGCTTAGTAAAGCGATAGCGACGCATAGTGTGACCTGTCATTACCGTCATATCTTGAAGGTGGCAGTTACCGCCTTCTTCACAAACTGGACAGTCATGAGGATGGTTTGTCATATACCATTCAACAACGCTTTCGCGGAATTTCTTCGCTTCTTCGTCATCGATAGAGATAAACGTGCCATCAGTCGCAGGTGTCATACAAGACATCACTAAACGACCGCGGGTATCCTCAGCATTTTGATACTGCTTAACCGCACACTGGCGGCAAGCGCCAACGCTTCCCAGCGCTGGATGCCAGCAAAAATAAGGAATATCTAAGCCTAAATTAAGACAGGCTTCTAACAGGTTATCAGCCCCGTTAACTTCATATTCTTTGCCGTCTACATGAATCGTAGCCATAGTCAGCATGCTTCCCAAAGGCCTGCACAGCAGGCGTTAAACCTAGAATGTGTCGTGAAAAATTACCAGCGGCTTTTCAGCAAGTTAGGCTGAATACCTCTGATCAAGTTGGCATTGGTATAATCTTCTTGAATAATGCCAGCCTCAAATTCTTCACGGAAATATTTAATGGCGCTTTGTAAAGGTTCTACTGCACCCGGTGCGTGAGCACAGAATGTGTGTCCCGGACTTAAAGAACGACATAAATGTTCAAGGGTTTCGATATCACCAGGGCGACCTTTACCGTTTTCTATCGCACGTAAGATTTCGACACTCCATGGCAAGCCATCACGACAAGGTGTACACCAGCCACAAGATTCACGAGCAAAGAACTCTTCTAAGTTACGGGTTAATGAAACCATATTAATTTCATTATCTACCGCCATTGCAAGTGCTGTACCTAAACGGCTACCTGCTTTTGCAATCGTGCCAAAATCCATTGGAAGATCGAGGTGATCTTCTGTTAAGAAGTCAGTACCTGCACCACCCGGTTGCCATGCTTTCAGCTTAAGACCATCACGCATACCGCCTGCGTAATCTTCAAGGATCTCTCGCGCTGTTGTACCAAATGGTAATTCCCATAAGCCTGGATATTTCACGCGACCTGAGAATCCCATTAATTTAGTACCCGCATCTGGGCTTTTGCCTTCACTTAAGCCGATATACCAATCTTTGCCATGTTCAATAATCGCAGGCACATTACACAGTGTTTCAACGTTATTGACACAAGTTGGTTTACCCCATGCACCTGATGTTGCAGGGAATGGAGGTTTAGAGCGCGGGTTAGCACGACGACCTTCTAATGAGTTGATTAATGCTGTCTCTTCACCACAGATGTAACGACCTGCACCCGTGTGAACAAACAGTTCAAAATCAATACCTGAACCAAAGATGTTTTTACCCAGAAAGCCTGCTGCTTTTGCTTCTTCAATAGCATGGCGCAGATTCTTAGCCGCTTCGATATATTCGCCACGAAGGAAAATATAGCCACGGTAAGCTTTTAGTGCGTGAGCGCCGATAATCATCCCTTCAATTAACAGATGTGGAAGTTCTTCCATTAAGAGACGGTCTTTATAAGTACCCGGCTCCATTTCATCTGCGTTACAAAGGATGTAACGGATATTCATGCTTTCATCTTTTGGCATCAGGCTCCATTTCAAGCCTGTTGAGAATCCAGCACCACCACGACCTTTTAGGCCTGCATCTTTAACTTCAGTGGTCACCTCAGTCGGTGACATACCTTTTAATGCTTTTTCTGCCGCTTTATAACCGTTTGTAGCACGGTATTCATCCAACCATACAGGCTGACGATCATCACGTAAGCGCCACGTTAGCGGATGCGTTTCTGCGCTACGAATAATCGGTTTTGCTCCTGAAATTGCTGTCATGGATACTGCTCCAGTAACGTTTCAATCTCTTCAGGTTTAACAAAGCTGTGAGTATCGTCATCTACCATCATAGTAGGACCTTTATCACAATTACCTAAACAGCAGGTTGGCAGTAACGTAAAGCGACCATCTGGTGTAGTTTGACCAGGAATGATATTAAGGTGCTTTTCAATCGCTGCCTGAATGCCTTGATAACCTGTAATATGACAAACCACGCTGTCACAAAAACGAATGATGTGACGGCCAACGGGTTGACGGAAAATTTGGCTATAGAACGTCGCAACGCCTTCAACATCGCTTGCAGGGATCCCAAGAACATCCGCAATCGCATAAATTGCGCCGTCTTCAACCCAACCGCGGTTCTTTTGCACAATTTTCAGTGCTTCAATAGAGGCTGCACGCGGATCTTCGTAATGATGTTTTTCTTGTTCAATTTCAGCACGTTCTTCTTCAGTTAAAACAAACGTTGCTTTCTTTGAATGTGTTACATCAACGATTTCGATCTGCACAGCATCATCTTTTTGGTTTAATTCATTTTGCATGATTAACGATCCACATCCGACATTACAAAATCAATACTTCCCAGATACACAATCAAGTCAGAAACCAGACTACCGCGGATAACCGCTGGGATTTGTTGCAAGTGAGCAAAACTTGGCGTACGAATACGGGTACGGTAGCTCATTGTGCTGCCATCACTGGTTAAGTAATAGCTGTTGATCCCTTTCGTGGCTTCAACCATCTGGAATGATTCATTAGCAGGCATAACAGGACCCCATGAAACCTGTAAGAAGTGGTTAATCATGGTTTCGATATGCTGTAATGTACGCTCTTTTGGTGGAGGCGTTGTCAGTGGATGGTCTGCTTTAAATGGCCCTTCTGGCATATTTTTATAGCACTGTTCCAGAATACGTAAGCTTTGGCGTAGTTCTTCTACTTTCAGCATTACGCGGTCATAACAGTCACCATTACTTGCGACAGGGATTTCAAATTCAAAGTTTTCATAACCTGAATATGGACGCCATTTACGCACGTCAAACTCAACCCCAGTTGCACGAAGACCTGCACCTGTGACACCCCAATCTAATGCTTCTTTAGTATTATATGAGGCAACACCAATAGTACGACCTTTTAAGATACTGTTTTGCAGTGCTGCTTTTACGTAAGAATCTAGACGTTTTGGCATCCAATCTAAGAATTCACGTAATAAGCGTTCCCAACCGCGAGGTAAGTCATGAGCAACACCACCGATACGGAACCATGCAGGGTGCATACGGAATCCAGTAATTGCTTCAACGATGTTGTAAACTTTTTGACGGTCAGTAAAGGCAAAGAACACGGGTGTCATCGCACCAACGTCTTGGATAAAGGTACTGATATACAGTAAGTGGCTATTAATACGAAATAGCTCAGACAGCATGACACGAATGACTTTAACGCGCTCAGGCACTTCAATACCGGCAAGTTTTTCCACTGCAAGTACATAAGGCATTTCGTTAACGCATCCGCCGAGGTATTCAATTCGGTCTGTGTATGGGATATAACTGTGCCAAGATTGGCGCTCACCCATTTTTTCAGCACCACGGTGGTGATAACCCACGTCAGGCACACAGTCGACAATCTCCTCGCCATCAAGCTGAAGAATAATACGGAATGCACCGTGAGATGATGGATGGTTAGGACCGAGGTTTAAGAACATAAAGTCCTCATTCTCAGTACCGCGTTTCATCCCCCACTCTTCAGGTTTGAATGTCAGCGATTCCATTTCCAGATCCTGTTTCTGCTTTGTCAGCACATAAGGATCGAACTCTGTCGCACGAGCAGGATAATCTTTACGTAACGGATGACCTTCCCAATCAGGAAGCATCATAATACGGCGTAAATTTGGATGCCCATTAAAGACAATCCCAAACATATCCCAGACTTCGCGCTCATACCAATTCGAGTTAGGGAAGATAGATGTGATAGTCGGAACATTAAGATCATTTTCACTTAATGCGACTTTCAGCATGATATCTTTATTACGATCGATTGATATCAGATGATAGAAAACAGAAAAGTCTGCTGCTGGCAAGCCTTGACGATGCGTACGAAGACGCTCATCAAAACCATGCATATCAAACAGCATGACATAAGGTTTTGGTAAAGATTTGAGGTATAGCATTACCTCAATAAGTTGTTCCCGTTTTACCCAAACAACTGGCATGCCAGTACGAGTAGGCTGGAACGTAAACGCATCTGGCCCAAATTTCTGACGCAGTTCATTAACCACCTGATCATCAATATGATCGGTCGTTTCCCACGCTGGCCGAGCGCCTTTTTGCGCTATCTGATCGGTCATTTCTATTCACCACAACTTTGATCAGGGTTACTATGATCGCAACACATTGCTCTGGTTACGTCTTAGGCAAAAGCCTTTAAATTTCGTCAGGAGTACGCAGGTTTTTCACTGCGATACGTTCACCGTGTTTTCTTTCTCGTTCTGATTGCATATTGGCACGGTAAACACCTTGGTCGCCGACAACCCATGATAATGGGCGACGTTCTTTACCAATGGACTCTTGTAATAACATCAGTGCTTGCATGTAAGCTTCAGGGCGTGGTGGACAGCCAGGAATATACACATCAACTGGAATGAACTTATCAACACCTTGCACTACTGAGTAGATGTCGTACATACCACCAGAGTTTGCACATGCCCCCATAGAGATAACCCATTTAGGCTCTAACATCTGATCGTATAAACGTTGAATAACGGGTGCCATCTTAGTAAAGCAAGTACCCGCAACCACCATAAAGTCAGCTTGACGAGGTGATGCACGTAATACTTCTGAACCAAAACGAGCCACGTCATGGACAGCCGTAAATGACGTCACCATTTCAACGTAACAACAGGAAAGACCAAAGTTATATGGCCATAAAGAGTTTTTCCGTCCCCAGTTCACAACATCATGCAACGCATGTTCCAGTTTTCCCATATACACGCTGCGATGAACGTGAGCATCTAATGGGTCACTGACAATTTCCTGTGATTGCAGGGGATAACGGTCATTCTCACCGTTCGGATCTATGCGGGTGAGCGTATAATCCATTTCTAATGCCTCGCTTATTACTGCTGCGGATGTTTGCCGCTGGTTAATCGAACATGGCTTTTACTCGCGGTTTCACGACGAGAGCGAACAGGCGTCCAATCTAATGCGCCTATACGAACCAAATAGAATAATCCAGCTAATAAAATAGCGATGAAGACTGACGCTTCAATAAAGCCTAACCAGCCAACTTCACGAACGGAAACAGCCCAGGCATAAAGAAACAGTGCTTCAACATCGAAAATAACGAAAAACATGGCAACTAAATAGAATTTAGCTGACATGCGCAGACGAGCGCTGCCAACAGAATCAAGACCAGATTCATAAGGAACATGCTTTGCCCTTGCCTGTGCGCGTCCGCCTAAATAGCGGGCACCCAACAACATGAGCGAACATAACCCCAATGCGCCTATGAGGAAGACAGCAAATGCCCAATGATGGGCGATAACTTCGGTGGTTGTAGACATACTCATTGCTTACTCATCAAAGGTGGTGTCAATTAACCAACTCTTATCCGGCGGTTTACACCACATTTCTAATTACGAAAAAAAAGGCGAATTAAACAGACTTGCTAATTAAAGAAATAATAACAGTCTATTTATACCTTTCTTATTTTTTGGAAAACTTTGCGACAAATCACTCAGTTTTCCATCGCGATTTAACAAATTTAACACTCATTTTTAACACTCAATTACTGGCTAATGCTAAAACGTGTCAGTCAACCGACAAACTTTATGCTAACACGCTTAGTCTAACCGATAATTCGATTTTACTACACCAGTATCTCAGGAAAAACCTGACTCAATACAGGCAAATGTGCCTTATTTTCTTGATCAAACTCACAAAATAGTCGAAAAAATACTTAATCAGTTTAAAATTTATCCAAATTTTAACAAATTAACTTTCTAATATTGTGGAGGAGGTCAAATATCCGATTAGATTTACTTTTTTATTCTCTTAAAACCTAGACAATCTTTTTATTTGTTAACAAATCCTACAACTGATTAACCAAGGGGGAAGGTAAACATTTTTTTAACAAACAGTTAAGGTAGTTTTGGAATGAAATGTCACAAAGATAAATACATAAAACAACATAATTATTAACAAGGTGTTACTATTTCAAAAAATGGCAATAAAAAAACGGAAATAAACGCACTTAATTGCATCTATTCCCGTTTATCACTATTCATCACTATCCAGTTTTATTTGACTCTTTTTTAATCTTTAATTTTTGTGTTCTAACGCTAAAAAATTCACACAATTATTAATGTGATTATTCAAGTTCAGTAGAGCTAATATCTTCAGATGCAGTGACAGTATAAGGTGTTTTCTTGTTTTCAATCGCATTGAATACCGTTAACACCGCTTCATTTTGTTCATCAGAGTTACGATACAACCAATACTGTGTTTCAGGTAAACGAGGTAATCCTTCGCTTTCGCCTAAAATACGTAAATCGGCATTTTGCATTTCAAGTGGACGTGCAGTAATACCCACTTCTGCATTAACTGCGGCACGAACAGCTGATAAAGAAGCTGCTTCATAAGCAATACGCCATTGGATCCCAGCATCATCTAACGTGTTTATCGCTAATTGACGGAATGGGTTCGTTTCATCCATTACAACTAAAGGAATAGGCTCATTCATTTGTAATTGGAAATCTGGCGCACAATGCCATAGCACTGGTGCAGTACGTAACGCTGTACGAGGATGATGACCAATACGTGCTGTTGTTAATGCTAAATCAATTTCATGATTATCTAGCATTGTTTCAATATATTGAGAACGCTTAATGCGAACATCAACAGCTAAACGTGGATACACTGATGCGATACGGTTTAATAAAAACGGTAATAAAGTATCAACAGAGTCATCAGAAGCACCAATACGTAGCTCCCCTTCTGCATCGCTATACGTTAATGATGCCGTTGCATCATCATTCGCACGCAGAATTTGACGAGCATAACCTAACAGTTGTAGGCCATGCTCTGTTAAAAGTTTATTACGACCATGGCGGGCGAAAAGCTCTCTACCTACCAATTGCTCTAAACGTTGCATCTGCTGACTCACAGCAGATTGGGTTCGACATACAGCAGCAGCGGCTGCTGCAAAAGTGTTCAAATCTGCTACAGCTACAAACGTTCTAAGCAGATCGAGGTCGAGATTCATTATCGGACGATTTGCATTAATCATTGTTTATTCTTCACTTATTTTTGATTTTTAAATTACATATACCTGGTGTTTTATATCAAAAGTCTAAAAAAGACTTCCGATTCAGACAGTACTCTACTCTGAAAAGGAGAGCAAAGACATACCGAATACTTTACATTTGTTTCTTATCGTTTACACCTCCTAGATGGAAAGGAATTGCATCTTTTTGTAACAAATTAAATTTTATTATCATTTCAAGCATTCACAAGAAAGAACTGTATACCGTCATCACAAGTTAGACTTAGATCATACTATATTGCTTTCTCATTCATAAATTTTAACATTTTGAAAATAATTTAAATTATCTTAACTATGCATTCGAATTTAAGTATCTTCCCCTATAAACTAAATTTAAGATTTAAATTTAATTTATACTTAAACTAATTGATTGCTATAGAATTAAATAGATTTAACCATATTATTTGAAAATTTAATATATTAAGCCAGATAATACAAATCCGATAAAATTATTCAATAATTGATTATGCAACATTTCATCTACCTGTGTATCACATCAACTTATTTCTAATCACCACACTAAAAAGCCCTCTTTCAATAGAATAATAATCCAAATTATTTTTCAAAACTGAAACATAAATCCGTCATAAGCAATACAATCAGTCATCAAAATAACATTCCAAGAATAAACTGACCTTTTACACCAAAAATTACCTAGCATCTTCAAAAGTTTGTAACGTAAGAGTAGAGTGATAGAACAGTTATTTGCTGGGACAGCCTTTTCATTTGTATCTTTCTATATGAATAGCAATCGGCGATAAATTTCGCTAAGTCGCCATAATCACAATAAAGATACGAGTCAGACCCTATTAGGTAAACGCGCTATGAATCAGATTAAAAAATCAAACAAACTCGAACATGTCTGTTACGACATTAGAGGTCCGGTTTTGCAAGAAGCAAAACGTCTGGAAGAAGAAGGTAACAAAGTTTTAAAACTCAATATTGGTAACCCGGCACCTTTTGGCTTTGAAGCACCTGATGAAATTTTAGTAGATGTGATCCGCAATCTACCAAGCTCTCAGGGTTATAGTGACTCCAAAGGTCTGTTTTCTGCGCGTAAAGCTATCATGCAGCATTATCAAGCTCGTGATATGCGTGATGTCACTGTTGAAGACATTTATATTGGTAATGGTGTTTCCGAGTTAATCGTACAGGCGATGCAAGCCTTATTGAATAATGGCGATGAAATGCTAGTACCTGCGCCTGATTACCCATTATGGACAGCAGCAGTTTCTCTTTCGGGAGGAAATGCCGTTCACTATATGTGTGACGAGCAACAAGGCTGGTTCCCTGATTTAGATGATATCCGCAGTAAAGTTACAAAAAATACTCGTGGTATTGTTATTATCAACCCAAATAACCCAACAGGTGCGGTATATAGCAAAGAAATCTTGATGGAAATTGTTGAGATTGCTCGTCAACATGATCTGATTATCTTCGCTGACGAGATCTACGATAAAATTCTCTATGATGATGCAGAGCATCACTCTATTGCCGCAATGGCACCAGATTTATTAACCGTAACATTTAATGGTTTATCAAAAACCTACCGTGTTGCGGGTTTCCGTCAAGGTTGGATGGTATTAAACGGCCCTAAAAAACATGCTAAAAGCTATATTGAAGGCTTGAATATGCTAGCGTCTATGCGTTTATGCGCTAACGTTCCGATGCAACATGCCATTCAAACAGCATTAGGTGGTTATCAAAGTATCAGCGAATTTATCCTGCCGGGTGGTCGCTTATACGAACAACGTAATCGAGCTTGGGAGCTGATCAATCAAATTCCTGGTGTTTCTTGCGTTAAGCCAATGGGTGCGCTTTATATGTTCCCTAAAATTGACTTAAATCGTTACAGTATTAAAGACGATCAGAAAATGATCCTCGATTTATTGTTGCAAGAAAAAGTGTTATTAGTGCAAGGTACAGCGTTTAACTGGCCATACCCAGACCACTTCCGTATCGTTACCCTTCCTCGTGAAGATGATTTAGATATGGCAATTCAAAAATTTGGTCGTTTTATTGTGGGTTATCACCAATAAAATTATTCTCTATTTAAATAAAACGCAATATAACAGCCCGTTATATTGCGTTTTTTATTTTCTTTTTTTATTGCCGTTTACATCTACTGATTATCCACTCACAATAATGTCTTCAATCACGCAATTGGGAGATATTATGAGTTACTTTTTTGCCCACCTTTCTCGCTTAAAACTCATTACTCGTTGGCCTTTAATGCGTAACATTCGCCAAGAAAATGTGTCTGAGCACAGTTTACAAGTCGCTTTTGTCGCCCATGCCTTAGCGGTGATTAAAAATCGTAAATTTGATGGTAATGTCAATGCCGAACGTATCGCATTACAAGCGATGTATCATGATGCAAGCGAAGTGATCACCGGCGATATGCCAACACCCATTAAATATCACAACCCTCAAATTGCTCATGAATACAAAAAAATAGAAAAATATGCACAGCAAAAACTGATTGAAATGTTACCCGAAGAACTACAAGATGATTTTCGCCCTCTTATTGATGAGCAATTACATAGTGAGGAAGAAACGTTTATTGTTAAGCAAGCAGATAGTCTGTGCGCTTATTTAAAATGTCTTGAAGAGTTAGCCGCAGGCAATAGCGAATTTAATCTGGCTAAAAATCGGTTAGAAAAAACCTTAGCTGAAAGGCATAGCCCAGAAATGGACTATTTTATAAAGGTGTTTGTACCGGGATTTAGTTTATCGCTGGATGAGATTAGTGAGTAAATGAAATAGCCCATTATAAATATAATGGGCTATTTCTATTTCTATCTAAAAGATGAAAGTGAGTTATTAACTCCACCTACTCTTTTATCGATACTTTCCAATACAATAGCATCCTTCAAAAAATCTAATCGGCCATTATCCGAATAATGATATATATTATCGCTATCACTGGATATAGATTCACGATTATCTTCAGATAATTTGGCTGAATTTATACTGAAACTATTATTATTTTCTATAAAATATGTATTGTTATCACAGTCTTCTCCATACATTTTTATACCACTATTATCATTATTACTTTTATTTACTTTACTTTCTTTAATTTTATTTAAACCTAAAAACTCTTTTATAGAATTTTTAACCGAAGATATAACCTTGGATAAAAAACCATATTGTTTAGATTCATTTTTTATTTCATTGATATATTGTAAATTCACATTTGTAGGTTGAATATTATTTAATGCGTTCATTTAATTCGCTCCGATCACATTTATTTTCCATATAAAATAATATGCTCTTCACTTAATAATCTATGTCAAAAAACACACATCCATAGATATGACACATGCATCAAATAAAAAACCACCGCTCAATAAATAAAAAACGCTGTTTATTAATTAACAAACAGCGTTTCAGCAAAACAAAAGTATTAATATTTAGAATGGAAATAATAGCGGGATCAAGAAGACACTAATAAACATCACAATAATAGTAAATGGCACACCAATCTTAATAAAGTCGGCAAACTTATATCCCCCTGGCTCAAGAATAAGCGTATTAACGGGTGATGAAACCGGTGTCATAAAGGCTGCCGATGCAGCAACACCAATCACCATGGCAAACGGTAAAGGTGACACATTCATTTGATTCGCAGCAGCAATTGCTATTGGTGCCATTAATACCGCAGTTGCCGTATTGGAAATAAATAGCCCAATTGCAGCGCAAAGTATAAATAAACACACCAACATCACTTGAGGACCTGCACTACCCGCAACATCCATCAAGCCATTGACAATAAGCTCTATACCACCTGTTTTTTGTAATGCCGCAGCAAAAGGCATCATACCGACAATTAAAATAATACTTGGCCAATGAATGGAGCGATAAGCGCTTTCCATATCGATACAGCGGAATTTACCCATTAACAAGCAAGCAATTAAGGCTGCAATAAAATTAGGCACTTCATTCGTCACCATTAACGCCACCATTAATGCTAACGAAAACAGTGCATGAGGTGCTTGAGATGAAGCAGGAGCAACAGTTTCAATTTCTGCTGCTAAATTTAACACGATAAAATTACGTGGTTTAGTTGATAAAATGCGAATAAGTTTCCAATCACCAATCACCAATAACACATCACCAAGGCGTAATGGCTCATCGACAATTTTACCCGGTAAGGCACTTCCTTCACGACGAATAGCCACCACGTTTAGACCATAACGAGTACGAAATTTAATTTCTCTTAATGATTTACCTAATAATTCTGAATCAGGATTCATGGATACTTCAGCAAGTCCTACATCACGAGATTGTTCAGAAAAATATTCGCCTCGTAATACCATTGGTTCTAACATCTGTTCACGGCAAAACTCACGTAAATCGACATCACTGGCTGACATATCAACTAATAAAACATCACGCTCTCTTAATTCAGTTCCCCCTGTTGCGCTAACCATAACACGCCGAAAGCGCCTCCAGCGTTCAATACCGACAACGTTTGCACCATAACGAGAACGTAAGTGTAATTCATCAAGTGAATGACCTACTAGCGGAGAACCTTTACGAATGGCTAAACGACGAGCACGCCCAGCTAACTGATAATCACGAATAAGATCACGGAAAGTCCGACGATAAGCTTCTTTTTGCTTACCATTATCGTTATTTCCTAGCCATCGACGTACCACCAGCATATAGAGAATGCCTGCGAATAATACGGCGATACCAATAGGTGTAATGGAGAAAAACTGAAAACTCGGTAAACCTTCTCTGACTAATTCACTGTTAACAACCATATTAGGTGGTGTTGCCACTAAGGTCATTAATCCACTAATAAGTCCAGCAAAGCCTAACGGCATCATTAAACGACCTGGCGATGTTTTCATTCGAGCAGCAACACTCAATACAACAGGAATAAAGATGGCAACAACACCTGTTGAACTCATGAAAGCACCTAAACTTGCAACGCATATCATTAATAGCACAAGCATTTTAACTTCACTGCTACCCGCGACACGAACTAGCCAGTCCCCCATTTGATAAGCCACACCTGTTCTCACTAACCCTTCACCAATAACAAAAAGGGCCGCAATAAGTAATACGTTAGGATCGCTAAACCCTACCGTGGCTTCATTTAATGAGAGTGTACCGCTAAGAACGAATGCGATGATGACAAGTAAAGCGACCACATCCATGCGGATTTTGTTGGTCGTAAAAAGGACAATAGCTATCAATAGCAGGCTTAAAACCCATAATAATTCGCTATTCAAAATGGCCTCGATCAGCAATAAGTGAAAACAGTTTAAGACATCAATTCACTACATTGATAAGTAGACCATTTTTACAACAATAAATCTTCTAATATGATCAAAGAAAAGACTATCTTTTGTGCGTTATTATTACTTTTTCAGCTTGCTTCTCGATTTGAATATCATTTAAAGAATCAATAATTAAATGAATCTCATTACGGCGAGGGAGAGAAAGAGGGGCATGAACGGCAACAACTTGGCATCCCGCATCTAAGCCAGAGTAGATCCCCGCAGCTGCATCTTCAAAAACCACACAATCTTGTGGTAATAAGCCCAATTTTTTGGCACCTAAAAGATAAGGCTCAGGATTAGGTTTACCTTTACTAATACATTCCACCGTAACCCAATGCTTAGGTTCAGGAATACCCGTAACAGATTGGCGTGTTGTTGCGATCGGAACCGTACCAGATGTGACAATCGCCCACGGAATATTTAAATCATTGAGGCGATTAATTAACTCAATAGCACCAGGAAGCGGGGCTAAACCTTCTATTTGTGTTGATTCTAATTTCTCTAACCAACGAAATGTCTCGGTTATCTCTTGTTCGGTGGCATTAGGCATAAAATGGCGAATCGACTCAATAGCAGGCTTTCCGTGGATGTAGTCATTAATCTCTTGTGTTGATACACCGACACGCTCACCAAATAACGCCCAACAATGTTCAACAACGGGTAATGAATCGACTAATGTTCCATCTAAATCAAACAGAAAACCTTTACATGTGATTGCCATATTTTATGCCTACTTTTACCTTATAGTGATGCGTTAACTATTATGTACTGCAATTACGCATTAAGTATTTGCTGGATTTCAACGGCGCTAAGGTGATATTGGCGAGGGCACGCTAACCAAACATTAAGCATTCTTTGGTATTTTTCCCACATTGGTGTTTGAGAGTTAAAACCATGACTGCCACTATCGAAATGCGTGTAACGCCCTTCTGTATTCACCATAAAACGCACATAGCTAAGATAGCGGGATTCTGTTGCCGCATCAAAGCCTACAAATGCGACACGTCGAGCATCTGGCATCTCTTGTTCTTTTAAATTATCACGAGAAACTTGCAGTGCATGGTACATTTCCATGACGTTAATAATGGTACGGCAAGTCTCTTCTGACATTTCATCGAAGTCACGATCAAGTTCACGTAATTGTAATCCATAACCACGTTCAATAATTGTCTGATAGCGACGATAACGTTCAGCGTTATCAGGATCCATCATAGTCATCATTTTATACTGATTAGAGAGGATCAAGCGTTGTGCGTGTGTCATTTCCATCATTAATTCTCCAAAGAAATCATTGAGGAGAGCATGACATTAATCAAAAGTATTGAGTAGTACTAACTACGCGTTTTTTGATCTCAACGGGGTAATTCAGATGACAATCATGACAAACGAATAAGGTAGAACAAATGTTCTACACATCATCAAGAAAAGAGCGATCAAGTTGCTTAAAAGCACGTTTTAACAAATGCGCTAAAGAAAGGTAAGTTGGCGTTTGTTCTACGGGGGCTAAAGCAATGCCTGCTTCTTCAAATTTCTCACGAATTTCATAAAACCAGCGCAATAGCGTAGCAGGAAGAGGCGTTGCTGCACGCTTGCCTAACCACCATAATCCTTGCATTGGCAAGCTACAAGCAAAGAGCGCTGTTGTAATTGCTGGCCCTAAATTGCCGCCTAATGCGATTTGCCATGTCATTGTAAAAATGGCGATAGGTGGCATATAACGAATACCAAAGCGTGTGGCTTTGACAATACGATTTTCAGGGAAAACAGGCGCTAACTGCTTTTCAACCGGCCAGGTTTTTAAATACTCGTTACCCAAACGAAGCTTTTTAAAAAAGCCGGGGGGAGTCACTGTCGGTTCGCTCATAATGACCTCAATCAATTTCTTCTGTAACTTTTAAAAAATATCTATAAAGAATAAAAATCTTTTAGTAGAATTAAGTATATTTTGTCTTTGTTGCCTTTACTCTGTATCCTGTGCCCATTCTAAAGCTTTGTGGCAATAAAGCGCTATATTTTGTTTGCCGGCGTGATTTTCAACCCTTTTCGCCGATTTTGACGCGAAAAGCTAATGGGTGAATAAAAATCGTCCAATTAATGATTGGCAACTATAATTAGCATCAAGTTTTTTACTTTAAGCATGATGCGCGTCATTAATGTCATCATAGGAATGCGATAGGCTTTTATGATTGACGTTTTATTAACCACCGTCTTTATAATATAAAAGACACTACGACAACAAGATAAATAGGTAATTCCATGTCAAGTAAGCTGGTGCTGGTACTGAACTGCGGTAGTTCTTCTCTTAAATTTGCAATTATCAACCCAGAAAATGGTGATGAATTCCTGTCAGGTTTGGCTGAATGCTTCAACCTTCCTGAAGCCCGCCTGAAATGGAAAATGGATGGCCAGAAACACGAAGCTGCGTTAGGCGCAGGCGCTGCTCATAGCGAAGCATTAAACTTCATCGTAAATACTATTCTGGCTCAAAAACCAGAACTTTCTGCACAAATCGCGTCTATTGGTCACCGTATTGTTCATGGTGGCGAGAAATTCACTAAATCTGTCGTGATCACTGACGAAGTTATCAAAGGTATTGAAGCAGCAATCCCATTTGCACCATTGCATAACCCAGCTCACCTTATTGGTATTGAAGAAGCACGTAAAGCGTTCCCTCATTTAATTGAAAAAATGGTTGCTGTATTTGACACTGCATTCCATCAAACAATGCCAGAAGAAGCTTATTTGTATGCTCTGCCATACAGCTTATATAAAGATCACAGCATCCGTCGTTATGGTGCTCACGGAACTAGCCATTTCTTCGTTTCTCGTGAAGCCGCTAAAATGTTAAACAAACCTGTTGATGAACTGAACGTAATCACTTGCCATTTAGGTAATGGTGGTTCTGTTTCTGCTATCGTTAATGGTAAATGTGTTGATACTTCTATGGGGCTGACTCCATTAGAAGGTTTAGTCATGGGTACTCGTAGTGGTGATATCGATCCTGCTATCGTGTTCCATTTGCATGATGCTTTAGGCATGAGCGTTGAAGACATCAACAAACTGCTGACTAAAGAATCTGGCCTATTAGGTTTAACAGAAGTCACTAGTGACTGCCGTTATGTTGAAGATAACTACGACACTAAAGCAGATGCTAAACGTGCAATGGACGTTTACTGCCATCGTTTAGCGAAATACATCGGTTCTTACTGTGCACTGATGGAAGGTCGTTTAGATGCTATTATCTTTACTGGTGGTATCGGTGAAAACGCAGCAATGGTACGTGAATTATCACTGAAAAAACTGGCTCTGTTAGGTTTTGAAGTTGATCATCAACGTAACTTAGATGCACGTTTCGGTAAATCAGGCACTATCACTACCGATAACAGCCGTCTTGCTGTTGTTATCCCAACTAACGAAGAGTTAGTTATCGCTCAGGACGCAAGTCGCCTGACCGCTTAAGTTCTTTGATGTACTGCCAGTGTAATACTGGCAGTACTGTTTTACATAACGAGCAACCGATATTTAAAGAGGTTTCCGTGTCCCGTACAATTATGCTAGTCCCAACTGATACACGCGTAGGTTTAACCAGCGTCAGCTTGGGTGTTATCCGTTCTATGGAACAAAAAGGCGTTAGCCTGAGCGTGTTCAAACCAATTGCACAACCTCGTGTAAAAGGCGCGTTAGATCAGACAACTGCGATTATCCGCTCTCACTCCACTATTCAATCATCAGAACCTTTAAACATGGATTATGTTGAGTCTCTACTCAGCTCAAACCAAAAAGATGTTCTGATGGAAGAAATTGTTGCTAGATACCATGAAAACACCGCTGATGCAGAAGTTATTCTCATCGAAGGTCTGGTACCTATGCGTAAGCACCCTTTTGCACAATCATTAAACTATGAAATTGCAAAAACATTAGGTGCTGAAATTGTTTTCGTTACTGCATTAGGTAACAACACTGTTGAACAGCTAAAAGAGCGTATCGAATTTGCGCGTGCTGAATTCGGCGGTGTAAAAAACCAAAATATCACAGGCGTTATTGTTAACAAACTAAATGCACCTGTTGATGATCAAGGCCGTACTCGCCCTGACTTATCTGAAATCTTTGATGATTCAAGTAAAGCGATTATCTCTAATGTCGATTTAAAAACCATCGAAAAAAATAGCCCACTGCCTTTACTGGGTTGCATTCCATGGAACTTCGATTTAATCGCCACTCGTGCAACCGATATGGCAAAACACTTAAATGCGACTATCGTCAATAAAGGCGATATTGAAACCCGTCGTATTAAGTCTGTGACTTTCTGTGCACGTAGTATTCCACACATGTTAGAGCATTTCCGTCCTGGTTCACTTTTAGTGACTTCAGCGGATCGCCCTGATGTATTAGTTTCAGCATGCCTTGCAGCAATGAATGGCGTTGAAATTGGTGCAATCCTACTAACAGGTGGTTACCAAATCGATGCACCAATCAAACAACTTTGTGAACGTGCATTTGAAACTGGCTTACCAATCTTTATGGTTAGTGCGAACACTTGGCAGACCTCTTTAAATCTGCAAAGCTTTAGCTTAGAAGTTCCTGCTGATGACCATGAACGTATTGAAAAAATTCAGAACTACGTTGCTCAACATATCAATACACAATGGATTGATTCACTGACAGCTAACTCTGAACGCCCTAACCGTCTATCACCACCAGCATTCCGTTATCAATTAACAGAATTAGCACGTAAAGCGAAAAAACGTATCGTTTTACCTGAAGGTGATGAGCCACGTACTGTTAAAGCGGCAGCAATTTGTGCTGAACGTGGTATCGCAACTTGCGTACTGTTAGGCGATCCTGAAGAAATTCGTCGTGTAGCAACTGCACAAGGTGTTGAATTAGGTACAGGCATTGAGTTAGTCGATCCTAAAGAAGTCCGTGAAATCTATGTGCCTCGCTTAGTTGAACTGCGTAAAAGCAAAGGTATGACAGAGGTTGTTGCTCGTGAACAGTTAGAAGATAACGTTGTTCTAGGCACATTAATGCTGGAAAAAAGCGAAGTAGATGGCCTAGTTTCTGGTGCTGTTCATACTACCGCTAACACTATTCGCCCACCACTACAGTTGATCAAAACTGCACCAGGTAGCTCATTAGTGTCTTCTGTGTTCTTTATGCTGTTACCTGAACAAGTTTATGTTTATGGTGACTGTGCAATTAACCCAGATCCAACAGCAGAACAACTGGCTGAAATCGCAATTCAATCTGCAGATTCTGCAATTGCATTCGGTATCGACCCACGCGTTGCGATGATCTCTTATTCTACTGGTAACTCTGGTGCAGGTAGCGATGTAGAGAAAGTTCGTGAAGCGACACGTTTAGCACAAGAAAAACGCCCTGATCTGATGATTGATGGTCCTTTACAATACGACGCGGCTGTTATGGCTGACGTTGCTAAATCTAAAGCGCCAAATTCACCTGTTGCAGGTAAAGCGACTGTGTTTATCTTCCCTGATCTGAACACCGGTAACACCACTTATAAAGCGGTACAACGTTCAGCTGACTTGGTTTCAATCGGACCCATGTTACAAGGTATGCGTAAACCAGTGAATGACCTTTCTCGTGGTGCATTAGTGGACGATATCGTCTACACCGTTGCGTTAACAGCAATTCAAGCAAGCCAACAAGAAAACGCATAATTACTGAAGTTCGCTTCAAATAAAAAACGCCAGATGATTAATTTCATCTGGCGTTTTTCTATTCTACAGATTTCTTATTTGACTAAAATCCGAGGCAGTCTCAAACCCGACAACTTGATTCTGTCTCCTTTATAAAGGAGTGTCAAGAGACATTCCGCATATAAATGCCCAATAAAAATACAACTAACACATTGATTTTAGTCGTTTATTTATATTATTTTTATTCGAAAAAAGATAGAAATGAGGTGGGTTTCTGTTAGTATGCCGGTGGGTGCTTGGATCATTTTGGTTCAAGCATTTGCGAGCGCCAAAAAGACGAAAGCCCCGAATTCTATTTTATTAAAATTCGAGGCAGTCTCAACACCGACAACTTGATTCTGTCTCCTTTATAAAGGAGTGTCAAGAGAAATGGCTAAATTTGCCCTGATGGGGCTGATTGCTGTCTGTGTGACAGCACTGTGTTTGTCATTACTTAAACATGAAAGATTATGCTCTTTCAATATTCGTAGTGGTCATACAGTAGTTCAAGCGACTTTATCTTGCGATAAATAGCTTTGTGGGGGAATTTTCCCCCACAATTTCTCATCACACGTTGTTGCGTTTTGTGGTTACAAGCACCCTACTTTAATCCACTAATACCCGTTGATTGGTTGCACCCCATAAAATCGACATCTCTGTAAATAGTGCACCACTAATATCTTCGACTTCTTCAGCTGTAATTTCACTATTGCCTTGCTTACCAAAGAACACGACTTCATCCCCTGATTTGATATTTTTAAGATCTGTAATATCTACAATCACCGTATTCATTGATGTTTTACCTAAAACAGGCACACGTTGACTACCAATTAAAGCATGCCCTGCATTACTAAAAACGCGGCGATAGCCATCTGCATAACCGACAGGAATATTCGCTAATACCGAGTCACGTTTTAGTGTGTAAGTACGGTCATAACCAACAGTATTACCTTTAGGATAATAATTGATTGAAGCAATATTCGATTTAAACGTCATAACACGTTTGTAATCTGTACTTGCGATAGTATCGCCATAGAAAATTCCGCCCACACGCACCATATCTAGCCATGATTCAGGTACGGTAATTGTGGCGAACGTATTTGCCATATGCAGAGTGACATCTTTACGATTTAGCCCTGTAACATCCAATACCTTTTGGGATTGCTGTTTAAAACGAGCAAGATCTTCTCTTACTTTATCAGCATCTTCTTCAGGATAGTGAGACATAATGCCAACCACTTTAAGGTTAGCTAATTGAGCAATTTGCTTCGCCTCTTCAAGCCCTGCATTGTTGTTCACTTCTAATCCATTACGAGACATTCCACCTGAATTTAAAGCTAAATGAATAGGGATCACTTTATTTTGTTGTTTAGCAATGGCATCTAATTTTCTAGCCATATCCAAATTACCAATCAATTCTTCCACGTTATAGCTTGTTGCCTGAGCCATCTCTTGCTCTGTGGCATTACGTACACGCATTAAACGACCTTGGAATCCTAGATCACGAACTTCTTTTAGCTCTTGATTATTCGTTACGCCAATACATTGCACATTATTTTCAATCATAACAGGTGCGACTAATGATAAATCATGACCATATGCATCGCCTTTTAAAACGGCACAAAGAGAGGATTTATCACCTAAAAGTGATTGTACTTTCTTCACATTAAAATCGAGCGCACTACGTGAGATTTCAATCCATGAGTTATTCACGATTGCAGGTTGAACCTGCGCCGTTTGAGTCACGGGTGGATTGTGATTAATCGGTTGTTGGCAAGCAGTGATAACAAAAAGTGGTAACAACGCAAGATATCGAATACCAAAAGACATCTTCTTTTTCCTTAGTGATTGTGATGTAAACCTATTTTTATAATTAATTAGGTACGAAAATATACACACAGTGAATATTCACTCAGGATAATAGCATTTTTATTCACAAAATAAACATATTAATTCATATAAAAAAACGCCCCAATGAATTAATTTCAATGAGGCGCTTATCTAGCTTAATTCTTAAAACAATCAGCGAACAATAATACCTAACAAAATACCAATAACACCAAAGTCTGCATCACTAAATGTCGTGTTAGCAATACCGATATCGCCAAGTACAGGCAAGAGGAATACAGGTAAGAAGGTAATTAATAAACCTTGAGCAAAGGCACCTAAAATAGCACCACGACGTCCACCAGTTGCATTACCAAAGACCCCTGCTGTTGCACCTACAAAGAAGTGAGGAACAACACCTGGAATGATCACCGTCCAATCTAAGGCATAAAGAATGAACATACCGATAACGCCAGCGGCAAAGCTACTTAAAAAGCCGACCAATACCGCATTCGGAGCATAAGGGAACACCACTGGACAATCTAAAGCAGGTTTTGCATTAGGGACTAACTTATCAGAAATACCTTTAAATGCTGGAACGATTTCAGCAATCACCATACGTACACCTTGCAGAATAATATAAACACCTGCTGCAAAGGTTATGGATTGCATCAATGAGAACATAAACCAGTTTTTGCCACCACTGACTTCACGAACAAAAGCATCGCCCGCAAATAAACACGTAATGATAAAAATAATACCCATTGTAAAGGCGATGGCAACAGGCGTATCACGTAAAAATAGTAAACTTTTAGGCACATTCATCTCTTCGGTTGAATGCTCTTTATTACCAAATTTACTGCCGATAAAACCAGCAACAACATAAGAGATAGTCGAGAAGTGTCCTAATGCCACATCATCAGAACCAGTAATTTTTTTCATATAAGGATGAGCAATGGCAGGGAAAAACACCATTGAAATCCCAACAACTAATGAACCTACCGCAACTAATACTGTACCTTCTAAGCCAGCGGTTGCCAGAATAACCGCCACCATCATAGACATAAATAAAGTATGGTGACCCGTTAAGAAAATAAATTTCCACGGGGTTAAACGTGCAATTAAGATATTAATCAACATGGCAAAGAACATAATCATAGCCATCTCTTTACCAAAGCTTTTTTGTGCAATAGAGACAATCGCCTCATTATTTGGCACAACGCCTTGAATACCAAATGCATGTTGGAAAATTGTTGAGAAATCACCCAGTGAGTTGATAACTAACCCTGCACCTGCGCCTAAAATAACAAAACCCATAATGGTTTTTACGGTGCCTTTGATACATTCTGTCACTGGTTTTTTCTGGGCGATTAAACCAATTAATGCGATCAAACCCACTAAAATGGCTGGCTCTGAAAGCACATCACTCATTAGAAAGCGGAAAAAGTCCATGATAGGCTCCTTATAACGCGCCTAATTCACGTAATGCGACAGAAAGTTTTTCTTTCATCGCTACTTTGTCAATCATGTTATCCAGTGAAACAACCTTTCCATTTACCGCTTGTGAATTGAGTTGCTCTGCAATATCACGCGTACCTACATAGATATCACTTGGTGTGCCTTTTGCTGATCCCAGATCAACGTGATCGACTTCTGCATTCACAGAAATATCTTTTAGGATACTTTTGATGCTCATTTCCATCATTAAGCTGCTACCTAAACCATTTCCACACACAACTGTAATTTTCATGATATTCCCCTTGGTAATTTAAATCGTCATTAATAATTGTTGATAACGGCTAATACATCCGCTTTGCTTTTCGCATTAAATAGCTTTTGAATATCTGCATCGTTATCAAAAAGTTCGGCTAATTTCACAATGGCATTAATATGGCTATCGTTATCTGTTGCAGCCAAAACAATCAGTAATTTCACCGGATCGTTTTCATCAGCACCAAATTCAACACCTTGCTCAACAATCGTTAACGCAAGAGAAAGTTGATTAACACCATCTTCAGGACGAGCATGAGGCATCGCAATACCAGGGCCTAAAACATAATATGGCCCTATTTTTTCGTGTGATTTGTAAATTGCATCGATATAACGAGGTTCAATACAACCTTTATCAATCAATGGCTGACATGCCACTTTGACTGCATCTCTCCAATCGATAACGTTTGGAACCACTTGCACCACATCGGGCGTTAATAACGTTTTAAGCATACTTGCAACCTCGATAAGACTCTCTATGAGCTTCGTTATTAAGGATAGTAATCATTAATGGTAGCGCTATCTAGATAGATCATTCGTAATTGTGATAGCGCTATCATTTTAATGAAATGTTAATTGCAGAAAATGCCAACAATTGACACTGTATTGTTTCAGCATAATAGGAAGATTTCAGGTAGGATCTGCGGTTAATAAAATAGGCTAAGCAAGCATAATAACAAATGATCAAAACACGTAAGCGCCGAAATACAGGTCGCGTCACATTACAAGATGTCGCTAAACATGCAGGAGTCGGATCGATGACCGTCTCTCGTGCATTGCGAACCCCTGAATTAGTTTCTGATAAGTTACGAGAAAAAGTTAATCAAGCAGTAGAAGAACTTGGCTATATTCCTAATGCCTCGGCAGGTGCTTTAGCTTCAGCACAAAGTCATATTATTGCGGTACTGTTGCCCTCCTTCACAGATAGAGCCAGTGCAGATTTTATGCAATCGTTACAACAAATACTCAATCGCCATCAATATCAAATTTTAGTGGGTTGCTATGAGCACCAACCTCATAAAGCCAGTGATGTGATTAATATGCTGTTGCAAAGTAATCCTGCCGCATTAGTTGTCTTTGGTTCACAGCTTAGCCCAACTCATTTTTTGCATATCAGTAATGCCAATGTGCCTGTTGTCAGCGTTGCCAGCCAACCAGATGAACAAGCCGCTATTAGTATTGATTGTTCTTATGAGCAAGCGGCATATGATTTAACAAACCATTTAGTCACCCGAGGAAAGCGTTGTATTGGCTATATTGGTGCGTTACAAGGACAACGCCTGCACCACCAGCAAATAACTGGTTGGTCACGAGCGTTACTCAAAAATTATTTAAATGCTGAGCAAAGTGTCACTACACCTGATCCCGCATCTATGGCATACGGTCGACAAGCATTAACAGAGATTTTATTGCGCCAACCCGAACTAGATGCGGTCATTTGTAGCCATGAGAGTATTGCACTAGGTATGATTTTTGAGTGTCAACGTCGATTAATTAAGATCCCACAAGATCTGGCTATCGCTTGTTTAGAAGGCTCTGAAAATAGTGATCAGATATCCCCTTCTCTTACATCAATTCGTTTTGATTATCACAAAATGGGAAAAGAGGCAGGAAAACATCTGATAGCACTTTTACAACGTTTAAGAGACGAAGATGATAACGCTATATTCGAAGATACCGTTATCAACTATGCTTATCGATTTGAGTTAGGGCAAAGCACCCCTTAGTCCACAGTTTCTCTACTTTCTAGGCGTGTACTGTTGTTACGTGTTAACCAAAGAGAGAGGGCTTTTAATGAATCAGGCGTGAATTCATCACAGCGCTCAGTAATTTCAGAGGGAGTTAACCAACACACTTCCTCAATTTCTTCTGCTTGCAGTGCGAAAGGTCCATGAGAAACACAGCTAAACAAGCTTCCCCATACACGACAACTTTCATCATCATAATAAAATTGACCATGCTCAGCAAAAGGGACTCCAGCAATACCTAACTCTTCTTCTGCTTCACGACGCGCACTTTCAAGTAAATTCTCACCTTGCTGAACCACACCACCCGCAGTAGCATCTAACCAACCAGGATAAAAATCTTTTATTTCAGTTCGACGCTGCGCCAAGATTTTCCCCATTCCATCATGAACAACGATATAAGTTGCTCTATGTCTTAGATTTTCAGCTCGCATTTGTTGACGTGTTGCTTGTGCAACGACTTCATTTTTATCATCAACAATATCAACCCATTCAACCAATGCCGTCTTTTCTTGTTCCATCCTCAACAAACCTTTTTTAACCGATACTAAACGATCGTAATTTTTATCCTGAATATACCAAAATCACTATTTTTCACCACTACAATAATCATACGTGACTTGTTTTATCCATCTTGCGCTTTTTTGCTTTTTATGATGTTAAAAGGCAGACTGTGATTATATTGTCTATTTAGTGCCTACTTTATTTTGGAGCTTTTAATGATTGACTTATATTATGCAGATACCCCAAATGGCCAAAAAATAACGCTTTTTCTTGAAGAAACAGGCATACCTTATCAGTTACATCGCATCGATATTAGTAAAGGCGATCAATTTAAACCTGAGTTTTTAGCAATTTCACCCAATAATAAAATTCCCGCAATTGTAGATAATTCACCTATTGATGGTGGTGAACCTATCTCTATTTTTGAATCAGGTGCTATTCTTATCTATCTAGCTGAAAAAAGTGGCAAATTGCTAAGTCAAAATTTACGAGAAAAAACAACACAACTACAATGGCTGTTTTGGCAAGTGGGTGGATTTGGCCCAATGTTGGGACAAAATCATCACTTCACCCGTTATGCCACAGAAAAAGTCCCTTATGCGATTAAACGTTATACTGAAGAAACACAGCGTTTATATAGTGTATTAGAGAAAAGGTTAGCGCAGTCACCTTACCTTGGGGGCAAAGAGTACAGTATTGCGGATATCGCCACATATACATGGGCTCGTCTGCACGATCACCACAATATTGATTTAGCAAATTATCCCGCAATTGATAAATGGCTAAATAACATTAACCAACGCCCAGCTACGAAAAAACTCTTTAGCTAATATAAGCAATTCATATATCAGGATGATATTTATTCTTTATCAAGCAAGTAGATCAGGAGGATTGTGATGAAAATACTTATCACAGGTGGTACAGGATTAATTGGCAAAGCATTAGTTTGTGAGCTTGCGCTCGCCAATAATGATATTACGGTGCTTTCTCGTTCGCCTCAAAAAGTTTATTCGCATTTTTGTAATGAAATCACCTGCTGGACTCAACTCAACGATAAACAAAATCTTAATGAGTTTGATGCCGTTATTAATCTTGCTGGAGAACCTATTGCTGATAACCGTTGGACTCCCTCTCAAAAGCAAAAATTGGTTAATAGCCGTTGTCATTTAACCCAGAAATTGGTTGATTTGATTAAAGCTAGCGATTCTCCTCCAGCAGTTTTCATTTCTGGCTCCGCAGTAGGTTTTTATGGCGACCAAGGTGATACACGAGTTACAGAAGAGACGCCAGCAAATCCTGAGTTTACACATGAACTCTGTGCAAAATGGGAACGTATTGCGCTTGAAGCTCAAACACCATTAACACGAGTTTGCTTGTTGCGTACAGGGATTGTACTTTCAACGCTCGGTGGCGCACTGCCTAAAATGAGCAAACCTTTCAAATTAGGATTAGGTGGCAAATTAGGAAGCGGAAAACAGTATATGCCGTGGATACATATCGATGATATGGTCAGTGCGATTGTTTTCTTGCTTAAGACCCAAGATGCTAAAGGCGCTTTTAACTTAACAGCACCTAACCCTGTACAAAATAAAGAGTTTACTCGCCTATTAGGAAAAGCTTTTAATCGCCCAGCATTAATGACGGTTCCCGAAAGTGTATTGCGTCTAGTGATGGGAGAAAGCGCGACATTAGTATTAGGTGGACAACAAGCCATTCCTGAAAAATTACTCAATGCAGGCTTTGAATTCCGTTATCCACAATTAGAAGCGGCATTAAAAGATATTATTACCACAGGGAAATAATCTCTTTTCTATTCTCAATGATTCAGAATAAATACTCTAAATAATTCGAGGTATAGCTAGGCGACAAGTGAGTGAGACGCTAGGAGCATACAATAGTATGTGACTAGTGCGAATAAACGCAGTCAACAACGCTGCATCTTGAAGTATGACGAGTATACTTAGCGAGTGGGCTTATCCCCTTCCCATCGTTGAAATAAATCATCAGGTAAATCAATCTCAAACTGATCAAGTACACGATTTACTGTTTGATTAACAATATCATCAATCGTTTTAGGCTGAAAATAGAAGGCAGGTACTGGTGGCATAATCACTGCGCCTAACTCAGCAGCCTGTGTCATTAATCGCAAATGACCTAAATGCAGTGGCGTTTCACGCACACATAATACTAACTTACGCCCTTCTTTTAATACCACATCCGCAGCGCGAGTGACTAAGGTATCTGTATAACTATGAACAATACCTGACAGGCTTTTGATTGAACAGGGTAATATGACCATTCCATTGACACGAAACGATCCTGAAGAGATAGATGCGCCAATATCGCGATCGTCATAAATCACATCCGCTAAAGCATGAATATCTTTTAGCGAATAATCAGTTTCTAATGAAATCGTACGGCGTGCAGCTTGGCTAATCACTAAATGTGTTTCAACTGACGGCACAGATTTTAGTATTTCTAATAAACGTATACCGTAAATTGCACCACTGGCACCTGTTAGCCCAACTATCAGCTTTTTCATTATAATCCTCAGAATATATACCTTTGTTAATCATTATGATGATTAACCCTCAAAAAACAAGCGTCGATGCAGAACACACTGGCATCGACGCTTTATAAGGAAGGTATCTTACCGAAAAATCAGCCTTCGTTATAGATTTCCAAATTTTCTATTTCATTCTGATCACGAATTTTATGTTCATCATCACGACGTAGATTTTCTAAATAATCTAAGTAATCTTGATCGATATCTTTCGTAATATAAACACCGTCAAATACAGAACATTCAAACTGATTAATATCAGGATTCTCTTCTTGTACTGCGGCAATTAAATCAGTGAGATCTTGGAAAATAAGTCCGTCAGCACCAATTAATTTACGAATTTCATCCACTTCACGTCCATGAGCAATAAGCTCATTGGCATTTGGCATATCAATACCATACACATTAGGGAAGCGAACTTCTGGCGCTGCTGAGGCAAAATAGACTTTCTTCGCACCCGCTTCTCTTGCGAGTTCGACAATTTGCTCTGACGTTGTGCCACGGACAATCGAGTCATCAATCAACAGAACATTTTTATCACGAAACTCTGCGCGATTTGCATTCAGTTTACGTCTAACTGACTTACGACGCTCTTGCTGACCCGGCATAATAAAGGTACGGCCAACATAGCGATTTTTTACAAAGCCTTGGCGATAAGGTTTATTGAGAATATGCGCAATTTCTAAGGCAATATCACAAGATGTTTCAGGGATTGGGATCACAACATCAATGTGTAAATCATCCCATTCTTTGGCAATTTTAGCGCCTAATTTCTGCCCCATACGTAAACGCGCATTATAAACCGAAATTTTATCGATAAAGGAATCAGGACGAGCAAAGTAAACATACTCAAACAAACAAGGCATTAACTGCGGATTTTCAGCACATTGGCGAGTAAAGAGTTGCCCTTGCTCTGTGATATAAACCGCTTCACCCGGTGCAACATCACGTAAAAATTCAAAACCTAAAGTATCAAGCGCAACACTTTCAGATGCGACCATATATTCATGGCGACCATCTTCTAAGGTACGTTTGCCCAAGACTAAAGGGCGAATACCAAAGGGATCACGAAAAGCCAGTAAGCCATGACCGATGATCAAAGCAACACAAGCATAAGCCCCGCGGAGTTTTTTATGCATTGCCGCAACGGCTGCAAAAATATTATCAGGCTCAAGCGGGAAATGGTCAAAACGGTCTAATTCGTATGCCAATACATTGAGCAGGATTTCAGAATCAGAGGTGGTATTGATATGGCGACGTGCTGTTTCAAATAATTGGCGACGTAATAAATGCGCATTGGTTAAATTACCATTGTGCGCCAACGTAATACCAAAAGGTGAATTCACATAAAAAGGCTGCGCTTCTGATGCACTAGAACTACCCGCAGTTGGATAACGGACATGCCCTATCCCGATAGTACCTTTTAAACGCAACATATGACGGGTTTCGAACACATCTTTAACCAGTCCGTTCGCTTTGCGAAGACGGAAACCGTTGTTACCGTCTATTGTTGCAATGCCTGCTGCATCTTGACCTCGGTGTTGTAACACCGTTAACGCATCATAAATTGATTGGTTTACTGGATTAGCTCCAGCGATACCCACAATACCGCACATGAATAGATCCTCATCAGCCAGACGGAGAGGTTATATTCTCTCCGACACGAAACTTGACGCATTTTGCAGGTAGTCAAAGAACCACCTAATAATATGGTTGAATTGAGGAATAAGCTCAGAACGTTGCCAATCAGCGCTATCTGCCATAGGCGTAAATGCGCCTAAAACAAAAAGTAATGCTGAAACTATCAGCACGCCTCTTAAAGCCCCGAAACAGATCCCCAATACACGATCTGTACCTGATAACCCTGTGCGTTGAACAAGAGAGCTAATCACATAATTCACAACAGCACCGACAATCAGTGTCGCAATAAATAACGTGACTATTGCAATCCCGTTACGAACCAGCTCATCTTCAAACCGGGTAAAATAGACGGCAAGATAAGGATAAAACTGACTAGCAACAAAGAAACCACAACCCCAGGTGATGAGTGACAATGCTTCACGAACAAAGCCACGGATCAGGCTGACTAATGCGGAAAAACCAATAATGGCAATGATGGCGTAATCTATCCAGACCATAAATTCTTTATCCAATAATGATGCTCCGCATTAATACGGAAGCATTCTAACAGAAAACGAAAACGTTTGCGTAATGCTAATTTTCGCTAATTTCAAAATAATTTACGGCGATATGAAAAATCATAATCGCCGCAATAAGTTAACGCTTTGTTACATCACTCATCTGATGACTCGTTTAGAAAAAATTAAGGCTTATATGCCCTTACCTCACCTTGTAAGCCCGTAAGCTCTTTTAAATGAGGCAAAATAGCCTGTAATTCTGACTTAGATGCACTAGGACCAATGTAAATTCGAGTCACTTGTCCAGCAACAGGACGTGCTGGTACGGTATATACCGGATAACCTGAGAAATGCATTTTCGCAATAATTTCTTCTACCTTCGCCGCATTTTTCAACGCACCTAATTGAACAACCCAAGCCTCGCCTTTCGGTGGCTGAGTTTCTTGTACTGGTGGTGCTGGTGGTTGTACTGGTGGCGTAACCACAGCCGGAGGCTCTGGTGTAGGCGTTGGCTGTTGTGGTGGTTGTACCGGTGGTGTAACAGGTACAACAGCAGGTGGTTCAGGTGTTGTAACAGCAGGTTGCTCGACGCCTGTCACAGCTTCAGAAAGCATACCTTCAGATGCGCCTTCTGATGGAGTAGAAGGCACTGAAGTTTGCTCTATCGGGGCGATAGATTCTATTTCTTGCTCATCACCTGGTTTGGGTACTAAAGGAATAGAGGCGAACTGGTCTTCGTTATATTTCTTATCGCCGTCGAGCAGTGCAGGTAAAAAAATAACCCCTACTGCCACCAATACAACGGCACCGACTAAGCGATTTTGAAATTTACTTGCCACCCACACTCTCCTTTTCCAAAAGTTCCATCACATGCGCGACTGTATGAAATGAGCCACAAACCACAACAATATCGTTAGGAGCAGCATCAGACATTGCTTGTTGCCATGCATTTTCAACACTATCGAATACCATTGGTTTCTCGAGATGCTGAGCTAACACATCCGCAGAAGCACCACGAAATTCATTAAGTGGAGCTACATACCAATGATCAGCCAATGGTGTTAAGCACGCTAAAGTGCCTGCGATATCTTTATCACCCAGCATACCAACAACAATACGCACTTGAGTATCAGATTTTTGTGGTAATTGTGATAACTTTTCCGCTAAATATCCTGCTGCATGAGGATTATGTGCTACATCAAAGATAACCAAAGGATGTTGAGAAATTACCTGAAAACGACCTGGTAATTGTGCACGAGACATACCGTCGACAATACTTTGCTGTGTTATTGCTTGGCTGACTTTGTCATCAGATTTAAGCAAGCAACGAATAACCCCCATCGCTGTCGCCGCATTGGCTAGCGGAATATTAGGGATTGGCAGCGCATCAAATTCACAGTCAACACAACGCCAATGCCAGTGATCATCTTCAATAACAAAGGACCAATCTGTTCCACGACGGAAAAGCTTGGCTTGTTTTTCATTGGCAACTTGTGCAATGGAATGAGGCATATCTGGCTCACCCACAACAGCATAATGATTGGCTCGGAAAATACCGGCTTTTTCGTGACCAATATGCTCTCTATCTGCGCCTAACCAATCAGTATGATCGAGGGCAATACTTGTGATAGCAGCAATATCGGCATCAACGATATTCGTAGCATCTAACCGACCGCCTAATCCTACTTCAAGAATAACAACATCAAGTTGTGCTTGTTGAAATAACTTCAGCGCAGCCAGAGTGCCATATTCAAAAAAAGTGAGCGAGATATCGCCTCTAGCTTGTTCAATTTCTGCAAAAACTTCACAAAACGCATCTTCAGAGAGTTCTTTGCCTTGAATACGAACGCGTTCTGTATAACGAACAAGATGAGGGGAGCTATAAACGCCGACTTTCAATCCTGATGCTATCAAGATTGACTCTAGCATATGACAGGTTGTGCCTTTTCCATTTGTGCCTGAGACAGTAATTACCTTAGGCGCAGGACGTAACACATTTAATATTTTTCCTACCTTACCTACTCGCTCTAACCCCATATCAATGGCGCTAGAGTGTAAATGTTCAAGATAAGAAAGCCACACCGACAAAGGCGATGTGGCTTTAGGAGCAGTTATGATATTAGACATCTTCTTTTTTATTCGTTTCGATGTTAATTTCTGGCTCGTTGTCCGTAGATTCAATTTCATCAGCAATCATTTCTTCACCGATGATTTCATCTTCATCTTCTACTAAATCATACTGAGTCAGCTTAGCCAGTAATTCAGCCAGCTCATCACGCATTTGAGGACGACGAATAATCATATCAATCGCCCCTTTTTCTAACAGGAACTCACTACGTTGGAAACCAGCAGGTAGTTTTTCACGTACTGTTTGTTCAATAACGCGGGGACCTGCAAAACCAATCAATGCTTTAGGTTCAGCAACATTAATATCACCTAACATCGCTAAACTTGCAGAAACACCACCCATTGTAGGGTCAGTCATAACTGAAATATAAGGTAAACCACGCTCTTGCATTTTTGCTAATGCTGCACTGGTTTTGGCCATTTGCATTAATGACATCAGCGCTTCTTGCATACGAGCGCCACCACTTGCAGAGAAGCAAACTAATGGACAGTTATCTTCGAGTGCTTGTTCAACAGCACGAACAAAACGCGCCCCAACAACAGAAGCCATTGAACCGCCCATAAACGCAAATTCAAAGGATGCAGCAACAACTGGCATCTTTTTCAGCGTTCCTTTCATCACGATTAATGCGTCTTTTTCTTGCGTTTGCTTTTGAGCAGCGCTAATTCTGTCTTTGTATTTTTTAGAGTCGCGGAATTTCAGAATATCTTTAGGTTCTAATTCGCTACCTAATTCTGTTGTACTTCCTGTATCAAGGAAAGTCTCAAGGCGACGGCGCGCTGAAATGCGCATATGGTGATCACATTTAGGGCAAACCTCTAAATTGCGCTCTAATTCTGCGCGATAGAGTACCTGCCCACAGCTGTCACATTTAGTCCAAACCCCTTCAGGGATATTGGCTTTACGTGAACTTGTGATAGTGCTTTTGTTTAGAATTTTTTCAATCCAGCTCATTAATGGACCTTTTCGTCTGAATCTGACCTTCGCCAGTAAAATTATTGTTAGCGTATCAACCACAATACACTGGCTGTGTGGTTAGCAAAGTTTATGATGATACCGCTTACTGAATTTCAGCGCATCTCTTTATTATGGCTATTCTACGGCAAAAACTGATGATAACTGCTCAAACCTCTTTGTTATCACTTTCTTTCTTTGCTTTTGCATTCGCTCTACGATGGCGTAAGATCTCAATAACGCCCGGTAAAATAGAAATAACAATAATGGCAACAATTAGCAATTTTAAGTTCTTTTGAACTATATCTAAGTCACCAAAAAAGTATCCTGCATAAGTAAATAGCAGTACCCATGCAATTGCCCCAGTAACATTATAAAAGGCAAAGTGACGATATGACATTTTACCCATTCCTGCAACGAATGGCGCAAAAGTTCGGATAATCGGCACGAATCTTGCCAAAATTATTGCTTTACCACCATGCTTTTCATAAAAAGCATGGGTTTTATCTAGATATTCACGACGGAAAATCTTTGAATCAGGCTTACTAAACAGTTTTTCGCCAAAAAGCCGTCCAATAGAATAGTTAACGGCATCACCTAAAATGGCGGCACAAAGTAGCAGTAAAACAATAATATGAACATTCACATCATTAGTTTCTAATGAAGCTAAAGCGCCAGCAACGAATAATAAGGAGTCTCCGGGTAAGAAAGGCGTTACTACCAACCCTGTTTCACAGAAAACAATAAGAAACAAAATGGCATAAACCCACGTACCATATTGAGCAACAAGCTCAGCTAAATGGACATCAATATGTAAAATAAAATCGATTAGAAATTTTATCAAATCAACAAATTGCGTTAATATTTCCATAAATCCTCAGAAAACTGGGTGTTTTTATGATTGAGATATCTCAATAGGGTTATCCGCTAAAAATAGTGGACCCATTGCAGGTTTTGGTAATTCAAATTGCTCAGGATAATCCACAGATACCAAGTACAGTCCATTTGCTTTGGCTGTTGCAGCCGCTTTGGTTCTGTCTTTTAAGCCTAATAATTCAGCCATCCAAGTAATATCCTGATTGCCACACCCTATTTCTAGAAGACTGCCAACAATATTTCTCACCATATGATGAACAAACGCATTCGCTTTAATATCCACGACAACATAGTCACCATATCGAGAAACATTGACATGCATAACATTACGCCATGGCGTTCGCGATTGACATTGGACAGCTCTAAAAGAGGTAAAATCATTTTCACCCAGTAGACATTGTGCTGCTTGATGCATGCGTTCAGCGTCTAAAGGATAATGAAAATGTGTCACTCCAGATGACAAGATAGCGGGACGATAGCGATGATTAAAAATCACATAGCGATAACGTCTTGCTGTTGCACTAAAGCGAGCATGAAAATCGTCAGAAACCGTTTTTACCCAACGTACTGCAATATCCGCAGGTAAATGGGTATTCACTCCCATAGTCCAAGCGGGATCTTTGCGATGTGCCGTTGTTTCAAAATGGACAACTTGCCCCGTTGCGTGCACACCAGCATCTGTCCTTCCAGCACAAAAAACCGATATAGGCTCATTAGCCACTTGTGAAAGTGCTTTTTCTAGCCGTTCTTGTACACTACGCACTTCATTTTGGCGTTGCCAGCCATAATAGCGACTACCATCATATTCAACGCCTAAAGCAATTTTGATTGTTGTGCTTTCAGAGGTAACCGCTGACTCAGTCAAGGGCTGTTCTGTCACTTCAGCACTCACTTGCACATTCATTAGTAAAACTGCTCCTGCATTAATTGCTCTGCTACTTCAACAGCCATTAATGCCCCGCCAAAGCGCACGTTATCTGCTACTGACCAAAATTGTAAGGCTTCTGGCATACCATAATCATTACGGAAGCAACCTAAATTCAAGCTCACATTGCCTGAAGCATCAGTCACTTGTGTTGGAAAATCATTTTCATCACTGATATTCAGATCTTCATTTTCTTGTAATGTCTCACGCGCTTCATCACTCCCCATTGGACGAGATGTTTCTAATTGCACGGATTGCGCATTACCATAAAAAACGGGTGCTTGTAATGTGGTGACAGAAATAGGCAAACCTTCGTCTTGCAAAATTTTACGAATTTGGTCAACCATGCGACGCTCTTCTTGTATAGAGCCTTCGTCATCAACCATTAAAGGTAAAATATTAAATGCTAATTGCTTATTAAAACGGCCTAATTCAGGAGGAATACCGTTAAGTAAACGGGCACTTTGCCCAGCCAGTTCATCTACGGCTTGTTTTCCAAAACGAGAAACAGACATTAAGTTTGTCACGCTAAGGCGTGTTAAACCCGCAGATTCTGTTAATGGATTAATGGCGCGTAATAATTGGCTCACCATGCTATCAGCTATTGAAACAATATTACGAGTACGGTATTCCGCTAGCATGGCACTGTTCACACCAGGAACAACCAATGGTATATCCCAATCCATTGCAAAAATGCCACTACAATCAATAACAATACAGCCAGCATCAGCCGCTTGTTGTGCATATTGCGCACTGATTTCTGTTGGTGCGGCAAAGAAAGCTAATTGAATATCAGCCCACTCGATATTGTGAATACCTTGAACCGCAACACTTTTGCTGTTTACACGCACCGATTTTCCAATGCTATCTTCACTTGCGATTGCAGTTAATTCACCAATGGGAAATTCACGCTCTTGTAGCAGTTCTAAAATCGCTTCACCAACAGCGCCTGTTGCACCAACAACTGCAATATTCCAACCTTCTCCCATAAGATATCCTCCAATAACATAAATTTTTAAAAATAATATTTTGCTTTATTTGTGTGTAGCACTTTTATATGTAGCACTAAAGCCAATTGTATTTAATGTATCAACCGTAGTTTGATTGTCACAAATGACATGGAGTGAAGACCACTCACGACGAACAGGATAAAATTTGCGTAATTTATCAAACTCCCCTTTTATTCCTGCTACTTTTCGTAATGGAGCATCATCACGACGCACATCATAAACAAGATGAATAAGTTGTTTTAAAAGTGTTTGAGTTAACTCACCTTGTACTGAAATGGTGGAAATAGTAGGTGCAGGTAACAGAGTTGATAATTCAACTTTTTGAGGCTGCCCGATAAAATCACAATAAGCTTCAAAAACTTGAGTTGTACCTCGCGCCTTACCTTCTAAGGTGTAACCCGCAATATGTGGTGTTGCGATATCAACTTTATTTAATAACTCAATAGAGAGATCTGGCTCTGGCTCCCAAACATCCAACACAACGCGTAAGGATTTACCTTTCTCAAGTACAGACAATAATGCTTGATTATCAACAACCTCGCCACGGCTCGCATTAATTAAAATACGACCTTCTGGTAATTTTTCGAGGTTGCTCTCATTAATTAAATGATAACTTTTGTATAAGCCTGATTTATTGAGAGGTGTATGGAAAGTTAGAATATCTGCTTTTTCTAACAATGTTTCCAAGGGATGAAACTCTTCATCATCACCATTATCCGCTCTTGGGGGATCGCAAAGTAAAACATTTACACCCAATGCGTGAAGGCGCGTTGCTAATCGACCGCCCACATTTCCCACACCGACAATACCAACGACTTTATCGGTCAATTGAAAGCTATATTGCTCTGCTAACATCATCAGAGCAGAAAATACATATTCAACAACCGCGATAGCATTACAACCTGGGGCTGATGAAAAACCAATTTGTTGCTGTTTTAACCATGCAATATCTACATGATCGAAACCCGCAGTCGCGGTTCCAACAAATTTTACTGGTTTGCCTGATAATAAGGATTCATTGACTTTAGTAATTGATCTCACCATTAAGGCATCAGAATCATTAAGCTCATCAGTAGGTAATGGGCGACCAGAAACAGCTTTTACCTCACCTAATTGGCGGAAAAGTTGTTCCGCATAAGGCATATTTTCATCAACCAGAATTTTCACGGTGTTATCTCACTGATTTGGTATTTATGTGTGTAAACAATCAATCGAAAAACAAAATTAAGCGGTCTATTTTGCCACTTATTCACAGTAAAGCCTATTATTGACAGTAAAATCCGCCTAGATTTTAAGTAAATATATGAAAAGAAGGCTTAACAATTGGGTAATCGACGAAAACGTTCCGGTGTTGTGCCAGCATATTGTTGAAACATCGCAATAAATGAGGATGAAGAGCTATATCCCACATCAAATGCTATTTCATTCACGCTTTTCCCTTGTTCTAATAAAGAAATTGCATGTAAAAAGCGTAGGCGCTTACGCCATTCACTAAATGACATGCCTAATTCTTGTTGGCAACGACGAGAAAGTGTTCTTTCTGAGGTATAACGCTTTTTAGCCCACTCTTCTAACGAGGTATTATCCGCTGGATCCTGCTCTAATACAGAAAGTATGGGAGCAAGTAATTTATCTTTAGAAGACGGTAAATAAGTATGATGTATTGGCGAAACTTTAAGTTGATCAATCAGTACTTGAGCTAAGCGAAAATCTTCTTCTGTTTGTGGTTTACACACACCACGATGAAAAAAGTCTGAAAATATGGTTGAAAAAATAGCACTTAATTGAATCAAACAAGGTTTATCTAATAATCCATCACACCAACTTGGTGCGATATCTAGCACCTTAAAAGAGAGTGTTTTTTTATTGTAACTAGCATGCCCTACATTTTTGGGTATCCATACACTAAATTCTGGCGGCGCTAAAAACCGCTGTCCTCCAGCTTCTAAATCCATGACACCAGAAATCACATAAAGTAACTGGCCAAAATCATGTTGATGATAAACAAACTCTGTTTCAGCTAATAGTTGCTCATCACGAAATCGAACTGTATCTGGATCAGACAATAACCATTGCATTTTTTGTTGTTCAATTGTCATCTTTATGTTGATCTCTTGTCATGTTGTCTTTATTGGCCTATCTGTTGTCTGGTTTTCATTATATATATCTAATCAGACAGACTTACAATAGCGACCTGGTTTAAAAATAGATGTGAGAACAATGAAAAACGCAATTTTTCCGCTTTTAGCGGTGTTAATCTGGTCCATTAATGCAGTCGTCAATAAAGCAGCCGCGTCTGTTATCGATCCTGCTGCAATCTCTTTTTATCGTTGGTTCCTCGCCTTTTTAATTATGACACCTTTTTTGATCATGCCAGTTTGGCATCATCGTAAAACTGTCAAACAATATTGGTGGAAATTATTTATTCTTGGTGCATTAGGGATGGTGATGTACCAAAGTTTAGCTTATTATGCGGCACACTATGTTAGCGCAACATTTATGGGGATTCTGAACTCTCTCATCCCATTATTAACCGTTATTATTAGCATTTTTGTTTTACGTGTTGTACCTACGGTAGGCATTGTTTTAGGCACAGTGCTTTCAATTAGTGGCTTAGTTTGGCTAATTAGCCGTGGCGAACCCTCTCAATTGCTTTCTCAAGGTTTGGGTTATGGTGAGCTGATGATGTTTATTGCTTCGGCGTCATACGCCCTTTACGGTGTATTAACAAAACGGTGGTCAATTGCACTACCTAACTGGCAGTCACTTTATGTGCAAATTGGATTTGGTGTTCTGCTATTATTGCCAAACTTCTTTCTTGCCGAAAGTGTTGCGTTAACAAAAGATAATATTGGATTAGTTATTTTCGCAGGGATCGGAGCTTCTATTCTTGCACCTTATCTGTGGATTTTAGGTGTGATGAAATTAGGTGCAAATACGACCTCTATTTTTATGAACCTAATGCCATTATTTACTGCAATGATTGCTATCGCGCTTCTCGGTGAAGAAATGCATAGTTATCACTTAGTGGGTGGTGGTATTGTGTTACTAGGTGTGCTCTTAGTGCAACAACTTAGAACGCCGCTGAATTTCCGACGTCAGTCTGCTCAGAAAAAAGCAGATTGCCATCAGGAGATGTGAGTCAATGTCAAAAAGACAACAATAAAAAATGCCGGCTAAATTCTTAGCCGGTCACATTCATAATGTTAGGTTTAATAAATAAAACTGACACAAGAAATCAAAGTATAAAATATAAAGTAATACAAGTATCCGAGGCAAACATTACCAACTTTTATATTAAATAGCTCCTACTTATTTGTAATAAAATAACCCAGATCAATTTTTTTGCACTCTTTTTGTCTTATTCAACTTTCCCATTCACCTAACTCCATATAAAACAAAATATTTAATGATTTTGGATAGAATTAAATTAAACGATTGAAATAAAATGAAGTTAATTTATTTTTCTCAATACAAACAACATATTAACAAATTTTGTCTATTTTATTAGAATAATAAAATGAGTAACTATTAGGAAAGGTATCTTTAAACGTTATTTATATAATCTTTTTTTAATGATTTTTATTCGAAAAATATCTTTATTAGAATAATAAATTATTTTTCATAATAAATTTCAAATAAAAAAGCAGACTCCATTAAAATGAAGTCTGCTTTTTTTAATAAGTAAATATAAGTATATTTAACTATTTTTTATATTTGCTCATGACTAATGAAGCATTTGTACCACCAAAACCAAAGCTATTTGACATTACAGTCTCCAGCTTCTGTTCTGTTGGTTGAGTAATGATGTTCATTCCCATTGCTTTATCGTCTAATTCTTCGATATTGATGCTTGGTGCAATAAATCCATGCTCTAACATCAGTAAGCTATAAATTGCTTCATGCACACCAGCAGCACCTAATGAGTGACCAGTCATTGCTTTTGTTGCTGAGATAGCTGGAGTATGCGAACCAAACACTTCCGTGATAGCTTCAAGCTCTTTTAGATCACCAACTGGCGTTGAAGTACCGTGTGTATTGATATAATCAACTTTATCAATACCTTGCATCGCCATTTGCATACAACGCACAGCACCTTCACCTGAAGGAGCAACCATGTCTGCACCGTCAGATGTTGCACCATAACCTACGACTTCACCATAGATGTGTGCACCACGCGCTAATGCGTGTTCTAATTCTTCAACAACCACAATACCGCCACCGCCTGCGATAACAAAACCATCACGATTTTTATCGTAAGTACGAGAAGCTTTGGTTGGGGTTTCGTTATATTTAGTTGAAAGTGCACCCATTGCGTCAAATTCGCAGGTCATTTCCCAACTTAACTCTTCACCACCACCAGCAAATACAACATCTTGTTTGCCTAACTGGATCAGCTCAACAGCGTGGCCAATACAGTGTGCTGATGTTGAACAAGCAGAACTGATTGAATAGTTAACGCCTTTAATTTTGAAAGGTGTTGCTAAACAAGCTGAAACACCTGATGCCATTGCACGAGTTACCATATAAGGACCTACGCCACGTAGGCCTTTAGCTCTCATGCCATCAGAACCTTGCACTTGGTTACGTGGAGAACCACCACCAGAGCCAACGACTAAGCCAGAACGAATATTAGAAACTTGGTCTTCTGTCAGACCTGAATCAGCTATCGCCTCTTGCATAGATAAATAGGCATAAACCGATGCGTCGCTCATAAAACGGCGGATTTTACGGTCAATAAGACCTTCAGTATCAAGCTTAACGTTGCCCCAAATGTGGCTACGAAGCCCCATCTCTTTAAATTCTTCTGAGAAAGTTATCCCGGAACGACCTTCCTTTAAAGAATCCAGCACTTCTTTCTGGTTATTACCAATGCTCGAAACAATACCCAGACCCGTGATCACTGCGCGCTTCATTCATACCTCTTTACAATAATAGTTGTAGCTGCGGGATTTCTGACTAGCACTTTAGCGTACAGTTGTACGCCGAACAAGTCCGATCAGGATCTTTTTTACAAAAATACAGATAACCTAATAAAACGCTTTCCCCTTTAAGGCTGGCACAAGCTACCTAACAGCGCTAAGATGTTGGATAATTTTTTCGAGAAATACAGGCAGTTCCGTGAATAATAGCCCGATAAATACTGCGTCTTTAAGTTGGAATGAACTTGGTACGCCTATCTCTGAACAATTTGGCGATATTTACTTTTCAAACCAAGACGGTCTAGAAGAAACTCGACATGTGTTCTTACATGGAAATCATTTTCCATCACGTTTTGGTACACATGTACGCTCTGAATGTGTTATCGCAGAAACAGGATTTGGTACTGGGCTTAATTTTTTAACACTATGGCAAGTTTTCGAGCAATTTAGACAAACGTCTCCTGACTCTCGTTTAAAACGCCTTCATTATGTAAGTTTCGAAAAATTCCCTCTGACTAAAAGTGATTTACGATCTGCACATCGCCATTGGCCTGAACTCGAAAAATATTCACAAGCGCTTTGTTCTCAATGGCCATTAGCTATTGCAGGCTGCCACCGCATTATTCTTGCTGATGGAACAATCACATTGGATTTATGGTTTGGTGATATCAACACCTTGTTACCCCAAACTCGCCAATCGCTACATAACAAAGTGGATGCATGGTTCTTAGATGGTTTTGCTCCTTCTAAAAATCCACAAATGTGGAGTGAAACGCTCTTTCAATCAATGGCTGACTCAATGAGAGAAAACGGCACATTTGCAACCTTTACCGCCGCAGGGATTGTCAAACGAGGTTTGCAAAGTGTTGGTTTTGAGATAAATAAAATCAAAGGATTTGGTCAAAAAAGAGAGATGCTGACAGGTGTTTTTCCACATACTCCATCCCCTGAGTTTCTCCCTTACTATGCAAGGCCAAGTGCAACCAAAGCACAGAATATTGCAATTATAGGTGGCGGGATTGCCAGCACATTTACGGCACTTTCGTGCCTAAGAAGAGGCGCCAATGTCACCTTATATTGTGAAGATAAACAACCTGCAACTAATGCCTCAGGCAATCGACAAGGTGTGTTATATCCTTTACTTAATGGCAAATCCGATGAACTAGAACAATTTTTCACAACCGCATTTCTATTTGCTCATCGTACTTATGACAATTTGAGTAAAGCAGGCATTCCTTTTTCACATCAATGGTCTGGTGTCGCACAGATTATTTATAATGAGAAAGTTCGTAAAAAAGCACAGAGAATTATGGAGAATTCTATACCTTTTGCTCAAATAGCATGTTATCTCAATGAAAATGAAATCAATAAACTCAGCGGAGTAGATGTTAATTGTGACGCTTTGTTTTACCCACAAGCGGGATGGCTTTCACCGACTGAGCTCACGATCAATACATTAAAATACGCTGAACAATTAGGTTTAACGTTGCGATTTAATCATCAAGTCACTCAAATAAGTGCACAGGAAGCATCTTGGTGCTTAGATATTGTTCATCACGATGGAGTGAGTGCGACACAATTTCAATCACAATATGATTGCATTATTTTGGCAAATGGACACCGAATCACAGACTTTACTCAAAGTGCAAAATTACCCATTAGTGCAGTTAGAGGTCAAGTTAGCCATATTCCAACAACAAAGACATTATCAAAACTAAAAACAGTACTTTGTTATGATGGCTATTTTACGCCTGTTGATCACCAAGATAATTTGCATTGTGTAGGAGCAAGCTTTCGCCGCGATCGATTAGATTTAGCTATTTCGACTCAAGAGCAAGAAAATAACCAAGCTCATCTTATACAGTGTTTAGCAAAAGCTCCTTGGGTTAAAGAAGTTGATTTTAGCCGAAATGAAGCGCGAATTGGGATTCGTTGCACTATTCGCGATCACCTACCGTTATTAGGCGAAGTACCTGATTTCGAAAAATTGCGAGTAGCATACACGCACTTAGATAGATTTAAGCGTAGAAGACAAACACCCGCTTTAGCGCCTGCTTATCATCAACTTTATATTATCAGTGCGTTGGGCTCTCGTGGATTATGTTCAGCGCCTTTATCAGCCGAAATTCTGGCAAGCCAAATTTTTGATGAACCTTTCCCGGTTGAAGATGATGTATTGAATGCCTTACACCCTAATCGTTTTTGGGTAAGAGCATTACTAAGAGGAAAACCGATTGAAGTGAAATAAATGTATAAGCAACCGACCTTGGTTGCTTAGCTCGCTTATTTTTTGCTTTTTGATTCACTCGTTGTTAACTCTGGCATCATCTCATCCAAAGAAGAGAATTTTTGTTCAATAAGCATCGCTTCTTTGAACGCCTGAGCTGTCTTTAACGAAGGTGTTTTATGCTTAATTTCAAAAGGAATTTTTTGCTCTTGCACAACTCTTTGTATAAAAAGACTAAACCTCAAATTTCATGGCACAGCGCGTTTCTTTTACAAAACCCCCGCTTTCAACTTCATTATTTAAGATTTCTTGCAAAGAATGAGGAATTTCACTTTCAGACAGAATAGAAAAACCTAAGCGTTGATAATACGGCGCATTCCAAGGAACATGGCGAAATGTCGTCAACGTAACGGCACTAAATTGATGTGCTTTTGCTTCATCTTTTACTTTTTGAATAAGTAATTTACCAATACCTCTATTTTGCCAAGCTTCACTCACTGACAACTCATGAATAAATAAACTTTCAGGTAATGGCGTCGTCATAATAAAACCAACTGGTTCATTATCACTATTAACAGCCACCCAATGCCCTTTATGGTTAATAAAGGCTAAATGTTTTTCAACACTTTGTACGCCACTCTCACTTATCCAACTTAAATCTTCTAAAGTACTAAAGAGTTGTCCTGCTGATTGCTCGATAGCAGGTAATTTAATTGCATCATCAATTTGTGTGGGGCGAAGAGTAATATCGTTATTTTTTATTTCGTTTTGTGTTGTTGTCATCTCTTTTTCCAGCTCAGGTGTTTTTATACTTTTATGCTTAATTTATTAAAAAGCCATCCCGTTGGATGGCTTATGTTAAAGCTAAAATAATTTCTTATTTTTTAAATCGTTAATCTTTAGGTAATATGCCATAAGATTGAAATTTACCACTCTCTTCCATAAACTGATTGTAATACTTGTTGTCTTCTACAGAGTCTTTCACGGTTCTATTAGCATACGCGCTAGAGACAGCGAGTGTCGCCTTATAAAGTTTATCTTTTAATGTGTTATGGATCTTCGGATCTTCACTTTCTTGAATTTGATTTAATAATGAAACTAGCTCTTCTGCTTCAGCTTGAATATCAGGATCAGTAAATTCTGCTGTCGGTAACATATAGTCTAAATCAAGATTAACAAAATCGTTATATTCATCTTCTTGAGTAAACGGAGCTAAATCTTTACTGTATTCCGCTGAAATATATTTAATAAATTCAGGTTTATCAAAGCATTTGTTTTTTATGCTACCGTCATTATTTTTATTGCGAGTGCGAATTTCATTAGGAAATGGCTCGCCTAAGGCATAAGTACACTGAAAAACATTACCATCAATTAATGTGGCATTAGTACTACGCACTGGAAGTTCAAATTCATAGCCATTAATAATAACTGGGTAATCGACAGGTTTAAATTGATCTGTTTTTCCCTTTACTGCATAAACTTCAGAAAGGGTGTAATACATAAAATTATCAGGATTTAATATGCCACCATTATTATGGTCATAAACCATAAATCGAGCATCATTACCGGCACTATCTTTTAAATTATGCTCACCAGGTGACAGCGTTATGTAACCATTTTTACCCGGCTCAACCTGATATTCTTTATCATCGACGCTAAAACTAATGACTTTTTCACTTGGATTACTGTAATAAAACTTATTTTTTTTATTATCTAAATCCAATTGATCACAAGCAGATAAAAATAAAACAGCGCTAGTCAGTAGTCCTATTTTAAAGAAATTTTTCATCGTATCGTTATCCTTATCATAAATATTCTATGCAAATCATTTGCATCCCGAGAAACATTCCTAAAAAACATTTAAAAGTAATTTTACAGAAATGGCAAGGAGTTACAAAAGATAGCACTATTATGCTTAATCAATGAGAGATACATCGACTTTGAAAAATCAAATAAAAACAATTGATAAATAGTAAGGATCAATTTTTGTATAAAAACCAATCTAATTCAACAGTAAATATCTTAAATATAACTTAGAGGCAGTGATCTTAATAAGGTTTTAAGAAAGAAAAAAACAACCGATTTATGCCGGTTGTTCTCTTAGTAAACATGCCGAATTAATTAATTGAGTTAACTAAATCATGCCATGTAGATAAAACTAACGCTTGATCTGGAGGTGAAAGCTCGCCTGCTTTTATCGCCTTTTGAATGCTCTCTTCTACACGCGTTCTTAACGCTTCTAACTGTGTGTTATTTTCTTGCTCAAGTTCAGCAATAGCCAGTGTAATATGGCCTTGTAAATACCCGCCTGCAAATAACTCATCGTCAGAGGCATGTTCAACACGGCTATCAATTTTATCTAATAAGTACGCTTCATACTCAGAAAGCATTATTTATCCTCAATATATAATGTTGCTACTTTTTATATTTACCTTGTATTAGCAAAGCATAAATACGTATGTTCTAGCAACCTTACTACTTCAGACTCCACCCTATTGGGTAAAACCTTCACAGTGGATAGGCGATAGTTATTCTCGCAATCCTTAATTAACTAAAGGGTTTTCCTGATAAGGAAACATCTCTTCCGTTAGCTCTGGGGTATTGTAAAACAAATGTAACGCATTAATAAATAGCTGTGCACGAGGTGGCGTGTTTTTATCTCGTAAATAAGCGAGTACTTGTTCTCTAACTTTATTTCTAAATTCATAGCGGTCAGGTTCAAAGTTACCTTCTAAATTGTCACAACTAACATTAAAAGGATAACTAGCAGCTTGGCAAAATAACCAATCCAATGCTTGAGGTTTGATTTCTACAACTTCAAACTGTCCTTGAGTGGTTTCATCTCGTCCATCAGGGCAATACCAGTAACCATAATCAACTTGTTGGCGACGAGCCTCTCCAGCGATACACCAATGTGATATTTCATGTAATGCACTGGCATAAAAACCATGAGCAAAAATGATTTGGTGATAAGGTGTCTCTTCATTTGCAGGCAAATAAATCGGCTCATCATCCCCTTTAACTAAACGGGTTTGGAAACTTTCGCTAAAACATTGATTAAAGATATCAATTAACTGTTGATAATGATGTGCTGACATTTAAAAACCATCTATTCCTAATTAAAAAGGGCAGAAAACCAAAGTGCAATAGTATCGCCATGATTGTCATGTATGAGTTTGATGCTCATCAAAAAGGAGATAATGACCAGCATAGGTCTTATTAATTTTTGCCCTTTTGTTAATACTAAACCTGCACCTAAGCGAGCACCAATAAACTGCCCACAAAGCATAACTAAACCAATAGTCCAAATAACCTGCCCACCAATAATAAAAAACAGTAAAGAGCCAAAGTTAGAGGTGAAGTTAAGTAACTTAGCATGAGCCGTCGCTTTTGAGAGATTATACCCAAGTAACATGACATAACCTAAAGCGAAAAAAGAGCCTGTTCCTGGTCCAAAAATACCATCATAAAAACCGACACCACCACCTAATATTGCACCGAAAGTATAGTAGCCAATACGTTGTTTACTGTCTTGAGCACCTATTGATGGAGTAAGAAGAAAATAGAGACCAATCGCTATGGTAAGAATAGGAAGCGCTTGTTTAAGGATTTCTGGATTAATAAACTGCACTAACATGGCACCAGAAACCGCACCAATAAAAGTCATTAAAATTGCAAATCGTTGCGCTTTTAAATCAATAACTTTTCGACGTATAAAATAGAGTGTAGCCGAAAACGAGCCACCTACCGATTGCAGTTTATTCGTTGCGAGAGCCTGAACAGGCGGGATCCCCGCTGATAACAAAGCTGGAATAGTGATTAATCCACCGCCACCAGCAATTGAATCAATAAAACCTGCGATTAAAGCAACAAAGAAGAGAAGAAGGTAGATGCCATCTGAAAAGAGCCAATCCATTTATCTATCCGAATTATTAGGAATGAAGGACGTGTTGCTGTGTTTATCTCATTTATTTAAAAAAGCCACAGCAACACGATCTGAGCATAATAAAATTAGGCGCTCACACCTTTAAAGCTAACATCAAATTTACAACAGTTTATCGACCACTTTATTGACGTAGGAATGATTACCATTGCATTAGTGGAGGTACAACATCACCACATTGACCACGTTGGCGCAATGCATGATCAAGCAACACAATCGCCATCATTGCCTCTGCAATAGGAATAGCGCGTATTCCCACACAAGGATCGTGACGACCTTTGGTAATCATATCGACTTCTTCACCATCACGATTAATGGTTTTACCTGCAATAGTAATGCTAGATGTTGGTTTTAAAGCGATATGGGCAACAATTGGCTGACCACTGCTAATTCCACCTAAAATGCCACCTGCGTGGTTACTAGTAAAACCATTCTTAGTGATTTCATCTCTATTTTCAGTGCCTTTCAATGTTACAACACCGAAACCATCACCAATTTCAATTCCTTTAACAGCATTGATACTCATTAATGCATGTGCTAAATCTGCATCTAGTCTGTCGAAAACGGGTTCACCAAATCCTGCGGGTACCCCCTCTGCAACCACAGTCACTTTTGCACCAATCGAGTTGCCTTCTTTTTTAAGCGCACGCATATATTCATCAAGTGCTTCTAAACGAGAAGGATCTGGGCAGAAAAATGGATTGGTTTCAACGATAGACCAATCAACAAGATCACAAGTAATTGGGCCCAGTTGAGAAAGATAGCCTTTTACTTCAATACCCATTTTCTCTTTCAGGTATTTTTTTGCGATTGCACCAGCAGCAACACGCATTGCGGTTTCTCGTGCAGAAGAGCGCCCACCGCCACGATAATCACGCAAACCATATTTTTGCTCGTAGGTATAATCAGCATGACCAGGACGAAAAACATCTTTGATTTCACTGTAATCTTGAGAACGTTGATCCGTATTTTCAATCAGTAAACCTATGCTTGTTCCTGTTGTAACACCATTAAATACACCTGATAAAATGCGCACTTGGTCGGGTTCACGGCGCTGAGTGGTATAACGTGATGTTCCAGGTCTACGTCTATCTAAATCAACTTGTAAGTCAGCTTCTGTTAAAGGCAATCCAGGAGGTACACCATCAACAATGCAACCTAATGCAATACCATGAGACTCACCAAAAGTTGTGACTCTAAATAATTGTCCGATACTGTTTCCTGCCATCCCTTTATTCCTATCTTTTACTGTGTGATGTTATCAATATGTTATTTGCAATAAATAACAATCTACCGTCTCATTGCTGTTACATCAACGTTTATCAGTAGAGCGTGTTGATCTTTTCTGCTTATTTTAAGGTCAGCACACTCTAGAAAAACACGCTGAGTGTTCGACGAGCTGTTCACGAGTCAGCATAAAGACGCCGAGTCCACCATTTTCAAACTCAAGCCATGTAAATGGAACTTCTGGGAATTGTTCAATAAGATGAACCATACTATTACCCACTTCACAGACTAAAATACCTTTCTCACTCAGATATTCAGGGGCTTTTAGTAGGATTTGTCTCGTAATATCTAGACCATCAATACCCGAAGCTAATGCTAATTCAGGTTCAACTTGGTATTCATCAGGTAAATCACCCATATCTTCGACGTCGACATACGGAGGATTTGTCACAATAATATCGTAAGGCGTTGGAACAATAGCGTTAAATAGATCTGATTGCATTGGATAAACACGATGCACTAAACCATGATTTTCAATGTTAAATTCAGCCACTTCCAGAGCATCTTCAGAAATATCAACCGCATCGACTTCAGCATCTTCAAACTCATGAGCACAAGCAATCGCAATACAGCCACTTCCAGTACATAAGTCGAGAATGCGTGTTGGCTCTTGCTGAATTAAACCATCAAAATGGTTATTGATTAATTCACCAATAGGAGAGCGAGGGATAAGCACACGTTCATCAACATAAAATTCGTGACCACAGAACCAAGCGCTATGAGTTAAATAAGGGACTGGAATTTTTTGCTCAATTCGGCTTTCGATAAGCGTAATGATTTCCATCTTTTCAGAAGTTGTTAACTTGGTTGATAACAGTGCATCTGGAATATCTAAAGGAAGTGCAATGGTTGGTAATACAAGCTGTAATGCCTCATCCCACGCGTTATCTGTGCCATGACCATAATAAATATCAGATGAATTAAACTGACTCATAGCCCAACGTAACATATCTAGGATAGTGCTTAGATCAGCAACCGCTTCCTCTTTTAGTGTTATATCCAAAACTGTTGTCCTCTGAAGAAATAGAAAGTCTGTAGTTTGCCATGAAGATGGCGATAAATCAGCGGGAAACCATAAAAAAACATCACTACACTATTATTCTCTTTGCCATAACCACACACTTACTATGGTTTTAAACTTCAATCAGCTAATCAAAAGCAAAATTTACGATCTACTCATAAATAAAGATTAGTGTTTTATACTTTTAATTTAACTTTTATTAGCAAGTTAATGGAATTGAACCATACTTAGTGCATGAAAGAATTAACTGTGTACTAAAATGCGCCTATGGATTTTTTCATTCGATATGCAGTCATTTTAAAGCAAATAGCTAATTTTAAAGACTATTTTTGATATCATTTTATCGTTTTTTATCGCAACCTGAAGATATAACAACGTTTTATGTTCCACAGATATCATGAGTAGAGCAACTTGTTAACCAGCCTATATTTGCTAACTATGTGACTATTTCGGCAGGGTAAATTCCCTGCCTTTTTTTATGCTAAATTTATAGCCTATATTTTTTATCTCTAACACTATTTCATGTACTATTGCCTGATAAAGACAGTAACACTATGAAGAATCGTAAAAAATGAATAAAAAATTTTCATTGCCGCCTTCTGAAATTGAGTTATTTCAGGAGATGATAAAAGGCACTAAGAAATTAGCTCAAGATAAAATACTTCATTCACCAAAACGTAAAAAAGTGACACACTACGCTGTTGAACGGTTACAACAAGAGCAAGTTGACGCCTCTTATTATTTTTCAGATGAATTTCAACCTAACTTAGCCACAGAAGGCCCAATGCGCTATTTAAGAGAAGGCGCTAATGCTTATGAATTAAAAAAGCTACGTCGTGGTGATTATGTACCTGAGTTTTTTCTAGATTTGCATGGATTAACACAACTAATTGCAAAACAAGAGATTGGCGCATTAATTGCGGCATGTAGACGAGAGCATGTTTATTGTGCCTGTATTATGCATGGTCATGGCAAACATATTTTAAAACAACAAACACCACTTTGGTTAGCACAACACCCTGATGTAATCGCTTTTCATCAAGCCCCAAAAGAATGGGGAGGCGATGCTGCATTATTAGTCTTAGTGGAAAACGACGATATCGCTCGCCGCTAAACCCAAAAAATTCTATCGCATTAACCCTTAAATCACCTATCAGGTGAAATAAGGTGTTAATTACTTACTTAGATAATTGATTTAAATTTCATTTCAATGTTGAGGGTGACACTTGCCATAGCAACTCCCCTGCTCCTTTTGATAAGTCAAAATCAACACAAGCAATGGTTGATGTTGAAAACATAGGAGCACACACCGCTGGGCAAAGTTCAGCGACAACATAGCCAACTAAAGGTAAGTGAGAAATAACAAGAATATTTTTATATCCTGTATCTCCCAAGGCACGTAAGTAATGTGCAACATGTGAAGGATTACCACCGGGGATAAGTCCATCATCTATTTCTATTTTACTAGGTAGCGCTAAATCTGCTTTTACGGCATCCAATGTCTGTTGAGCGCGTAAATAAGGACTAACTAAAACATAATCGATTGTATGTCCCTGCGTTGTCATCCATTCAGCCATTTTTATTGATTCACTTTTCCCACGTTCAGTCAGTGGTCTTAGTGCATCGCTAGCAGCATCAAGAGCCGCTTCTCCGTGGCGCATAATAAAAATTTGCATAGTAAATTATTAAACCTATTTTATTTTTGTAATTACTGGTATTTACACTTGTAAGATACTTAATTTAATTCAGTTTAAATCAATATGTTCCCATATAAAATCGTCAATACCCTAATTGCAATAGCATTATTAATCTTTTTAAGATCATGCCCTTGGTTTACAAATTAACATTATTTTCAGAATTTTATTTTAAAAAGCTTTGTTTTTAAATTTATTTTCAAATAACTATTTTGCCATATCTGGCTATAATTAACACTTTCGACCTCTTTTTCCATTAAAAATTCATCAATTATTAATCTGACGCAAAAAGTACAAGAAAAAAGGCGCCTAAGCGCCTCAATCAAAACAAATGTCACAAAAGGAAAAAGCAATGGTAAAGAGATGATATTAATCGTAAAAACGTTCATTTCGTTTAGCCATTTCCACTAAACGCTCACAAGGGCGATATTTTTCTCCATATTTATCGGCAAGTTGGTTAAGTTTTTCTTCCACCTTTGTTGTTCCCATACTGTCCATATAACGGAATGGGCCACCAAAAAAAGGAGGAAAACCGATACCAAATACAGCACCAATATCACCATCTCGTGGTTGCTTTATAATATTCTCATCTAAACAACGAACCGCTTCATTTAACATCAATAATAAACAGCGTTCCGTAATTTCAGAGGAAGACAATTGGTTTTTAGGCTTAATTTGTAATAGTCGATATATGGCTGGATCAGGTTGTTTTTTATTTTTACTGAATGAGAAAGGTAATGCATGTTTTGCATAAAGATAAAAACCTCGTCCATTTTTACGACCTTTTCTATCATCAGCAATAATGGCATCCACAGCAGGAGGAGAGGCAAATCTTTCACCAAATGCATTCACTAATATTGGTGTTATTTTTGTGCCAATATCAATACCCACTTCATCCAATAACTGAATAGGCCCTACTGGGAAGCCAAACTGGACAAGTGCTTTATCAATATTCTCAATAGGCTCTCCCTGTACTAAGCATGTCAATGCTTCGCTGATATAAGGAGCAAGGATACGGTTGACGTAGAATCCAGGTTTATCACCAACAACTATTGCAACTTTGCCCTGTTTTTTAGCAAAAGCGACAGTTGTAGCAATCGTTTTTTCATCCGTATTTTCATGTGGAATAACTTCAACCAAAGGCATTTTTTCTACTGGACTAAAATAGTGAAGCCCGATCACTTTTTCTGGGTATTTTGCTGTTTCTGCAATTTTATGAATAGGAAGCGAAGAGGTATTTGAAGCAAAAATAATTTTACCTTTCCCCACGCCTTCAATATCTGCGACCATCTTCTGTTTTAAAGCGAGATCTTCAAAAACGGCTTCAACAATAATATTTGATTGATGAAAACCACTGTAATCCAAGGAGCCCGAGAGCAGTCCCATTTGGCGCTGACGTTCGCGTGCAGATAATCTTTTTTTACTCACTTTGGCTGAAAGCGCTTTCCAACTATAATTAAGTGCCTGAGCAATTCCCTTATCACTGATATCTTTAATTCTTGCTGGTAAATTACCTTTTGTCGCAGTGACAAAGGCAATACCACCGCCCATTAGTCCACCACCTAAAATACCGATATGGTGTAAATTATCGGGTTTTTCGGATGAGCCTGTTTCATTTTTAAGTGCCGTAGACGTAAAAAAGAGATGCCTTAATGCAGATGAAACTGGCGTCATAGCGAGTTCACCAAACGCATTTGCTTCTTCTTTAAACCCTGCTTGAATATCTTTTTCAAAACCACGTTCTATAACATGAAGGATACGCTCTGCTGCTGGATAGTGGCCTTTTGTCTTTGCTAATGTACGTTTTTTCGCTTGCCCAAAAAGAATATTTCTACCTAGCGTTGTATTAGCCCAGAAACGATCCATCACTGAATGTTTTTTCTGTTCTTTTTTACCCGATAAAATCCATTTAGCAGCAACCTCTAATAGAATATCTTGTGAGACAACATCATTTACAAGACCTAATTTTAAGGCTCTTTTCGCATTAACTTGTCTCCCCGTTAAGATCATATCTAACGCAGATGTCACACCAATAAGACGAGGTAAGCGTTGAGTTCCTCCAGAGCCAGGCAGTAGTCCAAGTTGCACTTCAGGAAGCCCTAAACGCGTTTTGCTATTATCAGAACAAATTCTCCCATGACAGGCTAAGGCCAATTCAAGCCCTCCCCCAAGGCATACACCATTGATAGCGGCCACAACGGGCAATGGGTAGTTTTCAAGTTGAGTAAAAAGATCCTGTCCTGCTTTTGCTAATGCACTCGCTTCTTCTTTAGTTTTACAACCCGCAATCATGGAGATATCCGCACCCGCAATAAAACTGTCTGTTTTACCTGAGGTGATAATTAATCCTTTTACACCAGAATGTTGCTGGGCTTGCCTTAAAACATCTTGAAATTGCTGCACAAACTCTGCTTTTAGCGTGTTTACTTTTTCACCAACAACATCGATGCTGATAACACCCACTTTGTCATTACGGACTGAGAACTGAAAAACAGATGATTTTTCTAGTGTTGTTTGTTGTTCCATTATTCCACCTCCAAAATCATCGCCGCACCCAATCCACCCGCAGCACAAGCAGTGGTTAACCCAAAACCTCCACCTCGACGTTTAAGCTCATGTAGTGTCTGTGTGACCATTCTTGCGCCAGTCGCAGCAAAGGGATGTCCATAAGCAATGGAACCGCCTAGTACATTAAATTTATCCATATCCACTTCTCCAATCGCCTTGGATAATCCTAGTTGCTCTTTAGCAAATCGTTCACTGGCAAACAGCGTCAAATTACTGAGTGTTTGTGCGGCAAAAGCTTCATGCATATCAATTAACGTTAGATCACTCAATGCAAGACCTGCGCGAGAAAGCGCAAGTGGTGTGGCATATGATGGCCCCAATAACATATCTTTCCAGACATCTGTCGCTGTAAAAGCATAACTGCGTAAATAACCTAAAGGTTGATAACCAAGACTTTTAGCAACAGATTCTTTCATCATTAATACCGCGGCTGCGCCATCCGTTAATGGCGTACTGTTTGCGGCGGTGACACTACCATGCCGACGATCAAATGCCGGTTTTAGTTTGGCGTAAGAATCAAGAACAGAGTTTTTACGGATATTATTATCTTGATGGAAACCTTCTTTGTAAGGCGGGAAAAAAGCGGTCATCACTTCATCATTCAGTTTTCCCATCTCCCATGCTTTAGTTGCTAATTGATGGGAACGATGTGCTAATTCATCTTGAGCGACTCTAGAAATATGATAAGTCTTTGCCATTTGCTCTGCGGTGTCTCCCATGCGTAATCCTGTTGAATACTCAGCAACGGCAGGTGCTACGGGGAGTAAATCTCGAAATCGTAATTGACTTAAATAACTTAATCGTTGACCTAATGATTTAGCCTTATTAAGACTTAATAAAACATCTGCAAGCTTTTTACTAACACCGATAGGCAAAACTGAAGACGAATCTGCGCCACCAGCAATACCGACAGAGACATGTCCTGCCATCATACTTTCAGCAACATTAGCAATCGCCTGAAAGCTTGTTGCACATGCTCTTGTTACACTATAAGCATCAGTTTTTACACTTAATCCTGCACCGAGCACAATTTCTCTAGCAATATTAGGTGCTTCTGGCATTTGAACCACTTGTCCGAAAACAAGTTGATCAATAATTTCGGGAGGAATTTCATTGCGAGTCACTAATTCTTGAACCACTGAACGCCCTAATTCAACCGCAGGTATTCCTCGATACGCAGTCGCTTGTTTAGCAAAAGGTAAACGTAGCCCGCTGACAATGGCGATGCGATCTTTCATAACACTGTTCGTTGATGACTTCATAACGGCTCCTGACAAAATGATTTCCTAACACCAAAGAGGTCTGACCTGATAATAGTGTTAACAAAAATTTCACTTTTCAGAAACGTCATTTTACGAGAAGTGGGAGTTAGCGCTCAATATTTCGATGAAATGTCTGAAACTTAACAATAATGATAGAAAAGATAATGGCGTGATCGAGAGATATAAAAAAGGCTGTTGAATTTCAACAGCCTTAAATCTATTAATTTCAGAGGATTAACGTAATCCTAACTGGAAAATTAGGTTTTCTGCTTCACAAGAGAATGTAAAATCAGCGGTTAGTTGAACACCACCATCAACATCAGCAAATTGTTGATTAATTTTGCAAGGCTCTGAAGCGATAGATTGTGCTTTTGCACTGAGTTGATCTAACATTGCTTGCGCTTGTACTTTATCAGCGAAGACATGCTGATATGACGCTGTGCAATTCTTATTGTCAATAATAGTACCCACATCTACACAACAGCAAGCAGCGGTTTCTTCTGCACTACAACGATTAATTGCGTCTGCCATTTTAGTCTCCCAACGAAAGAAATGTTAATTATCTATCATAATCATAAAAAAATAAAATAAACTGCTTTAGCTCAAATTTTATTACAATTTTACAAAAATAATTGATTTATCTGTTTGTTTAACAATCAAAAACATCTTTATTGGGATATTTTGTGAAAAATATGTTAACTAAATCCCAATTATTGAATCAAAACAGAAATATTTATAAAACATACTTGCAACATTTAGGGTAATCAACTTTATACTTAATCAACTGGTCTGATTTGTCATAACGACAACCGCACCTAAAATCCAGCGCTTCTAATCAGAAGTTACTAACTTAAAAAAATTATGAGGGTTTAGGTCATGAACCGTAAAAACCTGTTTACTCGCACAGCACTAGCTGCCATTGTAGGAGCAATCTCCTCTCAAGCAGGCGCTGCCGGTTTTCAGTTAAATGAATATTCAACTTCAGCACTAGGGCGTGCATTTTCAGGGGAAGGCGTTATTGCCGATGACGCAAGCGTAGGTAGCCGAAACCCAGCTGCACTGACTATGTTTGATCGCCCCGAATTTTCTGTCGGTGCTATCCTTATTAACCCAGGCGTTGATGTTAAAGGTAAATCACCTCTTACAGGTACTGATACCACTGCAAAAGATATCGCACCAAGTGCATTAGTACCTAATATCCACTTTGTAGCACCCATCAATGATAAATGGGCCATTGGCGCATCAGGTACAACAAACTTTGGTTTAGCGACAGATTTCCCTAACGATTATCCTGCAGGACTTATCGGCGGTAAAACTGATCTGAAAACCATGAACTTAAACTTAAGTGCAGGTTACCGTGTAAATAACCAATTTAGCGTAGGTTTAGGGTTAAATGCCCTTTACGCTGATGCAGAAATTACTCGTCATGTTGGTGAAGCGGGTAAAGTGTTAGGTGGCGCATTATCTCAAAAACCTGGCATGGGACAATTAGGTAGTTATTTATCAAGTTTATCTCCTAGCGATCGCTTTGCTCAGTTAAAAGGTGATGCATGGGGCTTTGGCTGGAACGCAGGTCTATTATACGAATTTGATGAAGGTAACCGCATTAGCTTCACTTATCGCTCTAAAGTAAAAGTGAAATTTAAAGACGGCGAATATCAAAGTGATTTGCGTCCAATGCCTGCTGAAATCGAGAAAATGGGAATTGTCGGCACTAACGGCGAAACCATTAAAGGTAAGCTGGATCTTAACCTGCCTGAAATTTGGGAATTTGCGGCCTATCACCGTGTTGCACCAAAATGGGCTGTTCACTATAACTTCGCTTACACCAGCTGGAGTGAGTTTGAAGAGTTAAGAGCCACACGTAAGAGCGATGGTCAACAACTATTTAAGAAAGAAGAAGGCTTCCGTGATGCATGGCGTGTGGCTTTAGGTACAACCTATTATCACGATGATAACTGGACATTCCGTACTGGTATTGCCTTTGATGATAGCCCAGTTCCTGCGGATAAACGTTCTATTTCCATTCCAGACCAAGATCGCTTCTGGTTAAGTGCAGGTACAACTTATGCATTTAATAAAGATATGTCTGTTGATGTGGGCTTAGCGTATATGCACGGTAAAAAAGTCACAATCAAAGAGAAATTATCTGAAGATTTACCATTGCCTGCTTATGAATTTGAATCATCAGGTAAAGCATGGTTATACGGTATGAACTTTAACTACCGTTTTTAATTTTCACTGTATTTTTTATACAAAAAATGGTCTTTTTTAAGACCATTTTTTATTTATACATAAAACTAACAGCAAGGGTTAGTCAATGGAATCTAAGTCATCTTCGATGGCTTTTGCATTAGGATTCTCTTTTACTGTACCCGCTTGGAAGTCATTACTTTGGAAATAGGCTTCACGCATCATTAGATAAGGATCAGACGAGTTTTGTAAAATTGCATCAGAGTCGAGCAATTGTGCTCGTGTTTCAATGCCTTCTAATGCCCATTTACCTGCTGACATCCAAAATGTTAAATAGCTCAGCATAGGATACGTTAAATCAGCCCAATCACCGCCTTCTTCACGGACAGTAAAGCTACCATAGCCCGGTACAACAACATAAGGGCCGTAATCCATACCATAATGCCCTAATGTGCTACCAAATCGCATTGGGACTTCTTTTTCCATCGTCTCTTTAGACATGCCAGCAACATCTATTAAACCACCCATACCAAAAACGGTATTAATCCAGAAACGACCAAAATGTTTTGCACCCTTTTCAAAGTCACCACGCAATACGCTGTTTACCATACTTGCAGGCTCTTCTAAATTACCTAAAAAGTTAGATAAGCCATTTCTTGCTGGTGGTGGCACATAATCACGCCAAACAACGGCAACTGGACGTAAGATATAGGGGTCTAAAACATAGTAGTTAAAATCAAACATCTGGCGGTTAAACCCTTCTAATGGGTCAGAGCGCCCCTCCCCATTATTAGGGGTACTTGCACATCCTGAAAGTAAGGCGACTGAAAGAGCAACACCGCACAGGCGATACTTCATAATGTTCTCCGCTAATTATCTTATGATGAGCAGCATCATAGTTCGCATATTCATAAACTCTACACATAATACTGTCAATGCATGATAAGTGGTACTTTTATTAGGTTTTGATCTTATAAGATAATTCGGGTTTTGTGATTATCTTATCGAGCTGATTTAAAATATTAGCCCAATATTATTAGGCTAATATAAAAATACATAATGTGATTTAATTATATTCTTTTATCGTTAATAGCGCTTCTGGATCTAGGTATGAAAAATGCTTTTTTAGTGAAGGCTTACCAGAAATATGCAAATCATCTTTAACCACTCACGTGCCATTTTCAGTATAAAAATTCACTAAATACTCAAGGTTTTCGTCAGTAATAGCTTGCTCTGCATCGGTTATTAATTGCGTTAGCAATTGGGTATGTTGTTCCAATTCTTCAGTAGTGAACATTTTCCCCTCCTTATCTTTAAGCCAGATAAGGAATTTAAATAAAAAACCCGCTCATCTGGCGGGTTCTTAAATACAATCAATCCTCACCACTAAGTGATGGTAATAATAATTGCTGGAAAAGTTGTATAATATGACATAAAAATAAACCTTATAAATAGACTAAATAAAATCTAGTAATAATTTATTTTTTAAACAAGAACATATTTTAAAATCAACGTATTCCCGTTGAATATAAAGCGACTTTATTCAAAGGTTATAGACAAATAAATAATTATTTACTCTCATGTTGGCAACAACATGATGCTTTTCCAGATAGTTTGGCCTCTTGAATAGGTGGGCAAGGTACTGTTCCATAAGAACAAAATACACAGCAGTCTCCTTCAAGAGGTTTTAATAGAGCATAACAATGTGTGCATTCATAAAACCATTGGCAAGCATCCGTTGGCATTATTTCCATTTTTTTCGTATGACAATGTGGGCAAGTGATTTCTGATATCAAGTTAATCTGATTGTTTGACATTTTATTTCCACATAAATTTATAAACATCATCTTTGTTATTGAGAATACATTATTTTCATCTCTTCAATAGCGTATTGAATCAATAAATTATTTATCTGTAACTTGCTGAGTAAATACTTGTTGTTTTATTGCGGAAATATCGACTTCTTCTAGGTATTGAACAATATTAGGAAAAAAAAGTTCGTGGTAGCCATACTCTGTTTTTCTTAATTCAGCAATTGCTTGTTCTTTTGTCCAATTTTCAAATATTAGCCGATACATTGCTATAACAGTTCCTGTGCGATCACTACCATGCCAACAATGTACTAACACAGGATCAGACGTGCTATTTATTTTACGTAATACCTCAATAATGTCCTTATCAGTAATTCTATTAGCGTTCATTTTTACTTGGAAGGTTTCTAATTGTGTACCTTTTACATCATCACTATCACTATGATATTCGCGTAAGTTAATAATCGTTTTGATGCCTTGGGCTTCTAACCATTTCATTTCACCCGGTGTTGGCTGTCCTGAACGATAAACTTTTCCTGAAACTTGATAGAAATTTTCAGGAGGTACAAGAATATCAGTTGGCCTAGAGTTACACCCCGCCAGTAGAAAAAAATAAGTAATAAATAAAAACTTCAGATATCGGATATCATTAATTGATTTTATGTCCATATAAAAACCTAAATTTATTATTGGTGATTGAACGAAGAAATAAAACAAGGGTAATAATAGCGTGAACTGATAAACACTGCTCTAGGAATAATATCTAAATTTACAGGATGGGTAATAGATGGCGTTCCCTACAGGAATCGAACCTGTAACTAGCCCTTAGGAGGGGCTTGTTATATCCATTTAACTAAGGGAACATACGTAATAAAATTAAGTACAACTTATGGACGGGCTATATTTTACCCCCCTCACTCTCTATTAATCAAGTTTTAACGCACTGATATTGGAAGGAATTTTTTTGTTTCTTTTTTGAACAATGTAATTTGGCTTAAAAACCATCTGATAAATATCAGCATCAATGATTATGTTTGTTCTTATGTATATCTGTCCTATTAAAACTCTTTCAGTTGTTTTAAAAACAATTTCGGTGAATATCCCATCTCTTTATTAAACATCGCACTAAAGGCGCTCGGATTTTCATAACCCAGTTCTAAAGCAACTTCAGTAACTGAATCACCTCTCTTTAAAGCGGTTAACGCATACATTAAACACGCTTTTTGACGCCAGTCTCGAAAAGAAAGACCCGTTTCTTTATGAAAAAGACGGGTAAAAGTACGTAGGCTCTTATTTAATTTTTCAGCCCACATTTCTGGTGTCGTGCGAATATTAGGTTGTGACATAAATTCAGTACACAATTCATCTAATAAAGCATGTTGTGGTAATGGTGTAAAATAAGGCAATGGCTTAGCATGAGCTAATTCATGACAAAGTAAAGTCAATAATGCGCTATCTCGTCCACCTAAATCATAAAGTAAAGGAAGTTCATTGGCCGAAAGTAATAGCTGATGAAGCAGAGGGGAAACTTGTAAAACCTCACAATATTCTGAGTGACGAGGAATTTTATTAGGCTCAATATAGAGACTATAAGTACTACTCCCCAACATCAGTACTTGATGTACCTTTTCTGCTGGGATCCACACGCCACTGTAAGGTAATACAATCCATTGACCATCTTCTGTTTTAACTTTCATTACCCCATTAGGAGCATATAAAAATTGAGCTCGTCGATGATGGTGAGCTTCAAGTAATGTGTCATAAGGATAATCAGAGCCTAATGCTAAAATATCACGAGGAAGGTTATCCACACTGTTGATATCGATATTACGCATAATATTTAAATTGTCCTAAATTCGTATAAACTTGTCATTATCGCGTGGGTAAGCCATCATTTTATTCTATATTGTTAATCTCCTGACTCAACAGGAGATTTGAAATGACACTCTGGCTGATTTCTTTTGGTTTAATTTCAGGCATCACAACATGGTTATTTGGCTTTGGCGGTGGCTTTGTCACTGTTCCCTTACTCTATACGCTTATTCTTACACTCTGGGGAATAGACAGTTTACCTGCTGAACATGCTATGCAAATCGCGGTTGCTACCTCTGCATTAATTATGTTGTTTTCTGCGACAGTCACAACCATTAAACACCATAAGGCAAAAAGGCTTGATTGGAATATCATGTCCATTCTGTTTATTGGTATCGCTTTTGGTGGGATCTTAGGTGCACTTCTCGCCTTAACGGTTGAAGGTGTGTGGATCAAATGGATCTTTATTGGTTATCTTTTTGTCACTATATTAGACTGCTATTTTCGCCCTGGTTTTATGGCTCCTACTCACAACTCAAAAAAAGTGACTAAAACAAAAGAAAGCATTAATGGCACCGTAATTGGTATTATTGCCGCTTTTCTAGGGGTTGGTGGAAGTGTGATGACAGTACCTTTATTGCGCCGTAGAGGAACACCAATGGCACAATCAGCAGCAATCGCCAATGCATTAACCTTGCCTTTAGCACTCACAGCAACATTCACTTATGTCGCCCTCTCTTTTACGTCACCTTTAAATAGTGAATCTGGTTTTATTGGTTATATTTGGCTAAAAGCTGCACTTATTCTGATTTGTAGCACTTGGGTTGGTTTGAAGATCTCTGAACGCTTTTTATCTCGTATTCCCGACAAATGGCATGCAAGAGTTTATCCTCTGTTACTGAGTCTTGTTTTAATTGTCATGCTGTTTTAAATCCTTTCTTCTATATAGAAGAGACAAAGACAATAAACAACGAAAAAAACAATAATGGCTACACATAAAATAGTGGCAAATGGTGGTTTTGAGTGTTCAAAAAATCGCCATTTTTTAACATTTCACCCTATCTTTTTCCTACGCACCTTCACTTAGCGTTAATGATATTAAGACATATAAAACAAAAAATATCTCTTTTTGACAATCACGATACAGTTCCATAACTATTAATATCATTAATTAATATTTAAACATAATGAATAATAATTTATAAATTGTCTCGTATTTAGCACCAGTCTATTCACGTTTTGCTGAGCCTTTTTTGTACCATTAATCACCAATTTATTTTTCTTTTTTATTTGTATTTATCATCAAAATAATAAGTTAGCTGTTTTTCAAAAGAAGATAATTTAAGAAGAAACTGGATTTAAACAACATAAAAAATATTATTTATTCTGATTTTTAAATAACAAATTAATTACAATACAACTAATTTTCGATATATAAATAATTATATATCGGTCGTCTTTTTTGTCAAATTTTAATTATTATTAATCATATATTTTAAATACACTTTAATAAAATAGATTGATACCATAAGCTAGTGAATTTAAAAGAACAATCTGTAACTGTTATATCCCTTAAAATCACCTATTTCTTCTCCAAACTTTTATAATAGCATCCAATGAAAGAAAATAATTATCATTTGATTTTGTCTATTTTAGTTAAATTATTTAGTGACATTTATTAACGTCTTATTCTCTATTATTTATTATTTACAACCAAGTCATCACTTATGGATTAATAAAATGGAGACGCCTTCAAATATTTATTTAACCGTCTGTATATAATATTTAGCTATAAGAAGAAACTGGAGGTTATATGAGTATTAGTCGTCGTTCTTTTATTAAGGGGATGGGAATAGGATGTGTGGGTTGTACCGTGAGTAGTTTACCACCGGGTGCGCTTGCATTTAATCCAGTAGATTCTCTTAAGGGTAAGTCGAAATTAACACCTAGCCTGTGTGAAATGTGTTCTTATCGTTGTCCGATAGAAGCTCAGGTTGTTAACAACAAGACCGTTTTTATCCAAGGAAATAGAAATGCGGAACACCAAAGTAGCCGAGTTTGTGCAAGAGGTGGAAGTGGCGTTAGCCTAGTTAATGATCCAAACCGGATTGTCAAACCCATGAAACACAAAGGCCCTAGAGGTGCTGGTGAATGGGAAGTAATAAGCTGGGAACAAGCTTACAGTGAAATAGCAGAGAAAATGAATGCCATAAAACAAAATTATGGTGCAGAAAGTATCTCTTTTTCATCTAAATCAGGTTCACTCTCTTCTCACCTTTTCCATTTGGCAGCCGCATTTGGTTCACCGAACACGTTTACACACGCATCGACTTGCCCTGCGGGTAAAGCCATTGCAGCATCAGTGATGATGGGTGGCGATCTTGCGATGGATTTAGCAAATTCTAAGTATATTATCTCTTTCGGTCATAACCTTTATGAAGGTATTGAAGTCTCTGAAACACACGAACTAATGAGCGCCCAAGAGCGTGGTGCAAAACTAGTCAGTTTTGATCCTCGTTTATCTGTCGTTTCAAGTAAAGCTGATGAGTGGTTCGCAATCCGCCCAGGCGGGGATTTACCTGTTTTAATGGCAATGAGCCATATTCTTATTAAAGAAGATCTTTACGATAAAGATTTTGTTGAGAAATTTACCGTTGGCTTCCCACAATTAAAAGACGTTTTACAAGATACAACCCCTGAATGGGCTCAAGCACATTCTGATGTTCCCGCTGAAGATATTGTTCGTATCACACGCGAAATAGCAGCAAAAGCACCTCATGCACTGATTATGCCTGGTCACCGCGCAACCTTTAATAAAGAAGAAATCAATATGCGCAGAATGATCTTCACCCTCAATGCCTTACTCGGCAATATTGAGCGTGAAGGCGGTATGTATCAGAAAAAAGCAGCTTCAAAATACAATAAATTAGCAGGCATTAATGTTGCACCTGAATTAGCGAAACCAAGCGTTAAAGGTATGCCTGAAATTACCGCAAAACGCATTGATGCAACAGCACCTCAGTTCAAATACATCAATAAAGGTGGTGGTATTGTTCAGTCCATTATTGATTCAACTTTAGAAGGTGTGCCGTATCAAACAAGAGCATGGATTATGTCTCGTCATAATCCATTCCAAACGGTCAGTTGTCGTCCAGAGTTGGAAAAAGCAGCACAGAAATTAGATTTAATTGTTAGCTGTGATGTGTATTTAAGTGAAAGTGCTGCTTATGCAGATTATCTGTTACCTGAAACCACTTATTTAGAGCGTGATGAAGAGATTTCTGATGTTTCAGGGCTAAATCCTGCTTATGCCTTACGCCAGCAAGTTGTTGAACCTATTGGCGATACAAAACCAAGCTGGTTAATTTGGATGGAACTAGGTAAAAAATTAGGCCTAAGCCAATATTTTCCTTGGGAAAATATGGGAGTTCGTCAGTTGTATCAAGTTAATGGCGATGAAGCACTGTATAAAGAAATCCATAAAAAAGGCTATTTATCTTATGGTATTCCATTGCTATTACGTGAACCTACCTATGTTAAAGCGTTCGTAGAACAATATCCTGATGCGATTAAGCATGTTGATGGCAATGATATGATGGAAAAAGCCCTCTCATTTAAATCACCAAGTGGCTTAATTGAAATTTACTCTGAAGAATTAGAAAGCCGTTTAGAAAACTATGGTATTCCACGCTTCCACAACTTCCCATTAAAAGAAAAAGACGAGCTTTATTTTATCCAAGGTAAAGTCGCCGTTCATACTAATGGTGCAACACAATACGTACCATTATTAGCTGAATTAATGTGGGAAAACCCAGTTTGGCTACACCCTGAAACAGCTAAAAATCATGGAATTAAACATGGTGATGAAATCATTCTGGAAAACAGTATAGGCAAAGAAAAAGCACATGCTTTGATCACTGAAGGCATTCGCCCCGACACCGTATTTGTTTATATGGGATCAGGTGCAAAAGCAGGTGCGAGAACAGCAGCGACTACAACAGGAGTTCACTGTGGCAACTTATTACCTCATGAAATTAGTCCTGTATCAGGTACTGATGTGCATACATCAGGTGTCAGAATTAGTCGGGCTTAAGGAAAAAAATAACGATGAACAATAATGATAAACAATTTGTCATGTTACATGATGAGAAACGTTGTATTGGCTGCCAAGCTTGTACTGTTGCGTGTAAAGTCATCAATGACATTCCAGAAGGATTTAGCCGACTTCAAGTCCAAATTCAAGGCCCTCATGACGACGAAGCGGGTAACCCACATTACCAATTCTTCCGTGTTTCTTGCCAGCATTGTGAGGATGCACCTTGTGTTTCTGTTTGTCCTACTGGTGCCTCTTTTATTGATGAGAATGGTATCGTTTAGGTGAAAAAAGAGCTGTGTATCGGCTGTGATTACTGTGTTGGTGCTTGTCCTTACCATGTTCGTTATATCAATCCAATGACGCATATCGCAGACAAATGCAACTTCTGTTCTGATACTCGATTAGCTGAGGGTGAACTCCCTGCATGTGTATCGGTATGCCCAACAGATGCACTTGCTTTTGGTCGCATCGACTCACCTGAAATTCAGGCTTGGATCAAACAAAAATCCGTTTATCAATACCAATTAGATAATGTCGGAAAACCAAGTTTATTCCGTCGTAAAGAAATCCATCAGGGAGATAAAGCATGACTAGTATCTGGGGAGCAGAACTCCATTATACGCCAGATTATTGGCCTGTATGGTTAATGGCAGCTGGTTTATTAATCGTTGCTATGATAGCAGTATTAGTTATTCATGGCTTACTACGCTATGCCCTTGCGCCAAAACACGCAGGTCATTATGAAGAAGAGCGAGTTTATTTATATTCTAAAGCAATTCGTTTTTGGCACTGGGGTAATGCTTTACTGTTTATCCTATTACTATTAAGCGGATTTTTAGGGCATTTCTCTATCGGGAATGTCACTTCAATGGTGCTATTACATAAGATCTGTGGTTTTGTACTTATCGCATTCTGGGTTGGTTTTATTCTTATCAGTCTAACAACCAGTAACGGTGTGCATTACAAAGTAAGATTTAGCGGATTAATTGGTCGTTGTATCAAACAAGCTCGCTTTTATCTTTACGGTATAATGAAAGGCGAACCACATCCTTTTGCAGCAACTGAAACTGATAAATTTAACCCTCTTCAGCAACTCGCTTACTTAGGTGTGATGTTTGGTTTAGTGCCACTGTTACTTGTTACTGGATTATTATGTTTATATCCTGAAGTCCTCGGTTATGGCTATTGGATGCTAAAAGCACACTTAGTATTAGGAATAGTGGCATTAATGTTTATTTGTGCACACTTCTACTTATGTACACTGGGTGATACTTTTACTCAAACATTCCGTAGCATGATCGATGGTCATCACCGTCACCAGAAACATGATGATCATGGTTCCATAGCAGAAAAAACAGAGCATTAATTTCTCAATATTCCTTCTGTTACGTTTCATTTCCTAAAATGCCCGTTTGAACGGGCATTTTTTTGATCTTAATTCAGAAATAATTTTATAGTTTTATTATTAGCAAATATATCATTTTATTTACATGTTATTCGGTGTATAGTCGGCGCCCACTCTCGTTATATAAATATTTATACAATGATACACATTGCATTTGCGATGGGTATCGTTATATATATTTTTTAATAGCGATGGATTTATATAATTAAAAAATACACTTTGGGAGTCTATCGTGAAGAAATTTATCATTTCGACAATAGCTTGTGCTATGGCACAAACGTTAGCTATATCGGCAAGTGTAGCCGCTGAAAATGCTGAAAAAATCGTCGTTACTGCACAACCAGTGAATAATAGTGAAGCCGGTGCTGGATTTGTTACTCGTGAAGTTGATATGGGGCCATTAGGTGAGAAAAAATGGCTAGATACTCCTTACACAACAAATACTTTCACTCAATCTATGATTGAAAACCAACAAGTCACCAGTGTTGCGGATATCTTAAAATATAATGCCTCTTCCCAAATGCAAGCGCGTGGAGGAATGGATGTTGGACGTCCTCAAAACCGTGGAATGCAAGGTAATGTAGTTGCTAACTCTCGTTTAGATGGTGTGAATATTATTTCAACTACGGCATTTCCTATCGAAATGCTTGAACGTATAGATATTATAAATGGCCTAACAGGTTCACTTTATGGGCCAGCAAGCCCAAGTGGACAATTCAATTTCACACAAAAACGTCCAACCTTAAAACGTTTAACCTCTCTTAATGCAACTTATGTCAATGATAACCAATTTAAAGGTCATCTTGATTTAGGTGGTTTTATTGATGACAACAACACTTTTGGTTATCGCATTAATCTAATGCATGATGAAGGTAAAGGTTATGTCGCAGGTAGCAAAACACGTCGCCAGCTAATCAGTACTGCATTTGATTGGAATATCTCTTCTGATACCGTGTTAGAAGTGAATTTTAGTGATTATTGGTTTAAAAAAATGGGTTACCCTGGTGCATTTTCTTATGGACCCAAAGTCACCACATTACCTGATGCGCCAAACCCAACTAAAGCGGGCTATGGTCAAGCTTTTGCGGGTGTTGATCTTCACACTAGAACGGTAAGTAGCCGACTAAAACATGATTTTAATGAAGATTGGCAAATGAGTGCAGCAGTTGGTTATCAAACAGCTGATCGTGGATTCCGTTCTGTTTCTAACCAATTAAGTAATGACGGTAAGCAATTTACACCAACGTTATCAGTACCGACAACTTATGGTCGTTTTACTGTTTTAAGCCACTCTGTCAATGTTAATGGTCATGTTATGACTGGCACACTTTCTCATGATTTAATTTTTGCTACTAGCGGATATCGTTGGGATATTTATGGTGCGAATGGCGATGATCAGAAATTCACATTGCCAACTCAAGATATCAATAATCCTCATCGCTATGATGATCCTTCTAATGAAGGCTTTTATACAGGTGCAGCTCGTACCAAAAACAGCCGTTCTCAAGTTCAATCAATCACTCTAGGTGATACAGTTACATTTAATCCTCAATGGTCAGTGATGGGATCGTTAAGCCAAAACTGGATCAAAGAAACGTCTTATCGTGCTGGTGGATCAAATCACACTGAAAATGGATTAAGCCCTGCTGTCGCATTAATGTTTAAGCCTATTCCTGAAGTGATGACTTATGTTTCTTATGCAGATTCATTAGAAGAAGGCGATTCAGCACCAAACACAGCCGATAACAAGAATGAAGTGCTAAAACCTTATCGCAGCGAACAGTGGGAAATGGGGGTTAAATCGCAAATTGGCGATCTTAATTTAAATGCGGCTATTTTCCAATTGGAGCGCCCTTTTGCCTATGTGGGTAACGACAATATCTTTAAAGAACAAGGTAAACAACGTAACCGCGGATTAGAGCTTATCGCTAACGGAAAAGTCACTGATGAGCTTTTCGTTTTCAGTAGCATGACTTGGTTAGATCCTACCTTAACCAATACTGGTAATACTCAGACACAAAATAAAGACGTTGTGGGTGTACCAAAATACCAAGCCAATTTATTAGCCGAATATCATTACCCTACTTTGCCAAATGTTATCTATAGTGCCAATCTTCACTACACAGGTAAACGTGCAGCAAATACAACCAATACTATGTGGGCAAAAGCCTATACCACACTCGATCTGGGTGCTCGTTATCAAACACAATATTGGGATAAGAAAACGACTTTCCGCCTCAATTTAGATAACGTCACTAATGAGCATTATTGGGCATCTATCTTCTCTGGCAACCAAAATGGTGCAATTGGTGGTGCAAATGCTTTCTTAGGCACTCCTCGCCAAGTTTCAGCTTCTGTAAGCATTGAACTCTAAGAGGAAAACGAAATGTATAAAGGGTTTTTCAAAACTCTGTGCATTGCGTTACTGGGAGCTTCGGCTCTCAGTATCTCCTTTAATGTACAGGCACAAAGAGTTGTTCAATATTATCAAAACCAATCCATTACGGTTCCTGATTCACCCGAAAGAGTCGCCACAAGTTGGAATGCTCAAAATGCGATCCTTGCTATGCTTGGCGCTGGAGATAAAATTGTTTCCACAACCGACTTAGTCAAAACCATTCCCTTTTTTACTGAGATTGTCCCAGCGATAAAAACAGCTTCAATTTCCAGCAAAGGTAATAATGACACACTGAATATCGAAACATTAATAGTTAGCCAACCTCAAATCTTTTTTGCAACAGGAAAGCTATCTGATGCACAAATGACAGCACTAAAAAATGCAGGGATCAGTGTTGCATTATTAAAGTCAGGCTCAATGGATGCATTATTAGAAAGAACGTTGATCACTGGTGAGATTTTGGGTTCAAATAGTCACCAATTAGCAAAAGATTACTTAGCCTACTTTCAACGTAATAAAGCGCTTGTCAAAAGTGCGGTAAACGAAATAAGCACCAATAAACCGATGAAGGTCTATCATGCTTTTGGTTCACCATTAAGAACCTCAGGCGCACCTTCGCTAAATCATGATTGGATAGCGCTTGCAGGCGGTGTTAATGTTGCCGAACATTGGTTTGATAATGTGCCAAGCCGAGCTGGTGATGTTTCCTTAGAACAAGTTATTTATGCCAATCCTGATGTCATTGTCACTATGTATGCAAGAGACACTGAAATCATTAAAAATGCACCTGAATGGCAATCTATTACTGCGGTACGTGAAGGTCGAGTTTATACAAATCCTAAAGGCTTATTTTGGTGGTGTCGTGAAACCACAGAAGAAGCCTTACAATTTTTATGGTTAGCGACTGTTTTATATCCAGAACAAACAGCACATATTGATATCCCTAACGAGACACGACAGTTCTATAAAACATTTTTTAATATCACCCTCACCGATCAGCAACTCAAACACATTCTTAAACCTCTCAAAGACTAACTGTTACCGCCTCTTCATATTCACAGCGAAGAGGCAACAATAGTCCATCCCAATGTGATATTAACGACTATTATCCATAGATAGTCATTTAATGATAAATACTTAAATCTTGATCTAATAACATATTTCCTCCAACGCACACATTTTGTCTTTATCATATAAAAATTCATTCTTTTTAAATTTATTGGCATGAAAGGCATAAGTTATACGTTTAATAGCTTCAAAAATGTTATTAGGAGGTGAAATCGTGGTGGGTAATATAAGAGGTAATTTTATGGGAAGCTTATTCTAAACAAGTATTAATTAGCTATTTTTTTCTCATACAAATAATTACGAGAATATATTTCTCTAAGCATGAAATTCTCAGTTCATTTGTAATAAAATTATTCTTTTTTTCTTAAAATTAAAAATTCTCATTCTCTATATACGTAAAATGCCCTAATAAGGGCATTGGTTTCATATAGAGGCTTTATTTTATCTATTAAGAAAATTCTTATTATTAACTAACCAGAGAGAAACACTTACATATAAGAATTATCTTACTCAATTTAGTTATTCTAAAATGAGTTACTTTCTAATTTAAGAATATTATTAGAAGATAGAAAGAGCCTTGCTATCGAAATGAGCTGGAATATGTTGTTCATTACGCTCAGTTTCTTGAGCTATTCCACCTGTTACTTCTTCAAAGAAGCTACCAATATTAACGCCTAGTACTTCAAGTACTCTAACTAAGCAATCAATATCAATACGGTTTACACCACGCTCATAACGAAATAACTGTTGTTCACTAATATCAATCTCTTTTGCTAACTGAAATACAGTATAACCTTGAGATTTTCTTAATGACTTAATTTTTTGTCCAACTGCATAAGCGACTGGATACTTGCTACTCATAATATTGTTCTCGCTTTTCACTTTGATTGATATCTAATTTTATAATGGTGTGTTCCTGCGCAATAATATGTAAAAATATATACTATCGAGGACACCTTTTTGTTTTAATAAAATATTATTTTTAGTAGATAAGAAATATTACAATTCATAACATGACTTATCATATGTAAATAATATACTACGCATTTAAACACTTTCAACTAGTCAAAAAAAGACAGTGCAAGCACAATGATTTACTCATACTAGTAAAAAATACCTAGGATAATGTCATATTTACTTTATTTTCATACAGTTAAAATATTTTAGTTATAAAATTACGGTTTTTTTTCCTTAAACTTTACTCATTAATTAGAATTATTATCTACTACAAGCTTAATTTAAAGTGTGATTGTTTGAATTGTGTAAAAATAAATCAACTTATATCAGTCTAATTTATTTAAAATAATAAATTAACCTCATAAAGGTAACGATTTTCTTATTTTTATTAAATAACTTAAGCAATATCAATGAAATCTGATGAGTTTACAAAAAAGTCAATATTATAGTTTAATTTCAATAAATTACATGCATTGCATTGAAATATAGATATAAATCTCATTTTAAACATTTGTTAATTAATTTATATAAGCATAAACCCTTACTCTTTCAACTAAATATATTTCAAGATCCACAATTCTTTATTACTCCAGAATAAAAAATTATAGATTTAATTACGCATTTTTTTTGAATTTTTATTAATGAATAACTTATTTTAATTTTCAATTAGATTAAAAATCTTCTTTATGAAATAGAAAAAAGGTAAATGTTAATATAAATATTTTTGTTTTATCAGTAAGTTATTAGAATACTACGCTTATTACCATAAAAACTATTCTTTTTATGAGCATAAAATACTATTCTTTCTTTTTCACTCAAATACGCGTATTTGATACATTACAAAAATAGTGTAATCATCGCATCTTAAGCCAAATTAACGAGGGAATGAACTATTAAATATCGCCTTTAGCATGATCTAATTTTGTTAAAAAAAACAAAAATTAATCTTTTTACGTCCTAAGTAATTATACCCATTCCATATAAGAGTTATTCTTAGGGCAAAATAAACATTAATATTTTTATATAATTTATATTCCTGCTAAATGCACAATTTTCTCCATTTTTCGTAAAAAATGAAATTAACCACTTCAGGACAAATCAATTAATGATGAAACAAGTGCTTTTTGCTTTATATCATTTACTATCCAGTTCATTATGATGAAAAAATTGATAAATATCAAATTTTAAAATTAGTTTATTTTAAATCATATACTTAAGTAAGAAATCTCGCTCTATTATATCTTTAAAAAAGAAGAATAAAGAAGATAAAACATCATTATATTTTATCTTTCTTCTTGTTAGCTCTATCCCATGGTTTATAAAAAGTAAGAAGTATTAACTATAAAACCCTATTCTTATCTTTTAATCTTCTGAATTTTTTCTTAAAAAATGCGTGCCACATATTTTTCAATGCTGACTTAAAATGTTTTAACTTACTCATTTTATGAGAGATATCGCTCATAAAAAGTGCTCAAAAAATTTATAACAGCGCATCTAAGGTTATTTAATTTTATTAATAAACTGGAAATGCCTATATCTACGCCTAAATAGAGTAGATCTTTCTTTTTCAGTTAGAGTAATTTTTTTAATATTTTCAGCTCAAAAATAAATACATACTTTCTCCTGAACGCCCCCTCATCCAAAGTGATTAACTTAACAATAAAAGAGTGATTTTCTTTTTAAGCGCCTCCACTTTAAATGATAAAAACATGACAGAATGTAAAAAAGCGTAATAAAGAAACCGACTAATGATCACTTTTCACAGAAAACACAATGCAATAGCAAGTTAAAACAGCCTTAGAAACGAATAGCACCAAAGGAACAAGATAAGCCGCTAAGTATTGCCTTGGGCATAGGGTATATGCCAATACAAGGATTAGGAAAGCATGTGGGTAAGGATATGCAGTCATGAACGGGGCATACATGAGCAAGGTGATAAAACAGCAGATATAGAAAAAACAATTAAGGCTTAAAAGAGTGCAACTAAACTGCAATAACACAGGTATTAAAAACAAAATAACTATTGTTGCTTGTTTTTGAGAAGTACTAGGGAAAACAAAGAAGAAATTATAACGAAGGAATAAAGAAGTGGTGGGCGGTATTGGGCTCGAACCAACGACCTCCTCCTTGTAAGGGAGATGCTCTACCAACTGAGCTAACCGCC
>PPYF01370191.1_pt1 | contig 109839 bp, 127 predicted proteins | sample 1559871 | NCBI WGS metagenome assembly PPYF01 (sample SAMN08240021, study PRJNA423297) | Human gut metagenome, whole genome shotgun sequencing project.
TGTGGAAGTAAACGATATCTTTACCGATGAAGTGGTACAGCTCGGCGGTGGAGTCTTTCTTCCAGTATTCATCGAAGCTGGTAGTGTCGCCGCGCTTGTCGCACAGATTCTTGAAGGAACCCATGTAGCCAATCGGTGCGTCCAGCCAGACGTAGAAATATTTACCCGGCGCGTTCGGAATTTCAAAACCGAAGTAAGGCGCATCGCGGGAGATATCCCACTGTTGCAGGCCGGATTCAAACCATTCCTGCATTTTGTTCGCCACCTGCTCCTGCAACGCGCCGCTGCGGGTCCATGCCTGCAACATTTCGCTGAAAGAAGGCAGATCAAAGAAGAAGTGTTCGGAATCACGCATTACCGGGGTAGCGCCAGAAACCACCGATTTCGGCTCGATCAATTCAGTCGGGCTATATGTTGCGCCGCAGACTTCACAGTTATCGCCGTATTGATCTGGCGCTTTACATTTCGGGCAGGTGCCTTTTACAAAACGATCCGGCAGGAACATGCCTTTTTCCGGGTCGTACAACTGAGAGATAGTGCGATTTTTAATAAAACCGTTCTCTTTCAGGCGAGTATAGATAAGCTCAGACAACTGACGGTTCTCTTCGCTGTGCGTCGAGTGATAGTTGTCATAGCTGATGTTAAAGCCTGCGAAATCAGTCTGGTGTTCCTGACTCATTTCGCCAATCATCTGCTCCGGTGTGATACCAAGTTGCTGTGCTTTCAGCATGATCGGCGTACCGTGGGCATCGTCGGCACAGATGAAATTAACCTCGTGGCCGCGCATTCGCTGGTAACGAACCCAGACATCAGCCTGGATGTGCTCCAGCATATGGCCGAGGTGGATTGAGCCGTTAGCGTACGGCAGCGCGCACGTCACCAGAATTTTCTTCGCGACTTGGGTCATAGTAGGCATTACTTCTTTGTAGTGAAAAGGGGCTTGATAGTAACAAAATGGCCTTATGTCTGCCATGTGATAACAGCATTTCTCATAAATGATTAAATGTCGCAGCTGGAGTACACTACAAGGCGACAATTGCGCAAATTAAAATAAAGGAGACGGGATGAGCGAGTCCAAATCGCCGGATGCCCTGAGAGCAATGGTAGCCGGTACGCTGGCTAATTTTCAGCACCCAACCCTGAAACACAACCTGACTACGCTTAAAGCGTTACACCATGTTGCGTTGATGGATGACACACTGCATGTCGAACTAATCATGCCTTTCGTGTGGAATAAGCCTTTTGAAGACCTGAAAGAGCAATGTAGTGGTGATCTGCTCCGTATCACTGGCGCAAAGGCTATTGACTGGAAGCTGTCGTACAACATTGCCACGCTTAAGCGCGTCAAAAACCAACCAGGCATTAATGGTGTTAAGAATATTATCGCCGTAAGCTCAGGCAAGGGCGGTGTAGGCAAATCGTCCACAGCAGTAAACTTGGCACTGGCTTTGGCTGCTGAAGGTGCGAAAGTTGGTATTTTGGATGCCGATATCTATGGTCCATCAATTCCAACCATGCTGGGCGCGGAAAACCAACGTCCAACCTCACCGGACGGTACTCACATGGCACCTATCATGTCTCATGGCCTGGCAACCAACTCTATTGGTTATCTGGTCACCGACGACAATGCAATGGTGTGGCGTGGACCGATGGCCAGCAAGGCGCTGATGCAGATGTTGCAGGAAACACTGTGGCCTGATCTGGACTATCTCGTTCTCGATATGCCGCCGGGCACTGGTGATATTCAATTGACGCTGGCGCAGAACATTCCTGTAACTGGTGCGGTTGTGGTAACTACGCCGCAAGACATCGCGCTGATCGATGCGAAGAAAGGCATTGTGATGTTCGAAAAAGTCGAAGTGCCGGTACTAGGTATCGTCGAAAACATGAGTGTGCATATTTGCAGTAACTGCGGTCATCACGAGCCAATTTTTGGCACCGGTGGCGCACAGAAACTGGCCGAGAAATACAACACGCAGTTGTTAGGCCAAATGCCACTTCATATCTCTCTTCGTGAAGATCTGGATAACGGAACACCAACCGTTATTAGTCGTCCAGATAGTGAATTTACGGCTATTTATCGTGACCTCGCAGATCGCGTTGCTGCCCAAATGTATTGGCAAGGTGAAGTAATACCTGGCGAAATCGCATTCCGCGCAGTGTGATAAAAAGGTGGTGCATTGCACCACCTAAACAGTTCTCCTACATCACAGGACAATCATCAAACTCGCCACTTCTTGCGTCGTTGATAATGTGAGTGATCACACCAAACACGGCATTGCTGCCCGTGCATCCATCGTCATCCTTTGGCAATGCTTCCTTCTTACCAGTTCTTAAATCCTCCAGATGCTGACGTGGATACTTCCGGTATCTTTTTACGCGATATTCCCCATCCAGAGCGCATACAAGCAGAGAACCATCAACCGGGGTAAGTGAGGAATCGACCACCAGCAATGCGCCCTGCAATATTCCCTCACGATGATGGCTGTCAGCCGCTCTCATGAAGTAGGTCGCTGAAGGATGTCTAATTATCTGCTGATCAAGAGAAATACGGCTCTCAGCATAATCCGCCGCAGGAGAAGGGAAGCCCATAGCGTTTTGCCCTCAATACTGTTCATTTATACAGTATACATGAAAGAAGCTCACTCAGTGCAACTGATCGGTACATAGCACCAGACAAAGGAACGTTATTTTCTCGAACAAGAAAAGGTAGAAAACAAATTGTTTAAGGCCACAACTAGTGGCCTTAATGGAGAAGGGATGCTTATTGGCTATGGCTAAAAATCAAATGAGACACTTCATTTGGTTGTAGCTCGTCAAGATCCGGGGCCACAAAACCTTTTCCGAAAGACTTCACAAGTGATTCACCAGCCGCATCATTGTCACCTATTACGCGAAAGTCATACGGCAGCATTGCCAGTTGACGACGTAATCCTGCTGAGAAAGTCGAACCTAACAGCGCCCACGAATTTCCGCCCGCGTTGTGCACTGCTGCACTTTTAAAAATCGACTCAGTTATCCATATCGGTCCATCTTTTAAAGGAAGATAGGTTCCCCATAGTAGCTGTCTGCCGTGCGCTCGTGTGAAATACCGGGCCATCTTCGGATTGCTATGCTGCTTAGGAGCGCCTGGTCTGTATGTCTGATACCCGGCCAACATCCCATCAAACCTGTATAGAGGGAACGTAACAACTCCTTCGCTTTCATCGATCCACTGTCTATATGGATGCACATCATGGCGGTAGTTACGAGTTAGCAAATGAGCTTCCAGCTTTCCATATTTGGTCATAACTTCGCATCCCTCATAACACTTCCCATTTATCACCATATTTCTCCATAGCTCTTAGCCAGTAAACATGGCCACTAGGCATAGTGATGTGAGGCTCGCCAAACTCTTCTCCATGCACATCAAAGATGTCCCCAACAGAGAATTGGGGGATTTCTACGCCGTTTTCACCTATATGCGTAATTCGTATACGTTTCGGTTGAGATTCTCCCCCTTTGAGCGAGTTGTTCACTGCTCTGGCAATCTTCTCCCGCAATTGCTGCGTTCCGTGGTACTGAACCGCAATATCCCTCAACTCATTCACCAATTCTCGAATCTGGTGATCTTTAAGCTCATTATTTGAGTGATGGGTAACAACTCTGGTTAATTCACCCTTGTCTTTTGCTCTTACGTATGCAGCTCTTGTGCATTCGACCCATGTATTACCGCCTACATTAACTTCGTAGATTAGGCTGGACTTATCTGTCAATTCGGAACAAATACGGGCCGTGGTCTGGCAACTAGAGCATTCGCAGTTATCGCGGAAACCGTGGTCTACTGGCTTCGGTTTCACATCATCAACTTTTTCTACCCTATTGGAATTTAAATACTTCGAAGCCTTGCTATGCCAATCGCTGGTTTTAGGATCTTGTCCATCCATCAAACGCCAGGCTTCAGCGATTAACTCATAACTAGTGACTGTAGCTTCCTGCGCATCACCAATAAGTCGTGTAATCTCTCTTTCAAGCCGACCGCCCAGCTCTGTTTTAGTGCAATGTTCTGACCAATCGCCAGCCTCAAGCAGCGCGAGAATGCTTAAAATATCGTCCAATAGAACGGTAGTATTATCGACTTCCTTCTGAAACTCACCGGCTACTGATTTATGCATCATTCGTCATCCTCATCCGAGTCATCCTCATCACAGGATGAGAGTAGTGGGTTAGTCATTCGCCCTACTTGAGTGGCGTAGCCACGCCGACAGAGATTGCGCAGCACACTGTATATTTCGAACATCTCGGTTCGTTCATCGCCAACATCAAGCTCAGATGCTATAGCGTGGCATTCAGTCGCGAGAGCCGATATTTTCTGAAATAACTCTGCTTTATTCACTCTTCGACTCCTGCGGAGGTTCTGGTAGTGGCATCCAGTGAGTTGCTTGCTCAATACCATTACCCGGCTTAATCGTTGCATCTCCGCGCCGAAAGGTGCTTCCGGTATAGCGTGCGGAGCATATTAGCGGTTCAACCAGAGAGCTATCGAAATTCACCGAAATAAGCACGTTCTGGCCCTTTTCAGGCATTCGCTCACTACAGCTTATCCAACCATCCTTAATGCCATTATTTTGACTCTGAAGCATGGCGGCGCGGCAGGCATTCCAGCCTCTCACCTCTGCAATAGCGGCAACAGCATCAACCGCGTACATGCTAAGAGGATTAGGCATTGGTTTTTCTTCCGGTACTACTGACACTGGAGGGGCGGCGTATACTTCAATTGTCCCATTATCAATAGGCCACTCTCCATCCTTGATGTAGTCACTTGTACCGTCAACTTGCTGTTTTGCAATGTGGAATGCACCTATTGGTTTTGTCTCAAGTGAGGTCAGTGCAATTCGAGCCAGTTTTAGATCTCGTTCAACCATCTCAATAACAACTTTGCAGTCCGCACCTTCTTTGCTAACACGTCCTTTCAAGTTTTCCAGATAACTAACGCTTTCGCGTGCATGGGAGATTAACTGTTCTTTGGTAAAGGTGGTCATTGATAGCCTCTACTTATATTTTGGGGTTCGATCACACATAAGGAATCCAGTCACGTATGAGTAAGCACAATCCCACTTATCCCCCTTGCTGATAGCAACTCCTTCACTTAATCCACGGTTATAGCCAGCACTCTCACCGACGCAAATGCCGCCAAAACCAAAAACAAATGCGATAACAATGGTGTAAAGTTGTCTCATGCCTTCTCCTGCTGGCTAATAACTTCGTGTTCTCTACTGCTTTCCAACACTGATACAGCCTGGAAAGCCTCTTTAAGCACCCAGTCAACCGCGTCTTTCCATGCTCCGGTTTCGACTGGCGTATTTTCACGCTTAACCTGTTCATAGAAGCGCACGGCTTTAACCAGTCCGTCAGGTAGCAGTGGCGCTGGCGGAGTGGTATATAGTTTTCGACATTTGTTTATCCAACCGGCATGGTCAGGCGTGTCTGTAAAGCGCAAATCGTTTTCGTAGCCCTCACGACTACGTTCTTTCCATTCCGTCCACGGAACACCGCTATTCCAGGTGGGGCGAGTGCAGGACTGATACAGAACAGGTTCAGCTTCCAGCGACGCTAGGGCAATCTGATCGGTGGCAAGCTCTCTTTCAAGATATTCTCGGAATCCAGAAGAAATCGTTGCGGTATCCAACATTCTCTGACGGACATCTTTGCGATCATTAATATGATCAATTAGTTGTTCTTTGGTAAAGGTGGTCATTTGCTATGCTTCAATACACAAAATCTGTTTTAAATTCATGGTTGCATTCTGGACAGCATGTTTCGTAACCTTCTATTTCTTCACACGCCTGTTTCGCTCCAGAAAACTCCCAAAAATCAGCATCACAAAGCAGATCGAAATTGTGACCGCATTTTGGGCATTCGGTATCAAGTGATAAACTCCAGTAAGCAGGGGTATTTTTATCCATATCACTCACTCTGCTGTAATGCGAATGCCTGTTGCAATGCTGTTTATGATGCTGTCAGTGCATGGAGTAGAAAGCTGGGCATCTCCAGCAATTTTCATGACCTCAACATCCGCATATCGAATACCGAGGTGTATCAGACCGGCTATACCTGACTTAAGTCGAACATTTTCCATAAACAGATCTTTTTCCCTCTGTTTAGCGGCTTCCAACTCCATCGACAATTTTTCCAACTGCTCTTTATGCTTCTTGTATTCCTGATACGCGTGCCATGACTGGCCTTTGTGCACACTTTCAGTAATATCAGCAACCTGCTCCGGTGTTAGCGTGGTCAGTGGCTGTGCTGGAAAAATCATCACTTGCCCGGCATCCCAATCAAAACCCGCCTGAATTGACTGAACCTCAACTGATGGTGTTGAACCGATGCGACCAGGCGAATGAACAACGATCGTTACATCCATATCGCGACGATGGCTGTGGTTGTTGGACAAAATACGATTCACCGACTCAGAAAATTTGGAAAATTTCATGCTGATTCCCTTTGATCTTCCTGGATAATGTTGTTGCAATCTTTCACGCACTCGTTGCAGATGAAAACGTTGTCCCCGGCAATTAACTTTTTAACGGTGTGCTGGGATTTGTTGCAGAAGCTGCAATAAAGCGTTGGACTGGCTGATACGGATGGTGCGCCAGATGTCAGCCGCGCGATGTCGTTCTTGCGACGCAATATCACACGGCTGCACTCAACCAGCATCTCCGGGGATATATCTTCCTCCGTGGCGAGCGCCTCCAGACGTTCGAGCAAGCGAAATACTTTTTCCTGGGTGATTGCATAATGCGATGTGGCCATCTCACTCTCCTTTGATGCGAATGCCAGGGGCGCGTGGCACATTAACTTCCACGATGCGCACTGTTGGTTTGTACATCTCAATCGCTGTCAGCCAGTCAGCTCCTGTCATGCGCTTTTCCGCATCGCCATTAGTCCACTGAACCGGTACACCAATAGCCTTCATCGCGATTTCTATTTCCCCGGCAATGGCGCTTTTTCCGCAATCAGTAAAACCAGAAACAACGACAAGAACTTCACCTTTGGCTGGTTTTATTTCCCGTGCTTCCAGTTCTGCAATGCGCTTACTTCCATCCGAGATAACGCCCTCGTAATACTCACGCTGCTCGTTGAGTTTTGATTTTGCCAACTCCAGTTGTTTTGTTAGTTCTGCAATACGACAAACATCGTTGATACGCGTTTCCTCTAATGCGTTGCTCTCATCCAGTAGCGCCAGCACGGTTTCTGGTCCGGCCAGAAATTTGAAGGCGTTGAGCGCATCAATATCAACACCGCTATCTTTAAGTTCCTGTTCGCTTATCAGATCATCATCAACTGGCAACATTAACAGGCGTTCCATTGCCGGAATTGCACGCTCTGCCGCCTCACGCAGTGCCTGATAGTCAATCTTGCTCACTGGATGACTCCTTTACGAAGCAGTTCAGCAATACTTACGCATATCTCTGCGCCTCTAATCAGCCCCGGAACGTTCTTGTTTGGCCCAACTTCACCATCAACAAAATCAATCATCGCGTTACGAGCCATATCCACGCCCTGCGCACGTACTTCAGCCAGAAAAGCATCGGTGGCTGGAGTTTCTATGCACTGCATTTCATGCAATGTCTGCATGTCCATAAAATCCCCGTCAGGCTCTGTGATAGTGGCGTTATATGCCGAGTAAATTTTTGACGCTTCATGTGCCAGTTCCGCAGCCTTAGATCGCAATGCCACATTCTCCGCCGCTAATGCATCTCTCTGCGCCCGCAACTTCTCAATTTCGGCAGCCATGTAGTAACCAACCATAGCGAAAGTGGCGAAAGGGTAGTCCGAATCATCAGGAGATACGGAGGCCATTAGCAGACCATCGTGCATGTTCTGGCTTCCATCAGTGATGGATACCGCATAAGAATCGCTGGTTTCCCGTTTATACAATACGACGACCGGGTTCTTGATTTTCTCTCTCATTAGGATGCCTCTAACTTGTCTAACTCTTTCAGCCCTTCACGTACCGCGTTCACAATGCGTTCCAGATACTGGTATTTCGGGTTTGGTACCGTTGGCCAGTCGGCATACCACGGATCATCACCAAAGAGATTCAGTAGTTTGTTACCGACGCCGAAACAGCAGCAGCTTTCTTTTACGTCATCGGCGTTTTCCGCCTCGTCCCACATTTCGCGAGCTAGTACGGCGTCGATTTCTCTCTCTCTTCGTAACTTTATGATTTCTGACTTCACGAAAAGCAGATTTGCATCGTTGTCATCGTCGACCGTGCTTAGCAGTTGAGGGTCGAAATTGTCGATTAGATAGTCGTTGCTAACTCGCTTGATGAACGTCTGCACATCATCACCGCCCATAGCAAACCAAGCCGCAGTCCACGCTTTTCCGTAGCAGGTGATGGTGATTCTTCCCTTACCAGGTTCGTAGTTTTCAATCATCACTCGAACCGGATCGAGACGCTCCAGCTCTGTCAACACAAAGGAAAGAACATTTATTTTTTCTACCTTCATGCAGCTTCCCACGCGCTCCAGATCAGCGATTTGTGTTTTTCATAACGTTTGATGTGTACCGGTTTCAGAAGCGCAATACCTTCTGTCACTTTCGCCATTGCGCTTAATAGCAACGGGTGTTCTATACCTATCCTCTCCATGTACTCGACAACATCAGCGTTGGCACCAATCTCCTTCCCGTTAAAAAGTACGTCCAGCATCAGCTCTTTCTCTGCAAGGTAGATAGCTGAAAACTCAGGATCGCGACTCACGATAGAAGAGGTATTGTCGAGCAGGTCAGCCAGCTTGATCATGCGCGTCTGCATGTCGAGATTTTGCTCCAGCTCCCGGACATTGATGATGAAACGCTGTATTCGATTGCCGTCTTCTGGCCTTGCGATGTTGGTCAGAGCCTGAACCATTTCAGCTACGCGCTCACCGAAGTGATCACGAACCATCTCTATGGTTACATTGGTGTCTTCGACCACATCATGCAGAAGCGCCGCGATCTGCATCTCCACGGTTCCGTCATGCAATGCAACAATCTCTCGGACAGCAACCGGGTGGTTGATGTAGTCTTCGCCGGTATATTTTCTTTTCTGACCAACGCCACCATGAGCGCCAGCGGCGAACATATGAGCTTCGGAAATACTAGACATTCTTAACTCCGTTGTTTTCTAGTTGTGATTATTTTCACAAATAAGAAAAGGTAGAAAACAATTTATTTAAGGCTATAAGTTATGGCCTTTATTTATTCATGCAGAAGGATTTGTAGCGCCTAATTGCCGGATAAAATGGGTTGAGGTGCTTGCCAGTAAACTCCACCGTCCCATGTGAACCCCATGCGAATAAGAGTGTTTATTGCGGCTTTGGTAGACTCCGATTCGACACTGGCTTTTCGAAACTCTTGAACTTCTTTCGCCAACTTGTATGTAATTGTGCAGGGGACGATTGCAGCCCAGCCTTTCTCATGACTGTTAATGACCATCTGGATGTGACCATCCAGAATAGGTTGATCAGGCATGTTATTGAAAACGTCTGCCTGTTTTTGAATGTGAAGAAAAAGCCTTGCCAGCTCCATTTGCTCACTACGAGACAAGGGATTATCAAGAGGGCTTTTTGCAAAAGCGGCTATACGCTGTGCGTCAATGCCAAACATCAGCGCACCTCACCATCTTTATGGCTGGAGTTAACTTCCGCCATTAAATGTCTGACGTAATCGACAAGAGAGCCACCTGGTGGAATCTGGCATTCCTCAACTAACTGGAAGTAGATATCAGCAGCATTACGTGTATTGCTACCCGCGCATATTCTTTCTTCCCGAAGTGCATGAAGCTCGTTGATCAAACGGTCACACTCTCCGTTACGCTGATCCACAACAGCCTCAAGTTCTGCGACGCGTTCACCTGGCGTCTTACCTTCTTTGCGTTGGATGGTAACGACGAAATCGCCCATTTCAGGGACGTTGTAATCCAGCTCAAGGTAGTTTTTGGCACCGCTGCGGACGAACTCACCCGCGAACATGGTGGCGAACATTGCAGAGGCCACTTCGCCGTTGAAAAGTGACTCCAGATCTAACGGAGTCCCGGCAGCCAGAGCCTGTTTTGCTGTATCCATTGCATCCATGAACCGATCAAACTCATTGGCGCGCTTTTCCAGGTCTTTCCATTGCTCGCTCCAACGTTTGGCAACGAAGTCTATGAATGTTTTCGCGGATTCATCAAAATTCCCCTCAAACTTAACGATGCCTTTATCAATAATGATCTGGCCTACCGCATCCTCTGCATAACCTTTCAATGTAAACTTGAAAGGAAAATCAGAATGGCCTGTGACGTTAAAATGCTCTAACTGGAGGTTGCTCATGTGTTTTTCTCTTCTCGTTTAGTTACTACATTCTTACACAAATTAAGTAAGTATTTACCTATTATTTAACGCGTTTGAAAACGTATACGCTGACTGTGATCCCGGTATCTTCAAACTCGTTGGTAAACGACTTCCCTTTGGCATAAACGTAATTATCCATCGTCATCCAGCTCAGGATTGGCGCAGTGCCCGGCAATACTGCTACAAGACGCCCGCCGACTTTCAGATGCCCCAGCGCAGCCAGCGTGTGCTCTCTATGACGACCAAGCGAGTACGGCGGGTTCATAACGATTTTGTCGAACTGATAACCTGCGTTGTCCTCAGACCACTTTATGAAGTCGCAGCAAATCGTGTTCGTATACCCTTTTCCACGCAGGATATCAGCGAAGAGAGGTGCGATTTCTATGCAGGTAACATCTTCCAGATCGGCGTTAATATAGGCCAGAAGATCCCCACGTCCGGCGTGAGGCTCAAGCAGCTTCTCACCAGGCTTCAATTCAGTGGCTCTGGCAACGTACTCAGCAATCAAGCGTGGGGTAGGGTAGAACTGGTGTGATTTTGTATCCGGTATTAAACCGGTAGCCACAATCGTATTTAGCGTATGGCCGATGTCATACGGAAACTGCCAGTGCTTTTTCTCCTGCACGCCGCCAATGAAGCTCAGTGTGCGCTCAAGCTCTTCCACCTGCGACTTCTGGAGAGCTGAATCAGAGAAGTACCATACGCCTTTGTCTTTGCTCAATCGCCCGTCACGAAGCGCAGTGCGAACCGGCACGGAGATCGTCTTCTGGATTAAACCGAACTGCTTTGGTGCCCGTGTTTTTGGCGCAGTTCGGCATGGCGCGGGGATTGCAGCAGGCATACTGTAAGCCAGCACCTCATTCAACTTCCAGGCCACGTCAGGATGTATTTCAAAGTGAACGTTGCCGTTCTTGAACATCTTCACGCGCATCAGATTTCCATCGACGTTCATCCAGTCACCGGTCTGGCAGTCGTTTGCCCTATACGCAGCTGATAGCACCTCAGCAGTGCGGTTGATGGTAATAAATTCTTTGTGCGCGAAGAAATGAAGCAAGACACGCAGATCGTCGATGTAGTCCTCTTTGCGATAGTTCACGCTAACGCTGTCCCGCCAGAAATCAGAAATGCAGTCAGCGATTATCAGCCGCTCGCTGAAACCGTTTGTCTTATTTGTCTTGTGCGCAGGACTCAGCGCCTTAAACAAGCCATACACGCGCTCAGAGAGATATTTGTGCCTGTCATTCAGCAAATTAAGCATCGTGGGTATGACCGTTTCTGCTTTGAACTCCGGTACACCAACGAACTCTTTAACCTTCATCTGGTAGCCGGTTCTGTCAGTTTTGATGACTTCCTGTTTTCCCTCTATAAACTGCTCGCGCCACTCATCTCGACGGGAAGCTGGCATGATCAGCAAAACGTTAGTCATGTCCGTGACCTTCCTCCAGTACTCGGCCCAAATATTCTGTTTCACCCATTCCAGATCGACTTTATCCAACCAACCTCGATTTAAACGCGAGCGATCTTCATCTGGTCGATGGTTTAGTCTCAGCAGGCGATTAATCATGTTGTGGCGTTCGTCGCCATAAACGAAGTCGTGTACCTGATACATGAAGGAGATCTCTTTCTCGCACTCGGCCACGATTTCGTGGATGACATTCATTTCCTGACGATAGTCGATAGCCGTGTTTGAGTTGGCATCGTCGATGATGGAAAGGGCTGTATTCATAATTACACCATTAAATAATTTGTTTTCTTATTGGTGTAATTATCACAAACTTGAAAAGGCATAAAAGCTGCATTCATAGGCGTTACAGCAGATTTAAGGCGTAAAAATGGGGGCTTTCGCCCCCCTGTCGACTGGTGCAGTATTAGAGTGCGTATTGCGTTTTGTGCGGCTGCTTATTCAAGTCATGGCGATGCGTGAGCTCCCGCATCATGTCTTCAAGGCGACTCTTTGTGTCGTCGAGCTGGTCGGCCATTGCACCTAAAAGCTGGCGAACGGCCATCGGATCGTCGCTGTTTAGTGATGGCATTTTATAACCTGCTTTAGAAGACATAAGGTTAATTGCAGACATCAACATCGTTAGAGAGGATTTAAGCCCGGCAATTTCACGATCTTTGCTGGCAATAATCGTCTCACTTTTGTTACCGTCATGAGATCCTTGAGTCTCGCTCACCATATCCAAAGTCGCTTGCAACTTATCAGCCCTCTCTTTTTCAGCAAGATAATGAACACCGAAATGATGTGCTAAAGCTACAATCTGAGTTGGCTCTTCAAAGGTGGACTCAAAATTAAGTGCTGTAACCACTCTCTCAAATATGGAAACGTCTTCTATTCCTCGAAGAATGGCTAACATTTTGACCAGTTCATTAGCATCCATTTCTTCGAATAAGGCGTTTTGTTCATCAGCTATCGCTTTGCATTTCTTGCACATGTGTTTTTCCTAATGCTTAAACAAGTTGTTTTCTTATTGGCTTTATTGTGATGTGGCATAAAAGGGGAGCAAGCTAAACGTAAAGGTGCAAACTCTCTATTTCGGTCAACGAAACACAAGGGCCATTTGGCCCTTGTCATTAGCACTTTGCTTTACGAACTAACGGATAAGCGAAGTAGATCGCCAAACCAATGAGGACGCCATCAGAAATGACAGACATCATCTTTCCCGTAAAATCCACCAACACCGCCATCACCAGAAGAGCAATGACGATCACAAGCCGGAATCTCTCAAGCATTAGAGATAAGCATCCAGTGACAACTGAAGCGCCTGGGCGATCTTTTTCAGTGCCTGCTCTTCTTGTTCACCAATGCCGTCCTGATCGGCAATATCAAGGCACAGACACAGAACATCGACCGCCTCTGGAGTACCCGCAATATCAGACAGCTCACGAATAGCCTGTGCATTAGCAGAACGAGGGGACGCTTCGTAACGAGCACGGATATTGGCGCTCATTTGGGCAATTTCACCAGCAAACGGAGAAAACGCAGGCAGAGCTGCAATTGTCTTCTCAAGAATGGCAATTTCTTTTGCGTCACATGTGCCGTCGGCATAGGAGATCATGTACGCGCCCCACACGGTGGCCTCAACCGCATCACGGTTCTCCATTTTTTTGACTTCGATAACAGCTTTACGAGTTTTCTTTTTGAAGAAACCTAACATGTGTTTTCCTTTTATTATTTGTCAAAACAAGTTGTTTTCTAATTACATAAATTGCTTACGCAGAGATGGTCAATGCATATGCACTAACAGCCGTCAGAAATAACCAAGTACCGAACCAACTGGAAAAACAAAAATCCCAACTACACGAGCCAAGGTCATGCCAGCCTGAAACTGGAGATCGCCAGAGCAAACAAGTTTTATAATGTTCGATACCCAACCGGCGGCCATGAGGGCAAGAATTGCCAGCCAAATTTTTCCAAAGTGATTTGAAAACCAGTTCATACAACCGCCTTAGTCACAGCATGATCCTGAGTAACTGGATGAACTTGAGGTATCGCATCCACCGCCATCCCATCCAGAGTGACAGGACGCTCCACTGGAGTGGTGGTAATTGTCGTCGACGAAGGTGTGGTGATGGATGAATCCGGCATCAAAAGGCTCTGGCCGGCTGGAACGGCTACCGTCGCCAGTGAAACTATAATGAGAACGTAGGCCATTGGTTTCAGCCTCTTTCTTTGAAAATTTTCCATTCGAACTGTCCTTGTTGTTTTTCTCCTTCACTAAAGGCCGTGTACTTTTCGCTTCGCGTGAAGAACCAGAGGCAACAATCGCCCCCACGTTCGCAACAACTGACGCTTGATTATCTAAACGTTCATTCAGCAACCGAACGGTAGTCTCTAGTTCATCAAGACGTGACATAACACGACCGCTAAATAATTCGGCCAAAATTTGACGTAAAGAACGAGGACGTTTAGTTGCAGAAGTGAAATAGGTTTGACGTGCCATGTGGACTCCATCCAGTGTCAGAAAGAGTTGCGGCTGGCGATTGCCAGCCGCCTTTCTCGTTCCATCCTGGAACTGTGTCTTACCGACACATTGTCATCCTGACGCCGATAAGATACATGATTTAAAATGATAGGTAAACACTTACTTACTACTTGTTATAAACAAAACCAATATCTTTCTTGTGAGGCATATCTGCTGCAGAAAAAGCTGCGATCTTCGCGAGTCGATCACATATTTCATTTTCACGATGCCCGGCGTGACCTTTAACCCACTTCCAGCGAACATTATGTCGGCTTGCGGCCTCATCCAGACGCTTCCACAGATCAACATTCTTTACCGGTTTTTTGTCAGAAGTCATCCATCCATTGCGTTTCCACCATTTCATCCACTGTGTCATGCCGTTTTTCAGATACTGGCTATCAGAGTGTAAAATAACGTTGCATGGATATTTCAAACGCTCCAGCCCGATAAGTGCCCCCATCATCTCCATGCGGTTATTGGTGGTGCTATGAAAACCATCTGAGAACTCGCGTTCCTCTCCACGATACTGAAGAACGATACCGTAACCGCCCGGGCCACCCGGATTTTTAAGGCAAGAGCCATCACTGAAGATTTTCACGGTTTTAAGCTGGGGATTGAACTCTACGACAGGCGTTGTGGGATTGGTGCGGGGAGAATTTTTGTTTTTGTCTTTTTTGCGAGTTTTTGCTTGCGATCGGGCTGGTGTCTTCGACGTCATATAAACTCCTGAATCAAGCGCCGCGCCGATTTTTTTCCTCGCGCGTGCGCACACGCGTGCGTGTAATAATTGTTAAAATAAACAAATTACTTCCCAGTACAGGTTTTTATAAACCTGAACTGAACGAACGAAGTGAGTGAAGTTCACCTCGAACGAAGTGAGAGGTTGTCTTTTCAGGTAATACTCTCCCAGGGAGGTGAGTATAAAATTCCTCACCAACCTGGTCGTTTCATAACCTGAAAAGCTATGGTCTAAGTCTACTGCCAGCTTAGACTTGGGAAGTTATGGATGACAGCACCCCAGAACCGAGATCTTCCCACACTTTATGAAGGGGAGTACTGGATTCAACCTCTCGAAACATCCCAGACTCGACAATCATAAAGTGACCCTTGTCTCCGCTCACTTTGGTTCCCCCTTCCCCGACACCTAAACGGCACCGGTTCTACGCTGGTAGTGAGCTTTTTTAAACCTGACGCCAGTGACGCTTACCCCCACCCATCAGGTCGAGTCTCCAGTCTACGACTGGAAACTATCAGATCTTAGCACTTACAATCCATCTTATGAATAGTTTGTACTTATCTATCATTTCGATTGATTATTTTCTCGACCATGTAGTTGAACATTCAAGGCAAACACCTCGTTGATCAACTCACCTAAAAGCTGTTCAACAAGTTCGCGATGCTCCCCAAGATGCAAGCACTTAATTGCCCATTCGTACAAGTTGAAAGCCTGCTCGCGATCTTTCATCATTTCACGAGCCTTAGCCAGAAAATCGCTTTCTACGAGCGCAACAACATTGGTCGGGTATGACATGTTAGTTTTCCTTAAAGTGGTTCATAAAATCGATTTTAAAGCGTCTGAGAAGGGGTTCTAGTGGATTCTGTAGTGGTGTTCAGGTCTGGGAGTCTCTGGTACAAAACAGCCTGCTTCCGTATATTAATAATTAATATGTAGTTATTTATATACAGAAGCAGGTTAATTACACTCGCCAGAACAAACTAAGCAGCCTTCTTTGATGGTCTTTTTTTCCTGACCACATTCGCAGGATCATACCCTCCCAGACTTTTCATGACGTCCAAAGGGATCTTGCTTATAGAGTGCCCAGCGTCCTGACAGAATCCTCGAAAAACAACGAGCATACTGCCACCGGGGTTGATGTTTACTTCTACCTGACCCAAATTGACGTCAGGCTCGACAAACGCTACGCGGCCACCAGACAGAATAATCGTCTCATTCGCATACTCTGTTGCACGCTCATACCACTTTGTATCAAGGGATTGAGGAATTAGCATCACTGTTGTAACTCCGCGAGCCTGCTCACGTATAGCCGCATCAATCCAGGGAGAGATTTTGGAGTAGGGTGGATTGAGGAAGGCAATTGTACCTGGCTGTCCCCATTCAGATTTCAAAGCATCACGTTCAACGCCTATGAAATTAGGCAGCTTTGCGTTGTCCTTGTTGCAGGCAACGTCAACATCAAATGTCACTCCAAGATAACGTTGAATGGCAGAAAACAGCCAATCAGGTGTTCTCCAGAGGTCACGAAGAGAGTTGTCGCGCTTTCGCTGTTTGATTTTTTCGGCTGCAATCATCTTCTTTCTCGATAGGTAAGTGATTACCTATTTTTGCATTTGATTTTATGTATGGCAATCAAATAAAACGCGCCAGAAATGCGAACAAGAAGCTCTCTGGCGCGTTTTTATGGTGCTGGGTATGTGATTAGCTTACCCAGCACTATAAAGCTCTCTATGGGCTTTATTTTCAGTAGGGGAACGTCATCCAATAGTGTACTCCGCGACAAACTTCTTAACGATCGGTGATTCTTCGTTCAATGTTAGATTTCCACCGTCTCTAACGGCAATTCCTGTAGCTGGAAATACAGCCATCATTTGCCCAGCCTGAGTTGACGCAGTGTTAAGCGGATACGGTTTTTCTGGATTGCTCATTAAAGCAATCTTAATACTATTACTTGTAGCCTTCTTTTCTGTGAGAAGGTGTCTCATGGAAATTACCGTGTAAACACTAATATCTGGACCTCCGCTAAACCAATTAAGAAGGTTTAATATCTTATCCTTCGCTTTGACAGGCGCGATTTCGTAAGCGTCTAAGAAAATATCTTTTTCTAAGCCTGCTTTATTGAAAAACGAATCATCTTTATCACTTAAAGTAAAACGAGGACCTCTTGCAGCACGAGCTTTTTTATTTGTATTGCTATCATTTGACTGTTGAACTTTTAATTCATCATTAACCTCAACACACTCTTCAACCTCAATAAATCCCAATTGTTCTGGCTCGTTTTCGGCAGCTTCAACTCTTTCAGCGTTAATTACGTTTATAGGCTCATGCGCTAACTCCAACTCATTTAAAGCAGAGCTGAAATCACCTGCTTTTTCTTCATTGAACAGTTCTTCGGCAACATCATCAGAACTCATGGCTACGCCAGCATCGAGGCCGAGCAGCAGATCGTCAATATCATCAGTATTTTCAACCTGTGCAGCTTTTTTTACTGGTTCATCAAGTGATTGCAACATGGCTGTCAGCTCGTCCAGATCATCATTTGTCATTACATTTTCAACCGAACTCATGTAAGTCTCCTTCTGTTTGGTTACATTTGCGTTTCGATGGCTACATTTTGACTAAACCTATCAGGCGGAAAAGTATTAAATACAGGCAGGAAATGATTGAAAGGCGACTGTTCTTTAAAAGAAAGCCTACTTTAAACTTTTTAAAGTAGGCTTTTGTTTTACACAATTTCAGAGGGTAATTTAAAAAATCCGTACTTATTACGTGCCTTAAAGAAGCATTGCATCATTAAGTTTGTGTCATATAAGGCACTATGTGCTTTGGCATGATCGTATATAAAGCCAAGAGAGAAGGCCAACTCTTCAAGGCGGGGGCGTTTACCGTCTTCTGTGGCCCACAATCCCGATAACATAGTATCTATAACAGGAACGTCTGGCAGTCTTACTCCATACCCTGAAAACTCGTGTCGAATAAATGGTATATCAAACGCTTCGCCGTTATGAGCAATCCACGCACTACATGCCCCCATATAAGCGCCAATTTCGCTGGCATGATTTGACAACAAAGGTTCAGCTGCGAGCTGTTCCAATGAAATGCCATGAACGGCTTGAGCTTTCGGGTCTATGTTTCTGCGAGGGTTAAAACGCATCTCCAGACTATCAATATGTCTCTGTGTCTCCAGTTCATAGCGGGTAATTGCGATTTCAATAATTTTATGACCAGCAAGGAAATCCAGTCCCGTAGACTCGATATCGATGCCTGCAACAATCGTTGTCATCAGAACTCCTTACAACTTCTTAGCGCCCTTAAGTAGTGCGCTACGTACAAATTGAGCCGCTTTTTTCAAAGTTTCTTCACTGGTTTCACAGACAATCGGATCTTTCCACTTACCTGATGCTGTGTTGAGAATGTTGATTTGGTTGCTATCCAGACAAACAGAGATATAAAGCACCGTGCCACCAGCCAGCATCAAATGCATAGGAAACAGAGGCTTTTTACTGCCTTCACTGAACTGAGACATGGCGATGTTAATGGCTTCACCTACTTGTGCGCCAACAAGCCCCTGCGCAGTTTCGAATATGGCACGAATAGCCAGACGAGCCTCTCGATCGGTCATAAGCGACCGGGAATGTTCGTCCGCTACACGAATCAAAGCCTCTGTTGTTTTCCGATCCAGTTCATCTTCAAGCAACATTTCACTAAACATTTTTTATCCTTAACCCATTTTGAGAGTTTTATTGTCGCAATGTCGAAGAGGCGAACAATTTCTAATGAACGGTCACTCGGCCACAGAACCGGTTTTCTATCTTTTCTACAGCGTTATCTAGCATTCTCATCACTGATCTGGCTCTTGCTTCAACCGTGCGATATCGGTTGGAAACGACGAAGGTTTGCAGATCTCCCCTTTGCGGATGCAGGTGAATTTTTGTCAGTTCCCCGCACATCAACGCATCAATACGAGCAACATACAGACGGTCTAATGATGCTCGTTGTGATCGCAAGTAATCTCGCTCTGAGAGAGCGACTCCCGGGCGTAAGCCAGCAATGGCGTTAAAGTTTGAAATAGCAGTTTTGTGGCAAAACTTTTCGATATCGAGGGCTAACTCAATACACCGATCTTCATTTGTATGGCCGACCAAATCCAACGTGTAGGCCATAACATCAGCAGGTGTGCGATCGATAACAAAGCCTTCAACACCACGCGTAAGTAGCTCTATATGCTTTGCTATTTCCATTTGAATCTGAAGCCGCTCATATAGAGGCATAGACTCACCTACTCGAACACCGAGGCGGCTCATCAAACTTCCGACACCAGCATCCACGTAAGGGATTCCGTAATGTTTGTCGATATATTTAGCCAGGGTTGTTTTCCCACTGCCCTGAGCACCAGTGATCCCAATCCGGTAATCCATTACGACCTTCTGTATACGATCTGCGAAAAGCCAGGCTCTTCCTCGCTGGCTCGTTGGGTATAAGCTGTTTCAACAGGCACAAAGCCTAAGTTACGCATCATGCTTGCCGGGAAGAATGCATCAGCGTTTGGTACATCAACGCCGATGTGGGAAAGCCAAATCTCTTCAACATGCGGCATGAATAGCGAGTAAATTTGTTCCCCGCCAATCACCCACACAGGCTCTGGTAATCGCAACACATCATCCACACCAGCAGGGTAGAATCCATTTGGTACAAAGCCATGAGAGCGCGTCAAAACGAGATTATGACGCTCTGGAAGAGGGCGTTTGAGACTTTCCATCGTTTTACGTCCCATAACGACAGTGGCGTTTTTGGTGAGTCTCTTAAATAGCTTCAGATCGGTAGAGCAACGCCAGGGCAGTTCGTTCGCTATACCGATCTCATAATTACGGCCAACAGCAGCTATCATCTTCATTTGCCCACCTCATAGATGACCGGTCTATGATGAGAGTCAGCTAAAGCGGCACGGAGTCGAGGATCGTGCACCAGCGCAGCGATAAGCAGATCGCCCTTATGCTCCGCTAATGTACATTTAATATGCTTCTCATAACTGATGCCATTCGGTACGAGATGAAGCCAGTCGTAATCAACACCAAAATCTTTCAGCCATCGTTTAGTGGGCGCTTCAAGAGTTTCAGAGCGGCTACTGATAAGCACCACTTCAGCCCCTGAGCGAGCAAAACCACGCAACATACGGCTGGTGGGGAAAATGAGTTCATCACCGGCAATGAGCTGGCCTGCATCCGCGTCAGATACAGATTTACGATGGCTGGTATTTGCCAGCACACCTTCAATTTCGCATAAGACATACATACCTCTTGCCATATCACACCGCCACTGGAACCTTGATCCACGGTAGAGGGTCATAGCCAAGAATCAGAATATCGTCCCATTTGAAATCATCCAGCTCAGACCATTCATGAGGGAAAATAACGACCGGATCTGAATGCTCTGGAGCCTGTCGTTTCATTAGCTCACACACACTTTCCATGTGGTTATTGTACAAATGCACGTCAAAGCCAAAATGCACAAAGGCACCGGCCATGTGACCCGTAATCTTCGCGAGAAAATGAGTGAGAATGCCATAACCAGCAATATTGAATGGCATACCAACAAAAGTGTCTACGCTACGCTGTACGAGGCAGGAGTTGAGGATGCGTTTGGGGATTCCAAGTTCATCCAGTTCAGTTTCAGTAACACTGCCGACCATCTCCAGATCGTATAGCATCTTGGTGTAGATAGACTCGTAATCGAGGCGACTGTGTTGAAGACCAATGTCAGTTGCCATCGTTAAACGGGTTTCAAAATCAAGCTCACGACTCCACAAAGAGAAGGCAAAGTGGCAAGGTGCCAATTTCATATCCTCAAGATCGCCTACGTTCCATGCGTTAAGCAGGATGCGACGATCGGTAGGATTCGTGCGCAGTGTATCGACAATACGCTGTAGCTGATCGATTTCACGGGACAGCACTACGCGATCTTCACTGATACCTAGGTATCCTTCGACTTTGTACCCGCGTTCACGGAACGTATCGATCTTGCTCAGATACTCACTATGGCTCACGATGCGGGTATCTTCCCAGCGACGCCACTGCTTGCCGTAAACCGGCCCCAAATCACCATTCTCATCGGCCCATGCGTCCCAAATCTTCACGCCGTTATCCTTGAGAAATTGGATGTTACCCGTGCCTTTCAGATACCACTCAAGTTCGACAAGTAGTGGCTTAAGATTTACCGCCTTTCCAGAAATAAGCGGCACAGTCCCACCAGTAAGCATGTAGTAAGAGGGAACGTAGCAGGTGCTTAAAGTACCAGTGCCTGTGCGATCATCAGCCTGCACGCCGCTTTTAAGCACCGTCTCAATAACTTTTGCATACGATGCGTTTGTTACCTGACCGTTCGTATGCTCACGATTCAAAAGGAGTGACACAAAAACCTCACAAAGATAAGTAACCACTTATTCATTGCGTGAGTTTACATTTATTGAGAGAACAAGACCAGACAGATAAAAAAATGGTGGCCATAGGCCACCAAAAACGAATAGTTGTTTCAGAAATTTAACGCGCCAACGCAATATACACAGATAGATAACTACCTACAATTATTTTTTGATCATTCCGTACATTGCTGAGGCTTTAGCTTGCTCAACAAAGGAGGATAAATCGACATCACTATAGGTTGGAGACTTCAGAATCTTTCCATCGGAAATTCGAAAACCGATCATCTTATCGGTGCCATCAGCATGGCGAAATCCCAGGTCAGAAGAGTCGTATTTGCAGTTGGCCACAGCATGGCGACGCTCTTCGGCATCTGCAGGCCATAATTTTGTCATGTTGGACCGATGAATTTCGCCAACCAGCTCGACGACATTGATACCGAGGAAATCAGCCAGTCGATAGGTCATCATGCACGCCACATAGATTTTGTTCATTACACGGCGCAGTTCCTGAATCAGCTCAGAATCCTTAACAGTCTTGTTCTCAAGTTTATCTGCCAGCTCTTCGAGCATACATGACGCCTCACGAGCTTCCTGAAATGGCATTGCCATATCATCGAAAACAGTGTTACCAGGCACAAAAATTGTCTGCATAAAGCGATCAATGCTCTGTTCCTGCGTGTAACAGGTCATGCCGGTAGAAATACCACCTTTGATGGCGACCATCGTACCAACACCAACGTATAAAAAGTCGGCCATTGCATCCAGCAGTTGCTCAATATCCCCATTCATTGCGGCTGGAATACCTTCCACTACAGCTTCTTCATGAATCAGGCTTGCACGGAGACGAAGCAGCTCTGGTGTCGGCATAACGCGTCTCGGATGCTGGAAGAGTTCATGAAACTGATCGACCATCTTGTAAATACTTTCAGTAGCTACACCATGACCTTCATGCAACTCATATGGTTCTGGCTTAAATCCAATGAGTCGATCGGTGGCAAGTTTCAGGTGGTCAGTCAGTTTGGTAAAGTTCATGCTAGTTTTGTTCCTTCTTAATTCTTGTGATCCATTGTGGCCCAGCGTTGCCAGGCCACATAATGCTTTGTATCGGTTTACAGGTCAGCAAACTGGCTTAGAGAAGCCTTATCCACGGTAGAATCGATCTGACCTACCAGATATGTGCTTTGCTCTGCCTCTTGTGGTGCAATTTGCAGTGTGTCGGTTAACAACCACTTGTTCATCCAGACCAGCGGATCGGTGGTAACTTCTGGAAATAAAGCCTTCAGGCCAAGACGATTCATAGCCAGATTGGTGCGGTATTTTACATAGGTTTTGAGAATATCCGCGTTTAAACCAATCATCGAACCGTCTTTGAAGAGATAGTCTGCCCAGTTCATTTCTTGTTCGGCGACTGATTTCATGGTGTCGTAAATGACGTTTTCTTCATCAGCAGCAATCTCTTTCCACAATAAACCTTCTCGACCGGTACGCATGAAGCGGATCATGCGTTCAGTTCCTTCGCAATGCAGAGCTTCATCACGGGCAATAAAGCGCATAATTTTGGTGTTACCCTCAAGCAACTTCCGTTCGCCAAAGGCAAACGTACATGCAAAACTTACATAGAAACGGATCGCCTCAAGCGCATTAATGGACACCAACGTGCGGAAAAGCTGACGGTGCAAAGGGTATGGCTCCCAGCCATATTCATTTACGTACAGACGTTCAAACTCCTTCTCACCTAACGACTGGCGCTCGCAGGTCATCCCATAAAGCCTGTCATATTCAGCAGAGATACTGATCGCTCGGTTGATGATTTCTTCATCCGTAACAATACCGTCAAAAACAATGCTCGGATCGTCCACCATGCCACGAATAATGTGGGTGTAGCTGCGGCTATGGATAGTCTCAGAGAAAGACCATGTTTCAACCCACGTTTCCAGTTCAGGAATAGAGATAAGCGGCAGCAACGTTGCATTTGGGCTACGTCCCTGAACTGAATCGAGTAACGTTTGATAACGGAGATTGCTCAGAAAAATGTGACGTTCGTGGTCCCGCAGCTTCGTGTTGAAGTCGATACGATCGCTCGAAATATCAACTTCTTCCGGCCGCCAGAAGAAAGACAATTGACGTTCAATCAACTTTTCAAAATCACGGTATTTTTGCTGATCGTAACGTGCCACGTTGACAGATTGTCCGAGGAACATAGGCTCTTTGGTTGCATCATTAGCACCCAAACGGAACGTTGAATATGACATGTGTTTTTCCTTTTGCTTTTTGATGTGTTTAAACAAGTTGTTATCTTATTTGTTTAAACAAGGCTTACAAATCAAAGAGAAGGTGGGGATACACCCCACCATATGTCAGATTTTGCAGGCTCCGTCGCACTCATCTTCTGGCTCGACGGCTACAGCTTGCGTCAGTGGATTCTGCGGTTCGTCGTCATCACGCTTTCCTGCCCCATCTCTGGTGTTGTGGTAGTAAAGCGTTTTAACTCCCATCTTGTAGGCGAGAAGCAAATCTGACAGTAGCGTCATCATTGGGACTTTATCGCCTTCAAAGCGAGAAGGGTCATAGTTGGTATTGGCTGAAATAGCCTGGTCAAAGAACTTCTGGATGATCGCCACCTTTGTCAGATAGCCGCGGTTGTCCGGCATATCCCACAGGTATTCATACTGTTCCTTCAGTTTTTCAAACTCAGGCACGACCATCTTAACGATGCCGTCCTTAGAAGATTTCACCGACACCGGTCCACGAGGCGGTTCGATGCCGTTGGTGGAATTAGTGATCTGGCTGGAAGTCTCGCATGGCATTTGTGCCGTCAGTGTGGAGTTGCGAAGGCCGTATTTTGCAATACGTTCACGCAGTTCTTCCCACGGCATCTTTAACTCAAAGTTGGTTTCACCACTTTCGTCTAATGAAGAACGGTAATGGTCGATAGGCAACTGACCAATTGCGTATTTGGTCTGCTCAAACCAGTCACACTCACCTTTAGCTTCAGCAAGTTGGCAGCTGGCATCGAGAAGGTAATACTGGATAGCTTCGAACGTTTCATGCACCAGTTTATTGCCAGCGGTATCAGAATAACGAAAGCCATTCTTTGCCAGGTAATAAGCAAAGTTGGTTACACCGATTCCCAGGCTACGACGAGCTTTGGCAGGCACTTCGGCTGCCTCCATCGGATAGTCTTGATAATCCAGTAACGAATCCAGTGCAGCGACGGCATAGAACGCCACCTCTTTAAGAGACTCCAGTGAACGGATGGCTCCGAGGTTAAAAGCGGATAAAGTGCAAAGCGCGATCTCACCGTTCGGGTCGTCGGTAAATGTCAGTGGACGGGTGGGTAGGGTGATCTCCATACACAGGTTTGACTGGCGGACAGGTGCAAGAGCAGGAATGAAAGCGCCATGCTCGTTAATATGATCGACGTTCGCAATATAAATTCGGCCCGTGGACGCTCGTTCCTGCATCAGAGATGAGAACAGCTCAATGGCAGGCACTGACTTCTTGCGAATTGAATCATCGGCTTCGTATTTATGGTACAGCTTTTCAAACAGATCCTGGTCTGTGAAGAAGGCTTCGTACATATCAGGCACATCATGCGGGCTGAACAGAGTGATGTTCTCGCTTCTGACGAGTCGACGGTACATCAGACGGTTACTCATGACACCGTAATCAAGATGGCGAACGCGGTTTTCATCGATACCACGGTTATTTTTCACCACCAGCAGACTTTCAACTTCAAGATGCCAAATCGGGTAAAACGCTGTTGCTGCACCACCACGGACACCACCTTGCGAGCAAGATTTAACAGCCGTCTGGAAATGCTTCAGGAATGGAATAACTCCGGTATGGGTGGCTTCACCATTGCGGATCTCACTGCCCAGCGCACGGATACGGCCAAAACCAATACCAATTCCAGCACGACGTGAAACGTAGTCGATAATTGCGGCTGAAGCTGCGCTAATCCCTTTCAGACTATCGCCAGACTCAATCAGCACACAACTGGAGAACTGACGGGTTGGAGTACGGACGCCGGCCATGATTGGTGTGGGCAGAGACAGTTTGAACGTACTTGTAACGTCATAGAAACCTTTGACCATCTCCATACGTGTTTTGCCAGCGCAGTCGTCTTCCCAATTCTGGAACAGACACATGCCTACCAGCATATAGATATGTTGCGGCCCCTCATGGATCTCACCAGTAACACGGTTTTGAACGAGGTATTTGCTTTGCAATTGCACCGTAGCTGCATAGCCAAAAAGATCGTCACGTTTAGGCTTAATGTAATTGCCGAGTTCTTCGATCTCTTCAAACGAATAATGTGTCAGCAAATCCTTGTCATAAACGCCCTTGTTAACGTTCTTGACAATGTGTTGGTAGAAGTTCGGATAGTCGTAACGACCGAAGGCATCTTTGCGGATTTTAAAAATGTTCAGGCGGGCAGCCACCTGTGAGTAATTTGGTGCATCTGGTGAGATCAAATCAGCGGCAGATTTAACCAAAGCCTCATGCAACTGGCTGGTGGTAATCCCATCAAAAATGCTGGCCGCAGCTCCCATTGCTACAGCGGATGCGCTTACACCACGAATGCCTTCTACGCCATACATTACGACGCGGTTGTATTTTTCTTCGGATAACGGCTCTGTTTGGCCGTTACGTTTTACGATGCTTATCATGTATCACCAAATAAAGAGGGCCACTAAATATAGTGGCCCATGTTAATAGATAAGTACTTACCTATCAATGAGATCAAATGAGAGACTTGAGAACATCGCGCACCTGGCGGAACTGATCTGTTTGCATACCGGTATGGATGGCAGCCACCGCATCAGCCAAATGTTCGTTTTTGTTCACGAGAACATCCTGTCCAGATTGCTTACGACGCAGCCACGGTGCTTTAGAGTGTTTTTTCGTAGCCCACTGGATAATCTCTTCTTTCGATGTTGTAAGTTTATTGCCGACAAAATGTTTAATTTCGTTTGGAGTAACCTGGATCAATGGCTTATCCACACACGCAAGTACACCGATGCAAATACCGTAAGACGTCTGCGAACGAGAGTTTTGGCTCCCAACCGGTAGCTCACAAAAAACCATATTTGCCTTATCAATGATTGGCTTCGCAACACGCCATATTTCACTGGCACGGCGCAGATCGTCACTGTTCACACGAACGGTCTTTTTGTTACTCCCCGCTTTAGTCTCAACAAGAGTAAGGCCGTGAATCTCAAGTTCGTCCGTTTCAAGGTCTAAAGTGCCCACAGCAAGCCCAAAGTTGCTCATTGAGGGATCAACACCAACTACGCTGATTTTTTTACTCATATAGTCTCCTTACCATGTTCCCCATATAGGGTTTTCCAATAATCTCGCCTCCAACGAATTGGCTACTATTGCCGTTTGCAACGTTGGTTGGGGATAGTTTGCAAAGTCTGAATACTCATTTTCCTGCGTGACAAGTTTATCTGCGGCATCTTTAACGCCACTTGCTATGAAATGACGCATGATGCCCAACAGCCTCCGACTGTCTGCACTATCGTTTGCTAAAACATGAGGGAGCTGAAGTTCGATTTCTACCATTTCTCCATACTTACCAACAAACTGTAGTTTGTCCGCACTGTACTTTTTATCCCTCCTTTGGATAAGGAAACCAGTAAAAGCATCACCTGGCGATGCCAAACTATCCGCCCGCTTATTGGCAAGTCGAATAAGGTTCGTGAAAGCCATACAGAGATGCGCATCCATTGCCCCAAAGAACCCTTCGCTATTAATGTTAAGATCTTCAGTTTCATGGGTTGCGATAAACCCAGGTCCGACGTTGGGAAGATATCCCCCCTCAACAAAAGGATTAATCAAGATCGGCGCAATACATCCAGACGGCAGTGATTCCAAACTTTGCATCAATGGTGTCTCGGATATTAGACCAAGCAACGGGGCGAATTGTGCTTTGTCAATATTATTGCTGCCCCACAGAATACGTGGAGCCGCACTATTGGAAGTATGCCCATTGATCAGTTTTATCGACTGCATCACTGCAAACACCTGCAAAAACTGCGAGCGGCTTAATTTAAACGACATAGCTGCGCCCCTCTTTAACTTCCAGCGTAATAGTTTCGCGGAACCATGACTTCATCTCTTTATGGGAGATAATCAGCACAGTGCCCCGTTCGCGAGCTTTGGACTCCAGAATACCCATGAGGCGTTCAAGACCGGCTGTATCGAGTGCATCGTCAATTTCGTCGCCGATAAACAAATCGATGTTTTTACTCGCCCGGTTACTAACCAGATCCTGCAATGCCAAAGAACACGCAATGCGAACCTTCCGCTTCTCACCACCAGAGAGGGTCTGGAACGACTTACTTGAACCTTTCTTCTGCACACTAATGTTGAATTTGTCGCGATACTCACCTTTTTTAGTGACATCCATCGTCGACCACTCAGCAGTAATATTCCCGTCAGACAACGTATTGAGATACTCGGCTGTGCGTGTATTCAGGAAAGGCGTAACAGACGTCAAAATATGAGAACGCACCCCGGCAGGAGAGTAGACCTGACGAGCTTTTTCCAATAGCAACGTTTGTTCCTGAATAGCCTTCAACTCATCTTTTAAGGATTTGAAGGTAGACTTACTGGATACCAGGTTATCTTCGTGTCTGGCGATAAGAGCAATAAACGGATTAATCTCTTTTGATATACGATCGACCTCAGTACGTGCACGAGTAACAAGAGACTCAATAGCAACAACCTCCTTCTCACGATGACGCAAAGATGAGAGTTGTTTAGTAAGTTCTTCAATCCGGGCAATGATAGCCGTTACATCAGGTGTCGTTTTAACAAGGGCAGACTCAATGCTTAACGCCTTCTCAAGATTCGTTTTGTGTTTAGCCATTGCCTCTGCAAGTGTCTTCGCCTGACCAATTTCCTGACGTGCTTGTTCAATGAAATTCTCCTTCACCGTTGATAGATCTTCTTCGCAGTAGGCTTTGCCACAAGTAGGGCATGGTGATCCTACTTTAGTACCAACCTCTTCTGCTTTGGTCTTAAAATTGCGCGCGCGGCTCATTGCATCAGCCTGACTATTTTCTGTAGCTTTGATGCTTGCCCGAATATCAGTTATCGCACCACGCACTTTGAGCAACTTGGCGTCATGTTCTTCTTTTGAGGCTAACTTTTTGCGCTCACTTTCGATTGCCTTCTCGGTATCACGTATCTGTTCGGGAAGAGTGCGGATCTCAAGTTCAACTTCCGTTAACTCAACTTCGGCACTGGCCAGCCCAGCCAGGGCGTCGTCATAACGTTTAGAACGCTCTTGCTCCCATGATTCAGAGGAGGCTTTCGCTGACTCAATTTCTGACTGTGTTGCCTCAATGGTCGAGATTGTCGACTCCAATTTGGTTTTAACCACGTCCATACGTGCGGCAGCTGCGTTAGCTCGTTCACGAGCAATAGCGTAGGCGCGTGTCAGTCTGTCAACGCCAGCGGCTTCTTCTACGATGGTTTTGAGGTTTTTGTCGGACATTCCAGGTAGATCTGGCATAGCTTCTTGGCTCGCATAGATGGAAGCCATGAAAACCTCTTTAGATGCACCAATCAGACGTTCGACGAACTCTTGCGTCAGCGCATCTTTGCCTTTCGTCATATCGCCGTCTTCACCACGAACGATAAGCCGATTTTTGAACTCTTTGTGTTTACGGTGACGAATGATCGCATATCTCTTGCCTTCATCCTCGATGGTTACTGCAACACGACAGTTCTTTTCATGATCGGTAGACAACACATCGTCACCCTTCACACCATGAGCTGTTTCGCCATAAAGACACCACATCAGGCTATTCATTAGCGTTGACTTTCCAGAGCCATTGCTTGATGCGGAACTATCGTCACTATTAACGCCCTGAATTAGCACTAAACCACGCTGATCTAACTCGACCTCCGCGCTGGCGATAGCCATAAAATTCTCAACCTGGAGTTTTAAAAACTTCATATAACACCTTTGATACCGTGTGTTAGCTTTTGACCTTCTTTCAATCTGAACTCCGTATGCGCCGGGAAGGATCTGCGCCTCAATACGCCTTTTCTGGTTAACCTTCCAAGATAAAACGCTACGGGATTTCCTTGTGGCGGGTAGGGCTTGTGAAACATCACCGTCTGGCCTCGTTCAAGTCTTTTCATCGTGATGGCAAAGTCTCGAAAGCTCCCATAACGACTTTGCCTCACACAGCCTCCGAACTCTCCGCTTCGGTGAGGATTTCCTGACACAAAATATCCAACTTGCTCAGATCAAATCCGCCGTCAGTATCGTGGACAATCTTGCAATAAGCAGATACCGACTCTCCCAGGCTATCGATTTTGCTGGTTTCAGTTGTGCTTGCTGTCCCTTCCATCATTGATGACTTACGGATGAAGTTGCACACGACACCTTTTGCGCCCATTGTTTTGAGGATGTTCTGGTACTTAATGCCTTCTTCATCGTTCTCAATTACGGCGCGGAAACGCACGTAGTTGCCGCGAATTTGGTCATCGGCAACATAATCTTCCAGGTTAATGAATTTAGGCGCACTGGTTTCGTAGTGACTGAAACTGCCGTCCGGGTTTACGATCATGTAACCAGCCAGAGATCCAACATCTCCCCAATTTTGATGGGTCAGTGCACCGACACTGATAACTCCAGGAATGACCTCTTTGTGGTTGTGGTAATGCCCACTAAGCACGAGACGAAAGCCGATATCCTTTAACTCCTGCGCATCGATACCGACGTCAGGCATTGTTGGAATGGCTTTGTTAATGGATGTATGGATAACAACGTCATGATTATCACCTTCTACGCTCTTACGTAATGCTTTCAGATCGCTGATAAGCTCCGCATGATTGTTACGCCAGCTAATCAGGTGGACAGTGACATCACCAATTTTTATTGAGTGTGGGCGCTTGCCACATACGATTATCACGCCGATAGAACTCAGCGATGCTGCTGCGTTGGCGCTATATACTGAATCGTTAGTTTCAAGATCGTGATTACCGGCCAGCATTACTACTGTCAGATCAAGCTCGTTGATAATCCACTTGTACGTTTCAGTTACGTAATGCAAAACAGAAGGGGACACAGTTCCTCGGACGTGAAATGTATCACCGGCAACCAACATGTACTTACAACCGGCCTTCTTCATGGCGATGGCTGCTTCTTTCGTTGCTTCCAACTGTATTTCAAGTCTGGAGTTAAGCCCCTCAGCGTTCGTCGTGGAGAACGCATCCCATTTGTGGTAGTGGCAGTCAGAAATGACGCCGTATGGCAAAGTCATGTGTTTTTCCTTTGTGGTTATTTTGATACAAATTTTAAGAGCAATGAGAAGGTAAACAACTATGCATAACGGTATGTTAGGAATGAAATGAGCGTCTTAATATACAAAATTTATAAGTAAGTATATACCTATTTGTTGTAACGCAACTTTGCCTGTCTGTATGATTAAAAATAAGACAGGATCACTTTAGAACGCTATGAGAGCTATTTTGAGGAGGCGTAGATTCTATCTACGCCAATATACGATCTGGAGGGTTACAGCGCGTCAGTGGGCTTTTTACGCGCTGCGTTTATGCTTATGACGCCAGCTTTTGGACGTGGGTCAACAAGGTTAAGCTCTTCTTCACTGTGGTATTCGAGGTCGAACTCACGTTTTACATGTCTGATGTAGATTGCGGTGAGCAGGCTATCTTTGGTTAGGAAGTGTCCGTAGGATTTACGGATCACTTCTTCTACCTTCTCGATTTTCTCTCCACCCATACAGAGATGATTAAACCGGCTGTGTTTTCGCAACATTTCGTCTACTGGGCCTGAGTAAACCTTGTCTACTTTTCCAAAACGAATGATTTTCCCTGTGTCTGCGGATACAAGGCAAATCAGCTTGTCTGGTGATAAACGATCTCGCCACGTCACACCTGAACGGAGTGTGTTGAAGTAGGGGGCATCCAATCCGATGATCGGTTTACGAAATGCGAGCAATGGAACGTACCTGATGCAACTGTTTAAATGAAAGTTCACACCAGCCTTATCAAGTTTAATTCTGGTTTCGTAGATCGGGCACTTTGCCGCTATACCGCAGATGTCACAAAGCAACTTCTGCTTATTCAGGTTGGAATTTGATTCGATAGTGTAGGAGCCGTCTTCAAGACGACGAACCCAGCGCGTGCGTTTTAGATCCATATGTCATTTTTCTGTGATTGTTAGCCGAGGCAACGATAACCCACCAGGTGCGCCGAAGGTAGTAAATGCCTGTTTTAATTATTCACATATCCACAGGATAGATCCTAATAAAGAGATCCATAGATAGATCCTTGTATAGATCAAATAAGATCCCCGATCGCTGTAAGCCGCGCCACGACTGGTCTGAAGCCATGTTCATGTATGCTACCAGCGGTAATTGATAGTCTGTCAACGGTTCGCCATATGCTGCCAACTGTTTTTGGTATGCTGCCAGCGGCAAATCAAGTATGCTGTCAGCGGTTGAATGACAAAGGTGTCCACATGTCCACAAAAAATAAAAAAGGGAAAAATAACAAAGAAGTAGAAGATAATCTCGACAACTTTGAAGAAGGTTCCCTTGAATTGTACACAGGGGAACTTGTCCCTAATAGCAACAATACAGTCCAACCAATTGCGTTGATGCGGCTGGGGTTGTTCGTGCCCACGCTCAAGGGGACAAAATACAGCAAGCGTAACAAGCCAAATGAGATCGATGCTTCAAAGGAGCTTGTTCAGCTCGAAGTAGCCCGTTCTGAAGGCTATTCCGATATCAAGATAACCGGTCCTCGTCTCGACATGGATCATGATTTCAAAACGTGGGTGGGCGTTGTGCGTTCGCTGGCAGAATACGGCGAACCTAACGGTCGTGTCGAGTTAAGCATCACGAAATTTGCGAAGTTTTGTGGCTATCCATCGTCACAGATCCGCAAAACACTCCGCGACCGGCTTACAAACAGTCTTTTGAAGATCATGCGTACAACTCTGTCTTTCCAGAGAACGTATGAAGAAAAGAACGTCGACGGCTCTAACAAGATCTCGCTTCTGATGGTGCACCTCATCAATAGCGTGGACTACAACGAGCAGAAAGATACGGTGGTGTTCTATGCAGAACCGAAGCTGGCCGAACTATATCGCTTTGACCATAAGGTTCTTTTGCAGTTAAAGGTTATCAATAAGCTACCACGCAAAGAAACAGCACAGGCTCTGTACACCTTCATCGAAAGTCTTCCAACCAAGCCTGCGCCGGTATCGCTTGCTCGATTGCGTGCGCGACTCAATTTGAGTAGCAGGAATGTCAGCTCGCAGAATCAGACTATACGTAACGGCTTAAAAGCTCTCCAAGATTTGGGTTATCTCGAATACAGCGAGATTAAGCGAGGGCGGTCGATCTATATCCAGATTCACAGCCGCAATCCAAAACTCAAAGTCGCACCGCCAAAACCTGAAGACATCGAACCCAAAAAACCAGATGAGAAAGCTGGGGAAATTGATGCCAAACAGAACATTATCAACAAGATAACCGAACTTTCGCAGAATTTGACGCCTGAAAATATCAAGATGATTGAGATCCTTTCCAATAGTCTCAAACTGCTTTGATATGCTGTCAGCGGTGAAATGTATGCTATCAGCGGCTATTTTTCTGAAAAGTATGCTGTGAACGGTTAAAGATATGCTACCAGCGGTATAGTGAGATAAACGTATGCTGTGAGCGGTAAATCATCTATCACCACTCAATGCTCTGGCATACCTCCCCAGTGGTTACTAACCTCGAAGAGTGCATTCCATATAGGTTTGCGCTCACTAACATTCTATTGCCATTGCGCTGATTGCTTGTAGTGAAAGGCATTTATTGCCTGTTGCTCCCTGATAGAACGTATGCTGTCAGCGGTGTTTTATTGAGGAATTTTTGTTTGGATATGCTATCAGCGGTAATTAATGGTATATGTCAGACCTTCGTATGCTGCCAGCGGTAATTTTGTTCTGGTTATACCCATACCGGTACACATTATTCATGCAATGTCTTAAGTATGCTGTCAGCGGTAAAAAAACGAGTAAAGTATGCTGTGAGCGGTGAGATAGACTCTCGATATGCTATCAGCGGTAGTTGATTGTGTATGCTGTCAGCGGTGACGACTATGAAATATGACTGCGGCACGTTCCGCAGTCAGTTTGCATTTAGTGTATTTTCTTTAACAGACCCCAAAGTGTTCCGGCTTTTGTAGTCAGTTTTCCTGTTTCTGGATCGTACATACGCCATTCACGCCGCTGGTGGACGATATACCCATCTTCACGTTCCAGACGCTCAAGAATGCCAGGCTGCTTGAAACCCTTAGCACGCCAGTAGCCGCTTGTTTTCTCGATTTCCAGACCTGCCAGTGTTAATGCCATTATCCAACCTCCTTGCAGTCATCGAAAAGGTAGCTTTGCTGAGAAGCGTGAACGCCATAGAAGCCCTTGTATTTGTTGTATACGAAGTGGTCTTCTCCGACGCCGGTTAATTTGCCATTACGGTTTGTGAGATATGGGGATGACAACACTCGATCGTCACGCACAACATAGAACTGGTCGCCGCTGTCTACGACCATCGCGCCATATGGTGCTTTTATGACGTCGGTAAGAGCGCCATTCTTAACGTCGGCTACAGACATTTCACACTGATAAACAGTGGTGTCGGCCACAACGATCGAAGAAAGGAACAACAGCGCGAATGGGATGGCCTTCATGCTGCCACCTCTTTGATTACATCAAATGCTGAATTAAATACGAGCACGATAGCCAAAGCGTTTATGACTACGTCGTTCACCGGGGAAAAGACTTTACGAATGACACCAGTGAAAATGCAGTCGATGACAAAAGCTATTGACACGATGAGTAACAAGTATTCAATAAAAATCTTCATGATAGGTAGATACTAACTTATATAAATTTTACTGTAAACTCACTCAAAAGTGCTGATGCTTAAAATACGCTCAAGATGTGCGGCATCTTCATCACTGATTTGTTGAGTCTCTTCTACGTACCAACAGTTGCCGTTATGCCAACAAACACCATCATCATCAACCATCACTGAATCAGCGTCATGACCTGTATATTCAACGAGAATACGCTGGATCAGTGCGTCAGTTTCTTCGTCGTTAAGGCCATCGGCTTTGACCATAAAAAGCGGAAACACGTCATAGACAGTGCTGGTAACGATTCGAACTAAAACTCTCATGTGTTTTTCCTTTTGTGGTTAGTGTTTACTTATTTTGTTAGTTATGAATAGGCGATCAATCTTCTTGTTTAGGGAAAAACTGTTCAATAACTCTGTCAACGGCTGTGTCTATATGGAGTAGATGCCACACAACCATATCTTTGCTCCCCATGCCTTGTGTGAATATCACGTCATACTTACGCCATGCGCAGTGGAACCAATATGCTGAGTCATCAATTGGTAAATCCTCTCCCGCCTCTTTGAAGTATTTCAGCAGCATTGCTTGCTCTGCCGTTGGCGTTGGACCTATTTCCTGAGCGTACATACGGATAAATCGCTGCCAGTCTGTCTCGTCGGTGGTCGGATCTGGTGGATTCATTTCGGCGATAGCGTTTCGTAGCTGATGCGCCCAATCAGGTTCAGGAAAGCCTTTTGATACTTCATCATCAATAACATCCAGAGCCGCGTTTGCGGCATCGTAGAGTTTCTTAATTGCTGCCATGTTTTACTTCTCCTTTTAATATGAAATAAAGGACGGTTCCCCAAATCCAGAAGGTAAATGGGTACGTCAGAGTCATAAATGTTCTTACCGGAAACCAAAGAATCCAGATAATTGCTTCTCTGACTGTCATGTCGAGAACGCCGCGCGCTTCACAAAGAAACTCCCAATGCATTTTGAATACATTGTTGAGATTATTTGCTGATAGCGACCAGCAATCGATGACTGACGGTCTATACCCTTTTCTGACACATGTGTTAGGTTTTTTAAAAAAATCGTATATATTCATTAATCGGTACAACTCTCACTTTCTTTCATCATCAGAAAGACAATCATGGCGGCGCGGAGTGGATTTACATTTTGAGTCATATGGTATGGAGTATTATCGTTACCAATCTTTCTATGCGCTGCCTTCCATAATCCATTTTCTGGCGCAGGAATAATGCCAATTCTGTTCTCTACGATAATAGGCTTTGCGTCCGCCGGGTTGTTGCAAGGATTGAAGCAATTTCCGTTTGAAGCACGGAAGCCATTAATATCCCTTTTTGACGTCTGCCAAACAGGACCTCTTTCGTCAGTGGGGATCTCCGAATCGAAATCTGCTTCGTCATCAGGTATGAATAAATACTCCTCCATATCTAAAGCCTCACATACTCGTCTGTTAATTTCAAAATCACTTAATTTAGAAAAGTCTGTTGTGATCATCTGTATTGCCCATTTAATGCAAACATTCAAGGACCTTCAAATTTGACATCTGGAAGATATTTTGTCCTCCCACATTTACTACATATGTAGAATGCCCCATTATTATTTCTGTTTCTGTATAGTGAAAAGCAATGCCCTTTGAAAAAACAATGTAAAGTCATATTCACTCCGATACAAGACGTTTATATGCTTCAATATCTCGCCGTGCTTCACCGAGCTTCCTTCGTAGATCCATATTTTCCAATTCAAGTTTCTCCATGTCTTTTTGGTATCGATCGCGGTGTTCTTTCCATGCTTTTCGATACGCCTTCATGTATGTCGTATTAGCTTTTCTCTTTGCCTGACGAACAGCATGGTGGTTTTCTATAAACCAGTCAGGGTCGTTAAATGCGGCCAGAGCACATTTATACCAATAATCGGTTGACTCTCTGTTTAACCAATGAATGGTGATAAACGGCAATCTAATGGACAGAATTTTTCGTTTCGATTCTTTGAAACCGAACATATGTCCTTTTTTTATCTTTAAACCGAACCCAGGTTGAATTAAAAGCATTGTCAGTATCTCAGATACATTTATGGCAGTAATTCTTTACCGCTTTCCATTTTGGTGATAGAGACTGTAGGATCATCGTTAATGCATGATTCTGTACCTAATGCTGCTAATCCTTTACGCATAACAGTGCCTGCAACATACGCCTCAATCTCCGCCTTTCCAGATGAGACAATTTCATCCATTTGCTCCTGCATTAATTCGGTAGCAAAGCACAGATTTTCAGGAAGGTTAGCTACAGCAGATGCAAGTTTTCTATATAGTTCTTCAAGGTCACGTTTTCCAGCTCTTCCTTTTTTCACAAGCTCACCTAGCTCTGAAACTTGCTGATTAAGTCGATCAATCTCACTATTCGTAGCTGCCTTTATTTGATCGTTGAATTTTTGCCGAATACTTTTTTGCTCGGCAATATCATGAACTCTAATTGAGTCGCCAATGGTTTTATATGAAATAGTGCATGGCACACCTTCGCCCACACCAAAACTGCTAACCATAGCAGCCCATTGTGCCTGGCTAAGTCTAATTTCAACTAAAGGCCGTCTATTGCTACTTCTTTGTGGCCGGGTTCGTTCATTGTCTAAGGACAGTTCTGCCTCGTAAACGCCTATTTCAATATAGTCTCTATGTTCCAGTTCTGAATCAAATAGGCGAATGCCAGTTGTGCTAACACGGCTTGTTTTCACAAGACCGAACGCTGGATGTGTTTGAATTTTTTCCCCATGTTTATTAAGGGTTGTTTTTGGTTCTTCAATTTTTCTTTTCATCTTATTAACCTCTATGCTTCATGCGTAAAGCTAAATGACAATTTTTTAATATCCGGCGTATTCGTATTCTTCATTTAGACCGTATTCTTGTGGAGTAATGCCAGGACAACATAACTCAAAGGCGAACTTGCGCCATTTGATTTTTTCTTCTGACGATTGTTCGTTATTCGCCGGTGCAATGTAGTCATATTCCCATTTGCCGTTGCGAAGTAAAATGAATCCGCAGTTATTGCCGAAGTCTTCGTCTGCATAACGTATTACAAACTCAAGGTGCGGGAACTTTCTAGCCATCGCTTGATAAATTGGTTTTGGCATAGACCAGGCTGTTTCAAAGCGAATCACCAACTCACCACCAGTTGCGGCATGTCTTGCAAGACGTTTTTTATAGATTCGTTTTGCATATGCTCGAACGTGTGTATGGCGGAAATTATGGCCGTACTTAATACGTGTAGGGATACGTTTTACGGGCATTTCGATGTTGTAGGCATTCCATTTTGTTCCCCAATTAGCTCGCGACCAGTCAAACCATGAGTAATAGCCATAGCGACGATAATTCTCAAGCCGCATAAGAGCCTGCTCTTTGATTTTGCGAATTTCCTTGCGTGTCATTCCAGATTCACGCATAGCTAATTCGACCTGTTCTGGAGTCTTTAATTCACCGAACATGTAGTCGTAAACTGTTTCGCCCGCCATTGCAGAGGCCATGCGCCTGATATGATTGTTTTCTTCCATTTCTATACTTTTCGGACGTCTGCAAATGGTATTAAAGTCAATTAGACCTTTTTTGTTAATTATGGCACGTATGAAATCTAAGCGTTGTTTATTTGTACCACCTATGACTCGGATTTCGTTTGTAATGTGGTTGGGCATAATTAACTTAACCTTTTAACAAATTGTTTTCTTGTATGTGATAATAACGAGAATAAAACGGCGTCCAACTGGACGCCTGATCTTCTTAAAGAGAGTTATTTCACTGTAATGAAAGGAGTGTTAGCCCCTTGAGTCATGTACTGCGGTAACTGGCCATTCCATTTATTGATGGCTTCCAGTTCCATAACGTTCGGGTTTTGACGCAGAGCTTCACCGCGCAGACGAATAGCGTCTGCTTCTGCTTGCGCACGAGCACGAATAGCATCAGCTTCACCATTAGCCTGTTCACGCAGCATATTCGCCTCAGCTTTACGTTGTTCGACTTCCTGCTGACGTTGCAGAGTACGCTGGTTAGCCGTTACTTTGGCGTTAATAGATTCAATGACGGTTTTTGGATAATCAGGTTTTCCAACCCATGACAGGCTCAGTACCTCAATACCAACCGGAGACATCTCTTTCTGAATATCTTTCAGTGCGTTGTCCAGCAATTGTGCCTTACCACCGTCGATAAATGAGTCAGTGGTCATACGGCTGGCCAAACGGTTTAGAGAGTCGGCAATTTTCTGACGCAGATCTGATTCGGTGATATCATCTACGCCTTTGCGATAGGTCTGGAACACCGTCGTTACCTTGTCACGATTAACCAGATACGCAACGCCAATTTTGTGACCAATAGCAGTACCGTCACTCATCTGGAATGTGAACGGCTCGTCGTAGGTCTTCATTTGTTTGAAGGTCGGGAATACGTAAAGTTCGGTGTTAAGACCTGTCCATTGGCGACCAACGCCAACCACTTCACCAATCCCTTTGTCTTCACCTAATTTGTTTACTTTGATGCCAACGTATCCAGGCTCCACGCGATCACAGCCAGTAAGACCCATTGTGCAAATAGCCGCCAGAGCAACTGCAAGTAAACCTTTCTTCATTACTTATTTCCCCTTTGCTTTGATTAATGAGTTAATAAACTTACGACCAGCAATAAGACCGATTACAGGAGTACCAAAACCAACGAGAACTCCAAGCATGACGGCCAAATCACTCTTTGCAGAAATCAGCGACGGAACCAGTAATCCGTAGATGAGAGCCACTGAAAGACCTGTGGCTACTGCCAATAGATAGATTTTGATCATGTGTTTTCCTATGTGGTTGTTATGTGAAAATGATAAGTAAGTACTTATATATTTTCAAGAGATAAAAAAGGCGTCCTGTGGACGCCTTGTGTTTACTCTTCTACTGACTCGGTGGGATTGTCTTTTGATCTCCGGTCGTCGATTGCCTGTAAAGCCGCAATGATTTCAGCTAGTGGCTTCTCCCGATACATCTCGACGATCTGTGATTTGGTGTATTTCTTGTCACCAATTTCTACGCGCCCGCTGGCGTTCTTTGGCAGGTATCCTTCTTCCAGCATGTACTCGACGAGCGATTCGATAACGTCGAGGCCACGAGTAGGATCGAAGTAGAATTTCCAGGTGCACTTGCCATACGGTGGTGCAACTTTGTTTTTGATGCACTCTGCGCCTACGTCCTGACCGATCTTCTCTTTACCATCCTTCATCACCGATGCACCGAGACGGATGCGTACAGAAGCGTAAAACTTCGGTGAATCGCCACCTGGTGACGTCGTAGGGTCGCCAAACATTACACCGATTTTTGTGCGAACCTGATTCAAGAAAATGATGCAGGCGTTATATTTGCGTGCCCACAAAGCCAGAGTGGGGAAGTTTGCGCTCGTCGCACGAGCAAGCGCCGTATTGTCGTTCATGTTTAGCTGATCTTTGTCTTTGGCAGTGCCTTCAGCCATCTTTTCGAACTTCTCGGCTTTGGAGTTCGGAACCATAGACGCAAGTGAGTCAGCCACGATACAGATAGGTGCTGATTCAGGGATAAGCTCTTCATCACGTACCAATTTAAGTATTGTGCCGATCAACTCTACAGAGTCTTCGAAGGTATCTGGCTGCTTGTATACCCACTGACCGTCATCCTCATCTGCATTCAAGCCATTGGCTACCGCCAGGCCAACGTCAAAACTGTTCTCATGATCGAGGAATACCGCCAGACCATCTTGTTTCTGAGCGGAGATCATTGCTGCCGTTGCCAAAAAAGTTTTCCCCGCGCTTGGCGGCCCGAATACTTCGACGATACGACCACATGGGAAACCGCCATCGTAACGACCGGAAATAGCTTTGTTTAACGGAGGAAAGCCTGTGTCAATCCAATGAGTTACTTTCTGAATTTCGTCGTTGCTGCCGATTTTCTTTTTCAGAGCAAGTGCCAGTGCGGATTTTCCTTTTGCCATGATCAGGCTCCTTTTGTTTCGTTGATTCGTTTTAAAGCGGCGGATTCGTCGAATACAATCGCATCGTGGTTAAGGAGTCTGGATACACGAGCGAGGATTTTTACGACCTGCTCGCTGACTAATCCAAACTCGCGATCTGTCGCTTTCATTCCGGCAGTACCTAGAATTGACGGCAGTGCGATGACAGCGTACTCACCGTGATAAAAGACAATCTCTTTTGCCAGTTGGGCAGGGGTGGTTGTAGCGCCATTAATAATCGATTTAAGCATTAGCAATACCTTTCGAATGGAAGAACAAACACTTCAAGGTCTTCAAGGAACGAACGGAAATTCAGCTCGTAGCACAGTTGCTCGAATGCTTTCACGTCACGATTGCCTTTGATTGTTTCGATTTCGGTAGGCGGAAACTTCGTCTCAATCAGGTTCATTAGCGTGATGTTTCTCTTGAACGCTTCGAGCATTCGACAGCCTGTTTTCTCGTTGAAGGCATTCTTCGCTAGTTTGTTGAAGGCGGTCTTATGACGCCCTTTATTAACCACGATTGAGCCGTCGTTGATGCCGCGTACCATCGTTGCGACACTTCCCCATTCATGCAGCAGCTCTTTCGCACCGCCAGCACCAATGCCACCAACACCGCTAATGTTGTCCGAGTTATCGCCTTGTAATGCTTTTGCTTCCAAAAATGCGCGAGGCGTGGCGAATCCTGTCAGCTCCGCAAATTGCTCAAAATTAACCTGCTTGTTTTTGGCGTCTTCACGCAGGCTAACCCAGCTTACGTTTTCGCGAACTAACTGAAGCCAGTCGCTATCGCCTGTTAACAGATAGATGTGTTCAACGGTTGGCTGCGGTGCCATGCGGGATACCAGCAGCCCGGCCAGATCATCCGCTTCTGCATCTTTTGCAATGATTTGGTTAACACCAAGCGCGGTCATCATTTTGAGGATGTATGGCTTCTGGATAGCAAAGCCTTCCTTCATCTTTTTCATATCAGGATCGTCGTCGCGATTTGCTTTGTAGTCCGGGTAAAAGTCGCGACGCTTGTCACTAAATCCATCCCAAAGAATCATAGGTCGGGCATGGAGGATGGAGGCATAACGACGGACGTTCTTAACAAAGCCGAAAGCAGCCTGTACTTCCATTTCGCCGTTGTGCAATTTGTCAGATTGTTGGTGGTAATAACCCAGGCTATTGCCATCTACGAAGAGATAATTCACCGGTACATTCCTTCCAAAAAGTAAGGCGTCCGTAGACGCCTTACTGGTCACGTAATGGGATTACAGAGACTCCAGTTCTTTCAGCAGGTCATCAATACCTTCATCTTCCGCCGCAGATGCGGCTGCTACAGATGTCGTTGCGTCTGCTTCAGACTCTTTGGCTGATGCGGTAGCAGAACTTGTTTCTGATTTAAATTCAGATTCCATTGCTCGCAGAACTTCTTCATCAACCAGACTGGTTGGTTCAGAAGCTGGAGTGTGGGCGGTTGCTACAGCCGTCGCTCCTTCCGTATGACCAGTGATCGAGCCAAATCCAGGCAGTGCAGAGGCCGATGTTTTCGCTGTTGAGGAAATTGCTGGTGCCGATGCAGTGGCAGTTGGTGCAGCGATGCCAATCAGACGACCCATAGTGCGAACTGTCGCAAGAAGGCGAGTTTCATCGGCCTGATTCACATAAGCAATCAGGTCATGTTGGTTGTTCCAGAATTTATCTTCGATATCACCTTTGAAGACTTTACGTTTTGGTGAAACGTCATATTCTGTATCGCGACCAGAGCCTGTGCGCTTAATTTGAAATGCGTAACCTTCCTCTTTGCTTAATGGATTGCCGATATCGTCAGCGATATCTTCGGTGATTGCTTTGCAGATATCATCGAACACAGTGGAAGGCAGTTCGATTAACTGACATTTCTCTGCATCGGAGAAATCCTCACGAGTTGAAAGAATGCCGTTTACCAGGTAGCGAGGGGTTGCACGCATTTGACCGATGCGCTCTTCCATTGCTTTGTTACCCTTGTGACGAGCGCGACCTTCCATCACCATTTCGCATAGCTGACAAGCGCGACCGTGAGTATGTTGCTCACAAATATAAGCATTGGTTGCTTCTTTACCTTCCTCGTTCTGATACTTAATGTAGTGCATACCAAAAGTCTGGAAGAACTTACCATTCGGGTCGTCTTTATTAGGGAAGATGCGGATATAGTTGATGCCGTCTTTTAAGCGGGTCAAATCAGTGTTTTTGCCACGTTTGGCGGCAATGTCTTCACGAGTTTTGTTAAGCAAATCAAGTAATGTCTTAGACATGTGTTTCTCCTTGTTGTGATTTGGCCGATGGCGCTATGCGCGTTGGGCTTTCGTTCATTCGTGGCTCTTTCGAGCTGTTAAATGATAGATCAGTGCTTACTTATTATCTATCAAAAATCAACGGGGAGTAATAAAGCGTTCAGAGCCTAATCGCTCTAATTCAACAATGGCCATCTTCGACGCCTGAACGATCATGTCTCGGCGATGCGAAAAGGCGGCGACAGCATGTTTGTATATGTCTGCGATGTGCCGTGCTTCATCCAACTTCTGCCGTTTAGACAGATACTGTGGGTTTGTTTTAACCTTAGCGTCCAGTACAGACTCGTTGAACTTAATGCCGTTCATACTCAAGTTCTTACGCTCTGTGTCGTATAGCTTTGCTTCAACAGCTTCAAGGTTAAGTTTTGCCTCTGCGACACTTCTTTCTGCATGAGCGAGTTTTGAGCCATATTCCATCAACAGGCGGGGTTGTCTACGCCAGACTTCCTCCAGATTGTCTCGGTCAAACTCGAGATCAGACATTATTTTCTCGTAAATATCGGTGATCATATGCTTTCCTTTTTACTTATCATTTTGTATTGATTATATCATTGTGATGATAAGGCAAGGAGTTCGAGGATAGGGGATAAGGGAAAACATGGCCATAGAGGCCATGTTTATGGGATCACGTCTTAATGGTTTCTGCTACGTCGGCTAATATCGCTTCTAGTCGTTCTCCCTCTTCAGGTCTGAAGTAAAGAATGTTGGGGTTAAACCCGTAAAAGACAGTAACGTCAAGGTCTGGAAGGTACTCCTTCCTGCCGACCAAATCGGATGGCTTGTTTTTGTTGTTAAACAATGCCGTTGCCCGGCTACCACACGTCAGCACATAGGTCGGGCGCACCAGATTGATCTCTTCACGCATAAAGTCGGTGAACTGGCCGATCTCGTCTTTGGTGTAGTCCTTTTCTTTGTCTTTCACCTTTTTGCAAACGCCTGTGACATAGAGATCGCCCATGCGTAAATCTCCAGCCGTCAATAGCTTGGCCTTAAAATCGTCGTATCCGTTCTCCATGAAGTAACCGGTTCGAGCATCATTGCCGTTCGCATTGTCCAGAATGATCATGATTTTCGGCTTAATACCAATGCTGGGGCGGATTAGTTCATCACCTAAACCCATTTCAGCCGCCATCCGTGTCATGAGTGCGTTAATTTCAGCCGATCGTTTGGGGTTCATCTCAAACGGACGTGAGGCTTTAACTGCGTCTATGACAAGGTTTCCCATCAATTCTGCCTGGTCGCGGAGACGCTCTGGATCAGTTGCTGGCAGACTACCTGGCTCGATGGCTGCAAATGCCCCTACTTTTTGCAGCGATTCGCGCACTCGACTATTACAGGCACGTTTCTCGACAGCTTCTTCGAATTGCGCCAGTGACTCGAATTTGCCGCCAACTTTTTCTCGCGCTCTCATGATGGCTTGGCAGCCATTCTCAGAACACCCTTTCACAGCAGAGAAGGGCGCATACAGCACCTGGCTGCCATCTTCAAGCGTGCGGATCTCGATTCGGTTAGATGACACGTTAACGTCTGGTGGCAATACGCGAATACCATAGGTCAGCGCATCTTTAACCAGCCCCTGGTGTTTATCTTCGCCAAGAATAGTGAGAGCAGCAGCGAAAAACTCTGCGGGATAATGAGTTTTCAACCACATAGATTGATAACTGATTAAGGAGTAAGCAACAGAGTGTGATTTGTTGAACTGGTAGGCACCATTCTTTTCGAATGCGGTCCAGATCTCCTTCGCTTTCATCTCTGATAGCCCTGGATGTGACGCTGTAACGCGTACTGCGTTTATAGGTAGTTTTGCGCCGTACTCAAGTGCCTCTTCGACAGTTTTCAGAGTTCCGTCTTCGCATTTAAAATGTTCCGCACGGTGAATGCGCTGTGTAGTGCCATCTTCCAGCTCAACGTCTATCCAGCCAGCTTGAGCCTGAACGATGAACTTCTCGCCCATGCTCTTCATTTTTTCCATGTCTTTTTTGCCGATCGCTTTACGAACGCCGTCAGCTTCAGCCATTGTGAAGCCAGCAAGCAATCGAGTCGCGTTCATCGTCTGTTCCTGATAGAGAATCACGCCATTTGTTTCTGCGGTAAGTTCATCAAGAACGGGGTGTAATGATTCCGGCGTCATAAAGCCTTTGGCTACAGAAACATAGTCATCCAACATGCCTGACTGAATTGGCCCCGGCCGGAAGAGCGCAGTCGTAGCGACGACCGTTTTAAAGCTCATTGGCTCAATTCCACCACCTAAATCTTTAAGCAGCTTGCGCATTGGGCCTGATTCAAGCTGGAAAACACCTTGAGTGTACCCAGCAGCAAAACCATCCAGCACCTTGCGATCTTCAAGAGATATGGCATCAAGATTGATATCTTCACCTGTGTTCTCTTTAATGTAGCGTTTTGCACTATCGAGCAAATCGAGAGTTGCCAGGCCAAGCACGTCCAGCTTAATTAGGCCCATAGCCTCGCAGTAACGCTTGTCAAATGCGATACAACGCGCGTCACCACGGCGCTCAACCGGTGTACGTTCTGTCAGAGGAACACCTGCTACGATCATCCCTGCCGCATGTCTACCAAAGCCACGCATAAGGCTTTGTAACTTGCAGGCTGCATTGAATGCATCAGGATATTTTGTCGCGTATTTGTCGAGACTTGCCAGTTGTTCGCGCAGCTCTTCCAATGGAAGGCTATCATCCTCGACGTTCTTCAGTTCTTTTGATACCGCCATATCTGCGGACTCCACACCATAAATACGAGCGGTGTCACGTAGTGCAGAGGCTGCGCCCAGATATGTGAAGTTCGGAATACCCGCAACGTAATCTTCGCCGTAGCGTTCATTCAGATACTCGATCACTTCATGGCGACGTGCCTGGCTGAAGTCCAAATCCGCATCCGGCAAGTCGAGACGCTCAGGGTTGATGAAACGTTCAAACAGAAGACCGTGACGGATAGGATCGACGTTGGTTATACCTATGCACCATGCCACCAGAGAACCGGCAGAGGAACCACGACCAGGCCCAACGGGAATGCCAGTTTCACGACTATGATTCATCAGATCGCGCACCATCAGGAAGTAACCACAGAATCCCAGGCGAGTAAGCGTGTCCATTTCGTACTTTAGCCGCTCAACATAAACCCTGTTCTCAGAAGCAGGTGGTGTGTAGCCAAACTCTTTTGTGGTAAGACGTTTACGCAGCCCTGCAACAGCCAGTTTCATCAGCGTTGCAGGTTCGTCGTCTGCCATCTTGGGCAGTGCTGGTGGCAATTCATGCCAGCGCCATGTACAGGCTTCGATAATGGCGTCCTGCGTTGTTGAGGCCATTGAAGCTGTTACCGGCACATCCATGCGAACGGAGAAGGCTTTCAGCGCCTCAAGGAGATGGCGGCGACCATTGACGGCGTTATCTCGCTGGTGGGGGATACGCAGACGATGCGGCTGGTCGATTTTGATGTTGTTCGTAACCATGTGCGCAATGTCTTTAATGTCTGCATCGTCGATCGATTCGTAATAAGCGGGATAGAACGCTACTGGCTCTATTTTCAGTGCGCTGGCGACTTTCATCGCCCGGACGTTAATCTGGTCGTAGAATGGGGTAGGGTGCGGATAAACCACACTATAGAAGTTGTCTTTTCCACCCGCTGTAATCAGTGTGCTTATGATTTTTGCAAAATCGTTGCGTTGGAACACGCTACCGATGTCGGAAGTGAGCAGGATGATGTTGCCTTTGGCATATGTAGAAACCAACTGTTCGAGCGAGAGACGCGGTACAAAGTAGAACTGTTCTCGTGTGTTGGCCACCGTCATTAGTTCGCAGATGTCGCGATATCCTTGCTCATTTTTAATTAGAGCGGTAAACGAGTAGTTACGTCCTCGCTCTAATGATTCCATACATCCCTTAGATTCTTTAGCAAGTTTAGCCCGGTGCTCGTATGTGGGATCATCAACGATGTTTAGTTTCACACCACAAATAACCGCCATGTCGTCACCAGCGGCACGTTGTAGTGGAATAACACTCGCAATATTCATGCTATCTGCTGAAATTACAGCGGTGTAGCCAGCTTCTCTGGCAATCTTCACCGCGTTTTCTGCTTTTAGAGCCGACTCCCCAAGTGAGAAGTCAGTTCGAACCATCAGTGCCTTCATGTGTTTTTACCTTTCTGGTTTTTTTGATTTTGTCATTTGGGAAGCCTACGAACTTCCCATGCATCGAAATCGCAACTTCTTTTGCTGATTGGTGACAATCGGGCTTGTCTGGACACACCAGACAAGCCTTACCAGTTTCAGAAGCAGCGATAAGAGAGCCGAAACATCCTTTACGCACGATCAACCAAATATTTTTTGAACAACTTCACGAGCCGCTTGCGCAGAAGCTGAAGGGAGTTTGTTAATGAAAGAACGCTCAATACCTGTCACAAAGTCGCCTCGCATCATTCCAATCTTGGCCGACAACAAAAGCTCACGAGGCCCAATCGGTTGGCTGATATTGTGTTCTTCGTAACCATCGCGAACGATACCGGCAAACTTAACCATCTTTTCAGCGTACTCATCCACGATGCCTGCATTTATCAACATGTTGATCTCTGCGTCTTTGCTCATGTATTTCACATTCGAAACGATGCCAAAACGCGAAAAGTTCGCGGCGTTCTGGATGTTTGTACCCTGGTACAAGCCGGTTTCATCACCAGATCCGTTCGTGTTGCCAGTGCCAATGAAAGCAAACCGTTCATGCGGAGTAATGCGACGCCATTCTGGAGTCGCCTCTTTGATGACCAACGCTTCACCTTCCAGCACTGGCTGGTACACGCCAAGAATTTGTGGAAACGCAAAGTCGTATTCATCCGCGAGGTAAACCCAGCCATGCTTCATTGCGAGCGCAAGCAAGCCAGGTTCGAAATACGTAGAGCCATCACGCGCCAGAATTTGCCCCGTCACATGTGCCTCTTCCATTGATGCTGTATGTTGGGCACGGATCAACGGACGATTGAGCAAAGCACATAGCTGTGTAGGCAATGACGATTTGCCTGTTCCTGCATGACCCCACAAATAGCCAGGTATGCCAAGTTCAAGCATCATGAAAATATCTTTGATCAGTTCGAAGTCGCCATATACGTAGCCCTTCTTCACTTCGGGAACGAACTCTGGAAACGGCGTATTGACGTTGACGCTAACCATGAGCGGCGTCCCACGTTTTGTTCCGAGTTCTTCCACCGTTACGTTTAGCAGTTCGTGAGCTGCGACCAGATCTGTCTTGTACTCAACTGTGCCTGTGTAGCCAGGGCTACTGGTCAAGCCAGAAGATTTGGCCATTTCGCTTTTTTGCTCGGCACGTTTAGCTTGAATTGCATCAAGTGCCTTTTTCGATAGAGTTGGCTCATCTGGAAACTGCGTTGTGTACATTTTCAGTACGGTGTCAGGATCGGCATCTTTTACTGACTCAGGAATGCCCTCGCAATTACCATTGGCTACATGGGACTTAAAATAGTGAAATGATTTGCCGCACCACTTGCAAACAAGGTAATCAGAAGGATTTTTTTCATTTTGCAGTGCAGTAGTAGTCATGCGTTTTTCCTTTGTTTTCTAATGAGCGTTCAACTTCTTATACAAATATACCATTAACTATCGTAAGTGGTTACTTATCATTAAGGCTGTTTTAATCACTTCAAAATGATACGAGATAGTTCAGTAACTACAGATGAACCAAGACTATCAACGCTCGTTACCAGAGCATGATTTGCGTAAAATCTCTCCGGTGCGTCAGTCATGATGCCAATTGCCATCAAATCAATGTCAGTCTGCGTTTCAATTTGCTTCGCAACCGAACGCAAATGAGCGTCAAAACCTCTCCCAACAGCCAGCGGCTCGCCATCGCTCAGAACAAGCATGATCTTCCTGTCCTCCATGCGACCGGAAAATAACGATGCAAGGCTGGCTATGCTTTCACCATCCACGTTATTAAGAAGTGGGAATGTGTAGCCTACGCACCCCATACGTGAGCGAACTTCGCGAGAATTTACTTTTTCATTCCAATTTTTGATGATAGGTAGCATTAAAGATTCAAAGCGAGAGAACTCATACTTGATAGCCTTAAGTTCTATCGCTGCCAGATGACTGCCAAATGTAGTGAAGCCGGTGATAATGTTGGGAACATTTATTCGATCAAGAGCATCGGCGATGGTATATGCACTTGCAAGAGCTAGTTTTATCGTTTCGCCACTCATTGAACCTGATAAATCAATCACTTGTTGAACACAGGCGTTAACGGCTTTAGATTCTTCTTTTTTACGAAACACGCGATCATCATTCATTGCTAATCTGTAGATACTAGAACCATGAATGCGCCCCCGACGCTGGCCCGGTATAAACTGAACTCTGTTTCTGCTTGCTATTGCTCGCTCCAGGTCTTTTGCCAGCGTCGACGAAACACCTGACGAAAGATGCTTTTCAATATATTTGTCGAAGAGCTGGTTGCCTTCAGGAACGATGCGATAGCGGCTGATTGGATATCCTCCTAAATCAATATCGGAGAATGTTTTAATAAGCCGTTTGATATGGGCTTCTGCCTGATCAATCGAGCCGATGAAGTCGTATGAGCGATTGTATGGCCTGTATTCGCTTTTCGAGCTTTCTGTTAACTCGCTTTTAATCGTTTCGGATAGAGCATCTTCTGTCATGCCTCCGACTTCATCTTCTATGCTATCCAGCTCCTCTAAAGCCTCTTCCAGGCTCATTTTTGACGGAGTTGGAATATCTGAAGAGCCGTCTTCTGTCATTTTTCTTTTTTCGTGGTCAGCGGTTAATGATTCTGACGCCGCGTTATCAGAAGCATCAGAATCTGATACCTCTTTATCATTTTCTGTATCATCGAATATTGTTTCTGATGATTCAGAATTATCTGAATCATCACTGTCGTTATTATCATGTTTGTGCTTACTGTGTGATTCTGATTCGATAGATTTGTGATTATCTAACGCTGAGGGTGTCTCATGATCTTCGTTGTCTTCATTGTTTTCTCCAGAGGCATCCGTCTGGTCAGCGTCTGAAGGATCGGAAGTTTTTCCCGGAGCTGACTCCTTACCTTTGCTTTCACTTTCAGTGTCTTTGAGGATCTTAGCTATGGTCGCAGCCACCTTTACACAATCCTCGGTGCAAGACATGTTACGCACGGCCACATCGATACCATGTTCTTTTAATAATGAAATTGGTTTCTCAATGACAGGCCAGTATTCATCCATGAAATCTACGAACGGTGCTTGGCCATCCCAGGCTCTTACAACCGGACAGAGAAAGAAGTTTAGAAAAAGCGCGCGCTGATCTTTGCCACAATAAGCAATAGCCTCTGAAGCCTTTGGTTTAAAGACTTTTTCGATTATAAGGCGCTGAGTTGCCATCAGATTACGTCTCGTTCCGTTAAAGACCTGCCCCATTTTTCGCTCGATGAACACGTCTTCTAAGGCATTCCATAGTGACCAGGAAGGAACGCGTCCTTTTTCTCTCATTTTGTTGGACACACGAATATCGGTAAACAAAATGTGAGCAACCTCATGATCGAGAAATCCGCGCACAGCATTCATCAATGCCGGTGTTGCGTTATCCGGGATTGATGGGATGTTTACGAGAATTGGCTCTCCATCATCGTTATAGCGTACATAAGCGTCGTCCCCTCGTTCTGCAACAGGGATGTTTTTACCTGAAAGGAGAGCGACTACTCGTTTTACACTGTCACGGAAGTCCTGAACCTCTTTGATGGAACGTTTTTTAGACATGGCTAATCCTTTGTTATGAAAACAAATTATTTACTAGTGTGTTTAATGTAGCACTGCGCGAACAGGGAACTAAGCCATTCGCGCAGGGAGAAGAGGGGTTAACAGATTCTGACGGCTAAAGACCCGGAGCCGGTATTGAGAAGTGTGAAGCGTTTGTTGTTAAGTTCGAATATAAAGCCAGTTGTGTCATTCACACCAACCTGAATCTGCTCATTCGGTAGATCGGTGAGGATGTCAGCTACACACTCATCAGCTAATTTCTGTACGTGTCCGATCTCAAGAGCGATTAGGCTGGAAATAGTGGTTTTCATTCAATCAATCCATTCTAACTTATACTATGGTAAGGAATACTACTAAAATTTGTATCAATACTGAATACATCCATATCAGATGCAAGTTAATTTTCTTACCTAATTTGGGCTAGTTTTTCTCCATGCATGGACCTTTGCTCGGTCTTACAAGTGCCTGCCGAAAAAAATGATAATAGCTTTACAACCCTAACCTTTGATGTAATATCGGTAAGCACTTACCAGAGAGAATTAAACGCGCAAAGGTTGTAACAATGTCTGACAACAAGATTGAATTTATAGAAAGTCGCTATGCTGCTTTTATCGCAGGGCTGATTGAATCCTCACCTATGAGTCAGGCCCAAATAGCCAGACTTATTGGTTATAAAAATGCCAACAACCTTTCTTTAATTAAAAGTGGCAAAATTCCTTTGCCTATCGATAAGGTTCGTCCGCTGGCGCTGGCGCTGGGTATTGAGCCAAGTCGTCTTATGATGATGGTGCTGGAAGAACGCCAACCTGAACTCGCAGCATTTTTATACAAAGAAGGCACCGCTCCTCTTAACGAGGACGAAAAACAGGTTCTTGCTGCATATAACGAGCGATTCGGTAAAGAGAAAGGCGCATCACAAAAGGTTGTTGAGGCCATAAAGTCTCTATGAAAAATTTACACGAATAAGCTCTGTTGATAGACGATCTCCCTTGAATTTGTGGTCAATTTCGTCTAAATCCGGTTGCTCTACGATTGATGCGATGTACGTCGAGAAACTTTCTAAGGCGTCTCGCATCTCGTCCATATAATCGTGCCGGTCGTAGACCCGATCTATCCCCTCAAGACTGTGGTTCATGATTTTGCGTGATACCTCCTGGCTTATGCCTAATGCTGGGAAGTAACTACGCGCAGTACGGCGCAAATCTCGGGGTGTAAATGGCTCAAGCTCCATCAGTTCTGGTCGTTCCAGAATACGACGTAATGCCTGGGCTATTGCCACTTTAGACATAGGAAGGTCTTTCCCGATTTTTTTATTCGAAGGCACGAGCCACTGGCTGTCTTTACCGTATTCGAACAACTCTTCAATGCATGTGCGCATTAATGTGCTTAAAGGCAGCGAATGCTCACGTGCTGACTTGTTTCTCTTGCCTTGATTCCAAACTCCACGCTTAAGATTGAACTCACTTTTTTTAGCCCGCAGTACTTCGTCAGGTCGTCTTGCTGATACAAGACATAGCCTGGCCGCCCATTTTGTACCAGCGCACACATTGAAGTAGTCCCATATATTCCAGAACACCCATACCTCTGCGTCGGTCAGCTTCCGCTCGCGAGGCGTGGGCTTTGCGCCACCGGCGACTTTGTTCAGTGACATATCGTTTAACGGTGACACGTCGATCATCCCCTGGAAGGCGCACCAGCTGAGGAACTGCTTCATCAGAGAGAAAACGCGGCGGCCCATAACAATTTTGCCATCCAGTATTAGGGGGTTGACCAGTTGGTTCACCATGAACCTATTAATGTCACTTACTTTTACATCAGCAATGTGCGGCAAAACATGTATCAAAATACAATGAACAGCGATCTCTGGCCGACGTCTGGTTATCAGCAGAGATAAGCGAGTGAATAACATGAATGCGTCTGAGAATCTCATGTCATTGCTGACCTGGGAGATCATAACGGCCTGCATTTGAGATGCTCTTTCGAGATACTCAATCGCCTCTTTTGAGGTGTTCTCCGCAGCGCGTGCTCTGTCAAAGCTATTTTTCATATGACAATCACCGAGTTACGCCGATGCACTGTATAAGTAAACAGTATATTAGGCATAGATTCTTATAGGATCAAGAGTAAAAGTAACTCATTTTCAGTAATGATTCCATACATAGTAGGTATGGAATCATTTTGACGTTGTTTTTTGAATTTTAAGGGAAACGGGAGTGAGTTTGGTGGGAATAAAAACGGCTCCTGTGAGCCGTTAAAATCAGAGGGTGCTGACGTATGCAGCCAGTTCTGTGTATCCGCCAATCGGCTGGCCATCGATCAGCACCTGGGGGATAGTCTCTACCGGTTTACCAACAATTTCACTTAGTTTTTCCTTGTCGATACCGGCGGTGGTGATGTCGATGTACTCATAATCACCGTAGCCATGTCCCTTTAGTTGCTTCGCCAGCTCGACCGCACGTTTGCAGTATGAGCAGTTATCTCGTCCGTAGATAGTGATCGTCATTGTTACCTCATAGAATTGATATGCAACTTTACTCACAAAGAAGATAGGTATGTGCATACTTATCTTTGCAGTCTGCATTATAAAGCTATTAAAGCCTCGATCAATCTATTAATTAAGGCATTGTTTGGTTAACATTAGCCTAATAATTTATAGTTAGTAGAGTGAAATACATACATGCCTTTTTTAATTTTCATTATTATACTACTGCTCACCGTCATTTTTTGGGATTGGGTTGTTTTAAATGGTCAAACTGTTGGAACATTGGCTACAGCATTTGCTTTTATAGCAACAGCATGGAATGCCTACGAAGCGAGAAAAAGTGCAAAAGCAGCTTTTTCAGCCCTTCAATTAACAACTGAATCATTGTTCGAAATGCGAAAGAGTGCATTTAAACAATGGTTTGATTCCTTATTAAATCAACATGATGCGTTATGTCTTCTTGCAAAACAAATTATCGATAAACACAAAATTAATTTAAACAGCGATGAGTTACATAGGCTCTATTACCCATTGGTAAAACAGCATGAGGTAATACAGTATGTGAAGCATATTATTAATATATTTGAGTATGTGGATAGTTCATTTTATATTGATGGGGAATGTCTCAAGGAAAAAAGAGCGTATGTGTCACAATTAATTTTTAAAATCCCACCTCAGATGAAGTTGATCATTGCTATCTTTGGATTAAAAATCGATTGTTGTGAACATATTAATTCGGAAAAACTGTGTTGTTTATTGAATAAATATGATTTTTTCAATGATGAAATATTTTTTGATGATGCTTATTCAAATATGCCTTATCTGGATGCATTCATAAACCTTAGATTCAACAAAACATTCAAATCTCGAATGATAAATTATTTTGATAATATCATTAAAAGTTATTATGTTCCATCGGACGTTAAAAGGGACTGGATGTTTCGACACCCACAGCTCGTACCGTCGGTTCTTATGAATTATAAAACTCCTTGTTCTCCTATAATTAATGATTACTTTGAGAAGTTGCCTTTACATGTAAGAAACTACTTTGAGGAACAACTTAAAACCGCGAATGATAGAGTTACTCATTTTGACGTTTACATCACACGCCTTATTGGTTGTTCAATCGTACAACATTACGAAGATGTGCCTTCCGAAAAAAACAGGTTAAATGATAGGAATGATGTAATAGCTATGGCTGAAGATTACATCGAGAAAAGAAAATCTAATCAACTAGATTACATACTTGAAGATATATACTTCAAGAGTGATGAAGATATAATCCCAGGCCACCTTTTGATTGTGGCATTTGATGACTATGAATATAAATTATCACTCATTAAGATAAATGAGAATAAAGATAACGATAATCTTTTAAATCGAATTTATACTGAATCCAGTAGCATGGTTAATGAATATAAGCGCGAAATATTAAAATTGGGCTACTATGCAAAGTAAATTGCACTGTGTTCAACAAAAAAGGGGCCGAAGCCCCTTTGAAGTTTGCGCTGAAAAAAGTGTTGCTAGGATGTTAGCAAGCTATGGTTAAGAACGTCTGCCGTAATTGTCTATCACAGCGTTGAGCGGTCTGGTTTATGTTAGCGGAGTCTTAATCTGGGTGATTAAAAGACCAAACCGCTCAACGCTGTGTCTGGCGGAGAGTAATGGAATCGAACCATCATCGCTTGCGCAATGGGACGGTTTTCAAGACCGCTTGAGCACCATGCTCCCTACTCTCCGGCCGTTGCGGTGGCCGGTACTGAATCTCCGGCATACGGTGCAGCCAATTAGGACTACGGACGATCACCGCTCGCGAAAGGGAAGATTTGCGGCCGCATTTCCCTAACATCCAAGAAAGCTATCGCATCAGTCTGCGAATCCACCACAACGGTAAGATCACTACCTTTCGACCAGTCATTGTGCACATGAACGACGATTAACCGTAATGATCTTATCGTTGTATTGGTGCCGGTTAACGGACTCGAACCGCTGACATCCTGCTTACAAGGCAGGCGCTCTACCAACTGAGCTAAACCGGCAATTTGGTGGGGAGTGATGGAGTCGAACCACCCGAGTCGCAATGACAGTAGATTTACAGTCTACACCGCTACCTCTACGGACTAACTCCCCTAAATTGGCGATGGTGGGTGGATTCGAACCACCGACCAGTTGGTTAACAGCCAACTGCTCTACCGCTGAGCTACACCATCAATTCAGCACTGACAGTATTTATTACTCAACAGTGCCAATCGCGGCGGTGTTAGTTTCTGCCAGGAAACGCACCGCTACTTGCACTTTACGTTAGTGCCAGACGCTTTCGACTTCGCTCAATAGAAGGCTAAATCTTTAAGTAGATGATGTTTCTGAGGACAGCACCTACTTTGTTATTTATACAATGTGATGTATGGAATCATTTGTTGTGAAAACAGGCACCAATGGCAACAGTGGTTAAACCTACACAACAATCCTGTCTTCACAACGTTGAGGCCACTACTCCGATTGAATGTTTGCCCAACATGTTACATATCAACGCTCGCCGGTATCTCTGTGAATAGAACCTTAGAATTGATAAAAATGTAATGGCCTCAACGTTGTGTGCTGGCTAACCATACCAGCCGGGCTACGTCGCCGCTTTTTAACCCAGTATAAACGACATAATTGAACAAAATGACGTAACAGGATGGGCGGTCAGTGGCTAAGAATCCGGGAGTCATATGGAGTTGAAAATATACCGACCGCCCATTCTGTTACTTCATCGGAGGGAACACTCATGTTCCCTCCTGCGTTCTGCAATCACACTCGCTCAGTGTGTCCCATTTCGGTAACGAGGCTGGAAACTGACCTCGCTGGTGTTTGGCTTATTAGGCTACTGCCAGATAGACTTCTTCGTTTGCACTTGTATTTAAGTTCAAACAGTCGCGTCTCAACGAAAACAAAGTCATCTTATACACAAAAGATAAGTAAGTAAATACTTATCGATATGTTTTTATTCGGTTGTGACTTTTTTGATCAAGCCCACTCTACGACTAGGTGTTCTTGTGATGGTGGCAGTGAACCGTTTCGCTTGGATAGTAATGGTTTCGTTCTCCTTAAGTTGCCCGTAGCGAGTTTCCACCAGGGTGCCAAGACGCCACAGACCATCATCGATACGTTTATGACTGGCAAATTTAATCAGCAGCAGTTTTACGACTAACTGACCTACGTAAAAGGCGAATGCGACTCCGGCCGCTAAGAAATAGGTGGCCAACCACCATTCCAAAGAAATTAAATTGCTCATTTTCTAACCTTTGTTTCATGAACTACCCGATACACGCGCTTTCCGATGCACAGTGTTTTGGTTTTAAGTTCCTGCTTAATTAAATCACGACAGATGCCGAAGCCGATAAGGAAGCCACCCATAAAAGCTAATGAGATGTATGGAATCATTTTAACACTCCTGATTCTACTAATTGCTGTAGCAATACTTTCCCTTTATCAGTTAACTGGTAGTTGGCCGAACACTTCGTTTCAGAAACGTTTGCAACCAACCCTAAACGCTCTAACTTAGCCCGCGTTTTAGGCTTCCAGTACTCAGGGAACTCCGGCCACTTACTGATTTCATGAAGCGTTTCCTTCTCCCGCTTACTTAATACGATCATCCTTAATCTCCTTCACTGTGTGGGTTATTTCTACAATGCGATAAATACGACCGCGTCGTTCTATAACACCGCTTTTAATGTAGTCATTGATGCAACTGGACATCACCACAATACCGATTAAAAAACCAACCGCTAAAAATGCAATCATCCAGCCGAGCATCATTCTTTATCTCCGATTCGATCTTCTGTATCGCGTAAGCAACGCGGCCATTTCAGTCGTGGGTGGCGTAAGCTGCCATCCGGTGTTTTCTCGTGACAATGAACCTCAACAATACGACCACGGTACTTCTCTTTGTTGTTCCAGATCTCGTCCAGATATTTATGCTTAATGCCGCTCGCACGAACAATCACACCGTTTTCAAGGCGAATAACAATTTTTCCAAGCGTGTTGGCAAAACCAGAGTCCGGGTCGCCCGGCTCAAAGTCGATAATTTCACCATCTTCTGAATCTTCGTCTTTTAACTTCCACCAGCTGCGGGTACGTTTAAACTCGTAAACAGAGTTCGGATCTTTGCCCATCTCCCCTTCTTCGTTATCGTCCAGGCGTTTCATGAAGCGTTCGATGAAGTCTTCGTGGCTATGGATGATGTAGAACGGATGCAGGTGAATGTCTTGCGCGTAGTCTTCACTGCGATCGTTTTTGAACAACGCCACGAGCATAGCCAGGCGCTCTTTCAGCTTCATACCTGTCTTTGCATACTCTTTGGATTTAGCCTGTGCCCGCCATTCCGGTAGGAAGAAGTCGAAAACATGATAAATAGCGCCAATTGCCTGCACGTTCTTTTTGCGCAATGCAGATACGGACTGGTTAAATGAACCGGCTGTTCCTTCACCATCGAAGAAGATGTGTTTGTGGCCTGAAAGTTTGCCTAATTCGAGCATGGCTGGCTTTAGGTGATCGAGAGACGTGATTGGATTACCAGTACGAGAAAGGAAGTTAACCTCTTCCTCGTCAACAATAACCTCGCAAATTACTCGCAAACCATCGAGCTTAAGGCTGCCAATCATCGGCCATTTTGCTTTAGGATTTGGCTTGAAGGGGTATTTGTCGCCTTTTTCTTTATACGGTGACGCCAGCTGCACCTCGAATTTCGGAATGGGATTTTCAAAAACCTTGTTGCATAGGCTAATCCCAACGCCAGCTTTCGGATCTTTTAAGAGGAAACGACGGAAGACGTCCTGCCCATCGGCGCACATTGACGCCACGATAGACTCAACAGCAACTATTGCTGCGTTCCCCGTCAGCTCGCGAGAGGCCAGCTTATTCAGTATATCAATGGCTTTTTCGTCACTTGGGACGGACTCACTAAGCGGCTCTGCCACTTTGTATTTCTTTACCCCAAAACGGATGAAAGGGTTGAGCATCAATGAAACCATGCTTTGCTCGAAGTCATCCATGTTGGCCAATGCCTCTTTTTTTGCATTGGTTCCCATAGCTTTCATTTCGTCCAGCTTATGCTTAAGTGCGATCAACTTTTTCATTGTTGTTTTGCCTCCATATGTTGATCGATTTGCTCATGTGTTTCTTTTGTTGTTTCTTCAAGCAACGCCGCATACACGTCAGTGATCGCTGTTTGTGATGTGGCGCTCTTCTTAACCATGCTATTAATCGTTACGCTGTCACGTTTTCGTTTTATAGTTCTGGCTTGTTTATTCCGTTCTTCAACCTCCTTAATGAGCGCGGTCATATCTTCGAAATACAGAGATTCTCCTTTACGAATCTCTTCAACCATCATTTTTAACGCCTTGCATTTGCCTGCTTTGATAGCGGTTGCGCACGACTGGAATGAAGTTCGAGGAAGACGGTTTTCTTTGAAGGCAAGAATGGTGTGCTGGCAAACGGAGTAGCTGCAATATGCCGACTCACCGTTTATCTTTACTTCCTCACAACGAAGTGAATAACCATTATTTCCTGAAATAGAGGGGATTTTTGACAAATCAGCTTTCACAACCATCGCCATAAATAATCTTGTACTTACCTATCATTGTTTGCGTAAAAAAACGACGCGCGGAGAGATTACCAACTTCCCCAGCTAATCATCTTGCGCTGATTGCTTTCTAAGCGATAGGGGACAAGAAGCTCTGTGACATGATTGGTGGCGTATGATTTAGCCTCTTGCTCTATCATCGGTAATTCGTTAGCAATCCTGACCATTTTCCCAGCAAATTCCGCCATTACGCCATCACATGCCTTCCCAGCATCAATAACGATATGCACCAGATCCAACTGGCTTTTGCACATGTCGCAAAGAGACGCATACTCACTCTCTCTGATTACATTTACGGCATCATTAGCCCCTTTATTAAGCAAGACTTCCAACAGGTTTGTCGGGGTAACGAAATCGGCTTTAAGTGACAATGTTCTCTCACCTTTTATCGACCGTAAGTACTCTTCGTAGTTTTGCTTGTCTTCCAGCAAAACTAAGCTATGCATAGTTAGAAGTGATTCCTGAATAGCCTCTTCAATAATACTGTCGTTTGGCGCACAAAAAACGGTATTTGTGTAGATCACTTTGCCATCCATCCATGCACCAACCTGCACTTTAAGACTGAGCGGGTTTTCTTTGCTAATAAAAACAACTAATGCAGAACGCCCTACACAAGAAGGTTCACCCCATACGTGTAACTCAACTTTCAGATAAGGTAGCCCTGGTAGCGGGATCTCAACCAAACGAGTGGCGATATGATCCATTGCTGTTTTTACCGCTTTTTCAATGATGTCTAGTCGATTGCTCTCGCTGATTTCTAAACCAGTTTTATCAATGATGTCGCAGGCTAATTTCTGAATTTCGTCTTTCATACCAACTCCTAGCTAACAGATGAAAGTATTCTTACAGAAAGATAAGTAACCATCTACTTATTTTAACGGCGTTTGTTACGATAGAGCCTTAATGCCCAAAACCTTGCTTTGCAACTCCAACTGTTTGGTATACGGTTTTGCCCGATAATAGGCTTTGATAATTTGTTCTGGCGTTGCACCGCCCGGGTCGAGGCCTTCCTCACCCAAACACGCAACTTTGACATTAAGACCGATACTGGTCAGTCGCCTGGCTGCGGCCATAGTGTTGCGTATAGCTTGCTTTTCACTATCCCACATCATGATCACATTACGTAACCCACGCGCCTTTAGCGTCAGGAACGCACCTAACTGATCTTCTGCATCCTGAGTGGTGTTACCAGATAGATGCATCCCGAACGTTCCTATCGGTTCCACGTAATCACGTAATGTTTCTTCATCAAAAATAGCTCGTTTAACCCCCATAACATCGAACGCCCCCTCACAGACAACTACAGTCTGTTTGCCGACCGCATTATGGCCGTTGTAGAGAAACTTACCTGAAGCTGGAAGCTGCATAGGAAAGAGGTAGCGACGTTCAGCTGTACCGGTAATGTCTCGTCCCTGAAATGTCTTCATTACCCCATCCAGATCGTAAACCGGTATCAGTATTCGCATATCGAATATCTGTCCTTTAACCTGATCTGTATACGGGTCAACATAAGCGTGCTTGCCTTCGACGCAGTATCGTAGGTCAAAATACTTTGCCATTTCAGGCGATATGTTTCGTTCAACCAGATAGTCTGGAAGACGGCCATCTATAGGAAGTTCGTAATGACGAGGGAGTGCAAGTGGTCCCTCTAACTCGACTGTGCTTGCAAGCACTATCTCTTCTTTCTTTGGTGCCCACCCCTGGGAAAGAAGAGCGTTCTGCACATATTCCTCGAACTGTCGTCGTGATTTACCGCTGTAGTGCTTGAGGAAGACCAGCTTATTGAACTGAATCTCTTCGGGATGATCACCAGCGAAGCATTTACCGACGCCGCTGGTCAGATTGAAATATACCTTCCAGTTGGAACTGCCGCATACCGGACACTCCTTGATATTCACTTCACGACCGCGAGTACTCACGCCTCCACGTCGATAAACGATACCTTCAGTATCCAACCATTGTTCAAAATCTAATTCGGTAATTAGCTCTTTCAGCTCGCTCACGATAATTTCACTTTTAACAGGCAATATTGTGACCAACCTAAATGTTGATATAACATAAAGGCTCATGTGTTTTTCTTTTGTGGTTTGGCAAAAGAAAAGTTGTTTCACCAATGAATCAAGCGTGGAGGTGTTCTCCACGCTTATTTTTTTAGGTAACGTCTAAGATTCGCTCAATGAAGCGCATTTGTTCGAGGTTTTGTTTAACGCGAATGCTGATCCCTCCCTGCTGGTTACGCGAACCAGCAAAGTAGAGACGAGCCTCTCCTTTCGCTTCTTCTTCTTCGGTTTTGTTGATCGTTATTACCAGGTCAGCAATACGTACTTTTTCGATGTTGTCGGCAGCGTGCATCATTGTGGCAACTTCTGACGCGCCACCTTCACGGTTTGTCTGCGATGCCGTGATCCCAGCAACGTTATGTTTGTCATAAAGAGCACGTAAATCGGTGTAGATACTACGAATATTGGCGCGATCATCACGAAGGTCATAACTGGCACGCATCAAATCTGCGTAGTCGACAACAACCATGTCAGGCACCATGCCATTGGCTTTCATGCTGTTAAGCATACGGTCCAGATCTGCCGGTGACATACTTCCTGACGGACGCTCAACAACCCACAAACTACCAATCCCCTTCGTGGCTCCCAACTCTGCCAACTTACGATGAACTTCATCGCGCCGTTCCACCAGCTTGGACATTTCCGTCTCCGACAATCTTGCATCAAAGCGGTCGGACAAAATGTTGGTGTGAACCTCCAGCGAGAGATACAGAACATTGTAGCCAGCAAGCGTTGCGTTTATGGAAAACTCACCCATTGCGGTCGATTTACCGGATTTAGCGAACCCCATGAAGAGCACCATTTCGCGCTTTGCCCAGCCTTTTTGGTACAGCAACCTATCGAGAAGAGGGAGTCCAGTTGTAATACTGTTTGGTACATACTCCTCTGAAGCCTCATATTCACGCGCTTTCAATCGCTCACTTGCGGAGGTGTAGTAGTCATAGATTCCGGTCGCTTCATTCGATCCAATCTGCTGAACCTTGGCCATGATTGCCATCGCCCCCTGAAAGTCGCCCTTCTCTTTCAGTTCAGCAGCCTTAATCAGTGCATCATCAAACGCTACGCTTTTTGCGAAGGTTGATACCTGGTCAACCATGTACGAGGTATCGGACAATTTTTCTGCAAGGATGCGCTTAAACGCAGCAACAACATCGGCGAATAGTTCCTCACGGATAGTCTTATCGCGTTTCGCACGCTTAAGCATATCCAGAATTGCAGATGAAGAGGGCGCGCTCTTGTACATACGGTAATAGCCCGAAACCATATTAACCAATATGGCATTGGCCGCATTGGCAAATTGGCTAGGCACAACCAGATCTCCCGCACGAGTAAGAAACTCGTGATCACGACAAAAATATGCCGTCAGTCTGTTCTGGAAATCTTCATCAAACTCTTCGGACAGCCCGCGTCCTGTATGGCAAAGTTCGGTCATGTGCTTTCCTTTGTTTTTTAAACAAATTGTTTTCTAGTATTAGTTAATTAGATAGGGGATCAATAAACCGCCGTGCTTCTTCCAGTTCTTCTGGAAAGTGGGCGGAAATAAGGCGCTCTGGAACGATTTCCATTAGCCAGATAGCGGAGAAAATTGCGCGTATGCGCTTGCTGCGGGGGATGGTGCGTAAACGCTCCAGAATCCACTCAAAATAGCTTTCCTGGATCGGGTTGAACTGCATGTCTCCCATATGCTTAAAGCTAACCAGAGAGTCATCCAGACGGGTTGTTGCGCGTCTGGCTAATTTCTCTTCAAATATCTCAATCAGTTCTGGCTGCCACAAATGTTGTGGGCGAGGCAGCTTGTCCCACAGACGTCGTGCAGCTGCGGAAAGCACGGTGGAGATAAAGTAGTCGTATGAGCAGCAATAGCGGTCAGCAAACTGGCGTGCTTTCCATAGCGACGTTTTACTGGCAGTCGACAACTCCTGATAAGGCAGGCGTTTTAACCCGGTGGTGAACGGAGCTGTTTCAAAGTGTTCACGACCGTGCGTCAGCATGATATTTGAGTACTGACGTTTGTATGCCTCCGTAAATAGACAGGTGGCCATAAGAGGATGCATGTCGCGGTAATCAAACCACTTCGTATCGAAGAGTTCAGCCTCGTCTTTGCAGCGCGACAAACCAATGTTTTCAGCAACCCACTTATCCATAACAGCGGTATTCCACTCTGTCATGAAGTCGTACTGGTCGTTGTCGATGGTGTCGAAAAAGATTTGGCTCATGTGGCTCACCTGGTAGGTAGTTACTTACTTATCACAATGAGCGGATGATAGCGACTGGTGTCAGTTTTTGGAAGTGAAAACGGAAGGGAGTTGTTCTGGTGGGTGTCTTTTAAAAGACCTGCTTCCGTATATATATTTAATAAGTTACTTATTATTTATATACAGAAACAGGTTCTGATTGAAGCTGCCAGACCGGAAGTTGTCAGCCTTTTTTCATGAGTTCTCGCTTGATTTCATCGGTACGCATCGTTACATCGGCAGCTGTGATCGCCTCGTTAAGTTTCACGATGTCCTCGATTTCCTGCGGTGACTTCTCTGCCAGATGGAAAATGGCTGCGCGAATCACGTCAGAACGAGTGAACTTCTCGAAACGAGGGATGAACTTCATCATCTCCAGCAGTTCGAAGTATTCGTCTTCCAGTGACATTGTGCGGCTTTTAATTTTCTCTTTGCCACGAGTCGGGCGTCCCTGTGGTCTGAGTGGTTGGCGCAAAGGAGTTGTATTCTTAGCCGGTTCATCAGTCTCTTTGCGCTTTGCTAGGTCACCCATTTTCATGGACATTATTCTTCTTCCTCCAGACTCAACAGATAATCTACAAATTCTTCAAACTCGGCTTCCGCTTTTTTGTCGCGCTCGCTACCGGTCATTTCAAAGATAGAACGACCAGACTCTTCCGCATCATCGTAGACGTTGCGGTTATATAGATTGACAGGCGCAGACTCGATGCCAAACGTCTCGACAATCTCTTTAGCCGCCAGAATGCGAGATACTTGTGATGGTAAAGCCGGGCACTGGTTCATGACCGCGCGGACCTTCACTTTATCGTTTACATTGCGAACATTGTCGATAATAGGATCAATGTCACGTAAAGATTTCAAATCACGACGCTTAGGACGCAGCGGGATAATGATAACGTCGGCCATCAGCATCGCTTGTCGCTGAATTTCGGAGTCAAAGCCACCAGCATCTACCACTACAAACTCAGCTCTACCCTGAAGCGATTTTAGGTGCTTAATGATGTCATCCTGAACGTATGCAAAAGGAATCAGCTCAAGGTCTTCATTCTGTCGACGGTCTTCACACCAGCTCGTTGTCGTGCGCTGAATATCTATATCGGTGATATAAACCTTCTTCTTCTTTTTGACTTTCAGGCAAACGGCAATTTGCTGGGCAACGGTGGATTTGCCTGGCCCGCCCTTTGTGCCGCCAACCACAAAGATCTTGGTCATTGGAGAGTTCCCTTTGCGTCTATTATTATCGTCTGAAACAACTTGTTTTCTTATATGTGATATAGCCTAAATGCCTACGGCTGCGGTGTAAAGGTTTAATGATAGGTACGGTGAAAATGAGAGAGGAAATCAAAAAGCCCGCTGATGCGGGCTTTTTGATTTATTGACGAGATATTATATGGACTATATTAGTTCGAGAGCCTTTTTCGTAACACAGTTCCCTATCTCCCCACTCATTTGCTAGCCTAGTTGTAGATAAGTTCCCTATATCCCAGGGCTGGAAGCCTGTATTGATGCCTTTCGCTCTATCACCAAGTTTATCTACGATACACTTATTCACCGTATCGTAGATCATGACATCTCCAAATTTGCGCATAGTACCAGACCACATAGATGCGCCTAAAACTGTCTGAAAATTGTCACAAATAAGATGGCCATACTTATCCAATATGAATGAGTATGCTGTAGATCCTATACGAGCTGCATTGTAGGGAGGTTCAAGATATGCACCTCTAATTTGTTTACCTATATAGTCACTGCCATCACCGCCTATAAAGGAAAAATCCTTATAAGCAAACCGACCGATCATCTGTGGCTCATCGGGGGTTGCATCTACGATCCCGATTTTAATTATATGTTCAGCTGCTTCGAACGAGTTAGCGCCCTCGTCATCCATGACTCGCTCAATCTCATCTAGTTGAAATTCTGGGTTGTAAGATGGCAAGAGATAAACTTCAAGAAAGGTGTCATACTCACTACTACTGACGCACTTTTCTACAAAACGAACGACGTCACCATAATGTGTTGCGAAATGGAAGGTTTGTAAAATGGCCTTGCCGTCAGCCAACGACGACATTTCATTCAACTGTTTGCTGTAATTCTCATCAATTAAAGAAGGTGCCATTGTTCTTTTTGGCGTTCTGGTAAAACGCTTTCCTTGAGTTCGTTGAACATATTTTTCATGTATTGTACAACGGCGGACTCAATTTTAGGAACGATAGATTCTTTAACATCAGCGATTTCGGGATACTGTTCTTGTGGCTTGAGGACAAAACGCAACTTGTTGTTGCGCACAACGACTTCAGCCAACGGAGTAACAAGAGAAGTGCTGTTAGAAATTTCTTCTGCTTTCGCAATATCACTTTTAAAAGTGACGATGAAGTGCTGGCGGTCAGCTGACTCACGGCACAACATACGACGCACTTCTACTGCGTCTTCACTGTTGTGAATACGCATAGGGAAGCTGTCGATAACCGCAGTATTGGTGCGGATCGTCTGCATAGAACGCGTATTGTCATGATAATTTAGCATGTTTCCACCTTAGCCGTTAACAAGTGTATGTTATTGCGGCGACCCCAAAGGGATTTAGAGGCTACGATAATGCTTCGCAGCTTTAAAGCAACGGATGATTTACTTGACACCCGTGCCTTAAATCTACCTTGTGCTCTAATAATATGCAAATTTTATGTTAGAAAACTCCTCTTCTGTTATGGTACTTTTCTGCCCCATCCACACAATCGCTCCCCTATCATATTGTGAAAAAGCACCTCTCTTTCAGTCTCTTCGGTCATGAGATCATCACGGCTGATGTATAGCGGTGTAGCCGCATCGCAGAAAAGCACACCAGCGGGTTGAGGCTTAATCACGCAACCACTTATTGTGCAACTCATGATGAACAGTAGAAGCATCCTTGCTCCGTAACTCATCAAGTGTTTCATTTTTGACGTCCAATGTGCTTTGAAGTCGTTTCCTGTCTTCCTGTTTTGCCTTCTCTTCCATTGCTCGTCGTGCTGCATTTCCGCCCATCGTGTAAGCGCCGACCAGAACGAAAAGAACGGCAGCCAGCGTAATCAAAGCAACTTTTAGCTTTGTCATCAGGCTGCCTAGCATATTAGACCATCCCTTTCTGGTGTTTTCTTACCTGCGACCAGGCAATGAATCCTGCCACAACAATAGTGGCAATACCGAAGATGATGCGTACTGTATCCCCGCTAGAGATATGACCTTGTGCTTTATCCATAGCAGCGGAAACCTGCGGCATAACATCGGCCAGCTGCGCCAGACCAATACCTGCTGTAACAGTTGCGCCTGCGGTTTCTTTAGTTACAGGAACAGCCTTCACGGTTTTCACCGGCTTAACAACGCCAGCTCGACGCAGACCTTCCTCAATAACTTCTGCCGCATACCAGGTGTTCAGCGTTTTGAGTGGACCTCGACCATTCTCGTGGCGAATGATTGCCTCAACCAAAGGTCGAAGGATGTCGTAATCATGCAGATCGATGATCATGTCTGCGGTTACACCAACGGCTTTAGACACCTCATTAATGTAGGCGTCAGTGTTATTTTCGTTCGGCGGTGCCCAGCGTTCAATAACTTCACGAATGGTATCGATACTTGAGCCGTCTTTTGCGCGACGTTTGTCGTGGTAGGTAATTAGAGTCACCGCCAGCGCACGAATCCCCCAAACAGGGTCTTTAAACGTGCAAAAGCGCGGTTCGTCTGGATTCGCAGCCAGACCTTGCCACGGTGATCCTTTGTCAAGATTACCGGGGTTATTGTTACGAATGCCTCTCGGAGTCTTCATCCTTGATCTCCTGTTATTGCAGTCCACTTTTTACGCCATACGCGGCTAACCCCAAAAGCAGTGCAGTAATAATGAACGACGTTATTTTAGAAACAATGCCGCCAAAGAACCCACTGGAGATGGAATCTAACCGGTTAAGAAGTTTGTCCAGATTGGAGTGTTGAATACTATGTTGCGCCGGGGTCATATCACCAAAGTAGGTTTTCAGCTGATCGTTGACCTCCTGGCCAATTTCTTCACGTAGCTCTTTACCTAATTTGCCAACAACCTCCCGAGCAACGATCGCGGCAATACGCTCAACTTGCTCTGTTGTAACGCCCGCCATCTCGTTCGACATGTTTTCCTCCATGAAAAGTCAAATCGGGATGGCGGATTTATATCACATTTCACCCTTTTGTTGTAGGTGTGTACTTACCTATCATTCAACATTGCAACGGACTGATGAGAAGGCACCTACTCCAACCCATCGCCAGTTATAGATGCTACCCGCTTTGTATAAGGTATAGTCGTTCACTTTTTTAACAGCATATATGGGTATGACTGTCTCCTGTCCACCAATGATAGCCTCACCATAACATATGGGTGTCGGCAATTTCTGGCAGCCAGTAAGAGAGAGAACAACAGCTATTGTTAGAAATAATCTTTTCATCGTTTACTCATCAGTTATACAGATTTCTATTTATTACCGGCACTCTGCCATTTACACTAAAACTATGGCCGCCATTAAGTTGGTTTACGAATATCGAGCTAACAGTATTTCCATATGCCGCATATCCATAAACCATTGTCATGGCTCCGCCCGGTACTGGAACAGCGAACACATTCGCATATGTTGGGATTATCGCTGGTGGGTAATCAAAAACATGCCCTCCAGAGCTGTTCCACTCCGTATTATTAAGAAAGGTAAATGAAAGTGGGATATTTGCCGTATTATAGATTTCCTCCCCTTGTGCATTGAAAAAACTCATGCCCCAAGTTTCTTTTTTGGCTATACCTTTCGAAAATACGTATATCGTGGCACTAGAGTCGCTACCCTGACCTCCGAAACTGTAAATCACCTGGTTGTTACGCACTATTCTGTTGGCTATTAATGAAACAGCTTTCGAATAGGCAACAAAAATCATCGGTGAACGATCTGGAGATATTTGGGTGTTAAACTCTGTCCCGCCGGATAAAGAAACAACCTGCTTTCTCTGAAAAACGATAGGAGACAAAGAAGGAGACATCCAGACCTTCCCGTCAGATCGATATATCTTGCTTCCGTACATTATTTTTGAAAAACCAATATGTTTAAATTACCACTAGCTCCAGACCATGAAATGGTATTTCCAGAAACCGTAAGACTTGTGTATTTCCCATTAGTTACGTCCATTATGTAATAGTCGATTCCCAATCCCGCCTCAATCTCATATGTTCTACTTCCAGAACCAGAAGGAGTAAAATAATCGAGGTAATAAACAGGGGCCAACGCATCGACCATCTCCTGTCTTGATGGCGACCAAACCTGTGCACCATAGCTCATAAATATATCCTTATACTTTTAAGCAGGGGCTGGTTTAGTTCCAGCCCCGATTGAAGTTGTTTATTCTTTAGGTGAATTTAACTTCGTTTCAAGCTCCTCAACCCTTTTGGTCAATTGCTGAATATGATGAATGAGTGGTACAACCAAACGCTCATACATCACTCCTTCAGCGACCATACCATTTGAGGAAATATCTTCTGGAGAATCATTATTTGTTGGTTCACGCCAATGGACATATTGCGGGGCAATCTCACCAACCTCTTCAGCAATAAGGCCGTAATACCCCCAATCCTTTCGGTCACCTCGACAAATTGAACGATACCAAACAGGTCTTAATGACAAAAGTTCATCAGCATATCGATCTTGTAATGTTTCAATATCCTTTTTATAGCGCCTTGAAGATGTTGAACGCCAAACTGTATTGATACCTGGGTTTGGATCAATGTACATATTGGCACCGCTAGTAGTTGTGCCAATATCCCATATAGCAAACCCTCCACTACCGCCTGATTTGACAACCAGTGTTTCAGCAATAATATCCAGGTTGCCACTATAGCCTGTCAGTGATGATCTGCTTGCATAGGAACTTAGAAGGTTTGTTACCTCTGTTTTCGTATAAGCATTAAGGTTAGCCGCAGTCAAAGTTATATCGGCAGAGCCATCAAACGCCACACCAGCAATTTTCCTTGCTGTCTGCAATTTTGTGGCGGTTGCAGCATTACCAGTAGTGTTCTGATTACCGGTCGTATTCACACCAGGTAAGTTAATATTGGCTGTACCGTTAAAACTAACACCACCAATAGTACGAGCCGTTTGTAACTTCGTGGCTGAAGCAGCGTTACCAGTCGTATTCTGATTACCCGCTATATTGACGCCCGGCAAGTTAATATTGGCGGTACCATTAAACGATACACCTCCAATTGTTCTGGCAGTTTGCAACTTCGTTGCTGATGCTGCATTGCCAGTAGTGTTCTGATTACCGGTGGCATTGACACCTGGAATTGAGTCTTTGGACGTATAAACTTGCGCCCACTCTGACCAACTAGCTGTATCTGTATCTCGTCGCGAACGTACATGTACAGGTGCATGAGCGCCACTTGTACCGCTCCAACCTATGAGCAACTCGCCTTCACCAACGGCTGTTGCCCCCTTAAGATGAAGCACATTCCCGTAAGTCGAAGGATAGCCGTTGTTATATGCCTCGTACATCTGCAATCCAGTAGTAGCGCCTTGCGTTGTGCCTGTGAGCGCAGTAACGCGTCCTCTGGACGTAATTGTTGGTATCGAAATATTCGCAGAGCCGTTAAACGACACCCCGTTAATAGTTCTCGCAGTTTGCAACTTGGTCGCTGTAGCCGCGTTACCGGTAGTGTTCTGATTACCGGCAGCATTAACACCAGGCAAATTAATATTCGCAGTGCCATCGAAGCTAACACCACCGATGGTTCTTGCTGTCTGCAATTTAGTAGCTGTAGCAGCATTACCTGTGGTGCTTTGGTTGCCAGCTTTGTTAACTCCGGGCAAGTCGATGTTGGCAGTTCCGTTAAATGAAACGCCACCAATCGTTCTTGCCGTTTGAAGTTTTGTAGCGGTTGCGGCATTACCAGTAGTGCTCTGATTACCTGCCGTGTTTACACCAGGCAAATTTATGTTCGCAGATCCATCGAAGGCCACGCCGCCGATAGTTCTTACAGTCTGCAATTTCGTGGCGGTACTCGCATTGCCATTCAATGAACCAGTTAACCCACCAGTAACAGACAACGGACCTGAAACCGTCCCTCCTGATGTTGATAATGCACCTATATCCGATGGCGTAGGTTTGTATTTTGTATTGTAGTCTCGTCGCCAGCCTGGAGAATAATCTGTCCCGTGGTTAATATAAGTAAATTGAGCGTTAGCAGTACCACCACCGCTAGATGTTGTTGGTGTGGTAACGCGGATCGTCATTGCGGACTTTATCCCCATTACCTCAATTACTGCACCGGCAAGATGAATATCGCCACAACCAGTATCAGTAATGATTTTGTTGTTGCCATACGACCATGAGCCTTTACACATCCAGTACGGATGATTAAAGGCCCCTTGAGAGTCCAACCATTCGACAAACTGTGCCGTAGTCCAGTTTCCTGCTGTTGTGCTTACAGAGCCTCCAAATGCTCGACCAGCGCCAATATTTTTCGTGAAGGTATCCTTACCTGGTATATCAGCACCATTCTGGTTCTTCGCCAATCGGCTATTCGCATTGTCATTCGCAGCTTTAACTGCCTTTGGAGTTGCAGCCAGTGATTCACTGGTGCTATCTGTCGCACTACTAAGTTTCACAACACCTTTAGTTGTAAGGCTTGCGTCTTCCATCGCAACTGCACCGGCAATCTCTTCAGCACGATCAGCAGCAGCTTCTGCACGGGTCGCAGCGGATTCAGCAGCAGCTTTGCTCTGAGATGCAGCCGTCGCACTGCCTGCCGCCTCTGTTGCTTTCGTGGATGCCGTTGAAGCACTCCCCTTCGCAGCTGATGCCTGCTTGGTCGCCTCATCTTTTGAAGCGGATGCCGAGGTGGCTGATGCAGACGCAGAACTTGCAGATTCAGCAGCAGCCGCCTTAGAGGAAGCAGCATTGTCTTCTGAGGCCTTTGCATTTGTTTCAGAGGTTTTTGCTGCCGATGCTGAATTTTTAGCAGCTGTAGCCTGACTCGTCGCCTCTGTCGCTTTTGTGGTAGCTGTTGTCGCTGATGACGATGCACTTTCCGCAGATTTTCCTGCCGCTGTTGCACTTGATGAAGCACTATCCGCACTTGCTGAGGCTGCGCTTGCTGACGCTTCTGCCGCAGATTTCGAACTGTTTGCAGACGATGCACTCTGACCGGCAGCCGTTTCAGATGCTTTTGCGTTTGTCTCTGACGCTTTTGCTGCCTTAGACGAATTTTCAGCTTCTGTTGCAAATGATGCCGCCGCGTTTGCACTCGATGAAGCGTTGGCCTCTGATGCTTTAGCTGCATCCTTAGATGCAGAGGCACTGGACGCAGATGTGGCTGCCTCCGATGCTTTAGTCGACGCTACAGACGCTGATTCTGCTGCCGCTACATATGCTGATTCTGCGTTCGTTTCAGATTTTTTCGCAGCAGTTGCACTCGCACTCGCAGCACTTTGTGAAGATGCCGCAGCGGATGCACTTTGAGACGCTTGAGAAGCTTTTTCTCCAGCGGTATTGGCGCTTTCTGCTGCTGCGGCAGCACTGGCCGCCGCCTCACGAGCTTTGTCGCCAGCAGCATCAATCGCGTCGGTGTTATTTTTATACCACTCAACGTTTTCGTTGTGCTCGTTGACGATCTGCATTAGCGGCTTAACGGTCACTTCTGTACCGTCTTCACGCTCGATTGTCACCTCATCAAGAGCAGTCAACCAACTGCGCATGGACTTGGAATCAGCCGACATACGCGACATTAGTGCAGTAAAGCGCGCGCTAAACTGCGTTAAGTCACCTTCATAGGTCGTAATGATTCGGCACGGAACTTCAGACTGAGTTTCGCCGGTATAAGGTTCTGAGAGAACAATGTTCGTATCACTGGTTACGCGCTTGATCTCATACAGCTTATTGTCGGGACCAATGACGATCATGCCCGGCAACACACCATTAGCTGTTACGTTCCAGGCTGTTCCAACACCAACGAGAGTATTGCTACCCTGTGTAAATGTGATAGTACCTTCCCTGTACCACATGTTGAATATGCTCCTTGATTTGGTGGGCTATCCTTGCCCACCATAAAGTAAGTACCTACTTATTTTTACCGATGTAAATATTTTTTTCTACCATCACAGAAGGCCAATTCTCACTCGGAGGACGTTGTTATCGTCATAAACGTCAATCCGCTGACCATTTATGACCAATCGCCCATTGCCGCCGCTATTACCGTTGATCTCAAGCGTTCCATTTTTACCGAATCGCCATCCAGATCTACCGCTAACAAAATTGGTCGATTGCAGATCGCCTACCTTTGCATTGGTGATTGTGCCATCCTTGATATACGCACCATTCATATAGGCGATGCTGTTTTCGATAACAAATGGTGTGGTGATCTTCCCGTTCACAGAGTTGACCAAACCAAACCTGTCCGCCTGCACCAAAAACTGAGAAAGACCGGTGGTGTCGATACCAAGCGCAATACCGGCAACATACTTCTGCCCTCCGCTCGTTGAAGTCTCCATTTTCAACGTCCACGCGGTTGAGACTTTTTTGTTGGTATCAGCAATGGCTGTTGCCTGCTGTTGAATTGTCGCGGTATTTCCATCCACCTCTGCTTTCAGAGTATCGATTCGCCCACTTAGAGCATTATCTGCCTGCGTTCTCGCTGTCGTTTCAGTTGTGACCGCCGCAGAAATGTTGGCTGCTGTTTGAGACTCTAAGTTTGTGATTTGAGTCGCCAGTGCCGCATCTTGCTCTGTACGCGTTTTCGTTTCGGTTGCTACAGCCGCTTTAATATCCTCTTTGTATTGAGAGGTCAGCTTGGTGATCTGAGATGACAACGCCGAGTCAGCATCAGTTCGAGCCTGCGTTTCAACTGCAACGGCCGCACTAATATCTTTCGCAGTCTGTGCTTTTAAACTTGAAACCTCTTTTGTTAAAGCGGTATCACCATCTGCACGAGCCGTTGTTTCTCTGGCAAGAGATGCCTCGAGATCATTAGCTTTTGCTGTAAGAGACGTAATCTGAGTGGACAATGCACTATCGGCATCAGTCCTTGCCTTTGTCTCTACAGCAACCGCTGCGGCAATATCAGTTCCGGTCTGTGCTCGCAGGCTGTTAATTTCTCGTGAGAGAGCCTGGTCAGCACTTGCCCTGGCCTCCTGCTCCTGAGTGATGGCAGCGGATATATCACCGTCAACCTTTGACTGAAGCTGGTTTATTTGTTTGGCTAACGCAGAGTCCCCGCTTGCTCGAGCCTCCTGCTCACTACGTATTGCAGCAGAAATATCATCATCAACCTTTGCCTGAAGTTGGGTGATCTGGCTTGCCAAAGCCGAATCTTCCGTTGCTCGGGCTTCTTGCTCTTCCTTAATAGCTGCGACGATATCGTTGCTTACTTTCGACTCAAGCTGAGTGATCTGTGTCGTCAGAGCTTCATCGGCAGATGTACGAGCCTCCTGCTCTGTACTAATCGCCGCGCTGATATCTCCTTCAAACTTAGATTGCAGCTGAGTGACACGCTTTGCCAACGCTTCATCGCCATCGGCACGAGCGGTGGACTCTTCCAGAATACTGGCCTTAATGTCTTCGCCAATTTCTACGCGAATTTCCTCAACCTTCGTGGCCATTGCAGACATATCATCAGCAAAGGTTTTCTGTGTTGTTGCGATCTTCGCGTTATTGACCATCTGCTTGTGCTGGTCTTCATCTTGACGAAGAGCCAGGTCAATATTTGTTTTGGCTAACGCCTCAATGTTCGTAGTCAGTTCTGCACTGGCACGATCGACCTCTGCAACCGTCTTTTTCATTTCTTCAACGGCAGCGGAACTTTCCTCTACCGTCGACTGCAACACTTCCAGTTGTTTAGCGTTTGCGGCATCACCTTCAACACGAGCCTCGCTTTCCTTAGCAATAAGAGCCGCCGCTTCATCTCTTGCAGCTTTTATTGCCTCGACTGTATTAGCGAGGGCTTTATCGTGTTCAGATACGGTGTTTTCGATTTCAACAATTGCAGCATCAGTAGCATCAATTTTTTCAAACGCTTCATTGATCTTGTCGATCGTTGCCGAAACCTCACCTTTAAGCTCGGTTTGTGCGTTCTCCAAAGCATCGCTACGCTCGTTGAATTTTATTTCAAAATCCGCGAGGTTATCGCTGAACTGCTTATCTAATTCAGCTATATCTTCCTTAACGTCGTTTACCGTCCCCTCCAAAGATTCGACGCTCTGGTTGATATGATCATTTAACTCGTCAACTGCTTCTTGAGAGGCTTTGCTGTTGATGTCCTCAATCAGAGCCTGACCAAGCTCGGAAGATGTAATTTTGCCAGTCAGGAACGACAGTACATCGCGAGTTGTCGCCTCTGTACCCAAGTTTGAGTTCGGAGGACTTAACATACCTCGCTTGTTCGATGCTCGAACCCAGTAATACCACGTTTCGCTATCCCCAAGACCAGCATGTGTAAAGGTGGTGCTTGCAGACTCTGCGATCAGTTTCGCCGTATCCAGATTGTTGGTCTGGGATGCGTAAACATTAATGTGATCAAGGTCTACCGAATCTGGATTAACCCAATTCAGTATCACATTACGATAGTCTCCAACGGCCGTTAATGACGTTGGGGCATCCGGCGGTGTCATTGTGCCCAACACCTGATAAACGGTACTGATAATCTCTGTTTTTTTACCGTTGAATGAAACCGCATACAGCTGGAAGTCGTAGCGTCCATTCTCCGCGACATTAACGATTTCGTATTGCTCTTCGGTTACACGCGCCGATTGCCAGTTCGATACATTGTTTTCATCAGAACGTCGCCAACTGATCCAATACTCTGGAGATTTCCCTTCCCATGTTGCAGTCAGTTTTACCGACAGGTTGCCCGGGCTTGAGAGGTAAGTCCCTTCAGTGATTTGCAAATTAGACGGCTTGGAGTAAGTCGGGTCCAATACCGTCGTATTCTGCGGGATAAGCGTTGCACCATTGTCGATCGCCTCATATTTAGACGGATTGTTTTCAACAGCGGTGATGTCAAAGCTACCCGACGTTTCCCCCTGAGCGATGTTAACGATGCGAACGCGCATAGGTTCGAGATCTGGTTCTGTAATTGTCCAGACACCGTTCAAAACAGGCGTTTCCGCTGACGACAGAGCTTTTGAAAACGTAACCTTTGTTATGTTTTCGCCAGTTTCAAGAACATCGCGTTCAACGATTTTGCCTTCCTGATTCAATATCCGAATAAAGCTGCCGCTTTTAGCTAACGACACAGGCGCATCGAGAGTGATGCTGTTTTTGGTAAACTCCACAATTCGACCGGAGTTACGTTTACCTGCACGATATTTGTTCTGAATCAGAACGGTTTCACCAGGCATCAGAAATGAGGCGTCTAAGCCGGCAGTAAATGTAATTACATCCGACTCCATTCTGGCGGTATACAAAAGCCACAAACCAACTCGGTGAGCCTGGCCTCGGCTTGTACATCCAAATGCTACGACTTCTGTTTTACGCTCACCATAACGGCGCATTGCGTCCTGATCTTCAACGTACTCGATGTTTTGCTTATAACCGTCCTCCTTGTTGTTGTAGGTTACGAGCGCAACAGATGGGCGATCTTTACGCGCAGAACCTTTATAGGTAAACAGTCCATCTTTGACGTTGGAGTTGGTAAACATCATTACCGGATCTGATGGGCTATCCTGCATGATGTTAACCATGCCACCAGCCCAAAACACCATGCCGCGGAATGCACCGGCAATATCCTGAATTAATCGGTATGCGTCCTGTCGACTGGTGATCTGCGTATTGATTGCAAAGCGTTTCTCTTTACCCCCAAAGCCATCATCGACCTCTTCGTCACAATATCGACCAATCTGGTAGAGCTGGCCGAGGTCAATCATGGATTCCGACACAAATTGCCCAAGACCATACCGAGTATTGGTAAGCAAATCGTAGAGAATCCACGCAGGGTTTGAAGAAGACAACAGCTTAAAAGTACCGTCCCATACGCCGACATAAGTATTGGTGTATTCGTTGTAGTTTGACGGTACTCGGATTTTGATACCGCGCACCAAATACGAACGGGAAGGCATTGTGCTACCAAACTGCTCTGAATTGACCTTCAAGCCAACAAGAGCAGAGTTAGGGTAGTTCATGGGTGTATCTACAATCTCACCGATGGAATCAACCCAGGTATCGTTGTAGAGGTACTGGCTACTGTTATCATCTGTAAGACGAATCACCCTAACCTTGTATGCACGACCAGGCTTAGGCAGTTTCAGCTCATAGCTACGGTAATACACGCCGGTTTTCTTTGCCGTTAGCGTGATATCAACGCTTTTCTCACCTTCTGCCACTACATCAGAAAATGTTGCGTCTCCGTTGGCGATCTGGAATTTGTACTTCACCGTAGTGCCATTTGTATCGCCAGAGCTTTTATCAACGCTACGTAAAGAGGGGAATTTCATGATGACACGAACGCGATCAGCTTCATCGTTATCGATTGAAACCGTAACGTCGTGTGTTTTTTTAAGCTGAATATTTACGGACTTAGGCGTTTCAACAAAATCAAAACCAGCCATTGGCGTCTGGTCTTGTGAGCCGTCACGAAAATCCCATGTAATACCGCTGAAGTTGGAAGAGCCATCTTCATTCAAGATCGGTAAATCGTCGATGAAGATCGACTTTGCGCCATTTACCAGGCCACCGATAACCCCCTCGCCAAGAAGGTCGAGGATGGCTGCCATAGCACGAGAATTGACAGTATCATCAGCTTCAACCGGGGTACGGCTGGAGCTTTTACTTTTCTTGCCACCAGCACCGGCAATAAGAAGCGGTAATTTTTTCTTCTTGAACTGTTCCATGTCCAAAAAATCCTTGATTACATAAGCTGGTCGATGGTGATAGAAGAACTCACGACCTGTGAGCCAACTAAAATTTCCTCGCCATAGATAAGCTGTACAGGGTTCCCCTGGTTTGTTGTGTTTTGAGGTCCATCGAAGTAATAAGAGTTCGAGTTATCCGCCTGCCTCACACTTTCGTTAGTGGCTTGCGGAGATATGATTTGAGCTATACCGCCCATCATCAGTGATAAACCGAGAGGCGCAAGAGCGGGCACCCATATCGAGGCAACCATTAACACTGCTCCAACAACCGTCTGAAACCATCCAAAAGCAGATCCACCACTTCCTCGCGGAACAGGGGTAATGCGGATTTTGGCAATGTTGTCAGACTGCCCCATCATCTGATATTCACTCTCGTCCACAGACCACTTGTGGCCCTGTTTATTGGTGATCTGGATGTGGTATCTGTCATAGGTTTTGATGTTGCGCTTCATCCATGCTTTAAACCCAGGCTTGTTGGCCTCAATTAAATCCAGAGCCTGTTTTGTATTGCGCACCTTTAGATGCCAGTGGCGGCCAAAATGTTTGGCCATAGGGCCGCCAAGCTGCACATGAACTAACTCAGACACGTCTCATCTCCCTTGAGCAAGTCTCTGTGACGCAAGTGATGCGTCGTATGTTTCTGATACATTCCGCCGTAATAAGCACGACAACTAAGGCGGTCGATCTGGTGATGAAGAATCATTCCATCGCCGATATAAACCGCGCAGTGGTCAGGCATTTTCCCGTATTGGATAAAGAAGATGTCCCCACGTTGAGGCTCTGTTCCGGGCGCAAGCCGTACCAATCCTTCGTTTCGGTAGTTCTGGTCGAGAATGTCGTTATCGCCGGTGTACCACGATGGAATATGCAGGTGTGCGTTCGGGTTTAGTTCGACGTTAAACTCACGCTTCAAATAATCCCGACACAACATCCAGCAATCGAATACGCCAAATACATACGGTCTGCCCAGGTATGGCATTTCGAAACCATCAGGTGTGATCACATTCATCTCGCTAAAATGGAAAGGGGCATCTCCCTCAACATTCTTGCGAATAGCCAGAATCATCCACGGAACTTCCGTCGCTTCGCAGCCTGCACGATCGGCATCAGATGCTTCGGCAGATTCATCAGTATGTGAATGCCAGATTGCGATAACATCACCCGCATCCTCTGCCGCCATAATGTCGTCAACGTGCATTACAAAAGTGTTCTGCGGGTTCTCCGAAACATTTCGCGCTTCCATAAAGCGATATTTGTCGCCATTAGTTCTCACCAGAAAGCCACACGCTTCATTAGGGTAGCGATTTATGGCGCAGAGATAGATTTGCTGCATAACGTCAGAGCCAAGCTCAGGGATTGCTTTATTACCCATACCGCGTAGCTCCAATAAATCCGCCAAAATGGATCACACCGTCGGCAAAATAATTCCGACGCGCATTACAGGCGTCATAACGTTTTGTGCAGTAATCCGCACCAGACATAGACGTCTGCTGGTTATTTTTGTCGAAATATGGACCGGTATAGCCGCATTCTGGCCCTCGGTATTTCCACGGGCAGGTATTTTTAATGATCTGACGATACGGCAGTTGCACACCCATCAAATCGAACACACTGGACAATTCAAACTCGACAACCTGATGAGTTTCGAGAGTTTTCTGTTCGATAAACCACATTTCATCCGGGAAATGTTGGTTTGGATCTGCTGTTGGGTTGCCGTCTTTAAAATTAACGGCATCGAGGAAGCGAGCCAGCGTCATCTTGCGAATAATGCGGCAGCCAACAAGATCGTCGTTTGCCTGAACTTCCGCAGAGACAGTTCCGGCAAAGTTCGATACCTGAATTTTTGGACGTGGCAACGTTCCCTGGCCCGTTTTGTCAAAGCCTGATGCTTTGATTGGCCACGGCTCGTATGTCACTCCTTGCCAGACGACCGGTTGCATCAGTTCGTTTGTTCCGGCGTGGAAGAATAGCTTCCCCCCTGAAGTTGTGTTCGACATATCCAGTACGAACAACTCAATGAGTGCAGAGGGAGATAAGCTCTGAATATCAGCTTTAATTCCCATTGTTTCATCCTTGAAATAAGTAGGCGCTAACATCCTGTCAGCGCCACAATGATAGTAAATTAGTACTTACTTATCCAGATGCTTAAGCCTCAAATACTTGTCTGAATGTAGCTGTTAAGACACAGTACCCCTGATATCGCTTGACCGTATGACTGTCACATACAACTACAATCTGCTTGCCTCTTGGATTAACCCAATAGAACGATTCAACACCTGATCGCTCAGTCAGGAAGTCATCGATTGCATTAATTTCGTTGTATGATCTGGTAAAGGTTAACGACCATTCTTCTTTAATACGATTAAGACCTTGAGCCTGTCGCTGCTCGTAGTCATCACCAAAATTAAGTACCGTTACATTCGGTTTTACGCTTTTTTCAGATTCGTAATCTGGATACCAATTAAACGTTTGTCTTTCCATCTCACATCCTTGTGAGACTGCCCCGACCGGGGCAGTCGATAGTTAGTTACGTTGAGTGTTTGGGTTGAGTGATCCGCCAGGGCGTTTCTCTTGCGCGATAGTCTCAAGCGCGATTGCTTTCATCCGTTGAGCGGCATTGTTCCATATGCTTTCTGTATCGCCGGATTCAGTTGTGCTACCGTCACTATGGACGTTGATCTCAATTGATACCGGAGAAAGAACATTTCCCCCTCCACTCATACCATCGGTACTGAGCGTTACAGGGATTGTTCGACCATCAGGCAATGGAACATACGCCTCATTCATAGAACCTTCCCCAAACAACGCTAATTGAGGCGAGTTAGCAATACCGCCTTTCTGGTATGCCCGGAGCGGGATCACGCCGTCTTTTCCGAATATTCCTCCATTTGCAAACTTCGGGATTGCAGGAATGCCTTTAGTTCCGTCAGCCACACTGCTGGTTGCGGTTTTAGCAGAGCTTGATGTCACGCTGTCGAAACCACCGCCAGCCCAAGCTGAAACAAGACCAGATGCAACCGTTGCTCCAAAACTCAACCACTTATTACCAGAGCCGGAAGCATTAGCTCCAAGCATTGCAAACGCGGCAGACAGCGCGCCGGTAACAGAGCTGAGGTTCTGCATCGAGAAGATGGAGTCCTTCACGGCTTTTGTCTCGGCATCTTTGGCTTCAGTGCTATCAAATAGCCCTGATACCCAGCTACCAATCGCATTTGTTGCAGTGCCAATTGCGCTGGTGGTCTGCTGTGTTGTTTGCCCCAATCCAGTTACCGAACTGGACGTCTCCTTCGTGGCTTCTCCTACTGACTTGTCGCCGTTAACAGTGTTGCCCATTCGTACACCTTGATTGGCAACGGCGGAAGCAACCCCGGTCAGCAAATTACCACTCTGCGAACTACCAGCTGCGGTGGTTCCCATCCCCAACATGTTCATTAGAGGTAGCGTGATCTGCGACTTCACGACCATATTGGTGATATCTTTCAAAATGGACTGAGACAGGCTGGAGAAGCTCATCTTTCCGTTAATAACGAAATCAGTCAGGACATCCGTTAAGCCACTAAACAAATCAGTCCAGGTGCTTTCGATCTGCTCTGCCAGGTTTTCGTATTCCAGTGCCAACTTCTGCGTCGCGGTCCCCGTCTCTTTAATAAGCGCGGTATTGCCAGCAGCAATAAGTTGATTGATTTTCTTTGTATAAAGCGCCACAACTTTAGGATCAGACGCCTTATCACGAAGTTCTATCAACGCTTTGAGATTGCGGTTGTAAGTGTCTTCGAAATCAGCAACTTTCTCTTCACGAGACGGCGTATAGCCAGCACTAATAATGGAATCCGCCTCCGGTGCCCAAGTGGAGATCATCTGCTCAACATTGCGGCGATTAAACATCTCGCGATATTCAGGTGTCGCATTTTTGAGGTCTTCAAGACGTTTTTTCGCCTTGTCGATCATCTCTTGAGTGATGAACTCGTTAGGAACCGCATTAGCCAAATCTGTCAGCGATTTCGTTGTATCGCGAAGAGACTGATCAAACGATACCGTAGCCTTAGAGCTTTCACCCATTTGCCCCATAAGCTGATCGGCCTTGTCCAGAGCCTTCTGGTATCCGGCTGCCAGTTTCTGTTGCGCTACCTGTTCCTTCTTGGCCGCACGCTGCGAGGCGTTAGCTGATCGTTGGGCTGCTTTCTCGGCTGCTGCTGCATCCTGTTCACGAGCTTTAGTCAGTGCAGCAATGGCTGCGGCACGCTCTTCATCGCTCATTTTCTCCAGAGAGCTGGCACTGGATGCTTTCTGCAAATTAAGCTGCGTCTTGAGTTGTTTAGGCCCAATAATCGGCTTACCTTCGAAGTCCATCATCGGAGTGCCGTCAGGCAAAGTACGCTGATAAGTCGCAGAATCCATCTGGTTTCGCATATATTGCGCCAGCGCCTTCTGAGCAGCTTTATCAGTTGTACCTAACCCAAGAACAGTCCCCTGGTTTGACATTACGCCCTTACCAGTTTTGGCCGCGTTATCTCTCTCGAACTCTGCCTGTGTCAGTTCCTGAGCAACGGCTTCCAAATGCTCCTGATAACCACGGATACTGCCTTGCAGTTTCTGGATTTGCTCGGTATTTCCATCCTTTTTGGCTTTTTCAAGCTGATCATTAAGAGTCGCTATTTGCTTCTCGGTAGCATTCTTACGAGAAGAAAGTGAATCAACCAGTTTTTGCGCAGGCTCCAGATAGCTTTTGTTTACCGTTTCACGTAACGGTGCCAATAGCTTGTTCTTTTCGTCATCTGAAAGTGAACCGTCATCATTGATTTTCTGGATCTTATCCAGAGCCTCCTGCCGGGCTTTCACGAAAGTTGCCGCGAAAATCTGGTTTTCCGCTCGTATCTTCTCAATCTGAGATTCGGCAGCCTCTTTAGCCAAACGCTTTGCTACAGCGCCGTCACCAAGAGCTATCGTGCCGGTTATCTTTTGATACTCTTCCTGATTTTTTTTCAGGCGTGCTTCGATGTCAGCCTTCGACTCTTTGTGAGTAATAACACCGGCAGAGTTAGATACGTAATTAACACCCTCACCAGTTTTTAATGCTCGTTGATCAGCAAGAATCTGCTTTTCGAGTTTTTCTGCGCGGTCGGCCATTTGTGCACGTTTGGCCGCCGTCATCGCCTCTGGTATTTTCCTAATCTCGTCAACGACCTTTGAAGTTTCGCTGCGGAGCATGGTCATGTACGTGATTAGGCCAGCAACAGCTACAGTGGCAACTGTAAATGCTGCCCCTATAGGGTTTGCTGCAATGAACGCCGTTAATCCAGCAAAAGCGCCTTTAAGCCCCGTAATCGCCCCACGGATGGCGAAAATAAGAGAGGGGATCGGAGCCAGCCCCATACGTGCCGCACGATTGAATCGAGTTACTGCTGTAGCGCCGAGGTTAAATGGAGTCTGTATGGCGGTCGCCATCGTGGCAAAGGTGCTAACCATCTGGCTGCCAGCACCAACTACCCCCATGATCCCTGCTCGCATCAGTTTGAACGCAACCATCGCGGCCACGACCTTACCGAGATTAATTACCAGCTCTTGGTTCTTTGCTAACCATTGAGCAAGCTGACGCAACCCATCGATTGCCGTCGTTAACCCCGAACCTAAAGAATTGGCAAACGAAATCCCTTCGGCGCTATTCATGATTGAAGCCAGTTCTTTCATCCCCTTTGATAGAGAATCCAGATATCCGGCCTGACCAACTCGATCAGCAAATAACGTGAATGACGTCTGAAGTTGCGCCAGCGCACCTGTGTAGGTTTGCATCATGTCTTTCGCTGCGTTCTCGTTCTCCGCACGCAGACCAACAAACATCAGAGACAACGCCTGCTTTGCCTCAACCGTACCGCTGGCAACGGCTTTAGTCAGTTCCCCCATAGTGATGCCTGCGGCGTCTGCCATTGCCTGCATCGCGTTAGGAACGGCTTCACCTAATTGCTGACGTAGCTCTTCCATTGACACAACGCCCTTACCGGACATCTGCTGAACGGCCACAGCCGCACGTTTCAACAGCTCACTATCACCACCAAAACGAGCAACGGAGTCCACCAGCGCCTTCAGAGAACCATCGGTTGGATCTAAGCCAGCAGAACGAAACTTCACGAAGGAATCTGTTAACGCCTGCATCGCGAACGGCGCATTTTGAGCCATGTCTACGATGTACTTCATATCATCAGCGGCAGCCTGGCCAGGGTTGGACTTCTCCTTATTCAACCCTCGAAGCATCACCCGCATACGTTCCATTTCGGCCGCAGCTTCAACAATAGGCTTCTGCCACCCAAACATGATGTCAGTAACCGTTCTGGCTGCATCTCCGATCTCGCCAAGCAGGAAAATGTTGCCACGAAGGCCAGAGAACATACCTCCTTCGTTATTTTTACCGCTGTGACCAGAAGCGCCGCTACGCTGCCCGCTACCACCATCGCCACTTCCAGATGTACGAACGCGTACCGGCTTGCTAATCAGTTGCTGACGTCCGATAACTTCGTCCATCTGCTCACGAACCTTTTTCAGTCCCTCGGCAGCCTGACTCGTTGTGACACCCCAATTACTGAGTCGCTTCGTCGTGGTATTAAGGCGCGTATTCATGCCACTCACGGACGCAGAGGCTTCTTTGACCTCCGTTCCAAAGCGGCTTGCGCTTTTGCTTGCATAGGTCGCCCAATCAGAGAAATCATTTAGCTCTGATTGCACTTTACGTAATGACGCGGTGAGTTTATCTACTGAAGAAGTTGTCGTATCGACGCGCTCAATCAGGGCTTTAAGACCAGAATTGAGGCTGGTGATGTTGCCACGCATTTTACGCGTAGCATCTGAAGCAAGCTCAAAACCGGCAGCTACATCCTGTAGTTTATCTGCCGTAGAATCGAGCTTGCTTTCCAGAACGCCAATGATACGGGCGACCGAACCCAAAGAGCGTTCAAAGGTTTGGATTTTTTGAGCAGGCTTTGTTACCTGCTCACCAAATCGAGTAAGCAGTTTCCCCGCACGATCGATTGACGCTGTAAACTGTTTGTCTTCCAGCGACAGGATAAACTCTACGTTTTGTGACATTCCCTTGTCATCCTCTGCCAAATATTTGCATCAGTTGCTCTTTGGCGTCAGGGTCTGCCTTATCCTGGCTTGGATCGTAGACTTTATCTGTTACGACTGGTCTTCCAATCCTGAGTTGCAAACCCTCCATGAACGCCTTCACAGCCTCGCCATCCGCCTGGGACGCACGAGCGACTTGTAAGTTGCGGACATCCTCTTCCGCACGCAGACGGTCTATATTGCGACTGAGCATCCAGAACATCGTGAGAGGGATGTTCAATAGCTCTAATGGCGACACGGCGTAGTGAGCAACTACACGACTGAAATAGAATCCGAGATCTATTGAAACGGTCCTTGTCCCGGATTCATCGCGGGAAATTACTTTGCCCCTTCGCCAGCCGCTTTTTCGTTTTCTTCATCAATCACTTCCATAGCGAAGGTGAAGATCTGCTGGAGTTGCGGAACAGTCAGTTTTTCAAGAACTTCGTCAGGTACTGAAGGGATAACCTTACGAACCAGATCTGCATAAGCTGTCACTTGCTCAACAGGAGACATGTTCATGAGATCTTTACCTTCCATCTGCTTGATGGAAACGAACAGACCTACCGTCATTTCAACGATGGGATATTCCTGACCGCCAAATTTGATGCTTTTCTTCGGAGGCAGAATGGAATCGAGATCGAGTAATTTGGTCATTGGTTAAAATCCTTTTAAAAGAGAGGCCCATCCTGAGCCTCTGCTTAATTACTGATTAATCTGCGGGGTTAATCGTTACTGACTTAGTAGCCTTCTTAGAACCGCTATTGCTGGTGAAGGAGATGTTTGCAGTACCCTGCGCCACACCACGTACCAGACCCGTTTGATCTACCGTGGCCTTTTCCTGGTCTTCGGATTCCCAAACACCGGTTTTGTCTGCGGCATCAGCTGGAGTGATTTCGGCTGTCAGTTGCACAGTTTCTCCAGCTTTTACGGTTGGAGATTCCGGTGTGATCGACACAGTTTTTACCGGTTTGGGACCGCTCATTTTGCCCAGAACGCCTTCATCATCCGGGTATGCGCTGAACTGAACAGAGAACACACGAACATCATCAGACTGGTAGGTCATAGTGAAGTTGCCCGCGGTTGCCGCTTTCGGAATGGTCAACACATAGTCGGTGGTGTCCTGCGGAGTCAGAACCAGCTCCTTCGCCACATCGATCAGGTTGACGCCCTGTGCAGATGTGATCGTGACAGAGTTGTCATCTTCGCTCAGAGTAGAACCGGGCATCAGGTCAACCATGTTTTGGAGTACAGACTCAGCCAGAGGCGCGGTGATGGTAATGTTGCGCCCCTGAACTAATTCGGAAATTACGGTCTGTCCCAACTGATCGACGGTGACTTTCAGCGTTTCAGTGGCTACTTCAACCTGAACACCACCTTTGGTGTAACCCAAATCCACACCACCAAACGACACCTTACAGGCACCAAGTTTGATGTTTTTTACATGGGTATTAGACATTGATGGAAAACTCCTTTTTCCGTTAATTCTACGCATTCATTGCGCTAATGGTAAGTATATACTTACCGATTAACTTAATTCAATAAATAGCCAGCAAATTCAACAGGAATGCCTGCTTCTATTAATGCCCCATCATTTTTGGGATAAATGATTGGCATCGCCATCGGTCGTACAAGTCGAAAATAAACACCACCAGATTCCGTTTCCTCTACTGGAAACATCTCAATGATTTTATTGGCTTTCTCAACCGTCGTAGTAATTGACGAACCACGCACAATGATTGTGAATGATTCGTGATAAAAGCCCTGTAGCTCATGATCGATGCTGATGCCGGTATTTGGGTTAATAAGCAGGACGCCAGATTTCACATTGGCAGGCAAGTAGTGACAGAAAATGTCAGTCCCGACCGTGCCAATCTTTGCCTTCTGCATCAAACTTGCAAACGCTTCGATAAACACATTAACCTCTCGTAAAACCGGCTTTTCTGGCAGCCTCAAGAATCGCTTCTGAGAACTGCTTCTCGCTAATTTCCACCGCTCTTTCCAGAAAGTGTGGCCCAACACGAGGTTTAACACCGGCAATTGGTGGGTTTGTCACGTTCTTCATTCGAGAAAGATAACCGAGTCGATATTTACCCAGCTCCATGTACTTAGCATAGTCACCTACTTCTACGCCCGGATGCCCCTGACGTGGTTTTGCTCCAGACACAGAAAGCTCAATGCGCAGCCCTGAATAACCTTCTTTAATCACCCTGGCAAAGATAGCTGTCTCCAGAGATCCGGTTTCCAGCGGAGCCATTGCACGGCTGAGACGCTCAACCAAACGCGCCAGCTTTTCCATGTCCCGAATAAGATATCGCTTAAATGCTTTCTGGCTGTTGTTGAGTCTATTCCCCGCACGTTTGAACTGATGCGCATCGTATTTCAGACCCATATATTCGCCCCCACTTCAAGATGCCCAGGTCTTCCTCGTAGCCCCCAGCGACGATGAACACTGGACACCTTTAATTTTTGACCTTCAAGGATCAGCACATCATCAAGTTGTACAGCCGCTTCTAAAGGGACAACTAACACAGCATCAAACAACTCCAGACTCGCCTTACCACGGCTACCAGAGCTATCAGCACGAACTGACGATTTCTCATTACTCTGTTCGAACTTAACCACGCCGACATTCGTCTTCCTGACGAATTGCAATTGCGCCTCGCCGTAAACGTTCTTTGCGCCAAAGCGGTAGATCGCAATTTCTGTTTGCCATGAAATATTCATGCTCTCTCCCTGTTGTTGTCGGTCGCTCTCATTACTGGCCAAAAACCATTTCGACCAAAAGTAAATAATGCGACTAGCGTTACGCACGGCGAACAATCATACGGTTGTTAATGTAACTGACCAGCAAGCGCCAGGTACTGCGAGCCACATGCACGTTTGCAGCTTTACCGGTACGGTACATGTTGGTTGTTTCACCGATGGACTCTGACAAAATGCCATCTTCTCGTGCTGCGGCAACATCATTGCCATTTGCGATCTCACACGCTTCGTTGACAACGGCAAGCATCAACGCTTCTTTGAAGTAGTCAGGGAACTCTTCAAACTTCTCCTGCGTCATCTTTTCCCAATCGACTAAATCATGCCGGTACGCTCCGTCTGCTCCCCACGGAATGTCATACACATTCAGCATATTTTGAGGGCGATCGTATCGGTCAAAGTCGATACGTAGAATTTTGCGGATTGAGAACGGTAAAGTTTTAATTCGTCTGGTAGCCTCAATGAGACGCTTGCGCATTAAGCCTTCACCATCCGACAGCAAAGTGTCCCCATTCAGCATATCGATCGCCTGCATTTGAGCATCAGCGACAGTTGCAAACGACTGTTCTGGTATCGACAGTTCAAAACTATTCAGCAGAACATACATTTGCCGCTCTTCATGCGTCAGACCCGATGCAACAGCCTTCACAATGACGTACCGCAGATCGCGTTCTTTCTCAGAGAGCAGGTTATATTCAGCCGACACGACAACCGGAATCGACATTTGCCCGCTGGTAATTTCTAGCGGCTCGCCATCAACGAGAATAGCCCCGGTGCTGTCCTTTACTGTGTAGGTGGCAGATTCGATATCCAGCACGTTGAAGGCAAATGAAAGAGAAACAGCTTCACCGCTACGATACGAGTCGATCTGCGCCATTACTCACCGCCTTGTGCTTTCAGGATGCCTTCAATCATCTCGACAATTCCTTTCGCTTTAACACCAACCTGATTACCAATAACTCGTAGACCGGCAATACCTTCGTTGTCTGCAATGGACTCCAGCTCTTCTCGTGTGAAAGTCTGGATCTGTTTGGCCGGTTCATCTGGTGTCCCACGTTTCATTGGCACAATGTCAGGCGCTACTGGCTCTGTAATCAGGTCTGCGGCCAATTCACCACGATCACTGTATGCGGCAGATGGGGAAACATTTTTTCCCTCTACTGTTGACGCTCGCATTGATGCACAAATTCTCTGCTGATCGATAAAAGGCAACTCCGCTACGGATACCCCGTTCTCGAACTGAACGCCGCACAGCATTCCCGAATAACCGGAAAATTGCGGTTCTAATAAAACAATTTTTGCTGGTTTCATAACGCTTTCTCTCCACTTGGGCGGCTTTCGCCGCCCAATATCGGTTATTCCTGTGCGGCAGTGACCTCTACGGTCGCTGTCGCTTTGTGGCTACCATCTTGTGTAGTAACCTCGATTGTGGCAGTGCCAGCCGCAACACCAGTTACAACACCGGTTTCGCTGTCCACCGTTGCAAACTCGGTATTTTTGGATTCCCAAGTAACGGTTTTATTTGTGGCTCCTACCGGCTCGACATTTGCGGTCAGCTGAACAGTTTTGTTTGCCTCAACGGTTGTGCTATTTGGGTCGATTTCGACACCAGTAACAGCCACAACAGGCGCAGTTACTTCCACCGTTGCAGTTGCCTTTTTGCTGCCATCTTGGGAAACGATCTCAATCGTCGCAGTGCCAACTTCTACACCAGTTACGTTCCCGCTCTGGTCTACCGTTGCCTTATCTTCATTTTTGGAAGACCAGGTAACAGCCTTATTCGTCGCATTTGACGGCTGAACATTCGCTTTCAGACTGACTGATTTTCCTTTCTCAACAGAGGTTGAGTCTGGCGTTACCGTTACGGATTGAACGGCTACCGGATTTACGGTGACTTCCACTGAAGCGGAAAGCTGGGTTTCCTGATCAGTTGCAGTAATTTTTACTTTGCCTGGGGCTACGCCAGTTACTAATCCAGTGCCGTTAACGGTTGCAATTTGATCATTGGCTGACTTCCAGGTGAATGAACTGGCACTCTTACCCATAGTAATACCTGCACTAAGTTGAACAGTTTTCCCAACCAAAACTGACGGTGAAGCCGGGGTTATGTTTACGGATTGGGAGAAGGGAACCGCCTGCAAACAAGCAGATAGCTGACTTTGTTGTCGCTCGGTTAAAGGTTCATCGGAGATAGAATTGGTAAATCCGGCACGGCACATATGCCCCGTAAAATCCGAAAATGCCTCTTCCGTAATCTTCATCTTTTGTTCTGGCATTTCTCGCTCCTACAAAAAGGGTGGGCGTATAGCCCACCCTTTAACATAGATAATTACTTATCTACTGCACTGATTAAATTTTTACATTGGTCAGTGCAGCGATAGCCTTATCGTGCTTATTCGCCAGAGAGCAGTACCACTTCACACGGGTACGTACTGCGTCTTTGTTCTGTACAGTACCAATGTTTTCAACAACGATACCTGCGTTGTCGCCGCCATACAGACCAGTAACGCCGTTCTCTTCTGACAGATGCAGGCAGTAGATGCTTGCTTTGCCAGAATCGGTCGGGATGAAGTCGTTGATGATGAACGGAACGCCGTTGTGACACAGCATCGGACGACCGAAGTTCTCCATCATGATTTCAGACGGACCTACGTTTACTGTACGCAGCAGCGCACGGTAAGCACGCAGGTGCTCTGAACGCATCATGATGCAGTCAGCACCAAGATCTTTCACCGCATCGACCAGTTCGTCGAACATGGAGAAAGTCATAGATGCACCTGCGATGTCGATCTTCTGATCTTCATGCATCAGGCGTGGAATACCGTCGAACGCTTTGTTGTTGGAGCTGGAGTCACCCAAAATCAGGTTGCGGCGGAACGCACGAGCCAGACCTTTAACTTTCTGACGAACCTGAATAGCCAACTGGTTATTGGTGTCGGCCATAGTGGTTGCCAGGAATTTATCAACGTCTACGTCACCAGCCAGAATACGCAGTTTCGCAACGCATTCTTCGAAGGTTGCTGCACCTTCAGGGATGGTGTCGTTAACGTCGATGAAGGTAGCTTCACTCAGCGTTTTTTCACGGTTGTACAGATATGCCTTTGAATTAATTTTCATAAAAGGCAAGATGGCAAACAGGTCATCGCGATCGATGATAGTTTCGATCACACCCTGTTCAAGTTCGTTGTTAGACAGCTTTTCAGCTTCTTCACGCAGTAATGGCATCTATCAATTCCCTTTGATTTAGATGTTACTTAAGTCCAATTTTCCCCAGACCGGAGGCCAACTTATCCATAGTCGACTTGTTCTTCGGTTGGGATATTGTGTAGGTCGATTTGGAATGTGAGCCTACACCCTGCTTGGCTTCGCTACGCATCAATGCGTCAGCTTCCGGATCTGCCCGCACAATGCGTTCAATCGCGGATTCAAACGGCAACGGCTTACCTTCACCGTCAACCAGAACAGCTCGTTCTTTATGACCTGCCGGTTTGTCATAACCCACTACGCTACCGTCTTCACCCACTTCAAAATGAGAACCGTAGATCACGCGGGCTTTTGCCGGAGTCATCAGAACTTTGTCACGTAGGAAGAGAGAGTTACTGAAGGAAGCGCCCACGGTCATCTCGACTAATTGAGATTTCAGTGATGCGTTTTCACTTTCCAGTGCTGCATAACGTTCGTCACGCTGTGCCAGCTCTGCCTGGTGTGCTTCGATCATCTGTTTTTTAACAGCATCGAACTCACCACGACGCTCCAGTTCAGCTTGCTCCGCCTCACGACGTGCATTTTCTGCGGCCTGTTCAGCTTCTAAAAGCTGGCGAGCACGCGCCGGGTCGATATCACCGTACTGAGCAAGCTGATCGGCCAATGTGCGCTCTTTCTCTTTGCGCTTCATGTTCTCTTTCAGCAGTTCAGCACCAGCTTTCTTGGTTTTACGAAGTTCGGCCAGTAACTCTTCATGAGTCATGCCAGCGTATTCGTCATCACCCTTCGGCTGCTCTTTTTGTTCACCCTGTTTGTCAGGATTTTGTGTACTCTGCTCATTATCAGCAGCTACACCGCCAGCGCCTCCACGCTCATGCGCTTCAGCAACATCCATCAGACCACGACGGGCCAAAAGCATTTGCCACAGTTTCATAAAAATTCCCTTTGTTACTTATCACTCGTTCTCTTGAGTAGATGAGTCCCCATTCCCTCGGGGTTGATCTTGCCCGCTTTCTTGGGCTGTGCCTTGATCATAAGTAAGTACTGACTTATTTTCAAGGGTATTTAGATCATTTTTTGGCGGAAAATTCAAGAGATCTTTATCAAATTCCTTCTTCATCGCCTCAGTGATGTTCGGGAAAATCTTCTCAATCAGCATTTCCATCTGGTGACGACGTACAGAGTCCGGTGCCTGAAGTAACGACAGTTTCTCGGCAACAGAAAATTCATCAGTAAGGCCACGAATATCGAAACTTTCTGGATACGCAATTAAAGAGTGCTCTTCGTCCAGATCTACCCCCATCCATTTCGCAACCAGTAGCATGATTTGGCGTTCAGCCCTTTCCAGACGCTCTGCTTTTGTGACAAGCAAGCTATTTACACGCTGGAAGTCATACATTTTTGCGGCACCAGATGAGTTATCGATTCCCTGTGCGTTGTCCTGCTTCGTTCGCTCACCAGCTACACCAACTGAATGGTAGATTTCGTTAATCACCGTCTTAATCGTAGTGATGATCATCTGAGCTTGTTTCGGGTCTGGTGACAGATAAAACGGCTGGTTTCCACCTTCAGAATCGTAGGTGAAGACTCGCTTTGTGCCCATTTCAAGCACTTTAGTGTGGTTTTCATCACCAGGTAAAAGCGACTGTACCGGTATAGCCAACTGGCTAAATGTCTGATCCTGAATAATGGCATCAAGGTTTGACAGATAGTTTGCAACCGCACGATCAAGATAAGCGATATCATCGATCAACGATGGGCTGAAATACGGTGATTCACTTTCTCCAATACAATCAACAGGAAACACAGGAACTACGCCGAGATTATGCGCACCGCTATCCTCTAAAATAACTTTTGCCTGACGGCGACCTGCTCCACCAGCGCCCTTCTTCACTTCCTCACGGAACAGATACCACTCGTTTTGTGTCCACAGACGATAACGTTGGTATTCCTGACCTGTAGAAGTAAAAGGATCTGCGTCATCACGAGCGACTTCCACAATTAACGCCCACAACATATTCCCGTCGTCGTCCCATGCCACATCCAGCATTTGCTGAGGTGAAATCCAGTAGGCGTAGGCGCGAGCATCTTTCTTTTTCTCGTCAGCTACTGACTCAACATCACCACTCATCGTGCTATCGACAACAACCCATATGCGACCGTAAATAGACGACTGCAAATCAATAGCGGCCATAAATGAGTCAATAGAGGCATTCTGGCGGGTCGCACGTTTCCAGAAATTGCGGATCTGCTCTGGTGCCTCTTCGATATTTCTATGAATGTCTTCTTTAAAGAGATATTTGTTGATGAGGTTTACCACCTCACGAGTGTGGTTGAAGCGATAAGCACGCTCAACTCGCTCCTTAAACTCCTGATCTCCCTCTTTAAAGTAACGAAAGATATTGTCTGTAAACCAACCACGCCCGCCAGCGTAAGTGCTGGCGAGGAAGTCCCAATGTTCTTTTTTCTTTTCGTATTCCGGGTGGCGTCGCGCCACCAGATCCTTAATTTGTTTGTCGTTCAATTCCATTTGAATAACCTTAGATAATTACTTACCTATCGAGAACCACCAAGAATAACACGGTTTTTGACTGGATACCTACGATGTACTGGATAGCCCAATGCGTCTGCACTATGCTCAATGCCACCTGTCTTATCCATATCTCGTGTTCCAGGCTTGTAGATGACCTTTTCCAGTGAATCAATCAAATGCTTGCACTTCGGATCGATATACAGCCGGATATCTCCAGATGCGGTCATCAGCATTCGGTTAACAGCATTAACACGATCCGCAATTGGCGGGTGCTTTTTCGAATAATCGACACGTAAGAATCCCTTCTCTTTGAATATGTCTACGTCAGACTCCCCGCGAGCATGTTGGCGATAAGCACCTGCCGGATCTGGAAATACCGTTATCTGTGATTTCCAGCGCCAGAAGCGCCTCTCAAGCTCATCACAAACCTCTGCCGTGTTAGAGGAAAAGAGCACCAATTCATCAATTGCCCATAGCTCACCATTTGGCTGAGGTTGCAAAATTACGGAAGACATCGGGTCAATGTTGAAGTCCTGTCCTACCCATATAGGCAACCGAGGGTTGAACTGAAGCGGTTTAACATGCACGTTTCGATCGAACGGGTAGTAAACGCGCCCGGACATATTTTCAAAGCTGGCCAGGTACTCCTGAGCGAACGATTTAGGGTCCATATCGTTCTTAGCAGCTTCAATTTCCGCCGTAGGCACAAACGGAGAATCAGCAGTTACAAACTGCCAGCTCTTCCACTGTCCCTTTCTTTGCAGCTCTACGTTCTGACCTATAGTCCACAGTTTGTGAAATTCCGAGAAGCCTTTTGGCGTACCAATGATCAGTGCACCGCCGCGTGTCGATGAAAGAGTAGGTCGTAACACCTTGTACCAGGTGTCAGCCTTCATATCCTGAAATTCATCAAGCACTACAAAATGCAACGCTACGCCGCGCAGAGTGTCAGGTTTATCAGCACCTTTGAGGGCGATCTCCGAACCGTTCTTCAACACGATTGTCATCGTGGTGTCGTTCTTTTTCCTAACCCACTTACGGGGCAGAACTTCCTGTAGATCGTCCCACAAAATCTGGCGAGCCATCTGGTAAGTAGGAGCGACATACCAGACTCTTTGCTTTTTTTCCTTTGCCGCCGCACGAATAATAGTGGAGATCGACAACCGGGATTTTCCCCAGCGTCGACCAGCACAAACAACTTTAAATCGATGCGGAGACTGGAAGACTTTCATCTGTCCAGAATGCAGTTGCACAAGACTGAGCGAGGACGGGATTGCCATTATTCGTCCTCCCCTTCACTTCCATCATCTGTCGCATCAAATTCGCTTAGAGCTTCTTCTTCCAACGTCTCAAGCAATTCGTCATCGATGATTTCAGGCTCGTCGTCTTCCTGACGTAATTTCGCCACCTGGGAAGGCGTAAGCTCACCAAATACCAGGTTCGGAATTTCTTCCTCGTCATTTTCCGCATGATCCATACCCAATGCTTTGGACGAAACTTCAAAGCATTTTGCAAGGGTATTACTGGCTCTCTGTAAGCTCTTGAGAGAACCCTCAATCGTCCCTAAAGGCTTACCCTCACGTTTGGCCGTAGTGACTTCGACCATCACCATCTGCCCCAACGCATACGCCCAGCCGTCATAACGTGTACGACGTTCTTCTATCTTTTCCGCACGGGCTTTAGCGCGAAGCTCTGCGTCAGATTTAAGAGACTCACGAACCATCTTCCCAACAGAGTCCGCGCCTTTCTCTAATCCTCGCTTTTTGAAATGTCTGGAGAGTGTTTCACGACGAATGCCGTACTCTTCCTCCAGCTTTGAGAGTGTATATTCGCCTGACGTCCATTTGGCTTCAGCTTCGGCCCACTCCGCTGGTGTCAGGCGAGTTTTTACCTCGTCTTTTTCGACAGTCATAGATCCCTCTAAAACACACAGAGCGCGTCCATGCGCTCTAAAACAACTTGTTTACTGCATCTGCTAACCAACTTGTTTTCTGGTGTGTCTAATTAGGTCTGGGCATGTCTTACTAAGCCTGCTTCCGTATATATTTAATAAGTTACTTATTATTTATATATACAGAAGCAGGTCTTTAAATAACGTCCCAGACCGATTACATCACCAGTAACTTCGCTTTGGCTCGACCTAAAGTGGTTAACCCAAGAGTCCGGCGGTGATAGCGATTGTCACTGCGTTGGCGCGTATGCCCTTTCTCCACCAGCCCCTTTTTTATCAGAGCGCGAATTGAGAACTGGATACTTTGCTTTGTTGTCTTGTACGGCAAAACTTCAAGCAATTCGTCCAGATCAAGTAGATGACCTCGCTCATAACCGAGATTGAGCGTTTTGATGATGTCCTTTTGTTTGTCGGTTAACGTCATGGCAAATCCTTATGCCGGTAAAGCAATTTCTAACGGTTTATCCAAAGGTTGTTTGTCGAATGCCAGCAGTGGCAGCGTGTCAGGCAGTCGACGACCAAAGTCAGGGTTTCGATACACACCATACAACGGAGACGTAAAGCTCAGGTTGTGAATGTCCTTGAGCAGCTTCACAATACTGGCCTCGTCCACCAGACTGTCGGCAATGTCCTGAATCGTCGTGCCGCGATTCCGCCCAGCTTTTGCCAGGGAACTGTTCTTGTGGTAGTCCGCCACCAGATCACGCAGTGCACGGCGACGACGTGACTCGCTCATTGCGAACAACTCTTTGACGATCGCCTCGTTATCACCCGGGTCGGAACGAAAATGACGCTGGAAAACACGCAGTGCACTTTCATAGCTCTTCGGTCGCTCAGGGCGGATGAACTTAAACCCTGCTTTCATGGCGAAGGGATTGTATTTGCTCATCGAGGACTGGATCTCAATGATTGGCCGGTCATGCATCCTGCTAACCAGGTTAATCATTCGATAAGAGACGCCTACGCCACGATACTGAGTATCCACAACTGAGCGACTAATCACCGCAAAGTTGTTATTCACGTACCGACCCCAGTACTGGTTAGCCACGGTGGTATTAGTGGTTGGTTTCAACTTAGGAAACATGCGGTGGCGAGGTGCCAACAGTAGTTTCGGGTAAGCCATAACCACGACGCCCACCAGACGGTCATCAAGTTCGCAGCGATAGTAAGTTGGCGCGAAAGGTTTGCCGTCTGTTTTGTAGTGAAGCGACTTAAGAGCGTGCCAGTCCTCTACAGTTCCCTTTGTAACAGTCATTCGCTCCAGAAAGTCCAGATGACGCGGAAACTCTTCAGGGCGGTAGCGTTTAATGATGATGTCCGTCATGAATGGACCTCATCATGACTACCATTGTGATATTCCACCTTCACGCGTTCTTTGTAGTGCTTGGTGATCTGCATATCCGGGCGCAGCGCGTTCTTCAGGTCTTCGTGAGTCGTCGCCACCATTACCGTCGCACCAACCTTTCGAGCGGCACGCTGGAGATTAGATGCCACAACCTGAGCGGTTACACGGTCGAGAACAGCACCGAACTCGTCAGCAGCCCACACTTTAGCGCCTGACTCAATCAGTTTGGCAATCTTGAGACGATATTTCTGACCGTCTGACATTTCAGAAGGCTTGCGAACAAACAGATATGCATCGTTCAGACCTGCCATAGATAACAACCCAAGCGCATCACTGGTAGTTTTGCCCAGTTGGTCAATGACGTTAACCTCATTATCGAAGGTAAAGTCATCAATAGAAGCTACAGAAAGCCCTTCATCCTTCATCTGGCGTTGCAACTCGCGCAACACAACGGATTTACCTGAACCGGATTGGCCGGTGATGTACACCACATCGCCCTGCTTCACTTCCAGCTCCAGATTGTCGTAAAGCGTCCACTCTTTTTCGTCCAGGCCAAGCCCGAACGACTCAGCGATTTCCAACGTGCGCGTGGTTTTATTTACGCGTGTCTGAAACGATAAGTTGATGATGTATTTGCTCATGCAGCCATCTCCCCGGAAGAGATCTTCTCCGCATATGCCACAAATGCGTCTACCCCGCTTTCTCCCGTCATTTCTTCCATGTGGGCAAGCAAATCACCAACAACAATGGCAGAGCCAGCAGGGAGCGTTTTAAAGCCCAATACGTCGACAACACGTACTTCTTCCGCTGCAACTTCACGACTGATCTCGGTGTGTTCATCCTTCTGTCGTTTAGTTTCTTCGCCCAGATCGATAACTAGCGAGTCGGTGTCCATTTCTTCTGTCATGCTGCCAACGAGAACATTCAACTCCCGCTCTTCAAAGCCGAAAACCTCGATATCGTCCAGAACAAGCGACTCAAGTTCTTTCTGTAGCTTAATTGCATCGTAATCAATGCTGGCAAGTCGGTTATCTTCAAGGCGCTTCGCACGAACCTCGTCATCACTGAGATCATCGCGAACAATAACCGGTACGCGCTCAAGTCCAGCAAAAATTGCAGCCTCACGGCGGCCGTGGCCAGTAATAATTACGTCGTTCTTATCGACCGTAATTGGCTGGTCAAATCCGCGCTTTTTAATGGCTGCGGCCAGATCTCGGATCTGCTGTTCATCATGCTTTTTGGCATTCATCTCATAGGGAATAAGATCTGCCGGGTCGCGATATACGATTTCAAACTTTTTGGTCATTACATACACTCCTTGTAGTAGTCGACCAGCCACACCAGAGCCTCACCAGCGTTCTCCATTTCATTACCGGTGTTAATAGCCTGCTCTTTGATGATGTTTTTTATGGTTTCTGCAACACGATCTGACGCATCGAAAGTTACTTTGAAGCGCATGGTCTGATGTTCCGCCCCCACACGTTCGGTTTTCTCTCGTTTGTCGGTATCGACAGGCTCATCACTACCACGAGACAACGCCTCCAGTGCTTCAAGGTCGATTGCCGCCTCTTTTGCTAAAACCATCGAGATTTCGTCGTCATACGGGGCGATTTCAGACAGTTGATAGTCAAGTTCTGACTGAATTTCTTCAATGAAGCGTTGCAATGCGATTTGGTCGTCTTCACCGTATCGCTCGTTGTCCACCAGTGACATCTGTTTAGCTACGACATCGCTAATTTTGCCCACAGAAAGCACTGGAACCGTTGAAATTCCTTGCTCTATAGCGGCACGCCAGCGATGTTCGCCGCCGAGGATTTCAAAAAATCCATCTTCAAGTTCACGAGCCAAAATTGGCTTAAAAAAGCCCAATTTTTCGATAGAACCTTTCAGTTTTTCAAAATTCTGCGCACCAACCGAATTGGTGTTCCAGGTATTCGGGCGAAGGTTGGCAACATCAACCTGCAAAATCGTGATTTTTACATCCATTTTATTGTTACAATCCATTAAGTAATCACTTACTTATTATAATAGCCAAATAACATACAAAAGGCACTAAGGAAAGAGGTTTATGACTGTTCGGATTGTATCTAACGCAGTAAATGCGCTTATTTCTGGCGCAGATGACAAGGTAAAGCAACTGGTGCAACAGATGTTGAGCTACGAAGTCGAGACTGGCGACTGGAAGGGCACAAGCACGATGTTCAACTGGAGTAAAAACTCGTTCCCTGCTGGCTTTGCCAAGCCTGTAGCGGCGAACTTGAACAAGGCGGGCATCAAATGTGTTCATATCCGCAAAGACAAAGCCCCGGCGCTTGGTAAACCAAATCCGGCGGTTAACCCATTCCCATACAATCCTGATTATGCGTATCAGGATCAGACTGTGGAAACACTGGTTCGAGAGGGAATGATGATTGCGCAGATCGCTACTGGTGGCGGGAAATCTAACGTTGCCTGCAAAGCAGCTGCACGTATCGGTCGAATGACATTATTTTTAACAACCCGCTCTGTTCTGATGTTTCAAATGGCCGAAAACTTCCAGAGATCCATCGACTACCGCGCCGAAAATGGCGAACCGTGGTTAAAAGACCAAAAGGTTGGAGTCATTGGCTCGGGTGAGTTCCAGGTATCACGACATATCAACGTCGCTACAGTTCAAACTCTGGCAAGTTTCCTTGAAGAACCACCACGCGATGCAACACCAGATAAGAAGAGCTACCACCTCAAACGCCGGGACTTGGTGAAACGCTTCCTTTCAAGTGTGTCTCTGCTTATTCTGGAAGAGGCGCATGAGTCTTCAGGCTCTAATTTCTATGACATTGCCAGATTATGTGCGAATGCAGACTATCGCCTGGCGCTTACGGCAACGCCGTTCATGAAGGATTCTACGGAAGCCAACATGCGTCTGATGGCTGTGGCCGGGCGAATTGAAATAAAAGTCACGGAAAAGTACCTGATTGATAGAGGCATTCTGGCAAAGCCATACTTCCTTTATCATAAAGTTGCCTACAAACCGGACGAGGTCAGAATCAAGGCAGAACTTGCCAACAAACACCTCAATTTTAGAGTAGGTATGAGCACTGCCTACCAAAAGGCTTATCAGTTGGGGATCGTGTATAATTTGGGACGTAACGAGGCCATTGTGCGCGAAGCATTGCTCTATAAGCAACACTCTCTCAACTGCATGACTCTGGTTCGTCTTAAACGCCACGGGCAAATCCTGATGGAGATGATGAAGGAGTCCGGTCTTAGAGTTGACTTCATCTATGGGGAATCGAACCAGGCGACAAGGCAAGCAAAGCTGAACAGTTTAGCGTCTGGTGAAATAGATGTTTTAATAGGCTCGACTATTCTGGATGTCGGTGTTGATGTGCCAAGCGTTGGTGCGGTCATTCTTGCTGGTGGCGGGAAAGCAGAAGTTGAAATGAGACAACGTGTCGGTCGTGGCTTACGAGCCAAGAAGAATCAGGCAAACGTGTGTTTTATCACTGATTTCATTGACATTAGCAACAAATACCTGTTGTCTCACTCTTATGAGCGAAAACACATCATCGACACTACACCTGGCTTTGCAGAAGGTGTATTGCCTATTGATGGCGCATTCGATTTTGGAGTTCTGAAACGAGATTAGTTATGAGCGAAAAGAAAACAACTTATTGTCAGGTGGCATTGTCTGATAAGGCCAATGACAAACTTGGAAAGTTTCAAATGAAACTAAAAGAAAAAAACATCAAAATGTCTAAGGCTGAAGTTATCAATACCATCCTGGAGGCGATGACGATGGCTGAGTTTGATAAAGTTTCCTCTGCCGTTGGAGTCTCTGCTAAGGCTCGTGAGAAAATCATGCGCATCTATGAAAACTCTAATATGACAAAGGAAGACCTAGAACAAATTCTAAGCAAACTGCCATAACATTTCGCATTCCCTCCATCCGCCAATTCCAAGATGTGCTTTTTTGTAAAAGGAGCACATCAATTGATGTGGCCTAGAGAATGAATTTAATCAAGACAAACATTGAATGATTAATAGACTACGATAGTGTCCAACAGGGCATTCTCATGTGACATTTGTCACATTTTTAACCGCATAAGTCTCCGGCTGAAAAAAGTTCTTGATTGGCTGAATGATATTTGTAGGCTTATCAATGTTTAGAGCCGGAGGTGTGAATGGGTGTACTTGACATTGATAGTAATTACTTAAGTGCAAGGCGAATAAAGGAATGTGTTCATATCTATTGTAAATCAAAGCAGTCTTGTTTAGAAAAGCAGGCGTACCTAACATCTTCTCAAAAAGGAGAGCACAAACTCATCAAATATAAACTAAAGGCTTCGCGCAAAGATCGTTATGAGCACTATATATACGTAAAGGATATTGAAGGCACCAAGACAAATTGCGGTATTATCTTTTATCCCTATGATATATCAAAACTGTTCTCCATTATGAAATCCTGTGTCGGCGTAGCTCCAGGTAAATTAGAGTTGCATTCAAACTTATACGATTACCCAAATGCTCAAAAACAGATAAACGATAGCACTTCGCCCTATGGATTTTCGTTTCTCTTTAAGAATCATCTCGCAGTGAAAGATTTCATCGAAAAATACAATGAGGGAATAATATCAGGCGAATTAAATTTCAACAAAATCTGCGGAGGTATAAAGAGGGACGACCTCTTAATAGATATTTACAATAGAACCCAAGTTAACGTGTAACCATCCATTAATCATAGCCAGACAAATATGAAAGTAACAAACCTAATTATTCTAACACTAGCCACATCACTAATTGGGTGTTCATCTTCATCTATATCTGTTTCAAAGGCAAAGTATGCACCTCAAAGCAGAATATTTAAATATCAAACACCACATGAGTCTAGTCTAACAATAGTGAGAGACAAAGGGCTGGTTGGTTCTGGATGTAACGCTTCCATATTCATCAATGGAGAAACGGCAGCAAAATTGGAACCTGGTGAAAAAGCAACTTTCTATCTTAATGAAGGAGATTGGATCGTTGGGACATCAATTGAAAGTTCAGGTCTTTGCGCATTTAACCCCTCTAGGATGGAGCGAGAAATAAAACTAAAGCAAGGCGACGCGAAAACATATCGGGTTTTCACTACCTGGGATGGTACAATGGATATATTGCCAACCACTTTATAATGATATGACGACGAAAGACATCACCTACGGTGTGCCAGCAGAAGTCTGGCCTCGAGATTACACTAACGTTGAAAAACTACTGATGTTCTGGCGCAGAGAACAAATTCCTGTAAGGGCCACTCTGGAAGATGGCCAGGCGTTTTGCATGTACGTTTATGGCCTCATGCCATCTCGTAACAAAGTTGACCTTTGCCCAGCCCCTTTTGACAAAGAAAATCGTATAAGGCTCCCACTTGAACGCATTAGTACAATTGAATCAGGTGTGGTTGACAGTATCGCTCACGATTTCAAAGGTCGATTAACAGTTCATCCTGATTATGTCGATAATCGGCCATCACGCCGCGATTTTTTTGCAATTTGCAACCAAGCATATAAAGCAAACAAATCTATAAGGGTGTACATGGCGGATGGCCGTGAAATTGAGGGAGTGTCAGCAGGCGCAGATGCTTGTCAGGTTACACTACGTGTCGAGAACGGTAGAAAAATAGTTATTTTGTTCGATTGGGTTGAACGAATTTTGCCTTTTTAAGTTATGAAATCGATATTGTTACCACCATTATTTTTACTTTGCTCAGTTGCAGCAAATGCAATGGACTATAAGCCTGTCATTCAGTCGCTGATGAATAACGTGTGCTCAACGTCTCAGAATGTATCAGTTTGCATGTATCAATTTTCGGCAGCCGTTAAAGCAGGAAAAGCGATAGGTGAGAATGTGGAACTGTGTAAGAAAGTGACAAATGAAGAACGGGCAATGTTGGATTGCGAATCTAGCGAGTCATCGGCACAGTTCGTTGATGCGCTATTTGACACCAATCGTAAGGCTGTAGAGTCTGTTCAATAAATCTATAAGGTTAATAACCGGCTAAGTCCGGTTATTATTTTTCACATCACTTCTTTATATCTATAAATCAAACAACCTAAATATATAAGGTCGAAAGCCGGAATCGATTATTTATTTAGGGAACACCTTCGACGATCTCGCTTTTATTTCTAGGACTTTCATCCCTGCAAAAAATTTTAAAAAAACACTTGCAATCTTTTTTCGCGTATCGATAATTGAACTCGTCGAAAGCGAAGACGCTAACGACAATAAATTTTAAATTTACATAAGGAAAAATTATCATGGCTAACATTATCATTTCTAAAAAATCCATCATTGAAGCTGCTTCCATTGTATCCGATGAACTGCGCGAAAAAGCAGATCTGGCAACTCAAACATATAACGAACATTATAAAAATGGTACGCACACTAAAGCAGACAAAGCAAATATGCAAGCTGCGACCACTAAACTTGCTTACTTCATCAACAACGTCGTAAACGCAGTAGAAGACGAAAAATTATGCTCTGTTTTCTACTATGCGATTAAAGCAAGCAAACAAGCGCCAGAAGTATTTTTCCGTGATGCTATGACTAATAGTTATTCTCTGGAAAAACTGGTTTATCTGGTTAAATCAATTAAATCTGGTAAATGCGTTTATTCCATCGCTGATATGTCAGGATCTCGTGTATTCGCTTTAATCGATATGATTAACGACGAGATCGACACGTTCACCAATGGCGCTGTTTTCGATTTAATGAATGAAGCTAAAAAAGCGTGTGAAATTAAATTGGACGCTGGCTATACTCAAGCCAACCAGTTGATCAATCTTTGCGAACGTCTTGGACTTGTTGAGAAAGTCAAAGGAATGGGAAGCGCCAAAGCTGGTACGCAGCAATATCGCTTTATCAAGAATGATTTCTACAATTATCTAGCTGATGCTTTCAAAGCGTAATTAATGGAATCAAGCGCCCACTATGGGCGCTTTAAAGGAGCTTTAAAATGGTCAGCTATGACAAGATCCGCGCGGAATATCGCGCAAAGTATCGCGCTTACAAACTGGAATTAATCGATGATTTGATCGCGCAACGCGACCAATTAAATTTTACGTTTTCTGATTTGCTTAACAGCAAGCGAGATTGCAAGCGCAAACGTGAATACTTACGCTTAAGCGCATTAATCGGAAAACTTCAAAATTCTATTTAATTTTTTTTAAGGAGCTTAATCATGTTTGTTCTTATCGCTGGCGTTAACGTCCACAATGAATATTGTGTTAATGATATTGCTGGGATCGCTGGTTACGCTGGATCTGTTGAGCTTATAGATGAAACGACGCGCAAAATTGACTTATTGAGCGACCAGGAGCGAAAAAAAGCAGACGTGAACGACGCTGATATATTTTTAATGTTAAAAGCGTTCGTAGAAATGGGATTTGAAATCAGTTTACATAAATAAAATCGAGCGCCCACTATGGGCGCTTTTTTCGTTTCCAATACTCCCACCATAACGCGCCATCATTGGCGCGTTATTTATTGTCTTTAACTCACTCCAACAACATAAAAATAAGCGCCAAAATAACGCCATAGTCGCGCTTTTATATCCTCGCCAGTACATACCCATTACTTAACACATTAACGCGCTTAAAGCGCGTTATATTGCGCTATAGAGTATGGTTAATCATTGGCTTTTAGTCTTGCTATATGATCAGCGTGTATTTGTCGGCGCGGATCGGCATTTTGTTTTGTTCCGTATCCGCTCGCGTATTATGTGCGCGTGATTTTTCACATAATCACACCACTTAATCACGTATGTGATTATGCTACGAAAGAAATCTGGATGTCTCAGGCGACGAAAGTCATCGTAATTTTCCCCGCTCACCTGCCCGACAACCGCTGGTTGGATTCCACCAGCTTCCCGATGTTTTTTTCTACATAAAGGCGAATGCAGCCGTTTCCCGAAAAAAATCCTGGCCGTTTCCCGTCGGCTCATGAATGCGTTCCTCGCCGTTTCTGAAAATTTCCCTGAGGCAGCTGGTGGCTATAGAGAAAGGGCCGTTTCTGGCCCTCTTCTCAGTTACACGCCATCAAGGATGTGGATGCGGTTGCTTGCGTATACATTCAGCATAAAGTTAGCGCAAAACAGTTTCCATGTGTCAACGCCAGCGGTATATGTAATGTTTTTGCATTTAATCGCATTGTTGGCGATCCGCATCCCCTGCGATACTGCTTCATCGTCGGAAAATTTGAACGACGATTGAGTTTTAATCCAGACAGAAATCTGCGTAGCGAACTTAATCAGCTTGGACTGGCAGAATCGCCCGGAGCGCACCGGAAAGACGAACGTTCCGAACCCAGAATTTACTACATACGCTTTCTCAAATACCCGCGAGTAACGACGATTGCAAATGATGTCGCGTGCAATAATGCATTTTTCTTGTGCTGACAGTTCTACCGTCTCATTGTCGTGCCATGCGCCAAGTACTCGTTTTTCAATGTCAGAGAACGTTACAGCGATATTGCCATGTGCGGGTGCGTTTACAGTAGCGATAAAATTCATGATTAATTCCTTATCGTAAATAACAAATTGTTTTCTTGTTGGTGTTAATTATCGTTGTACGAATAAGGCGTCAAAGTGGAAAGTTGCGGTAGCCGGACGGGAACAGGTGGGTTTGTCGGTTGCCTGGAGGTAAGAGGTCGGTGTTTTTAGCCTGCGGGAAACAGGATGGTCATTTAAGGCCACCAGCATTGGTGGCCTTATTCTTTAGTGGAGTAGAGCGATGTCGATGGTATCCCCTGAATCATCCACACGGATCATCAGCATGGCGAAGGCGTTTAGTGGATAACTGGCGTGCCATTCAGGGAAGCGGTCATCTCGCATGAAGTCAGCAATGTCGTAAACGCAGCCCTCAAAGTGGAAGAATCGCGTGCTTACCTGCTCGTCATAATCCACATGATCCATTTCTTGCTGTTCTGTTTCCGGCAAGTCCAGCCATGATTCGAGGAATACATTTTGTGCTTTGGTGGTAATGGTGAAATCAGTCATTCTTCACCTCCATTTTGATAGAAAAATCATCCATCTCAAGATAACCATTAAGCTCCTGCTCTGACATGATGATGTTTTCCATGCTTCTGATAGCCTCAAGTAACGACTCCCGATCTGACGAAGCGACAGTAACAATGTATTCCATATTATTTCACCACATAATAAACACGTTGTTTTCTTGTTGTTGTAATTATCGCAGCAAGATAAAGGCAGAAAACAAATTGTTATCGGGCATAAGAAAATGGCGCGGTTTACGCGCCATTTAAAGAGGATTAAGCGAATACGCTTTCAGGGATTAAGGTGTCAGCAGGAATGCCAGAGGTAATGCGCAGACCATACTGGCCAATCCAGGTGGTGCTGGTGTTCAGGCTGGAGGTGAATACTGAATTAACCATACTCATCATGGTTTCAAACACCTCTTCATCAACCTGGCGGAAGTAGTTCTCGATTTTCAGCAGCAGTGGGTCAGTTGCATCGAGAATGGACTGGTATTGAGTCGCGTACTCGCCGCCGGAGGCATCACCTTTACGCACGATCGTACTGGCCTGTACTTCGGCACCAGTTTCGGTGTTGTACGTAACAACGGTGATTTTTGCCACATTCTTACCTTCGGCGGTTTCAGAGGCATAGTAAACATCAACTGTCAGTTTTTCGCGTTTAACGGTCATTTCACTCTCCGTAGTGTATTGGTTATTTTTCTATTCTATGATCGTAGGTATGTACTTACAATACAAAAAAGCCCCGTAAGGATGGCGGGGCTGTCGTACTGTCGACTAATTACCACTTGCACATTATCAGGCTATTGCCATCACTGATGCTCTCTGAATTTCTTGCTGGGCCACGCGGTTAACTTCCATCAAAGCCAGTTCGAGCTGATGTTCCGGCCACATTCTTTGAAATGCCACCCAGCCTTTTCCACGCTGGCGGCGAACATTCATTACATAACGAGTAAAGGTGTTTTTATCGAAAGACACCGCTGTTTCACGGAACAGACGAATAGAGGTTCCATTGGCAATGATGTCCAGCAAAGTTAATTGAGCAACCAGTGCAGGCTTCTCTTTTCTCTTCTGGTCTTTGTCCAGACCAAGAACCAATGATTTTTTCATCACAACTCCGTAAACAACTTGTTTTCTCAATGGCGTAAATAATACCAGTAAGAAAACGGCTACAAAGCATATTGATCAGGTGCATGAGCGATATGCAGGTTCTTCCCTGCGGCTATAGAGAAATTAAGCCAGCATTGCTGGCTTTGGTTGGGGTTACGCGAATATCTCAAGGAAGTCCTGAACGTCCCAATGCTGGACAAGGTGAAGATAGACCTTAGAAATCACGTCATTCTCGCTATCGCATGTGAAGTAGTACTTCTGGCTGCGGTTGTATGTGTCCACACAAAATTCGCTCATATCCATAAAGTCAGCATCTTCACCCAGGTCGCAAATCATCAAAGCAGGTGCGTCATCACGAGTCATCAGCTCCAGCACCCATCTTGAATTAATCAGAGTGGAAGACCAACCTTCCAGCTCATAGAACTGGTCAAACTCTTTTTGAGTTAATTTCTTGATTTGGTTGATGTCGATATGTGCAAACATAAAGCAATCCTTAAACAACATGTTTTCTTGTTGGTGTTATTATCGTAATAACGCACAGGCGAAAAAGGATTTTATTCCGGTGAATGTGGTTTTGGCAGTGAGTTTTCAGGTTCAGTACCGAGTACACTTTTTACATTATTCTGATTTAGTGGCCGAAGGTGGCTGGTGGACAGAATAATCCTCTCCCCGAAAACCTACTGAAATCGATTGTGACCCGCTGACTGTCTGGCACAATTACGCTGTAGCTGGGCATTCAGAGGGAATCCAGCGGTAAGCAAGTCCGCCTGCACGTGAGCGCCTCTCTTCTTCCCGCACATTGCAGGTGGGTAGCCGCAACTCTCCCTCTCGCTATACCGGTACGCCACCGTTCCTGAACCGGCATCGAGCCTTTTCCCGAAACCCACACAGGCAACTCGACCGTTTCCCTGAAACCTCCAGCCGTTCCCCGAAGGCAACCCAGCCGTTTCTGTAGCGGGATGCAGCCTTTCCCCTGTATGGACCGAAGGCTGACCGTAGGGGTGTTACGGGGGATAAAATCAGGAGTTGAATAAATACGAAAAAGGAGGCGACACCCCTCCTTCCCTCCCCACTTATACATACCTGGCTTCTTCGCTATACATGTTGTGTTTTATCTGTCTCAACCTCTCTATGGACGTTAATGCTCACTCCTTCCAGAACGTTCTATACGGCGACTATTTCTGTTGGTGAATTGGGCGTGTTGTTCTCTCTGTCGGTGTAAATGGTTTCGTTCGTTTTGCGGTGGTTCTTCTGTGGGGTGTTCTCGTCGTTTTGGTGCTTGTTCTTCTCCGTGTATGGAGTAATGGCAGGTGGGCGATTGCTTTCGTTATTGTGTTTGAGTTGTTTGTCTGGAGTGTGAAAGGCTTTTGTAGTTATTCGTGTATTGGGTAATGGCGTTTCCCGTGATTGTTCTGTTTCGTGTCTTTTGGGATTGAGAGAATCCTTGCGGTAACAGGCTTCGTTGGGGTTTCGGTGGTTCAGGTGTTTCTTCGCTGTTTGGGGAATGGCGTGTCGTGGGTATCGCGCGCATGAATGTTTTCGTATTTCCTGTGAAAGTTAGGTTGGTTGTCCGGTAGCCTGGGAAGAAGAGGTGGGTCTTTTCGGTAGCCTGCAATAAAGAGGTTGGTTGTTTTTGGGAATGGCGTCCGTGTTATTTAGTTGTTTTGTTATGCCTGAAAATAAGTTGTTTATATGGTTATGTAACGCAACGGGAGCGATTTTGAGCGTGTGTTTTTGTTGGTGGTGTGTTGGGTCGTCTGTGGTGAAAATTGGACGCTGTGGCGCTGTCTGCTGCGTAGGATTGCGGGTATAAGAAGTAATGTGTGAAAACGTCAATTTTTTAGACCAAATCGGGTGAAAGCGTTGACGTTTCGTTGATCTGTTATTCAGTTGTTTTCTTGTTTGTGTAAACAACCATAACCTATTGATATTTAAGGATGTGATTGCAGGTATGGAAGGGGAGTAGTGGCGATCAACGGATTCTTATAGAAAAGAATCAAATTGTGACCGCCATTATCAACGGTTTGAATATGTTTGCAGATTTACCAGTTCCAGCACTCAAGCCCTTCAACGACCGGCGCACCACAATCAAAATGTACAGAGTCAAAGCCTACATCAAGTACTTTCTGAATGTTAGCAATCGCGCCTTCGGATATACCATATCGACGCAAGTCGTCTTTCCAGACATCATCCTGTAACCCGGCGTGGACAATACAACCGCCGTCAATTTGCGAAACCCAATCCAGCTCATTGCTTGCGATCATGAATCGTCGAGCATCTTCCTCTGATGTATGAGATGAACTGATCAATGCCACCTGGTAGGCTTGGGTAATGTTCAACATTTCAACCACTCCGAAACAATTTGTTTTCTTATGTGGCTTATTATCTCAATTAACAAAAGGCAGAAAACAAATTGTTTTAGGGCTTGTTAAAGTCAGAAGGGATTGTGTCTATATAAAAATGCCCAGCGTGTTGCCGGGCATTGCGAACAGAGGTTGTTTAATTACTTAACCTGGTGGTCAGGTTAAGCACCGGCATCCGGCTGATGGGAGATTGCGTTCGCACTATGCTGATATTCTGATTGACGCCATTTGTGCCAAATCATCTCCTTGTAGGATTCATATTGCGTTCGGTACTCTGGCTTCAAGTCAGATATGCCTTTATTGACTACCGCTCGTACGTTTACCAATAATTCGTGTTCAATGCCTTTACTCTCTAAATAGTCTAAAACACCAGCATCAGGGCCAATTGCCCTGCCGTTAAAGACCATTTCCAGCATAAGCTCTGTTTCAGCAAAATAGATAGGTGAGAAGCTAGGTGCACACAGCTTAATAGCAGTAAGGTTGTCCAACAGGTCGGCCAATTTAATCATTCGCGTCTGCATATCCAACGTCTTTTGCAATTCGCGAACATTAATAATGAATCTCGCAAGACTATCACCGTCGTCTGGTTTGGCAACGTTTGCCAGCGCCAGTACCATCTCAGCTACACGATTCCCGAAATACTCGCGTACCATTTCGATAGTGACATGGGGGTCTTCAATAACACCATTTAATAATGCAGCAGCCTGCATTTCGACAGTGCCTCCGTGCCAAGCAACAATCTCACGCACAGAAACTGGGTGTGTAACGTAGTCTTCCCCCGTATATCTACGCTTCTTACCTACACCACCATACACTCCAACGGCAAACATATGAGCTTTATCAACAATCGACATAATTTGCTCCATTATTTTGTTAATATTGTTACTTTAACTGATAATAGAATGCAGAAAACAAATTGTTTTAGGGGCTGCGTAAATCAGAAGGGATTGCGTCTATATGAAAATGCCCAGCAATACGCTGGGCATTGTGAAGAATGGTTGCTTAATTACTTAACCTGGTGGCCAGGTTTAGCACCAGCATCCGGGCTTAACAGGAAGATATCTTTCCCGCCGGGGCCAGCAGCCATCACCATACCTTCGGAGATGCCGAAGCGCATCTTACGCGGAGCCAGGTTAGCCACCATAATGGTGTGACGACCAATCAGTGCCTGTGGGTCTGGATAAGCAGAACGGATGCCTGAGAAGACATTGCGTTTTTCACCGCCGAGATCCAGCGTCAGGCGCAGCAGTTTGTCAGAACCTTCAACAAACTCTGCGTTCAGTTCTGTATTCAGGAATGCTTCTGCACGTTCAGTCAGTTTCGGCAGTACCGGTTTCAGGTAAGTCATCAGCACGCGGAACAGGTTAATGCCCATAGAGCAAATCGCCTGCAGATCGGCATCGCGTCCTTCCTGCTTCGCCACCACCCACGGAGCCTGTTCATCGACATAGCGGTTAGCCAGGTCAGCCAATGCCATGATTTCACGGATAGCTTTACCAAATTCGCGGCTTTCCCATGCTTCGCCAATCACTTCAGCGGCATCAGTAAAGGTTTTGTACAGTTGCGGGTCAGCCAGTTCGCTTGCCAGCACGCCGTCAAAACGTTTGTTGATAAAGCCTGCATTACGGGAGGCCAGGTTAACCACTTTGTTCACGATATCGGCATTCACACGCTGAACGAAATCCTCCAGGTTGAGATCGATATCATCAATGCGCGAAGAGAGTTTCG
>PPYF01267021.1_pt1 | contig 109757 bp, 102 predicted proteins | sample 1559871 | NCBI WGS metagenome assembly PPYF01 (sample SAMN08240021, study PRJNA423297) | Human gut metagenome, whole genome shotgun sequencing project.
CGTAGTCTTGCTTGGTCCACGTCACGGTTGTGCCGCCGTTCTTGATATGTAGGTATAGTTCCTTGCCGCATCGTGCGTTCGCTTCGCTGCTTTGTGACGCCACCATTATGTCGTTGTTCAGCCTCTCTATCCTGTCCGATTTCTTTGCACTTTCCTTTTTCAGCGACTTAATCTGCGCCTTAGCCAGCTTCAGTTCTGTAGTGGTTGTTTGTAATTCTTCTGTTTTTTCAGACATTGATTTGTTATGTTTCCGTTTTATGCCCTTTTTGTATAATCGGAATTTTATATAAGCAATAATTGCTATGCACAAGAAAGCGGCGATAATTGTATATATAATACATTCAACATTGCTTAAAAGTCTTTTTATGAAGAAAGAGTTGGTTGCTCCTAACTGTATTTCTCCTACTTTTACCCCATTGTTTATTTCATAAATCTTACTTTTTTCTTTTACTTCTTTCTCTATATTGTAGGAGTAGCCAGCCATATCGCCATTCTCTTTATGCATTTCTGCCAGCCTTCTGTATATTTTAGCAATGATAAAATGCTGATCAGTGTAGACGAGTCCGCTTTTCCATTCTGTTTCTGCCTTTTTCTTGTTGTTTATAGCATAGTAATAGTTCCCTGATTCAAGATAGGTCAGTGCGTCTTTTGTATAGCAAAACGAACTGTCTAGATATTGCTTTGCAATTCTTTTGTCCTTATCTAAATAGTAATCTGTTAGAATGCTGAATATATATCCTCTGCAATTAACATCGGTATGAGGAAGCAGTGAAACACATTCAGACAGGCAGATGGCTGTACTGTCCAATTGTTTCAGTTGATTATAACATGCCGACATCATGCCTAACTCGTAGGCTTGGTATCTTTTGTCGTCGAGTTTCTTGAGGCTATGCAAAGCCAGTTTCGCATAATGTAGGGCTAAGCGGTATTCACCAAATTGTATATTGATAAAGGCTAAGCCTTCGCATATCTTCTGATATAATATAAGGTTTCTTTTATTTGTGAGGTCGCCTTTTTTTAATATGTACTCAGCATATTTTTCATAGAAAAGAGCTTTTTGTATGTCTTTGTTTCTGAAACAGCATTCACCTTTGTAATAGTATGAACGAGCAAGTTTCTCTTTATCATTTTTCTTTTCATAGAATCTTATGCAGTCATTTAGTAGGGTGGTGTCTTGAAAATTGTCGTCAACTATATATTGATACTGCGAATATAGTAGTTTGTAATATACTTTAGACTCTTGTGATGTGTTCAATGTGTCTATATCACACAGCATCTTCTTGACAGAATCTGTTTCCAGTCTATCTAACAAACTATCTGTTTGTGTTAGTTTGTCCATTGTTTTGTTTTGAGAGCAAGAACAAATAACCAGCAGTAATAGAATTATAACTTGTTTGTATTTCATATTTTAAAATTTCTTTTTCCTTACAAAACTACATTATTTTTTATAAATGACAAAATGTATTAAAGAAACTTTCGGACATTTTCAGCGCGTTTTTGAAACGCCACTGTTGATTATCAATGCGTTACGTTTTTTTATTGTCCGACTCTGTTTTTTCAAGTGTTGTTTTATTTTTTCAAGTGTTGTTTTATTAAGAAAAAAAACACTACATTTGCAATGTATTCATACTTTAATCATAAACCACTATGAAGAAAACCACACTCATTACATTATTATTGTTACTGCTGTTTGTGCAGTCTAAGGCACAGACCGTAACGGGTCGTATCGTTGACAGCGAGAAGCAGTCGGTGGTGATGGCAACCATTGCACTCCAGACATTGGACAGTATAAACATTTGCGCAACTACAGCCGATGCCGACGGACGTTTCGTGTTGACGGCCGACTCCATACCGTTGCCGTTCCGTCTCATCGTGAGCAGCATCGGCTATGAAACGGTGATGCCCGAGTGTGCGTCGTACGCCGTGGGCGACGTGGTGCTGACAACGAAGACCAATGTGCTTGGCGACGTGGTGGTAAAAAGCAAGCGTCCGATTCTCAATGTGCAGGGAGACAGAATAGTGGCGGACGCATCGTCCATTATAAAGAGCCGCATTGTGACATGTGCCTTCGACGTGGCGAAGTATGTACCAGGCATTCTGTGCAAGAACGACAATGAGCTCTCCCTGGCAGGCACCATGTCCACCACGGTGCTTGTCAACGGCAAGGTGTGGAATGGCGGTTCGGTGCTCGAGTATCTTAAGACGCTGCCTGCCGAAAAGGTGTCGAAGGTGGAGCTGCTTTACAATGCTTCGCCCGACATGCACGTTACGGGAGCCGTCATAAACGTTGTGTTGAAGGACAACAAGGGACGCGAGCTGACCGGTCAGGTGAAGTCGTCGTATCTCAACAACCATCACAACACGTTCCAGGAGTCGGGCAGCCTGTTCTATACCACGCCTAAGTGGTCGCTGTACAGTATGTATACATTCGCGGACGCCAAGAGCATAAGCCGTTCCCAATATCTCAGCCATCACACTGTTGGCAATCAGGTGTATGATATAGACGTTGACGCGCGCACGCACAGCTCGTCGCTCACGCATGCGGTATACACCAACGCCACATACAACGTGTCCGACAAGAGCAACGTGTCGCTAAGCTACAACGCAAGCTTCTCGCCGAAGAGCGACACGAGGGGCAGAACGACAAACAGCTATTTCAGCAATTCGAACTATACCACCTCCGGCAATTCGTACATGCACAACCTGCATTTGGCGTATGTGCTGAAGCAGTTGAGACTCGATGCCAACTATATGAGCTACTCTAACGACGGAACACAGGATATGAACTACGAGAAGTATGAGAACCCGACGGCTTACTCCTACTGGCGCAAGCAGACCTCCGACCGCTTCAACTTCAGTGCCGACTGGGGATTTGCTCTCTGGAAGACGGCTCGCTTCTCGCTTGGAGCGACATACGCCTACTCCAAGACCGGCAACCGGCAGAAGAATGCCGACATTCTGAACGGCGGAGCAGGCAGTTTCGACATCAGTTCGTCTAACGACGAGCATACCGCCAATGGTTATGCGGGGCTGTCAGGCACGTTGTTCAAGCAGAAGCTCAGCTACTATTTCCACATGATCGGACAGTATTACAAGATCAACGACTACGAATGTGGTGCGGTGTTGCCTACAGCCTCGCTTACATACGTGTTCACACCGAAGCATATCATGATGCTGCAGTACAGCAAGACACGCCAGTTCCCTTCCTACTGGGAGAAGCAGGAGTACGAGCAGCGCAGCGACGAGTACACGGTGAGCATCGGCAACCCCGATCTTCGTCCCATGGATTATAACATCCTGCAGGGCATCTACGTCTTTAACAACCGCTACACCCTCACGGTGAGCTACTATCGCGTAGGCAACTTCATAACAGGACAGACATACCAGAATCCCGACCGCCTCGAAATGGTGTCAAAGAACTTCAACATCGACTATACCTCGTCTTTGCAGTTTACGGCAACAGTGCCAGTCAGCATCGGCAAGTGGTATAATGCCAACTATGTGCTCACGTGCTATAAGGACCGCTACAAGAGTAGCGACTGGTATGGCTACTCGTTCGACCGCAGCAAGTGGGCTACGATGCTCAATCTCTCTAACACGTTCACCTTCTCGCGCAAGCCTATGGTGGCTCTCGATGTCAACGCCTTCTTCCGCACGCCTACCATTGTCGGTCTGTGGAACTACAGCCGCCAGTGGAATCTGGATGCAGGTCTGAAGTGCCAGTTCCTGAAGAATCATGCCGTAGTGGCGTTGAACGTGTCGGACATCTTCGAGAGCGGTATGCCGCTGATGAAGGAGAAGTTCTATACACAGCGTCAGACTACCGACGTACGCTTCTACCGCCGCAGCATCTTCCTTTCGTTCACGTACAAGTTCCGCAACTTCAAGGAGCAGAACACAGGAAGCGTAGATACGTCGCGCTTGGGATATTAAGCAGGGAGCAAAAATCTTAAAAAACAAAGAATTATGAAGAAAATGTTATTAACGGTGCTTGTATGCCTGATATCGGCATTGGCAAGCGGCTCTGATGGCACGGGAGTATTAGGTGAGAGGGTTTGCAAGGATGTAAAGCCGTTCAGCGCATTAAACATTTCAAATTGCTGTAACGTGGTCTACGAGCAGGGCGACGAATATAAGGTGAGAGTGGTGGCAGAAAAGGCGTTGCTGGATAGCATTGCGGATATAGCCGACTGCAAGGTGGTGGGCGACATGCTTGTCGTTTCTGTCAAGAACGTCAATGCCGGGTTTCTATCCTCGCTGGAGAGGGTGGACTTCAAACATGGCGAGGTGTTTGTCAACGGAGTGCCGTACGTACGTGTTCGGAAAGAGGTTACAGTATATGTAACAGCGCCGAACATAAACCGCTTCCTATGTCAAGGCAATGGTAGTTTGAGAGTCGACAAGATGGATGCAGACAACGTAGAGTTCTTTGTGTCGGACGCTGGTAGTTTGAGAGCCGACAAGATGGATACCGACAACGTAGAGTTCTTTGTGTCGGGCGCTGGCAGTGTAGATATAAAGCAGCTGAATGCAAATGATGCAACGTTCCATGTGAGCTGTTCGGGCAGTGGCTTGGTTGATGTGCGTTGCACAGGCACGCTGTTGTGCAACGTTTCGGGTGCAGGCAGCATTGAGCTCTCAGGCACAGCGGCTAAATTCGATAAGATTGTGTCGGGCTGCGGATCTGTATGTTGTAGTGAGCTTCGCTGTTCGGGCAAAAAGGTTACAGACAAGAACAAGGCGTGCAGCGAAGGCGAGCGTCTTGTGTTCGGCGATGTAGAGTGTCCTGGGTTATAAAAAGTCTTGGTAGCCTTGCGCGCATCACGCTTATTTCGTAAGCGGCGTGATGCGTGCAATGTTCTTTCTTACAGAGTCGCTGTTTATGCCGAGCACCCTGCCTGTGGCAGCGTAGTCGTAGTTGAGGTGTTGCAGCAGCATGATCAGTTGCTTTCGAGGAGCGATCTTGCCGTAGCAGTGTTCAATCTCCGCCATTGTCTCCGCAAACTCTATCTTGCAGTAAGCCATGCACAGCTCGTAGTCTTGCTTGGTCCACGTATTTATGTTCGACTGCAATTCGCTCATGTTATATTTCTTTTTTCTTGTATAAAGACTGTCTTTAGCCTCCGACATCTTCGACATATAAAGGGCGTAATTTTTCAAATCGCCTCTTTTGTAATACAAAGCCGCTATCTTTTCAAATGTTTCTGCTTGAGTCAGATAGTTCGGGTCGCAATCAATAGATTTCTTCCACATCTCTTCTGCCTTGGCATCGTTTCCTAAAGCGTTGTTGTAGTAGCCTGCAACTCTATATGATACCGCATCCTTGCTGTAGTATAATGCGCTGTCAAGATAATCTTTCGCTTTCCTATTGTCTTTATTTATGAAATAGTCGGCAATGATAGAATAGGCGTATCCCTTGCAGCTGTTGTGTGTATATGGTAAAAGAGGCTGCGCCTATTTTGACACAGCCCCTTTATTTATGAGTGCCAATGTAGCACAAAAGCCCTATATATCAAGGATATATTAAATTTCTAACTTCTAATTTCTAAATCAATACACTTTGTAGACGACGCGGAATTTGCCTTGGCGGTCGATGAGGCCCTCGAAGGTGACGTCGCCGTTGGGCGAAACGATGGTGGCAGGGGCGTAGCCGTCGGTGCTGAATGCACCAATCGTCCATGGGAAGCAGTAGTGCGAACCAACACCCACTTCCGAGGTTTCGGTTTCGGAGAAGTGTGCCACATCTGCCTCGTCGTACCATGGTGTGCCCCACATTGCGGTGTGTAGGTCGGCTTCAATTCTCATGCCTTTAGTTTCATCGTAGCCCTCAACGCTGGGCTGGATAATAAGGACAGAAGGAAATTCCTCGTTTTCAGCCTCGTCGATAAAGCGCATATATCCCTTACCGTTATGGAGCGCCGAACCCCACAATGCCACACCGCTCAACTTGCCCGATGTGGTGTAGTAGCGCGCATAGAAATTATTGCCTATCTCCATTGGGGCGATGGTGCATAAACCACCGTCGTAGTCGCTCACCGACGATGGGAAAATGTTCTCGTCCACCTTCCTCGGCTCAAAGCATTTGCGCCCCGTAACATCAATAAAATAGAAATCGTCGTTTTTCTCAACCACCAGCGCCATGCTGTCGGAGAATGAGCGTACTTCCCTATATTGTGGCTTAATCACGATTTTTCCCAATCCGTTCATGAATCCCCAACTGCCATCAAAACCGTTCTCGTTAGGCACATACACGGCACGCATACTGCCACGAAGCGGAGCAATGGTGAATTGATTTTTGCCAAACTGCATCGGCTTTGTCACCACACCTGGGGCGAATGGCTTCAAACTGCGGTCGATGAAAGTCCAGTTCAACGCATAGCCCGAAGTGGCAGTAGCCACGGCGGCAATGCCGTCAACAAAGTTGGTGGCATTCACATATTTCTTGGGCAGAGCCTCCACCGCGCCGGTAGGCTTAATAAGGTAGAGCTGCTGAGTGTTGTCGTTCTTATACATAATCAGCCCCTCCTTCTCCATACGGGGGATTCGGGTGAAGTCAGCCACCTTCCACGCATTTTTGCCACCAATGGTGCCACCATCAATGTAGCGAAGTGTGTAAACGGTGCCGTCGGTGCTGATGCCATACACACCGCAACTCACTGGCGTAACGATTTTTGTGTCTGCGTCCTCGCTATCGTCGAGAAACTGGGTGTAGCCTGCCTCAAAATGCAGCGGCATCTGTAGCGATGCCTCACTTGCATCTTGCTTCCCCACTCCACCTTTCTCAAGCCAGTCGGTGGCGTGAGCGATTGAAAAACTCAGCGTGAGCGCACCCACGAGCATCATACCCTTTCGTAAAATATTAGCCTTCATCATCATTGGTTTTAATTAGTGTTCATTAAATTCGCAGCTTAATTATTTGTTATAAATGCAAGTCCTTGACAAACATTTGTTTACAAAGACTTGCATATGTCAGGATTTTCACTTAACTTGGTGCTGCAACACAACCGAGTAAGTATTTGCTAGCATATGACAAAGTTACAAATTAAATCCGATAGAATCACATCTTTTGGCGGAATTTATCTCGTAATCACTTATTTGACCAGTTATATCGAAAAAGTATGTACAAGGGGGTTGTGATGCAAATCACAACCCTCTTGCTTTGTATATGGTTTCCTTTGCGGCGTTTATCTCCTGGAACTTCTTCTCGGCAGCCTTGCGCACGTCGTCGCCGAGCGTAGCCACGCGATCGGGGTGGTGCTTCAGTGCCATGCGGCGGTAGGCTGCCTTCACCTCGTCGTCGGTAGCTGAAGGGTCGATGCCGAGCACCTTGTATGCGGCTTCGAGGCTGTTGCCACCCGAAGAGAGGTTGAGCATAGAGTTGAGGTCTTCGGCGGAGATGCCGAGATTGGCAGCCACGAAGTGCAGGGCATCAATCTCGTTCTGCGGCACGGTGCCGTCGGCTTGCGCTATGAGCACGAGGAAGTTGAGCAGCTGCAGACGCTGCGAGTAGTCCATGTGCTGCGCTATCTCGGCGCACGACTCGCGTATGATGTTCTTGAACGCAGCTTCGCCCATCTGCTTCTGACGCTCGAAAAGGCGCAGGAGTATCTCTTCGCCCTCGCGCACGGCTATCTCGCCGAAGTTGCGGCGCAGGAAGTTGCGCACAAGCTCCATTTCGGAGTGCATCACCCTGCCGTCGGCTTTCATGATGTACGAGGCGAGCACGAGCAGCGAGAAGAGGAACGAGTTGCGCTGTCCCTCATACTGCTGCTGGGCTGAATAGCCGCCGTATGTGTTGCTGTTTCTGTACGTGCCGTTGTCGAACGTGTTGTCGGCGTTGTTGCTAAAGCCTTCGGCTCCCTTATCAAAGAGCCAGCCTATGGCGTAGCCGGCAAGTGCTCCAAGCGGTCCGCCGTTGATAAAGCCGAGAAAACCGCCAATCCATCTTCCAATTCCCATGTTTTGTTGTTTGTTGTATTAATAAGCTTTTTGTATAAATTTGTCTGCTTCCGCTTCTTCCATGCCGCTCTCCACAAGCACCTGCTTCAGGTTGGCGTAGTTGCGGCGGAACGCCTCGATGCGCTTAGCTGCCTCCTGCGGGGCGTAGCTGATGGCGACGCCTGTCGACTCCATTGTGCCCAACTGCTCGTTGAACAAGAAGCCCGGCGTGCGGCTCTTGATGGCTATGCAACCCTGCTGTATATGGCGGAACTTGCCGATGAGTCCGTCGGCAACAGGCGTGGCGTTCTGTGGGAACGCAATGGTGACGGTCTTCTCCTTCGCGCAGTCGGTATCGGGTATGTCGATGAGCACTGAGAGGTTGTTGCCGTCGTATGTGTAAGCCGTCTCTGTGCCGTCTATCTTCACGCTGGCAGGCACAGTCGATGCCACCAGTTTAAGTGTGTAGCGACGGTTGGCAGGCATGTCTTTGTACGTACCTTTGCGTGCACCGATGGTTACGGCTATGGTGCTGTCGTTGAGTGTGCGCTTGGTGAGTAGCGTGGTGGCGTACTCGTGGGCGTAGTGTTTGTCGTTGCCGTTGTCCTCGTAGAGCGTGAAACTGCTGTCGCCCTTGCCCGGATATACGGCTACGGTTATCGGTTCGCTCGTGCTGCTGAGGTTCTCCACCTTGCCGTATTCGGGCAGCACTGAGCCTGCCTTTACGTAGACAGGATACTCGTCGAGCTGGAATTTGCGCTCGACGGTCTGTCCGCCACGTAAGAGCGTACCCGACGAGAGTTCGTACCAGTCGCAGCCATCTGGCAGCCACACCTGTTGTGTGGAGATGCCGTCGTGCATAGGGCTTGTGATGGGGTAGACAAGCACGTTGTCACCGAACATATACTCGTTGCGGTTGGCGTAAGCCTCTTCGCTCTCTGGGTAGTCGTAGTACATAGGGCGGCAGAGCGGCAGGGCGTCGTCGTAGGTGCGTCGTGCCATGCTATATATATAAGGTGCGAACTGGTAGCGCTGGCGTATTATGTCGTGCAGGATGTCGCGCTCGCGGTCGGCGAACACCCACGGCTCCTTGTTGAGTCCGGCATCCTTTGTGGAGTGGGTGCGCAGAATAGGGCTGAACGCGCCGAACTGCATCCAGCGTATGTACATCTCGGGGTCGATGGAGTGGGCGCCCATGTGTCCGCCCATGTCGTGGCTCCAGTAGCCGTAGAGCACGTTAGACGCTGTAGAATTGAAGTAAGGCTGGAAGTCGAGCGATTTCCAACTTATTATGGCATCGCCCGAGAAACCTATCTGATAGCGGTGGTTGCCCAGTCCGCCCCAACGGTGGTAGAGCATAGGGCGTGTGTCGCGGTTGCGCTCCATGTCGGTGAACGTAGTGTAGTTGATCCACCAGGTGTTGCTGAGGTTGGGGAACTGTTTGTCGTTGCCCCACTGCTGCCAGTCGAGCCACCAGAAGTCGACACCGTCCTTCTCCATCGGGTGCAGCACCTTCTCGTACCAGCCCTGCATGAAGTGCTTGTCGGATGCTGTCCACTCTATATCCTTCTTCGTGGCAGGGTCAATGCCCATCCACTGTGCCATCGCCGGGTAGCAATCCTCATCGGGTTTTATGCCGTCGGCAGGATGCAGGTTGAGTGTGGTCTGCAGATTCTGCTGCTTAGCCCACTGCAGGAAGCCCTTAGGCGAGGGAAACAGGCGTCGGTTCCAGGAGTAGCCTGTCCAGCCACCGCGTGAGGGTTCGGCATAGTGCCAGTCCATGTCTACGACGAGCACGTCGAGCGGAATGTCGTAGTTGTGCATCTTTGTGACGAGGTTGCGCAGCTCGTTGTCGCTATACGTCCAGTAGCGCGACCACCAGTAGCCGAAGGCGTAGCGCGGCGGCAGTGGCACCTTGCCCGCAAACTCGGTATAGTCGCGTAGCGCCTTCTTGTAGTCGTGTCCGTAGGCGAGGAAATACCAGTCCTGCGTCTTGCCCTCGTTCGGTCGGTGGTTCACCCACTGCCAGTCGGAGTCGTCGAACACATATCCGTTAGAGTCGTCGATGAACGTCCAACCGTTGCGCGAGAGGAGTCCGTCTTCGAGTGGCATCTTGTGCGAGTCGAGGTGCGTGTCGCCATCGTAGCCGTCGAGTGTGCGGTAGGTTCCCTTCAGGTTGGCATCGTCTTTCAGTCCAGGATGCCAGCTGAACGAGGTGGTGTATGGGTTGTTGGCTTTCTGCTTGCCGTCGGTCTTCCGCTTCGTCTTCGTTGAAGAGATGCGAAGATTCTTCTCGTTGAACATTCCGCTGCCTTTGGTGTACGACAGGACGAAGCGGTCGGTAGATATAGTGACGGTTTTCGGCGTGTTCTTCACCTTGTATGCTGCGGCAGGGTAGCTGCGGTCTACGGCTATGAACGACTTGCTGTCAAGAAACTGTCCGTCGGGTGTGTATTCCATGCGTATTGCTCCGTCGGTAATCACGGTGAAGCGCACGTTCTGGTCCTGATAGGCGATGTTCTGGTTCTGCGCAACGGCGCACGTGGCTATTGCCGCAAGTGCTGTTGTGATGATGTTTCTTTTCATGATTGTATGTGTTTTATAGTGGTTTTGTTTGCTGTTTATCGGTGGATTGCGTTCGCCGTCCGATCAGATTGCGTTCGCCGTCCGATCAGATTGCGTCCGCCACCCGATCAGATTGCGTCCGCCGTCCGATCAGATTGCGTTCGCCGCCCGATCAGATTGCGTTCGGTGAACGATGACTTTTGCTTTGTTTGCAAGTCAGTCGTTCGCTATGCTTTCATAACTTGGGATGTCCTGCAGGAAGTTGTAGTTGCGCTTCTCGTAGTCTATCTTGCAACAGTAATGCTGCAAACCGTTGCTCACCACGAGGTAGTCTACGTGTAGCAACAGGTTGTAAGCTGCAATCTGCTCAAACACCTTCTGCGTTATTTCTATCGTAGGCGCCTTGTATTCCATTATCATACGCGGCTGCAGATGGCGGTTGTACAGCACGCTATCGGCGCGCAGTTTCTTGTTGCCGATGCTGAGGCTCATCTCGTTGGTCATGAGGGCAGCGGGGTAGCCTTTGTGTTCTATCAGATAGTGAACGAAGTGCTGGCGCACCCATTCTTCGGGTGTCAGTGCCACGTAACGATGGCGCAGAACATCGAAGATGCGAGGCTGTTCTTTAGTGCCCGACAACTTTATTTCGAAAGATGGTAGGTTTAATCGAATCATTTTTGTAATTTTGCTTTGCAAAGATACAGTATTTTGCGTATTTTTACACCTTATTATATTATAATTATGGCAGAAAAGAAATCATCGGTCACATTCGAGACCATTATGCGCGACCTCAAAGCTAAGAAATACGCTCCAGTGTACGTGCTTATGGGCGACGAGTCGTACTATATCGACCGAATAACCGATTACATAGCAGACAATGTGCTTGACCCCGACGACCGCGACTTTAATCAGACGGTTGTGTTCGGCGCAGACACTACGGCAGCGCAAGTGGTAGACATGGCAAAGGGATACCCCGTCATGCCGGCTGCGCATCGCGTGGTAATCGTGAAGGAGGCGCAAGGACTGAAGTCGCTCGACGCTTTGGAACGCTATTTTGAGAAGCCTTTGGCGTCTACGGTGCTCGTTATTGCCTACAAAAATGGCACTATCGACCGCCGAAAGAAGGTTGTGGGTAAGGCGGAGGCTGTTGGAGTGGTGTTCGAGAGCAAGAAAAAGCGCGATTATGAGCTTCCGGCGTTCATCGAGGCGTATCTGAAGAAAAATCATGTGGCAATAGATACGAAATCGGCTGCGATGATAGCTGAGCATATCGGAGCCGACCTCAGTCGACTCATTTCGGAACTCGACAAGGTTATGATCTCGCTTCCGGATGACGATAGGCGAGTGACACCGGATGTTGTGGAGCGCGAAATCGGAGTGAGCAAGGAATTTAACATTTTTGAACTAAAGACTGCTATCATAGAGCGCAATGTGTTCAAGGCAAACCAAATTGTGAAGTACTTCGATAAAAATCCCAAAGCAGGGTCGCTCTTTTCGTGTCTGCCGTTGCTCTATACCTACTTCCAAAATCTCATGGTGGCATTCTATGCACCCGATAAAAACAACGACAATAACCTCGCTGCATTTCTGGAACTAAAATCGGTGTGGGGATTGAAAGACTATAGGGTAGGGATGCGCAATTTTAGCGCAATGAAGACTCTCCAGATTTTAGCCAAAATAAGAGAAACGGATGCCAAAAGTAAGGGTTTAGACAGTCTAAATACCTCCACAGACGACCTGATGAGGGAGTTAATCTTCTTCATTTTGCACTAAAATAGCTGGTTATTGTAGCTGTTTTTCTCTAAAATAGAAATTCTGAAAGACCTTATTTTTTAGCCTAATTCCTTACAATTCATAGGAGTTAGGCTATTTTTGTGCCCTTATACGTGGCTGTTTTTTGAGTTGCTTTTATCCTTGTTCGTATTTTTTCAGAAATGCAAAAAATCGCTATTTTCTACGCTTCAATATTCACGTTTCGTAAACCTTAACATAAAGAATTGCATATTTACACACGTAAATTGTGAGTAAATATATGTTTGTAAAGCTATAAAGGCACAAGTGGATATGTAAATGTAAATCGTATAAGTTTGTGTATTTGCGCTTTGAAATTCACAAATCAATACTACACAAGTGTGATAATTATATTAATGCGAGTCGGATAAATTGACGTAAGTGCTTGAAAAAGTGTACAATAATACTTTATGTTATATAAAAACTTGTTTGTTTTTGTGAAATACAGGCGTATCCATGCATTTGTATATTATTTGTTTGTGTATATGTGTTCTGTAAGTAAAATAAAATCAGTTGTTTAATACGAAATGTTAAACGTATTCTTATATATATAAAATGCCCCAATTCGGCAATGTGTGTCTACAAATCTATAAAGCATAAAGTAAAATATAATTTAGAGTATTGACTTTGTAAATGTAAATAAAAATATTGATATTAAAATATTAATTTGAAAGTTTGTATATCTCGATTTATATGTTTAACTTTGTAAATGCAACGAAAAAGCGACCAAAAAGCACTTTTTGGGTATGTCTCACGTAAAAAGTAACTATAAAATGAAGGATAGAATTAAGAAAATTATGGAGATGCAGCGAACCACTCAACAGGATTTCGCTGATCAGTTGAAAATAGCTCCAGCTACTTTGAGTAGTATTTTCACTGGACGCACTCGCCCTACTCTGGCTATAGTTGATGCGATAAAGAGTCGCTTCCCGCAGATCTCTACCGACTGGTTGATGTTCGGTAAGGGAGACATGCTCGTGAAGCGTGATGAAGAGGCAGAACAGTCGAATGGTGAAAATGGGTCGGAAAACGACCTGTTGATTGATTACGATTCGGCATCAAAAACAGAACAAAATAACGCCGACAACTCACCTGTTAATCAATCCATACCAGACTATGCTATGAAAAGTGGTGATGTTGCAGGTTTTGCGATGAAAAGTTGCGAGGTGAAGCAGCGTCGAATAACCGAAATACGTGTTTTTTATGACGATCAGACCTGGGAAACGTTCGTGCCGAGCGCAGGTTAAATAACATTAACTGTTTTCTTGTAATAATAATAATTTGTATCTTTGCACCTTACTAAATATAATTGATAAAAGTGCTTGCGCACACTAATTAAAAGGTAGCATAAACAAATATTATATAAATATTCAATGAAACAGTACAAATTAGTGAACAATGTGCTTGGCTGGCTCACGTTCTTCGTGGCAGCCTTCGTATATTGTTCTACGATTGAGCCGACAGCCAGTTTCTGGGACTGTCCTGAATTTATTACAACGGGTTACAAACTCGAAGTAGGTCATCCGCCTGGAGCACCTTTCTTTATGCTTACCGCAAACCTGTTCTCGCAGTTTGCGAGCGATCCGTCGCAGGTTGCGCGTATGGTGAACACTATGAGTGCGTTGCTCAGTGCCACCACAATCCTGTTCCTGTTTTGGAGTATCACGCATCTTGCGCGCAAGCTTATTCTGAAGGATTGGAGTGAGATGACTCTCGGTAAGCTTATTGCTATTCAGGCATCAGGCTTGGTAGGCGCACTCATCTACACATTCTCAGATACATTCTGGTTCTCAGCAGTAGAAGGTGAAGTTTACGCCTATTCGTCAGCATTCACAGCTATCGTTTTCTGGCTTATCTTGAAGTGGGAAGACCACGCCGACGAGCCTCACAGCGACCGCTGGCTGGTGCTTATCGCATACATGACAGGTCTGTCAATCGGTGTTCACCTGTTGAACCTGCTTTGTTTGCCAGCCATCGTACTTGTCTACTGTTATCGACGCTTCCCACACATCGAACTTAAAGGCTCGTTACTTGCTCTTGTAGGCTCGTTCGTGCTCGTTGCAGCCGTGCTCTATGGTGTCGTTCCGGGCATCATTACCGTAGCCGGATGGTTCGAACTTCTGTTCGTGAACACCCTCGGATGTCCGTTCAACACTGGCGAGATAATCTATATAGTGCTGCTCGTAGCCATTGTCATTTGGGCTATCTACGAGTCGTATGTTGACAAGAGTTTCAAGCGTCAGAATATCTCGTTCGTTCTCTCGGTAGGTATGCTCGGCATACCGTTCCGCGGAATGACCTGGGGTGCAGGTCTCTTGGGCTTAGTAATACTCGTAGCTATCTATTTCGGCTTGAACTATCGCAAAAAGATTGGCAAGGACCTTGTTCCTGTGGTTACATCACGCTTCAAGAACACCGCCCTGCTCTGCATGCTGATGCTTATGATCGGCTATTCGAGCTACGCTGTCATCGTTATCCGCTCGGCTGCTAACCCTCCGATGGATCAGAACTCGCCAGAGGATGTGTTCACACTCGGTTCATATCTGAGTCGTGACCAGTACGGCGACTCTCCGTTGCTCTACGGCCAGGCGTACACCTCGCAGGTGGCTTACGACGTTGATGGCAATATGTGCGTGCCGAAGCACAAGGAAGGTGCTGCGATATGGCAGCGCAAGGAGAAGGCTTCTAAGGATGAGAAGGACTCTTACTTTGTTGTTTCGCATAAGGACAAGATCATATATGCTCAGAATATGCTCTTCCCGCGTATGCACTCGTCGGCTCATGCTGGAGCTTACGAGAACTGGATGGGTGGCGTTGAGGGTACTCAGGTGCCTTACGACCGCTGCGGCGAGCCCGTGATGGTGAAGATACCTACTCAGATGGAGAATATTCGCTTCTTCCTCTCTTATCAGTGCAACTTCATGTACTGGCGCTACTTCATGTGGAACTTCGCCGGACGTCAGAATGATATACAGGGCAACGGCGAGCCAGAGCATGGCAACTGGATTACAGGTATCTCGTTCATCGACGACTGGATGCTTGGCGACCAGAGCAAAATGCCAGCAGAATTGAAGGCTAACAAGGGACACAACGTGTTCTACTGTCTGCCTCTGCTGCTCGGACTTATTGGTCTTTTCTGGCAGGCTTGGCGCGGTCAGCGCGGCATCCGCCAGTTCTGGGTAGTGTTCTTCTTGTTCTTTATGACAGGTCTTGCCATCGTGCTCTACCTTAACCAGACTCCGCAGCAGCCACGTGAGCGCGACTACGCTTATGCGGGTTCGTTCTACGCATACGCCATTTGGTGCGGTCTCGGTGTGTTGGCTATCTACGATATGCTCAAGAAAAAACTCAAGGGCAATGATGTAGCCGTTGCAGGCGTTGTAGGCGTAGCCTGTCTGCTCGTACCTATACAGATGGCATCGCAGACATGGGACGACCACGATCGCAGCGGACGTTACACCTGCCGCGACTTCGGTCAGAACTATCTGATGACATTGCAGGACAAGGGTAACCCGATCATCTTCACAAACGGCGACAACGATACCTTCCCACTCTGGTACAACCAGGAGACGGAGGGCGTGCGCACCGATGCGCGTGTCTGCAACCTCTCTTATCTGCAGACCGATTGGTACATCGACCAGATGAAGCGTCCGGCTTACGATTCGCCTTCTGTGCCTATCACATGGCCGCGTATAGACTTCTGTTCGGGTACTAACGACTACATTGAGGTTAGACCAGCTATGAAGCAGCAGCTTCTCGATTTCTACCGCGAGTATCCGAAGGAGGCGCGTGCTGCTTTCGGCGACGAGCCGTTCGAGGTGAAGAACATAATGAAGTACTGGGTGCGCTCTAAGGACAACGACACGCATGTTATTCCGACCGACACGCTCTACATCACTATTGATAAGGAGGCAGTGCGTCGTTCAGGAATGATGATGGCAAGCGACACCATCCCCGATCGTATGGTTATCTCGCTTGCAGGCAAGCGTGCTATCTACAAGAACGATATGATGATGCTTGAGATGCTCGCGCAGTGCAACTGGGAGCGTCCGTTGTATGTGGCTACAACTGTAGGTTCAGACAATTACATGAATCTCGGCGACAACTTTGTGCAGGAGGGCTTAGCTTACCGCATTACTCCGTTCAATACTAAGGCACCAGGTGCAAAGAACTTCGACACAGAGAAAGTGTATAATAATGTGATGAACCGCTTCAAGTGGGGCGGACTCGACAAGCCGGGTCTTTACATCGACGAGACTGTGATGCGTATGTGCTACACCCACCGCCATTTGCTTGCTCAGCTTGCTATGCAGCTCATTGCTGAGGGTCAGAATGCAAAGGCAGAGAAGGTGCTTCGCAAGGCAGAGAAGGTGCTCCCCGAATACAATGTGCCATACACATTCATGTCTGGAGCGGCTGATATGGCTCGCGCTTATGCCCTTATCGGCAAGAAAGCGGATGCTGCACGCATTCTTAATAAGGTGTGGGCAGACGCAAAGAGTTATGCCGACTACTACTTGCAGCTCACAGGTTCGCGCTTTATGATGTCGCAGAACGACGTTCTTCGTCAGCTCTACATCATGCAGAATATCGCTGACATAACACAGGCTTGTGATCATTCGCTCGCCAATCAGCGTTTGAAGACAGTTAATGCCCTCTATGCTGTATATCAGGCAAAGGGAGGCGCACCGTACGACGGAGAATAAATAGGTAATAATGTTTATAGAACAACCATCAATATGGCTTCGATGGCTCTATCCGAGAGCGTCGTGGAGAATGGATCATAACGACCATTCGGTATATCTCACGTTTGATGACGGACCGATACCCGAGTCGACACCATTCATTCTCCAAACGCTGAAGGAGTTCGGAATACACGCCACCTTCTTCATGGTGGGCGATAACGTGCGCAAGTACCCCGAGCTCTATAAGCAGATAGTGGCTGACGGACACCAGGTGGGCAATCACACGTATCATCACTTGGGAGGATTTAAGCATCTTACCAGCACATACGTGAAGGATACTAACCGCGCCAACGAGCTGATAGGCTCTCACCTGTTTCGTCCGCCGCACGGCTGTATGAGTCACGCCGAGTATTTGTGGCTGCGTCGCAAGTATCGCATCGTGATGTGGGATCTTGTGACGCGCGACTACTCAAAGTGGCTCACTGCCGACGATGTAGTGGAGAATGTGAAGCGTTACGCCCGCAACGGCTCAATCATCACGTTCCACGACTCGCTGAAGAGTATCGAGAAGCTGCATACTGCTTTGCCGCGTTCGCTGCAATGGCTAAAGGAGCAAGGCTATAGCTTTAAGGTTTTCGACTAATAGGAACTGCAGAACTATTTGATATTATGACAACAACCATAACATCTGAACAAATAAAAGCCGAGGCAGTAAGTCTCGGCTTTTTTGCTTGTGGCATAGCGCAGGCGGATGCCGTGGAGCAAAGTGTCGTCGACAGCTATCGCCGTTGGATAGCCGAGGGCTGCAACGGCAGCATGGCTTATCTTGAGAACTATCCCGACAAGCGTTTCGATCCGCGTCTGCTTGTGCCTGGTGTGCGCAGTATTGTGTCGGTGGCACTCAACTACGCCCCATCGCGCTGTATGCCATCAGATGCGCCTCAATTCGCGTCGTATGCCTTGGGTAAGGACTATCATGATGTTGTGAAGCAGAAGCTCTCCCAATTGGCAGAGTGTCTCGGATTGGAGTTGAACGATCAAGTACGTGCTTTCTGCGACTCCGCCCCCGTGCTCGAACGTTATTGGGCTGTGCGTGCCGGATTGGGTTGGATAGGGCGCAATCATCAGCTCATCATCCCTCACGCTGGTTCGATGTTCTTCCTTGGCGAGCTGTTTCTGCCCGTAGAAGTGGAGTACGACGAGCCGATGCACTCGCGTTGTGGCACGTGCAACCGCTGTGTCGAGGCTTGTCCTACACAGGCGTTGCAGCGCAACGCTGACGGCGAAACCTGTAAGTTCGACGGCAGGCTATGTCTGAACTATCAGACGATAGAAAATCGTGGTGATATTCCGGAAGATCTTGCTTCAAAGCTCGCTCCTTATATATATGGATGCGACCGCTGCCAGTCGGCTTGTCCGTGGAATAGGTTCGCTGTGCCCAATACGACCCCCGAGCTGCAGCCTTCCGACGAATTGCTTGCGATGAAGCGTGAGGACTGGCTCAAGCTTACGGAAGAGGAATATCGCAAGCTGTTCAAGGGTAGTGCGGTGAAGCGTGCGAAGTATGCTGGGCTTATGAGGAATATTAAGGATGCGTTGGGGTGATTTTTTATTAGGGGGTGCACTTGTCTCCGCTCGGCTTTGCCGCTTGCCAGAGCAAGAAGTGCACCATCAGAATTTAATCATTATGCAACTTTGTTGGTGCACTTCTTGCTCTGGCAAGCGGCAAAGCCGAGCGGAGACAAGTGCACCCCCTGAACTTAATCATTATGCAACTTTGTTGGTGCACTTGAGACAAGTGCACCCCCTGAGGGTGGTCAGTTGATTCGTGCTATTCTGATGCCCACCTGTGACGGATGCTTCTGCATGTAGTCGTGCAGTGTCATCGGCTCCTCCACCACCTTCTTGTGTATCTGTGATGCGTTCAGCATGTGCAGTCCGTCCTTGTGCCACACGGCGATGCCGATGTGCGACGTGTCGAGTCCCTTTTTCTTTGTTATGATGGCGATGATGTCGCCGTCGTGTATCACCGACCGCAGCAGTCTGGTGTTTTTGATGTCGCCCTTCGGTATGTACATATATGTCTTGCCCGACAGGCGTTGCTCCATTTGGGCTATCGGTTTCACCATTTCAGGATTGTTTTTCAGCATCGGGTATGCCTCCGTATGCGTACTCATGAAGTTGATGCGGAGCGTTTGTCGGGTGTTGAATGGTGGGTTTGGGGTATTCACTTCGCGCACGAAACCCTTCTTAGTGTTCTCCTCTATCCACTCTGTGAAGTAATGCTGACGCGTAGGGTAGGACACCGTGCCGCCAACGTAGCGTATCATACGCAGGAAGTAGAGATAGTCGGCGTAGGAGGTGCGGTTGTTCTTTACGCACTCGTACACGGCGAGCACGTTTTCTACGTATGTGGTGCAGTCGAGCTGGCGCAGATTGACCACAAGACTCTCCTTTGGGTTTACCTCCAGCGTCTTTGCCACGTATGGTATGCCCAGAAAACCGCGTGCTATATGCAGCAACAACTGTCGGCGCTGTATGTCGGCATTGGTTGTCGTTGGCATGGATGTGCGGTATTTTTGTGCCTTTGCGAGGTGTTGCATCACGCGTGCGCTGTCGTTCGTCGCGGCATAGCACTGCGTGGTTAGCATTGCTGCGGCTATTATTGTGAATACGATTGATTTCATGCTGTTTGTGTTTAATGTATAGTGTTACTTCTTCCTGTTGAAGTTAAATCCGAAGTATATGTTCAGACTTCCGAACATACTATTCGTTGAAAATCGTGGTTTCTTGTAGTTGTACGAGTGTACTATGGCGCTCATGCCGGCGAACCATCTCATGTTGTTCCACACGATGCCGAATCGTCCCACACCGTCGATGTTGAAGTTGTCCATACTGAAGTCGTGGAACGAGAGCACGTCACTGTTTTCATTGCCCGTAGCGTTCTTGTAGCCTAACGCCATCGACAATGAAGCCGCCGCCAGCCAGTTGTGAGCGAACGCCCAGTTGTAAGCGTATCCGCACGACACGGAAAGGTCGGTGTATTTTATCTCCTTCATCTTCAGGTTGCTGTCCATGTATCGTTTCGCCACGTCCTCGCCCAAACGGTTGGCAACGGTGGTGTAGAGCTTGTCCCAGTCGATTTTCAGCGAGTGCTTTGTATAGCCCAATCCGCAGAGCCACGAACCGCTTGAGCGGCGTTGTATGGTGCTCTGGCTGAATGCGGCAGGGTAGGAGAAGCGTCGATGATTGAAGATATAATAGAGGTTGAAACCCTTGATGCCTACGTTGATGCCGTCGAAATCGATGTTCTTAAGTGGGCGCGTGTTGATAGAGTTGTTAGAGTCGAAGCTGGCGTACGAAATCTTGTAGTTACTTCCTGTTTTGCGGTAGAACAGGTCGATGCCAAACATGCCAGTGTACAGGCTCAAGTCGAACTCCGTACTTCTACTCTTTTTACCCAATTCGTTGAAGTCTACGGTGTAGCCGAGGAACAACCAACGCCAACCGAAGTAAGGCCCGAACTTTATCTTCGGTTCGGGGGCAAATGTGAAGTCGTTGCCCTGCGAGCTTGTTATACGATAGCGTTCGTAGGTGTTGGTGTTCTGTATCATCGCTGCATAGTTGTATTTCTGTGGCTCAATATAGGTGGTGTCCACGTCCGAGAACCACTCGAACAGACGCACGAATGCGTTCCCCACCTTCTTGAAAAACGGTGTTTTCTTTTGCGGTGCAGGCGTTGTGATTGAGTCTGTCGCCAACGTGTTGTCTACTACGTACGTAGCGGCAGAGTCAGTCGAAGCCACCATGCCGCAGCTGTCGGCAGGTGTCTGTGCTGAGGTCTGTATGCTTGCGTGTATAGCAAGGCAGAGTATGACGGCGTATAGTCTCATTATGTATCTATGGATGTTGTAGTTTAAGTATTACAGTTTGCCCAAGATGCGATCCATTACCCAGTTTACGGGCGTAGCACTCACGCTTGTACAGGTGCAGATACCAGTGCCCTGTAGATGCTCTATAACGGCTTTGATGATAGGCAGTTGCACGTATGGCGGATTGGGCACCACGATGCTCGTTTTCCCATTGCTCGTCACGAGCTGTATAGGGTCGTAGTTGTACACCGAGAACGAGAGCATTCCCTTCTCGCCGATCACCTCTATGCAGTCCTCCTTTGCGCTCTTGTGGCCCACGAAGCACCACGAGCCGCTGCCCGGCAGTCCGTTCTCGAAGTAGAAGCACGCACTTATCGTGTCCTCCGCCTTGTACAGATGCGCACGATTAGAGCAGTAGCCATGAGCACGTGTGATGATGCCGAATATCTCCTGCAGCAAGTCGAGCTGATGCGGTGCAAGGTCGTAGAAGTAGCCTGCGCCAGCTATGTCGGGCTGCAGACGCCACGGCAGGTTGTGCGAGTCGCTGTAGTCGAGGTCGCGTGGTGGCACCGCGAAGCGTATCTGCACGTTCGTCACCGTGCCAATCTCGCCCGAGTCTATGATCTGCTTCACCTTTTTGAAGTAAGGCAGATAGCGACGATAGTAAGCCACGAAGCACGGCACGCCCGTTATCTCGCTGATGCGGTTGATGCGTGCGCAGTCCTCGTAGCTCGCTGCCAACGGTTTCTCGATGTACACAGGTTTGCCCGCCTTCATCGCCATGATGGCGAAGGTGGCATGGCTCGACGGTGGCGTAGCGATATATACCGCAGTCACCTCCGGGTCGTCGATGAGTTGTTGTGGGTCGGTGTACCATCGCTTTATGTCGTGTCGCTTGGCGTACGACTTCGCTTTCGCTTCGTTGCGGCTCATCACCGCCACAACTTTCGAGCCGGGCACCTCGTTAAATGCCGGTCCCGACTTCTTCTCGGTCACTTCTCCGCAACCTATAAATCCCCAACCTATCTGTTTCATATTCGTATCGTGTTTTATGAGTCAAAAATTAAACTGCTGTCGCCTCTCGGTGTATCTTTTCTACTGTCGCAGCCCTACTTTTGTCGTCGGATTGCGTCCGCCGCCCGATCAGATTGCGTCCGCCACCCGATCAGATTGCGTTCGCCGCCCGATCAGATTGCGTCCGGTATCCGATGACTTAACGTGAACTTTTGGCTGTAGGAACCTACGGTATTAGCTTTCCGCTACGCGCCGTAGGCTCCTGCAATTAGCTATGTCAACCTTTGCCTCTACATATTCCTCTCCAGCCAATCGTCGATAAGCATACGTGCCAGACTCAGCTTCTCGGGTATCGTAGGCAGCGAGTGCTTGTTGAACCATCCGCCGCGCGAGAGCTCATCGTCCTGTAGCTTCAGCTCGCCGCTCTCGTATTCGGCGAAGAAGCCCACCATCAGTCCGCAAGGGTAGGGCCAGGGCTGCGACTTGAAGTAGCGCAGGTTCTTTATAGTGAGTTGCGTTTCCTCCATCACCTCGCGTCTGACTGCCTCTTCGAGCGACTCGCCCGTCTCTACGAATCCGGCTATGCAGCCGTAGAAGTCGGTCTTGAAGTTGCGCGCGTGCACCAGCAGCAGGTCGTCGCCGCGGTTTATGAGCACGATGATAGCCGTGGCGAGCTGCGGCCACACTGTCTTGCCGCAGTTGGGGCATCGCTTCGATATGTCGGTGTCCATCTCCATCGGCGCACCGCATACGCCACAGAAACGAGTGTTGCGGTCCCAGTAGAGTAGCTCCTGCGCCTTGCCTGCCTTTAGATAGAGCGGCAGCGGGAGTTTGTAGAACGATTGGCGCAGTCCGCACATCTCGTAGCGTGGATCGCCCTCCACCTCGTCGATGGCGAAAGTCTTTACGGTAGAGCCGTCGTCCATAGGCGAAACGTTAAGGATGTGAGTGTCTGATGTCACGCCGATGGGAGGCTGCTCGCCACTCGGAATGGTGTGGGTGCCGTCGGTGCGTCGTTCCAGAAGCACGTCTCCACGACAGAAAACAAACCAGTATGCCATATAATGTGTGTTTTAAAATTGATGTTAGTGCTACAAAGTTACTGCTTTTTAGATAAAAAAAGAATGAAATCTTGTATAATCCAAAGATTTTTGTACCTTTGCAATCACTAAAACCCTTGTAGGAAGACTGCATTATGATACTATTAATCGTTACGGTATTAATTATTGGTTCTCTTCTGATTGCTACAGAAAAGTACACCAATATCAACAAAGCTGCGGTTGCCATCTTTGTAGGTACACTTGGCTGGATACTCTATGTCTGTTTCGGTGCCGATTTTGTGATGGGGCAGCACGCTGTCGACTATGCTACGTTCCTCGGTGGAGCCGAGTCGTCGTCGGCAGATGTGAAGCAGTTCATAGCCTACAACGTGTTCCTCAAGTATGTAGGCAAGGCTTCAGAGATAGTGCTCTTTTTGCTTGCTACGATGGTTATCGTAGAGATATTGCAGAACAACGGATGCTTCGACTTTATTTCACAGCTGCTGCGCACACGTAGCAGTCAGCGTATGCTGTGGACACTCTCCGTTGTGACGTTCCTCATATCAGCCAATCTCGACAACCTCACCACAACCGTTATGATGCTCACCATAATGCACGATGTCGTGATACGGCAGCGGCAGCGTGTGCTGCTCGGTTGTGCCATAGTGATATCCGCCAACTGTGGCGGTGCGCTCACCGTTATCGGCGACCCTTCGGGCATCGTTCTGTGGAACATGGGTGCCGTCACCGCCTCCAACTTCTCGGCTTCGATGGCTCTGCCCTGTCTCATAGCGTGGCTCGTGCCCATCTTCTGGATAGGCAGACAGCTACCTACACGCATCGAGACACAATGGATAGTGCTCCCGTATCGTGGCGACGACACACGTCTGAACGTATGGCAGCGTGTCGTGATGCTCTTCGTGGGCATCGGCGGACTATGGTTTATCCCCACGTTCCACAGCATCACGAAACTCAGTCCGTTCCTCGGAGCACTCTGCGTGCTCTGCGTTCTGTGGATAGTGAACGAGATTGTGAACCGCAAACTGATGAACACCGACGAGATGATACAACGTCGTGTGCCGCGCGTGTTGCAGTACGGCGTGATACAGATGATGCTCTTCGTGCTCGGCATAATGCTCATCGTAGGTTTCGTGAGAGAGACCGGTGTGGCTGCGTACATGGCGCAGTTAGTTGACCGATACATGAGCAATCTGATCGTGCTCGGATTTTTCACACAGATGCTCAGTAGCGTGCTCGACAACTTTATGTCGCTCATGACGATGGTGTCGCTGCGCGATGTGGCTGACAGCGTGCATGCGACAGTGTATGCGCAGAACGGTGCGTTCTGGAAGATGATGGCATACGCCTCGGCGGTAGGTGGCAATATTCTGTGTATCGGAAGCATCACCGTATTGGCGCTGATGAAGATGGAGCGCATACCGCTCGGCTGGTACTTCAGAAATGTAGGCTTGGTGGCATTCGCATCTGCCACTGTAGGACTCGTCGCTATGTACATCATGCTGATGTAAGGCGGGGAGAGCTCGCTATATATATAATAAGGTGAAAAAAGAACCCAAACCAATATAATAATTTGATAACAATGGCAAGAATAAAGACAATCGGTGTGCTCACCTCAGGTGGCGATGCACCGGGAATGAACGCCGCCATCAGAGCGGTGACACGTGCAGGTATTTGTAACGGATATAATATAAAAGGCATCTATCGAGGATACGATGGACTTATCAATGGCGAGATAGAAGACTTCACTACAGAGAACGTGAGCGGCATCATCATGTCGGGCGGTACAATCCTGAAGACAGCACGCTCAAAGGAGTTCATGACAGACGAAGGCAAGGAGAAGGCTTACCAGCAGATGCAGGCACACGGCATCGACGCCCTTGTCGTCATAGGCGGTAACGGCTCGCTCACCGGCGCAATGGAGTTCGCTAAGAAGTACGACGTCTGCTGCATCGGTCTGCCCGGCACAATCGACAACGACCTCTACGGCACCGACTCTACAATCGGATACGACACCACAATGAACACCATCGTAGAGTGTGTAGACCGCATCCGCGACACAGCGCAGAGCCACGAGCGCATCTTCTTCATCGAAGTGATGGGCCGCGACGCAGGCTTCCTCGCACAGAACTCAGCCATCGCAAGCGGCGCTGAGGCTGCCATCATCCCCGAAGACTCTACCGACGTCGACCAGTTGGCACGCTTCATGGAGCGCGGTATACGCAAGTCGAAGAAGAGCTGCATCGTCATAGTGTCTGAAAGCCCGAAGTGCGGTGCCATGTACTACGCAGAGCGCGTGCGCAACGAGTTCCCGCAGTACGACGTGCGCGTGTCTATTCTCGGCCACTTGCAGCGCGGCGGACGCCCGTCGGCACACGACCGCATCCTCGCATCGCGCACCGGCGTTGGCGCTATCGAAGCAATCATGCAGGGACAACGCAACGTGATGATCGGCGTGCGCAACAACGAGATTGTCTACGTGCCACTGAGCGAGGCTATCCGCAGCGATAAGCCGTTCGATCGCAAGCTCATCCAGGTGCTCGACGAACTCAGTATCTAACAATAGTGGTAAAAAACCACCACGGCATTGGTTGATTTGGTGCAAGAAAGTACAATAAATATTAAATAGTTTTTTCAATAACGATATAGTTGTTATATTTGCAGCGGAATTAAAAATTTAAACAAATATAGTATGTCACAACTCAATGGGCACATCTCACAGATTATCGGTCCTGTTATCGACGTTTACTTCGATACGGCTGGTAAGAACGCAGAAGAGGTACTGCCTAAAATACACGAAGCGCTGAAGCTCAAGCGTCCTAACGGACAGGAGCTTATCATTGAGGTTCAGCAGCACATCGGTGAGGACACGGTTCGTTGCGTAGCAATGGACAACACCGACGGTTTGCAACGCGGTTTGGAAGTGGTGCCTACAGGCAACGCTATCCTTATGCCGGCAGGTGAACAAATCAAGGGCCGTATGATGAACGTAATCGGTCAGCCTATTGATGGTATGAGCAAGCTCGATATGGAGGGCGCTTATCCTATCCACCGCGAGGCTCCGAAGTTCGAAGACCTGTCTACACACAAGGAGATGCTCGCTACGGGTATCAAGGTCATCGACCTCCTCGAGCCTTACATGAAGGGTGGTAAGATCGGTCTGTTCGGCGGTGCCGGCGTAGGCAAGACCGTGCTCATCATGGAGCTTATCAACAACATCGCCAAGGGACACAACGGCTACTCGGTGTTCGCCGGCGTAGGCGAGCGTACACGTGAGGGCAACGACCTTATCCGCGACATGCTTGAGTCGGGCGTAATACGCTACGGCGAGAAGTTTAGAAAGGCGATGGAGGAGGGCAAATGGGACCTCTCGCTCGTCGACCCAGAGGAACTAAAGAAGAGTCAGGCGACACTTGTCTACGGACAGATGAACGAGCCGCCAGGAGCACGTGCTTCTGTTGCGCTCTCAGGACTTACCGTGGCAGAGGAGTTCCGCGACCATGGAGGCAAGGACGGCGAAGCAGCCGACATCATGTTCTTCATCGACAACATCTTCCGCTTCACACAGGCAGGTTCTGAGGTGTCGGCTCTGCTTGGTCGTATGCCGTCAGCTGTGGGTTATCAGCCTACACTTGCCAGCGAGATGGGTAAGATGCAGGAGCGCATCACCTCTACAAAGAAGGGTTCTATCACATCAGTACAGGCGGTATACGTGCCTGCCGACGACTTGACCGACCCTGCTCCTGCCACAACATTTACACACCTCGACGCAACAACCGAGCTCTCGCGTAAGATTACCGAGCTTGGTATCTATCCAGCTGTCGACCCATTAGGCTCTACATCGCGTATCCTCGACCCGCTCATCGTGGGCAAAGCTCACTACGAGTGTGCACAACGCGTGAAGCAGATTTTGCAGCGCTACAAGGAGTTGCAGGACATCATCGCCATCCTTGGTATGGACGAACTCTCTGACGAGGACAAGCTCACCGTGAACCGCGCACGTCGCGTTCAGCGCTTCCTCTCACAGCCGTTCGCCGTAGCCGAGCAGTTCACCGGCATACCGGGCGTGATGGTTTCTATCGAGGACACCATCAAGGGCTTCAACATGATTCTCGACGGAGAGGTAGACAACCTGCCGGAGCAGGCATTCCTCAACGTGGGAACCATCGAGGACGCTATTGCTAAGGGTAAGCGACTGCTTGAGGCAGCCAAGGGTTAACATCATCATTAATGTTTTGTATCTATGAGTTTGAATTTGAAAATCGTTTCCCCCGAAAAGGTGGTATTTGACGGAGCAGTGGAGCGCGTTGTCGTTCCCGGCACAAGCGGCGAGTTCGAGATTCTCGTCAACCACGCGCCCATCATCTCCACACTCGAAAAGGGAAGGCTGGTCTATCAAGACTCTGAAGGCAGACACGAACAGATGGTTAACGGCGGTTTCGTCGAAGTGCAGAAGAACAACGTGAACATCTGTGTTGAACTCTGACGAAACGTACAATGACATGTTGAAAGAAGAAATCAAAGGCATCAGTCGCCGATACATACTGCAGTCGCTTTGCCTCCTGGCAGTGGTCACGCTGATACCCGCACTGCTCTCATTGCTGACAAACGTAGGCAACCTTACAGTGCCTACCATTGTCGCATTGTCGTTCGCAGTGGTGGTGGAGTCGGTCGATGCTCTCGTATGGGGCAAGGTGCGACAGGCAGGCGACGACGGCTTGCCCACATTCTACACCGCAGTGTCGGGCTTTCGTATGTTGTTGGCATTGGCAACCTTAGTTGTGTGCTACTTCGTGGTAGGTCGTGACGCGATGATGGAGTACTGCTTGGTGTTCATGGGTTACTATTTTACCATAATGATACACCACTCAGTGTTCTTCGCGCGCATATCAAATTCTCACACATCGTGTGACAATGAAAACAAATAAAATAATGAAACAGATAAGGTCATTAATCGTAATCCTGGTGGTGATGCTCATGCCACTCGCGGCTAACGCCTCGCATCAGAAAGAGGGACAGATCGACATACCAGAGATGGTTCTTGAGCACCTTTCCGACTCATACGAGTGGCATATCGCTTCGTATGAAGGAAAGAGTCTAAGCATACCATTGCCTATAATCGTACGCAGTTCGGCTACAGGCGACTGGACGCTGTGTACTGCGGAGAATATGCCCGCCAACTACTTCTTTGACGCTGAGCATCATGGCAAGATCTACGAGAAGATGCCCGACGGCACAAGCGTAAGACCGCTCGACCTGAGCATAACAAAAACCGTAGCACAGATATGGATTGTTGTGTTCGTGCTCATTGCGGTGTTCCTCTATTGTGCACATTGGTACAAGAACAGAGACGAGAAGAGCGAGGCTCCGAGAGGATTTGTCGGTTTGATGGAGATGTTCGTTATGACTATCTACGATGATGTTATCAAGGCAGCAATCGGCGAGAAACGCTTCAAGCCGTTCGCTCCATACTTGCTCACAGTGTTCTTCTTCATCTTCACAACCAACTTGTTGGGACTTCTCCCGATATTCCCGGGCGGAGCGAACGTAACGGGTAACATCAACGTGACGTTCTTCCTCGCATTGTGTACGATGATTGCTATCAACCTGTTCGGCAACAAGGAGTACTGGAAGGATATCTTCTGGCCGCACGTACCGGTGTTTCTGAAGGCTCCGGTGCCATTGATGCCAGTGATAGAGTTCTTCGGCGTGTTTACAAAGCCGTTCGCTCTCATGGTGCGTCTCTTTGCCAACATGATGGCAGGACACGCCATTATCCTTAGCTTCACTTGCGTCATCTTCCTCGGATGGTCGATGGGCGTTGGTTATGGCATCGGACTGAACACCGTGAGCATCATCATGATGCTGTTCATGAACATGCTTGAGGTGCTTGTAGCATTCGTTCAGGCTTATGTCTTCACGCTGCTGAGTGCAGTCTTCATCGGACTGGCTCAGAAGGACGAGGAGGCAGAGGCTTAAAAGCTTAAGAGAATAAATATTAACAGTAAAAAATAATAATTTAAAAAACTAAAGAACTATGATTATTTCATCACTTTTGGCTGCTGAAGGTCTGGCACAGCTGGGCTGCGGTCTCGGAGCAGGTATTGCAACAATCGGCGCAGGTTTGGGTATTGGTAAGATTGGTAGCAGCGCAATGGATGCTATCGCTCGTCAGCCAGAGGCTACTGGCAAAATCCAGACAAACATGATTCTTACCTCTGCTTTCGTAGAGGGTTGTGCTTTGTTTGCCATCGTAGCTTGCGCCTTCCTTATCAAGTAGGAACAGGTCATCGTGTAAATTATAGCAAATGAATTTTGATACATTACCATCAATACTAACTCCTGAACTCGGACTCCTCTTCTGGATGCTGCTGGCATTCCTGGTGGTCTACTTCGTACTGTCGCGCAAGGGTTTCCCTGCCATTATTGCAATGGTAGACAAGCGCAGCAAGTACATCAACGAAAGTTTGAAGAAGGCAGAACAGGCCGCTTCACAACTCGAGAACATCAAGCAAGAGAGCGAGGCTATGCTTCAGGAAGCACGAGAGAAGCAAGCCTCTATACTGAAAGAGGCTGCTACCACTCGTGATGCTATTGTGGAGAAAGCTCAGGAGAAGGCGCGAGAGGAGAGTGCACGCATCCTTAGTGAGGCGAAAGCCGAAATCGAGGCGCAGAAGCAAGCTGCCATCAGCGAGCTCCGCGAGCAAGTAGCCATATTGAGTGTTGAGGTTTCGGAGAAGATTCTCAGAAAGAAGCTCGGCACTGATGCAGCACAGATGGATTATATTAATCAGATGCTTGACGAGGTTACATTAAATAATAAATAAGTGTAGGCTATGGATTTAGGATTAATATCGGTAAGATATGCTCGAGCCTTGCTTAAGGCTGGCATTGAGGCAGGTGTGTCCGACCGTGTGTACAACGATATGCTCACGGTGTTGGAAAGCTATGCCAAGGTGCCGCAGTTCAAGGCTACCATAGACAATCCGATGCTGTCGAGACAGCAGAAAGGAGACTTGCTGATAGCTGCGGCAGGTGGCGCTTCATGCGAACTCACACGTACGTTCTTCGGACTCGTACTGAAGGAGGGACGTGAGCGTATCATGCAATTTATAGCTAACTCGTTTATTACGTTGTACAGAAAGCATAACAATCTAATTAGTGCTAAATTAACTACCGCCACAACTCTCGACTCGCAGACAGAGGCTAAGTTGCGTCGGTTGGTAGAAAGTAAGACAAATGGCACTGTTGAGTTTAATACCAATGTGAAGCCCGAACTCATAGGCGGATTCGTACTCGAGTACGACACCTATCGTATGGACGCAAGCGTGAAGTCGCAGCTCAACACCATATTGTCGCAGCTTAATTAAATAAAGATTAATTTCTATGTCAGATAAAATTAAACCAAGCGAAGTGTCACAGGTGCTCCTCGAGCAGCTTAAAGGCCTTAACAACGGCAATAAGTTCGACGAGGTGGGCACTGTGCTCGAAGTGAGCGATGGCGTAGCGCGTATCTATGGTTTGCGCAACGCTGAAGCCAACGAGCTTCTCGAATTCGAGAACGGCACAATGGCTATCGTGATGAACCTTGAGGAGGACAACGTTGGTTGTGTGCTCCTCGGTTCTACCGACGGCATCAAGGAGGGCATGGTTGTGAAGCGTACAAAGCGTATTGCGTCAATCAATGTGAACGACAATATGCTCGGTCGTGTCATCAATCCTCTTGGTCAGGCCATTGATGGCAAGGGCGAAATCGACCTTACCGACTCTTTTGAGATGCCGCTGGACCGCAAGGCTCCTGGTGTGATCTATCGCCAGCCGGTGAAAGAACCGCTGCAGACAGGTCTGAAGTCGGTCGACTCAATGATTCCTATCGGACGCGGTCAGCGTGAGCTTATCATCGGCGACCGTCAGACCGGTAAGACTGCCATTGCTGTCGATACCATCATCAACCAGAAGAGTTTCTACGAGGCTGGTAAGCCCGTATATTGTATATATGTGGCAATCGGACAGAAGGCATCTACCGTTGCGGCTCTTGTTGAGAACTTGAAGCAGCATGGTGCTATGCCTTATACCATCGTTGTTGCGGCTACGGCTGCCGACCCGGCTGCCATGCAGTACTACGCACCGTTCGCCGGTGCGGCTATCGGCGAGTACTTCCGCGACCGTGGCTACTCGGCTCTCGTTGTGTACGACGACCTCTCGAAGCAGGCTGTTGCCTACCGTGAGGTGTCGCTCATCCTGCGCCGTCCTTCTGGACGTGAGGCTTACCCGGGCGACGTGTTCTACCTGCACAGCCGTCTGTTGGAGCGTGCTGCACGCATCAACGACCAGCAGGAGGTGGCAGAGCAGATGAACGACCTGCCGGAGTGTATGAAGGGACACGTGAAGGGTGGTGGTTCGCTCACCGCGCTTCCTATCATCGAGACTCAGGCTGGTGACGTGTCGGCTTACATCCCGACCAACGTTATCTCTATCACCGATGGTCAGATCTACCTCGAGAGTGATCTCTTCAACCAGGGCTTCCGTCCTGCCGTTAATGTAGGTATCTCCGTATCACGTGTAGGTGGCTCGGCTCAGATTAAGAGTATGAAGAAGGTTGCCGGTACGCTGAAGATCGATATGGCTCAGTATCGCGAGCTTGAGGCGTTCTCCAAGTTCTCAAGCGACATGGATGCCGTGACAGCCATGACTATCGACCGCGGACGTAAGAACAACCAGCTCCTCATACAGCCTCAGTATTCACCGATGCCTGTAGGCGAGCAGGTGGCTATCATCTATTGCGGTACGCACGGATTGATGCACGCTGTGCCAGTAGAGAAGGTGCGTGAGTGTCAGGATGCCTTCCTTGAGAAGATGCGCTCTGTTCATCAGGACGTTATCGAAGCACTCGGAAGTGGTAAGCTTGACGATCAACTCACCGCTGTCATCGAACAGACAATGGCAGACATCGCTGGTCAGTATAAAAACTAATTGCTTATGCCGTCGCTCAAAGAGATTAAAAACCGAATATCATCTGTCAACAGCACCCGCAAGATTACGAGTGCGATGAAGATGGTGGCTTCCTCGAAGCTGCATCATGCGCAGACAATGATTGAGAATATGCTTCCGTACGAGACTCTCTTGGAACATATCCTCAAGACATTCCTTGCATCGGAGACCGATGCACGCACGGTGCTCAACGAGGTGAGACCGGTGAAGCGTGTGGCATTGGTGGTATATGCGTCTAACAGCAGCCTGTGTGGAGGCTTCAACGCCAACGTTATACGCCTCCTGCAGCACGTTGTGGACGAGTATTTCGAATTGGGCAAGGAGAACATCGTAATCTACCCGATAGGCCGCAAGGTGGCTGAGAAGGCAGTTAAGATGGGGCTTAACGTGGCTGGCGACTTCACTGCGCTTGCCGAGAAGCCCAACGCCAACGACTGCATCACCATAGCGCGCGAGCTGGGCGAGAAGTTTATCAGCGGCGAGTACGACCGCGTAGAGATGATTTACCACCACTTCAAGAGTGCTGGTTCGCAGATTCTCACACGCAAGCCGTTCCTGCCGATTGACATCGAGGAGGAGCTGAAGCGCGACCACGAGCGCGACCTGACATCCAACGTCATTACAAAGAAGGCGCAGGAATACATCAAGCGCAAGGAGGAGGAGAGGACGAGTGAACACAAGGAGGCCGTTCCGCTGAACGACAACTTCCTCGTAGAACCGGACATGAACACCGTGCTCACGAAGCTCATCCCGAAGTACTTGCACCTGATGGTGTACACGGCACTGCTCGACAGCATCGCCAGCGAACACGCCGCACGTATGGTTGCCATGCAGACCGCTACGGACAATGCCGACGAGATTTTGCGCGAGCTCAATCTGCAGTACAACAAGAGTCGCCAGCAAGCCATCACGAGCGAGCTGCTCGACATCGTTGGTGGCAGTGTCAACAACTAACGGCGCAAGCTCCAGCAAATACTATAATACAGAAAGGAGAAGTCTATCAATGGCTTCTCCTTTCTGTTTTTTTGTTTATATATTAAGGCATTACCAGTAGGCTATTGGCTTTTTATGCACGCAAACCGCAGCAATACCATTTATTTTCTGTATATTTGCATGTCAATGCGGGGGAGTCTCAAGATATAATGACCATTGTATTAAGTTTCTGCCATCCGCACCGACCGACGCAGACATCCGCACCGACCGACGCAGACATCCGCACCGACCGACGCAGACATCCGCACCGACCGACGCAGACGTCCGCACCGACCGACGCAGACGTCCGCACCGACCGATGCACGCCATCAGAGGTGCGACATTACATGCTCATTCTATCACGGCACACCCCCAACAGTAGCAAAATTATATTAAGAATAATAACTAATCTCAAAACAATAACAATGAACGTAAGACATTATCTGCTTTCTTCGGGTCTGCTCTTCTGTGCGCTCACCGCTTCCGCGCAGCGCAATATGCAGGCAGAGGAGTTCCCGTTGGGTCAATACGAGGAGCTGACGGACACCAAACCGCACGACGCGGATGCCAAGTGGGCTGCGATGAAGTCGCCCGTAATGCTCAGTTGGGCATCAACCGACGTGCGCTACGGCAAGCATCATGTGCCGCAGCTTGCGAAACTCAGCAACGCTTGCACGCTGAAAGCGTGGCGTGGCGAGCGCGTAAATGCACAGGCTGTACTCTGGACGAATACTGATCTGAACGATGTGGAGATGCTCGTGAGCGACCTGCGTTCGGGCGCAAACGTTATTCCTGCCTCGAAGGTGCGCTCCCACTTCGTGCGCTACGTGATGACCGACGAGCTGAACAAGGACGGCAAGGGCGGCTGCGGATGCCGCGAGAACAAGGCAGAGTGGGACTCGTCTATCGTTGCCGACGCGCTCGACATCAACAAATGGCTGCCCGTGCAGCGCAAGACAGCGCAGCCTCTGTGGGTGAACGTATGGGTGCCGGAGGACGCTAAGCCCGGCACATACACCGGCACAATCACCGTGCGTGGCGGCGGTATGGACGACAAGGTGCTCAATCTCAGCCTACAGGTCGTGAACCGCACACTACCAAGTCCGCGCGAGTGGCACTTGAACCTCGACCTGTGGCAGAACCCGTATGCCGTAGCACGCTACTATAAGGTGCCGTTGTGGAGCAAGGAACACTTCGATGCAATGCGTCCAATAATGAAAATGGTGGCTGATGCCGGACTCTCGTCCATAACAGCCAGCATTATGCACAAGCCGTGGAACGGACAGACCGAAGACCACTTCGACAGTATGGTGACACGTATCAAGCGTTTGGACGGCTCGTGGAAGTACGACTATGCGGTGTTCGACCGCTGGGTCGACTTTATGATGAACGAAATAGGTGTGAAGGGACTCATCTCCTGCTACACCATGATACCCTGGGAACTGAGCTTCGACTACTACGACGAGGCTACCAACCGCGTACAGTTCATCAAAGCAGAGCCCGGCGACGAGGCATACGCAGAGTACTGGGGTAGTTTCTTGCGCAATTTCGCCCGCCATCTGAAGCAGAAAGGCTGGTTCGAGAAGACCGCCATCTCTATGGACGAGCGCTCGATGGAGGCTATGCAGGCGGCTATAAAGGTGATAAAGGAAGCCGATCCCGACTTCAAGATTACGCTTGCCGGCAACTATCACGACGAGATACAGGCAGACCTCTACTATCTCTGCATCCCCTACGGTGCACGCTTCCCGGAGAACGTTCTGAAGGAGCGCCGTGCGAAGGGACAGATCAGCACCTATTACACTTGCTGCACGGAGCCGTTCCCTGGCACATTCTCGTTCTCTAACCCTGCCGATGCTGCATGGATAGGCATACATGCCGTAGCAGGCGACTACGACGGCTATCTGCGCTGGTCGGTAAACAGCTGGACTCGCGACCCACTGCGCGATTCGCGCTTCCGTACATGGGCTGCCGGAGACACATACAGCATCTATCCCGGTCCGCGCAGCAGCATCCGCTTCGAGCGCCTCGTAGAGGGATTGCAGGCTGCCGAGAAGATTTGGCAGTTGCGCAACCACTACAAGAAAACGGGCGACACACGCCGTCTTGCACGCCTTAATAAGAAGCTTGCTGAGTTTACACCTGCCAATATGACGGCTGAAAAGGAGCGCAATGCTGGCGTAATGGTGCGCGAATTGGAGCGATTGCTTAATGAATAGAAATATCAGTAGAGAGGGGGGTAAACTAACAATTTACTCCCTCTTATCATATCCTTGCATTTTAGCAATGATTTGTCCTTACATGTTAAACAATTTGTGGGTGCCTCCGAATTGTATAATAGTAAAATCCTTTGCTTTATTTTCGATTGAAAATAGCAATAACGTATTTGATTATAGCACAATACAAAACTTTAGCGTGTGGCGGTAATAATTGTATTAATAATTTGGTTTGGTGAAATATTTTTTGCTATCTTTGCAAAATAGATACATATAAATATATAACTCTCAAACAATAATGAACACAAGTAGGGTAGATATTATTATTCCAGTTTATAATGTTGAACCATATTTGCAACGTTGTCTTAATAGTGTTTTAAAACAAACGTATAAGCATTGGCGTGCTATCTGTATTGATGATGGTTCTACAGATGGTTGTCCTGCTATACTTGAAGAATATGCAGCAAAAGACTCTCGCTTTATGGTGGTTCATCAAGCAAATGGTGGACTCTCTCATGCCCGTAATGAAGGCATGGCTATCGCTGATGCCGAGTATATAATGTTTGTGGATTCGGACGATTTTATACATCCACAGACCTTGGAGCTTGCCGTTAAGCTAATAGAGCGTGACGGTACGGATATGGTGAGTTGGTATAAAGATGTTATATATATAAACATTCAGCTACGCTTGATGCATAAGTTGAAAATGAACACTATCAATGTCCGTCCATGGCGTATCCCGTTTAGGTGTAGCCTTAAACTATCGAAATCAGTAATTACTGACGATGCTTTGAAACATGCTTCCGACTGGCGCCATCCTGATATCAAATATCCGATAAAACATAACTACGTTTGGCGCCATCTGTTTAAACGCTCTTTGATAAAGGATATAAAGTTTATCAAGGGATTGAAGTATGAAGATATTCCCTGGTGGTCGGAGTTGTTGGTAAAACCTGTGAAAGCTACAATTACTCATCTTCCGCTTTATTACTATTACGTCAATCATAAATCAATATCGAAAGCTACGGGAGGGGTAGAACGTCTGATGTCTCAGCTTAAGGGCCTCTCTTATGCACAGAAGCTATATGAAGAAGCTGGCAACATGGAGCGTATGCGTTTGTGGAGTCGTAATATAAAATGGGCAATTCTAACGGGTAGTTCAAGGGTTTTGTATAAAATGGGAGAAGGACCACAAACGGATAGTCTGGTGAAGTACATTACAGATTTGGCAAAGACCGGTTTCTTCGACGATGCTATAGGAACGAGAGAGAATATTGCAAAAGAGTTGTATTATACAGTAGCAAAAGGACTACGACCAGTTAAAACAGATTGATTATTAAAAACAAATCGCACGAGTATTACATATGTAATCTTCGTGCGATTTGTGTATTGTTATTTCTCAAACTGCGACTTCTTCGGGAATTGTCGGTCGAGGAACTCTATGGCTGCTTTTCTGTCTGCGTCGTTAGCAAACTCCGAATCGTTCATGCAGAAGAATACCGGATTGTATCGTTCAAACTTCTCGTAAAGTTTGTGGTTGTCTATGTGTAGTCTGAACGAATGCGACTGTGATACGTAACGTAAATGTCCCTTTTTCTCGGCAAGAGCTACGTATGAATAAACGCTTCGCTGCACATCGTCGGCAGAGCGTACATGATGTTGGACCATATGGCTGAACTCCTTCTCGAACTTTCTGTTGGCAAACGTTATTGTGCTTTTCAGATACGAGTCGATGTTGTGATGAGGTTTGCATCCATAATATGTTCCGTAGTATTTCTCTACAAGTTCTGCAGCGTTTCTGATTATTTTCAGATACATGCTCAATGGTTTGCCTACCACCCTATCTCGGAAGAATAGCGCAAGTTTGCGGAAAGGCTTACGGTTCATGTATAGTATAGGCAGTCCGTCAGCCTCGAAGAAGGTAGCAGGACTTACAGGACGGTTGATATACATGTCGTCGTTTGAGAAGAGAAAGTGTTCTGAGAGACCTGGTATTTTGTCAAGATAATGTTCTATCAATGTAGAGTTGAAGCAGGGCAGGCTCTCCTCGGGCATAATCTCCTTGTGGTCTACCACGTGCACTTTCGGGTTCGACGTGTCGAGCCATTCGGGCACCTGTTCGTCGGTTACAATGAATACCTTACGTATCCAAGGAGCGTACTTCTCCACTGATCGTAGGCTATATTTCAACTCGCCGCTGTCAGCATAGCGTCCAGCACAGTTCTCCTGTTTATCAGTAGGCTTACCGATGCAGGCGTTGCGCTTTGCTATCCATTTCGGGTCGTTGCCGTTGACCCAAAGATATACTAAGTCTATATCCATAATCATAATTCTTTTTACTGTTTTTCTACAAGTCGTTTAATCTCTGGGTAGTGCTCGCATATGGCGTTGAAAGCCTTCACGTTGCGGTCTGTGCCGGTCTTGAAGTTTGTTGTTTTCAGCGAGAGTTCCTTAGGCTTGTGTTGTCCGCGTGGCTTGTTGCGTCCGAATGGCACGGGCACGACGGGGAAGCCGTTTGCCGCTCCTGCCGCCCAAAACCAGATGTCGTCAGTGCTTGGTGCGAGCTTTGTGAACAGATCTACGTCCATCATGTCCGCCTTCAGCGAGTGGGGAGGGTAGAGCACGCCGCCTACGCCGGTCTGGATGTTCTGGAAGCTGCGGTGTATGCGCTTGAAGAGGAAGTGATACCAGCGGTATTTGCTCCATTTTCTGTACGGCATTCCGTACTTGATGCGCTTTGCGCGGTGCGCCAGTATTGCGTCGGGTATCTGTGCGTGCAGGTCGAGCAAGTCCTTCAGCATGTGTCTGTGATAATACACATCGTCGTCTACGGTTACGATAATGGCTTCGGGGAAATCAGCCAGTGCCGGTATCAGTTTGCGATAAGAGCGTATGTCGCGGTCGTAGTTGCGTATCTCGAACACGGGGTTCTGCTTTGCAAGTGCAAGCAGCGTTTCGGGCATTTCGCCTTCTGCAAATTGCGACAGCGTGACATATAGTATCAGTTTGTCGGGCAGCACACTGCCGTTGAGGAGTGAGCGCACGGCTTGCTCTGCAAACTTTATGGCTGCAGGGAACGATGTCATCGAGATGACAACCTGCTGTTTATGCTTGTTTTCGGTCATAATGTGTATCGTTTATTGTTTCTCCTCAATGTCGTTGAGGTCATATTGGTTGAAATAGTCCATCGGTACGGATGTCTTGGTGCCGCTGGCTCTGCCTCGCAGCTGCTTCTCGCGGAATTCTTCAAGCGACCTGACGGCGTAGTGGTTTATGCGTATCACGTCCTGTTGCGGTGTGCGCTCTCTGAAGTTGTTCTTGATGATATTGCCGTGTGAGTCGGCAGCCTTGCCGTTGATGCGTGCCACCTCGTGGCATCCTATCATTGTGAACACCCGGCGTGGGTTCACGATGCTCTTCACGTGGCGGTTAAGGTAATGATCGGGTAGGGAGTGGAAGCGAAATCGCTTCATTACGTCCTCATTGCTCTTCTCTTTATTGCCTCCGCTGCCATACACAAGCCAGTTGATCTCCACCGCCGGGAATGCCTCGAAGCGCTTCAGGAAGTCGGGTATCGTGGCGTCCTTAACGGGCACGATGAACTCGTCGAGGTCGATGAATGCTATCCAGCGTGCGTCGAAGCGGTGCTGCTCCAGACAGTCGTCGTAGGCTGCCAACTGCATACGATAGCCTGGCCATGGTTTGTAGTCGACAATGCCCTGCTTTATGTATGGTTCGAGTATGTCTTTAGTGTCGTCTGTGCTTTCGTTGTCGTAGATGAAGAATTGGTCTACGCCGTGAGCCAAGTGCCATTCTATCCATTCTTTGAAGTATGGCCCTTCGTTCTTGGCGATGGCGCAGATAGCCAATTGAAACTTTGGTATGGTGTGGTTTCTGCTGATTTCGCGCTTCAATCTGATTGCGTTGAAGATGCCATATCTGAGAATACCTCTCCATCTGTTGCGTGTCATCTTGTGCGGAATAACTCCTGCTATTATCTCTGCTAATACTTTGTTCATAGGCTAATCGTTCTGATTAATCGTAGGGTTTTAACGTTCGAAGCTCGATTTCTCGGGCAGGATGCTCTGGAAAGCATCTCTCAGATTTCCCATCACCTCCTCGTAGTGGCGTATGTGTACGTTGTCGTTCAGGCAGATAAGCGAGTACGACTGCTCGTAGATAGCTTTTATCGCTTTTTTTGACTTCACCATCAGTGGGAACATCTTCGTGTCCTGATATGTGTTGTAAGGCTCGAAGTTGCCCTTGCATATCTGCCAGATGCGGAATAGCTCAGGCGTGTAGTCGTCTAAGGCGCGGAAGCGGTTCACGGAAGTCCTTGTAAGTTCGTCGCTTTCGTTTGCCCACACCTCTTCGAAAGTGCTCTTTAGATAGGGTTGTGCGTTGTGTGGCACACGTAGCGTGATGAACTTATTATAGAAACGTAGCAGATAGTTCCAACGTGCCTTTGTGCCGTAGCTCTTGTGGAACCACTTGTCGTGCCAGCGTTTCATCACTTCCTTCTTGTCGAAGTGGCGGTTAATGAGTCGTATGTTGTTCTTTATGCGCACATACCATTGCGACCATGAGGGATTGTAGGTGAATACAGCTATGTCGCAAGGCAGACCATTCTTGAAGAAACGCTCCTTTTCAATGTGATTGATGATGAAGAAGTCGTCGTTGAAGTAGACGAAGTGCTCCGCCAGTCCGGGTATGCGGTACATGTAGCGTTCTATCACCACCGAGTTGTATGTCGGTAGAAACTCTGTGGGTATGAAGTCCTTATGGCTTACGAGGTGTATCTTCGGATTGTTCTCGTCGAGCCAGTCGGGCTTCTGTCCACTTGTTACGAAGTGTATCTTTCTGACCCAGGGTGCGAACTTCTCCACACCGCGGAACCAGTACTTCAGGAAGCCGTAGTCTCTGAAACGAGCTTTCGACACTCCGTTCTTCGTGTTGTCCTTGTTGCCCGAATATTTTGAAAATTCATTCTGCCATTCAGGGTCGTCCATGTTGACCCACGTAACCACAAAATCAATATCCATATTTATCTATTTAATAATGAGTAGTGTAATTGTTATTAGTTTTTTGCATATTTGAAACGATTATGTGTCCAGAGGTAACACTCGGGGTGCTTTCTGATTTCATCTTCTAAGCGTTCAAAATATAAATCTGTTAATTTGTAATCGGGTAGTGATGTTGGGTCATTGTGTAGCAGTGAGAATTCGCACTCGTAGTAGCCACGTTTCACTCTTTTCGCATTTACGAAAATAGGCATATACCCGAAGTGATTAGCAATCTTCTCTGGCCCTACCAGCACCGGAACCATGTGGTTTAGGAACTTCACATAGTGTTTTATTTGTCTTCTTTTGGGTGATTGATCGGCAATGAGTGCTACCATACACGCCCGGTTCTCGGCTTTCATGCTTGCCACGAAGCGTGCCGTATGTCGCATCTCTACGCATATATTGCCCATGCGCTCACGCATTTGTTTTATGATTTTGTCGAACGTTTCGTTGATGAGTTTGTGGTATACCTGCGCACATACAACATCGTCCTTTATCCACAGACCTACGGAGGTCATCCACTCCCAGTTGCAGAAGTGCCCCATGAAGAATGCCAACGACTTTCCTTCGTCAAGCAGTTTGTTCGTTTTGTCTATATTCACGAACTTCATCCTCTTTCTTATCTCGTCGGGAGAGATTGAAGCTATTTTACTGCTCTCAAGGAGCATGTCCATAAAGAATCGGTAGAACTTCTTCTCTATCGTTATTATTTCGCTGAGGCTTTTCTCTGGGAACGACTCGGTGAGGTTCTTGCGTACAATCTCTCTACGATAACGTATGACGTAGTAGAGTGGATAATACATGATGTCAGATATGGCATATAGCATCCAGAAGGGGATGTATGACAATGTCTTTATTATGAAATATATGAAGTAATACATTCTTACGATTTGTTAATAATCTGTTTTTGCAAAATTACAACTATTTTTTCTTATTAGTGCATATTTTAGCGTATTACTGTTATATAATTTGCGTATTATTCTTTTGTCGTTACAACCATGGTGCGAGCAGATGTGCGAACCATCCGCGAAACTTTTGCCAGCCTGTGCGTTCTGTCTTCCAATACTCGGGCGTGAGCATAACGCTCTTCTTCTTATCGCGTTCGAACATGTCGTTGAGTTGTCGGGTGGTGCATTGGTCGATGATGACGGCATTCTCTTCGTAATCGAAGCGCAAACTGCGTGCGTCGAGGTTTGCGCTGCCCACGGTGCAGAACTTGCCGTCTACCATTATTATCTTCGTGTGGTGGAAGCCAGGGCGGTATATCCACACCTTCACACCGTGCTTCATCAGCTTGTGTGCGTTGTAGAATACGCAGTCGGGTGTGAGCGGAATGTCGCCGCGTTCCGAAATCATTACTTCTACCTGCACGCCACGTTTAGCAGCTTTGCGCAGTGCTTTCTTCACCTTCGGTATGAGTGTGAAGTAAGGGCTAATGAGTTTTATGCTGTCCTTGGCATCGTTGATGGCTCCTTCGTAGAAGGTGCGTATGATGCGGTTTGTGGTGCGTGGTTCGCGGTTGATGATGCCAACCATCTTCTTTCCGGCAGTGGGACAGGTGTCGGGCTTTAGTCCTTCAAAGTAATAGCCACCGCGTATGCCTCGGTAGTACTTTGCGCCGTGTATGTTTTGCTTAGCGGTTTTGTTCCAGATGCGCAGGAAGATGGCTTGTAGCGTGTTCACCTCGTCGCCGTCGATGCGACAGTGCATGTCGTGCCATTCGCCTACCTGGTTTGTGCCGTTGATATAGTAGTCGGCTACGTTCATGCCTCCGGTGTAGGCTATCTGTCCGTCGATGATTACAATCTTGCGGTGGTCGCGGTGAAACACCTGGTTAATCCACGGGAAGCGTAGTGGGCTGAACTCGTATATCTCGATGCCACGTTTGCGTATCGACTTCAGGTGTTTCTTCTTCAGCGGGCGGTTGTTCGAGCTGTTGCCGAAGGCATCGAACAGGGCGCGCACCTCTACGCCTTCCTTGGCTTTCTCGGCAAGCAGGTCGAAGAGCATGTTGGCGATGGAGTCGTTGCGGAAGTTGAAGTATTCAAGATGTACGCTGCTGCGTGCTTGGCGTATTGCGCGGAACATGTCGTCGAATTTCTCCTGTCCGTTCATCAACAGCGTCACTGTGTTGTTGTGCGAGAACTTCACGCCCTCTGCGCGCAAGCGGTTTACAATAAGCGAATCGCTTGTCTGTGCCGTCGAAGTGCCGAACGACAGGCAAGCCACAATCAGTAATAATAAGTATTGTTTAATCATTCTCAATGTGCAACTTTTTAGTGTGCAAAATTACTGAAAAATAGCCGATGTGCCAAGTGTTTCGATGCGATTTGTGTAATATACACCACAACTGTGGTTAGAACTTCCACTTTAGTTGCAGGTCGATGTCGGTCTTGTACGATTGGTTTATCTGTTGCAGAGCGTTTGATATACTGTTGCGGTCGAAGTATTTCGTAGTGCCAGCCTTGCCTATCAGTACGAGGTTCTTACTGATGTCGGCACGTAAAAACAACGCACCACGTATGCCTTCACCGAAGAACGAGGGGAACGAAAAGTTGTAGAGTGTGGTGCGTTCGTAGGCATATAGCCGTGAGTCGTAGTCGTCGGTGTGGAAGTAAGCAGCATTGGCAGCCAATGTGAAACGTCCCAGGCGTACCGCGATAGTTTGCAATGCCATCCATCCTTTGCTCACTATTGTTGAAGAGAGGGGTGGGGTGATGAGCGTATAGGCAGCATCAATCTGTGTTTTCGTTTTCCAGATGCCACTCTCATAACCTACAGTGAGGCGTGCTCGCTGCTCATTTTTGTCGGCTAATTGAGTCTTCGCCTTGTCGTTTTCTTTGTAGTCTTTTTGGCGTAAACGTAGTCGGTAGCGTGCTGAGATTGTCCATTTGCGATTCGGTTGGAAACTGGTTTGCAGCATATTGTCCCACGAATGTGACGGAGCCGACACACCATAGCGTGGCCAAGGGTGATAAGCATAGTCGGTGTATGCCGTCAGGGTGAGTTTTGCAATTGGATGCCACGCTATGGCAGCGTACACTCCGTTTTCGTTTTGTATGTGTCCGCCGTCGCTGAACGAAGCACTGAAAAGCGAGTGGTAGCGGTAAGAGTAGAAGCGTTGTATGGCAGTGAGTTGCAGATTGTTGGTAGCTTGGAATGTTATGGTGTTGAGAGTGGCTACGGCAGCGTCACCATTCATTGCTGTTTCGCCATTGAAGCAGAAGCGATAGTGGGTGTAGGCGTAGTACAGGCTTGCATTGAAGAAGCTCATACCTTTAGGTGCATACCTTTGATAGGCTTGTGCTGTGTTTGGTTTCAGTGGGCGGTTGAAGGCTGTGTTGAAGGCTGTGGCACCGATGCGTAAACCGTTGGCTTTCCAGTTGATGTTGCCTCCGGCGACGAATTGTGAGGTGTTGTGGCGTTGTTCTATCTCGCTCTGCGTGCGGTGGTAGCCTGTGCGCAGCAGTGTCTTCACCGTGCCGTCGGCGTTGAGCGTGGCATCAACATTGCGGTATGACACGAATGCCGTGGCATCCAGATGTTTTGCTACGCCGATGGTCGTAGCCGCCCCTTGCAGATAGTAAGCCTCTGAGCGTGAAGAGTTGGCAGTGATGGCGTTGGTGGGTATTGACATGGTTGTCGTTGCCGTCTTTCCGAGCGTGAAGCCTGTGTTCATAGCCAGTCCTAAACCGAGCCTTAGCTTGTATTGTCCGAGCGCAATCGCCTTAAATCGTCCCAACTTCCTGACCAACAGATAATAGGCATAATGGTCGTAGCCCAGCTTGTTGCAGTTGGAGAAGAACGGCTCGCCTGCGTCTTGCGCTCCTGTTAGTCCTGCCTTTACGTAGTCGCCATATTTGAATGTGTATCTGAACCAATGTTTATACTTGTATCCGAGGTATCCATTGCGGTCGCCTTCGCGGTCGTATAGTGGCACTTGCGTAGCTGCCACCAGCTCGTTCTTGCCGTACTTTGCAATCTGTTTCAGCGTGGGAAACGGGCGTTCCTCGTTCGCTTCGCTGATGAAGCAAAAGCTTTCGAGCAGTTGTTTGCGTAGTGGGTCGACAGATTCAACGAGTGCAAGTTCGCCTATCGAACGTAGCGGGCGGTAGCGGTCGAGATATTCGGTGAGGTCTTCGCGTTGTTTGGGCGACAGGAAGAAGAGGCGTAGCAGGTCTTCGTCCGTAGCTTTGTTTAGGTCGAGCGGTGTCTGTTCGAGTTCGCAGAGTTGTTCGAACATGTCCTCCATATCGTGCTCCTCGATGTCGTCGTAGTCGCAGAGTTGTTCAAACAGTGGCAACCATGTGTATGCCGAGTGTTCCTTGGTTTGCTGCGCGAGGCATGGCACGCCAAGGATTAAAAGGATCGATATGCAGAGGAGTCGCCTCATAGGTGTCATTAGATTGTAGTGGTTTTGTTGCAAAGGTACAAATAGTTGGTTTAAAAACGACTATATTATGCTGTTTTATATTCTTCTTTTTTTTCGATAGAGGTTGGATGTGATAAGGTAAATAAAGTTAATAATGTATTGAAATTGTACGTATTTGCCACTTTTTAATATCAAAAATGTGTATATTTGCCGAAAAATTACACTTGTAAGATGTGTTGAGTGTAAAGAATAATATATAAATGGAGAAGTTATGGAGATAAAAAGAAATATAATTGATGTTTTGAAGGTGTGGAAGAACAGCCCACGTCGTAAGCCATTGGTGTTGCAAGGTGCACGTCAAGTGGGTAAGTCATGGGCATTAAAGAAGTTTGGCAACGAGTGTTTTGATGACATTGTTTACATCAACTTCGATACCATGCCAAGTGTGAAGGAAGATTTTAAGCGCACTAAAGAGCCCTTAAAACTCGTAAAGTTGATGGAAATGATTGTAGGAAAGCCCGTTTCGCCTTCAACCACACTTATTATTTTCGACGAGATACAGGAGTGTAATGAGGCTTTAAACAGTTTGAAGTATTTTTGCGAGGATGCTCCGGAGTATGCAGTAGTATGTGCAGGCTCTCTCTTGGGTGTGGCTCTTAATCGTACTGGTTCTTCGTTTCCGGTTGGTAAGGTTGATTTTATGACACTTTATCCAGTTTCGTTTGAAGAATATCTTCAAGCTGCTGACGAAAGATTGTATCGTGCTTATCAGATGATTGATGAGATAATGGCTGTGCCTGAAGTGATTCATCAACAGTTGATAGATGCCTATAAGGTCTATTTAGTTTTAGGAGGAATGCCAGAGGTTGTGAGTACATATTTAGATACTCGAAATTGGAGTGATGTAAAGACTGTGCAAGGTGCCATTTTGCAATCTTATTCGTTGGATTTTGCTAAGCATATTAGCAATAAGGATATTCCGCGAGTGTTTCAGGTTTGGGGCAATTTGCAAGACCAATTGGCACGTGAGGACAAGAAGTTTCGCTATGCTGATATCCAAAAGGGTGGAAGAGCACGTGAGTATGAGGGTGCTATAGAGTGGCTTTGTTTGGCAGGATTGGTGTATCGGGTGTCGGCAATAGAAACTCCACGTTTGCCTCTTTCGGCTTATAAGAAGAGTAATGCGTTTAAACTCTATCTTAATGATGTGGGATTGTTAGGACGTAAGTTTGATCTTGATGCAACCACTGTATTGATGGGTAATAATTTATTTACCGAGTTTAAAGGTGTTATAGCGGAGAATTACGTATTGCAGTCTTTGGTACGGCAGTTTGGCAATCAGCATTATTATTGGACTTCTGGCAATACGGCAGAGGTTGAGTTTGTCTTGCAAGATACAGGGCGGATTATACCAATAGAGGTGAAGGCTGATAAGAATGTGACAGCGAAGAGTCTTGCTTATTATCGTAAGCAATATACTCCTCAACTGTCTATTCGACTGTCTATTCTCAATATGAGGAAAGATGGCGATTTGCTCAACTTACCTCTTTACTTGGTAGACAAGCTAAAGTTTTTTTGTAGCTTATAGTTTGTGCTTATTTGTTCTTGTTTGCTGTTATTTCTTTTTCTCTTTCGCTTTCTTGCTGCGCTTCCAGAAGAACAGGTCTGATATACGGTTGAAGTCGGTCTTCATAATCAAGCCCAATCCCTGCGTGTTGAGGCTGTTGCGTGTGAAGTAGCGGTCGTTCGTCTTGTTGTAGACGTTGATAGCCAAGTTGCCGTTCGGGAATAACAGGTACTTCATGTCGAAGTCGCCGATGAAATTGTTTGTTGTGTTCGGGTTGTCGCGATAGCCGAACTGTCCGTTCAGGAGCAGTCGGTTGTTGAGCAGTTTGCCCGACAGGATACCCTCATACTCAGCGTTGTAAAATCCGTCGGTGCCAGTTGATATGTTTGCGCCGAAGTTCCAGTTGTTGTTGTTTATGACGCTGCTGAGCAGAGTGTTTATCTGCTGGCTGATTGTTCCGCTGAGGAAGCTCTGCATTGCGAGCGATGTTTGGCTGAACTGCTGTGTCGATGCTCCGTTGTTGTTGTCGTTCTGTGCGTAGAAGCGACCTACGGCGAGCAGGTAGAGCACCTGTTGGTTGGTCTCCTCCTCGGCGTTGAGCAGACTATGTACCATTTGTTTTGCATCGTTCGACAGTGTAGGCATGTCGAGGTTGAACGACACCTTCGGACTCTCCGGTGTGCCGGTGATGTTCATCAAGCAGTTCACTCGCACGTTGTTGTTCGAGAACGAGTTGCCGATGTTCAGGTCGGCAAGGCTCACGCTGTTCACGACGTAGAGTGCACTCAGGTCGAGCGTGGCGTTATACGGGTCGCCTCCGAACGCTATAGAGCCACCGCTGAGGAACTCGAAGTCTTTCTTGATGATGTTCTGTATAGTCAGTTTGTAGGTTCCGTGGTCAACATAGTAGTTGCCGTAGAGGTCGAAGGTGCCCTTATTGAAATACGTAGCACGTAGCACGCCCTCACCGTTGAGCTTTATGTAGTCGCCCGTCTTTTCGTCCATGATGATTTTCAGCGTAGCGTCGGGTGTGCAGTTGATGAGGAAGTTGAGCTTGATGTTCGTGCCTATGTTTACATGATTATTGTTATTGTTCTCTGTTTCAACCGAATCCTTCTTCTCGTGTGTTCGCCATTGTATATAATCCTGCGACGATAGCGAGCTGTTGTCGGCAGCGTTGTACACCAATATGCTGTTGCGCTCTGGTGTGGCGTTCACGTCGATAGTCACCTCGCCGCTCTTTCCGCGTATCTGGCAAGTGCCGGTGGTGTACGCAGTGCCGTAGAAACTCTCGCTGTCGAACGAATGTGTGTCGTATGCGAGCAGATTTTGAGCCTCTACGTCGATGTCGTATGTCCAGTTGGAGAAGTTGTGGTGGTGCAATCCGCCCGTCACGATGCCTATATTGTTGTGGCGGTCGTATATGGTGTCGTTGCAGAAGCGTATCTCGTCGGGCAGGAAGTGCACCGAGTCGCCACGCAGAGCATACGTGGTATTGAGCGCAGTGAGTCGTACGCTGCCGTCTACTTTCGCCTTTCCGATGAGGTTGATGTTCTTGAACGCACCCACCACATTTACCTTGCCGTTGATGCTGGCATCGATGTTGTCCATGAAGCTATCGCAGAATCCGCTTAGGAACTCTGCTCTTGTGCCTTCGGCTTTTATTCCGAGGTCGATGTACTTGTTGCGTGGCGACACGTAGCCGTCGATGATGGTGCGGCGGTCGCCCTCGTCTTCAGCCACGGCATCGAACTCGATGCGTCCTTCCTCCGAGTTGTAGCCGATTTTGGCAAAGAGTGTGCCCATGCGTCCGCCCTCAAACTTGAACTTGTCTACCTGCAGGTCGGAGCTGATGAGCGGTGCTTTGCCGAAGATGCCAGCCAGTTGTGCTGTGCCCGAAGCCCTGCCGTCGAACTCTACGGAGTGGAAGTTGATGAGGTCGAGCACGTAGTTCACGTCCACGTTCTTCAGCTTCACAGTCAGCGAGTCGTCAACGCTGTGTGTCGCGGTGCCGTCGATGCCTATCTCTTGGTTGGCATGACTAACGTGGAACCCGTTGATGTTGAGGTGGTCTTTATAGTAGGTGACACGGGCGGGGTGTATGTGCCATGTTGTGTCGCCGATGGTGGTGCGCGATTCGAGTATGTCGATGTATGCTGTCGATTCGCCCTCTTCGTTCTTTGCGAAGACGGCACTGGTGTTCAGCACGCCCGATAGCGATCGGCGTGCGTCGTTGTGGAACTCCATGGAGGTGTTCAGGTGGTTGTCGAACGCACCTGCACGCAGCTTCAGCGCCAACGCCTTGCCGTTCTGCGCTATCTTCTTTATGCGTACATCGGCTTTCAGCGTGTCGCCGGGCGACTCGATGTTGATGTAAGCGTCGCGGTAGTTGGTGCCGGCGTATGTGAACGAGGGCACGTCGCACCACAGGTCGATACTGTTATTGCGGTCGTCGAGCTCACCGCTGAGGCTGAGCGGACGGTGTATCTCAAGAGGCACGCCCAACAGTCGTTGTAGCCACTCGGTGTTTTGTATCGACGCATTGATAGTGAAGTCGTTGTGGTCGGTTTGTGGTTGCTTTTTGAGTCCTGGTATGGTAGGTAGCTTGTCGGCAACGAGATTCAACAGGCTCCTTACAATCGAGCTGTAGCTGAAATGTCCGTTCAGGTCGATTGTGCCGAAGTCGCTCTTCAGGCTGAGGAAGTGGTTGTTGTCGTTGAAGCCTGTCTCGACGTTGATGTTGCGTATGGCGTAGCACGAGTCGGCATTCTGCATCGTGAAGTCGGCGATGTCAATCTGTCCCTCCGCATTGTTGATGTTGCTGCCCTTGATGTCGCATGTGGCTGTGCCGGCGAATTGTGCGCCGTTCCACTTCGTTGTGATGTTGAGCGCAGCAGGTGCAAACGTCTGCACGTCGGTGGTGACGCGCAGATGTGGGGTGGGGCTACGGTGTTCAAACAGTCCTTCTACGGTGGCACGCAGGTTGGGGTCGTCGATGGTTGCGGAGCCGTTCAGTGCTTTATTGATGTAGTCGGCTTTAAGGTTGATGTTGCGATAGGTGTAGTTGTTGAAGCTGATGTCGTAGATGCTTCCGCTCACGCCGATGTTGTCCTTCGAGCTACCTTTTGCGTCGAGCGAGAGCGACACGATACCAGCTTTGTCGCTGTTGAGCAACTTGCCGAGCTCGAACTTGTGTGTCTCAACGTGCGCACGCAGAGCCTTCTGCTTCTTTGCAGCCGTCAGTTTTATGCTGCCTGTAGCGCAGTTGAGCTGTGTGCTCAGCGAGCCGTCGGCATCCGTGCCGTCGGCTTTTGCGGTGAGCGATACGTCGCCGAGGCGGTTCACGATGTCGGGCAATTCGTTGCTTGTAATGGTCTTGTAAACAGAGCCAATAGTCTCGTTCGAAGCGAAGAGACGGCTCACCTCCGCGTGCCATATCGTTTGGGCGTTGCGCAGAACGTGAGCTTTGGCATTGAAGATAAAGCTGTGGTCGATGCTCTCAATGTTTAAGTGGTTCACGTTCAGACTGTTGCCAGTGCCGTTGAAGCCAATGCTTAAAGCCAATGGCATGTCAAAGCTCCGCAACTGGGGCACGAAGCAGGCTATGTCGTGGGGTGTGATGCGCGATGCGTTTAAAGTGCCTTCAAAGCGCAGCGACTGCATGTCGGGTGCATCGCCGTTCATGCGGTATGTGGCTGCTATGCGCTTACTCTCGATGGTCGAATTGGGCAGTTCCAGGCGCAACTTCTCTATCTGTGCTCCGCTGCGACTGACGATGGCGTTGAGCGCAAGGCGGCGCAGCGTGAAGCCACAACGCTCGTTCAGCGAGAGGCGTTTCACCTTCACGTTCAGCGAGTCGTTGGTGATGCGGTTCACTATGAAGTGGGCACTGATATTCTGCGCCTCGATGTCGTTGGGTGAGAAGCGGTTAGCTACTGATGCGCTTGAGAGTAGGCGATAGCGCACCGAGCTATTGCGGATAATGAGCGAGTTGATTTGAAGGTTGATAGGTGTCTGCTGCTTCGTGGTGTCCTTTGAAGCAAGCGAGTCTATAACGAACTGAAAGTTGGGTTTCGTCTCTGGCGTAGCCTTGTAGAGGTTGGCGTTGAGTCCGAAGAACTGGGCGGAGGTGATTTCTATCTGCCCGTTGGCAAGTGCCAACAGGTTCACCTTCACCGAGATACGCGACACGGTGAGCATCTGCTTGTTCTGCTGGTCGAGCATCTGCGAGTCGTCGATAATGATGCGGTTGACAAATCCAAGGTCAACGCGTCCGATGCTCACCTTCGTGCCCAACTTCGCAGACAATGCATCGCCTACACACTCCCCGATAGTGTTCTGTATGAAGGGAATGTGCAAAAGCGTAACGATGGTGAGATACAGACCCGTAATGGTCCATATTATTATCTTGATAGTGCGTTTGAACACGTGCGAAACCTATAGTTTGTCGTAGTTAAAGAGTTTGCAAAATTACGTAAAATCATTGACAATGGCAAATAAAAGCGTTGAAAAACCCGATTGAAAGTTGATTTTATACCATCGTGCTCCGAACGTAATCTGATCGGACGGCGAACGCGATCCGATTGGGCGGCGAACGCAATCTGATTGGGTGGCGGACGCGATCCGATTGGGTGGCGAACGGTGAACGATGGCTTAAGTTCATTTATTATGTTCTTTGTAGTCAAGCTGAGTGCGCTCTGACATCGACTTTACCTCGCAAATTGCTGTATTTGCAAACTCCATGTTGCATATTTGTGGCTTTTAAACGCTTGCCGTTCAAAAACTAATTGTGTGCGAAAATAAAAGAGAGCATTTGCTTTCTGAATCCGCTTATTTTTGTTAATTTTGTAGGAAATTTCCGCACGTTGCCGAATCTTGTCCGTCTTGATTGTGTCGAGTTGTGCAAGAAGGTGGCGTAAAAGCTATGCTGAAATATTCTTATAATCTATAAATATTTTATGGCAAATGTAATTAAGTTACGCAAGGGCTTGAACATTAATCTTAAGGGAAAGGCTGCACGGCAGAAGTTCTCTTCGGGCAAGTGTGCTCAGTACGCTCTTGTACCTGACGACTTTGTAGGCATGACCCCGAAGGTTGTCGTTCGCGAGGGCGACACGGTGAAAGTCGGCGACGCGCTGTTTGTCAACAAGAAGCAGACAGACGTGAAGTTCGCCTCGCCGGTGAGTGGAGTAGTGTCGGCAGTGGTCAGAGGCGACCGCCGCAAGGTGTTGCGCGTGGTTGTAGACGCTGACAAAGAGCAGCAGTATGTAGACTTTGGTCAGAAACAAGTGGCTTCGCTCGACGGCGACGCCGTAGTGAAGGCTCTGCTTGATGCCGGCTTGTTCGGCTACATCAACCAGCTTCCCTACGCTGTGTCGACCACTCCCGACCAGAAGCCGCGCGCCATCTTCGTGAGCGCATTGCGCGACATGCCGCTTGCTGGCGACTTCGAGTTCGAGCTCGAGGGCAACGAGCGCGATTTCCAGGCCGGTCTGTCGGCTCTCGCAAAGGTAGCCAAGACCTATCTCGGCATCGGTGCGCAGCAGACAAGTGCTGCTCTCACAGGAGCTAAGGACGTAGAGGTGACAGTGTTCGACGGTGCTTGTCCGGCAGGCAACGTGGGCGTGCAGGTGAACAACATCGCTCCAGTGAACAAGGGCGAGGTGGTTTGGACTGTAGACCCTACAGCCGTTATCTTCTTCGGTCGTCTGTTCAACACCGGTAAGGTAGACCTGCGCCGCCTCGTGGCAGTAGCAGGCAGCGAAATCAACGAGCCGGCTTACACCGAAGCACTCGTTGGTCAGCCTATCTCTTCGCTCGTTGAGGGCAAGCTCGCTAAGACCGAGCACGTACGCCTCATCAACGGCAACCCGCTCACAGGTCGCAAGTGCACCACAGCCGACTACGTAGGCGGACACACATCTGAGATTACAGCCATCCCCGAGGGCGACGACATAGACGAGATGTTGGGCTGGATACTTCCGCGCACCAACGACTTCTCCGTTAGCCGCAGCTACTTCTCTTGGCTCTTCGGCAAGAAGAAGGAGTACAGCCTCGACGCACGCGTGAAGGGTGGCGAGCGCCACATGATTATGAGCGGCGAGTACGACAAGGTACTCCCGATGGACATCTACGGCGAATATCTCATCAAGGCTATCATCGCAGGCGACATCGACCGCATGGAGCAGCTCGGCATCTACGAGGTGGCACCAGAGGACTTCGCCCTGGCTGAATTTGTTGACTCTTCGAAGCTCGAACTGCAGCACATCGTGCGCCAGGGTCTCGACATGCTTCGCAAGGAGAACGCATAAGTTTAATTTAATTACAAAGAGAAAAGTATGAATTTTCTGAGAAAATATCTTAATAACGTCAAGCCGAACTTCGAGCCCGAAGGAAAGCTCCATGCTTTCCGCAGCTTGTTCGACGGCTTCGAGACTTTCCTGTTTGTACCCAACCAGACATCGAAGACCGGCGTAAACATCCACGACGCCATCGACTCGAAGCGTATCATGAGCTTCGTTGTCATCGCGTTGCTCCCGGCTCTGCTGTTCGGTATGTACAATGTGGGATTCCAGAACTATAAGGCAGCAGGCGCTCTCGCCGACGCTTCCTTCTTCTCGATGTTCCTCTACGGAGCATTGCAGGTGCTCCCGAAAATCATCGTCAGCTACGTTGTGGGCCTCGGCATCGAGTTCGCATGGGCACAGTGGAAAGGCGAGGAGATACAGGAGGGCTTCCTCGTTTCGGGCATCATCATTCCGCTCATCATCCCCGTTGGCTGTCCGCTCTGGGCACTCGCCATCGCAGTGGCTTTCGCCGTTGTAATCGGTAAGGAGATCTTCGGCGGAACAGGTATGAACATCTTCAACGTAGCGCTCATCACACGCGCGTTCCTCTTCTTCTCTTATCCTACGAAGATGTCGGGCGACGCAGTTTGGGTGGCTAACGACACAATCTTCGGCTTGGGCAATACACTGCCCGACACCTTCACCTGCGCAACTCCGCTCGGCGAGATAGCACAGGGCGTGGCTTCAAACGCAAGCCTTGCCGACATGGTTTTCGGTTTCATCCCGGGCTCAATCGGTGAGACAAGTGTCATCGCCATCGCCATCGGTGCCGTTATCCTGCTCTGGACAGGCATCGCTTCTTGGCGTACAATGTTCAGCGTGTTCGTAGGCGGTGCTGTCACAGCATACATCTTCGAGGCACTCGGCATGACTCCTATCGCGTGGTATGAGCACCTCGTGCTCGGCGGTTTCTGCTTCGGTGCAGTGTTCATGGCTACCGACCCCGTAACATCGGCTCGCACACAGTGCGGACAGTACTGGTACGGTGCAATCATCGGTGTAGTTGCCGTTATCGTGCGCGTGATGAACCCTGGTTACCCAGAGGGCATGATGCTCGCCATCCTCTTCATGAATATGTTCGCTCCGCTCATCGACTACTGTGTAGTGCAGAAGAACATCTCTAAGCGAATGAAACGTTTAACCAACAAATAACACTCTCGGAATATGGAAGAAACAAAGAAGAAAGGATTCAACACCAGTTCGAATTCTTATACAATATTATATTCTGTAGTTATCGTCGTTATCGTGGCATTCTTGCTGGCGTTCGTGTCTTCATCGCTCAAGCCGCAGCAGGACGAGAACGTAGCTCTCGACAAGAAGAAGCAGATTCTCGCTGCGCTAAACATCCGCGACATCGACGGTGCTGAAGCTACCGATATATATAATAAGGTGGTGACAGCCGACAAGGTTATCGACCGCAACGGCGCGGAAGTTGAGGCTGGAAAGCAGGGCGGCACAGAAGCTGGCTTCCTCTGCAACAGCGCTTCGATGAAGGAAGGCAAGCTCGCGCTCTACGTATGCAACGTAGAAGGCGAGACAAAGTACGTCATCCCGGTTTACGGTATGGGTCTTTGGGGCGGCATCAACGGCTACATCGCGCTCAACGCCGACAAGCAGACCGTTTACGGTGCCTACTTCAACCACGAAGGCGAGACAGCCGGTCTGGGCGCAGAGATCAAGGACTCGCGCGCTTGGCAAGACCAGTTCAAGGGCAAGCACGTCTTTGCTGAGGGCAAGGATGGCGTGGCTCTCTCTGTAGTGAAGAAGAACGAGAAGACAGACCCGTCTACACAGTGCGACGCCGTAACCGGTGCTACACTCACATGTAACGGCGTGAGCGACATGCTCAAGAACTGCCTCGGCGAGTACACAAAATTCTTAACATCTAAATAAGGAGGAGAAATAAGATTATGAGTTTGTTTTCAAAAGAGAATAAGGCAGCTTTCACCAATCCTCTGAACCTCGACAACCCTATCCTCGTCCAGGTGCTCGGCATCTGCTCGGCTCTCGCTGTTACATCACAGCTCAAGCCAGCTATCGTGATGGGTCTTGCCGTGACGGTGATCACAGCCTTCGCAAACGTGATTATCTCAATCATCCGCAACACAATTCCTAACCGCATCCGTATCATCGTGCAGTTGGTAGTGGTTGCAGCTCTTGTTACCATCGTAAGCCAGGTGCTGAAGGCTTTCGTCTACGACGTGAGCGTAGAGCTCTCGGTATACGTAGGTCTTATCATCACCAACTGTATCCTCATGGGTCGTCTTGAGGCGTTCGCTATGCAGAACAAGCCTTGGCCGTCGTTCCTCGACGGTGTGGGCAACGGTCTGGGCTATGCCTACATCCTCGTTGTGGTAGGCGGTCTGCGCGAGCTTCTCGGCCGTGGCACACTCCTCGGCTTCCAGATCATCCCGCAGTGCGTTTACGACGCAGGCTACATCAACAACGGTATGATGACAATGCCGGCTATGGCGCTCATCCTGCTCGGTTGCGTGATATGGATTCACAGAGCTTATTTTTACAAGGAAAATAATTAATGACAATGGAACATTTATTAAGTCTTTTCTTCCGGTCCATCTTCGTGGACAACATGATATTCGCCTTCTTCCTCGGCATGTGCTCGTTCCTTGCCGTGTCGAAGAACGTGAAGACATCATTGGGATTGGGTCTTGCCGTTACGTTCGTGTTGCTCGTTACCGTGCCTGTCGACTATCTGTTGCAGACAAAGGTGCTCGGTCCGGACTGCTTGGTTGAGGGTGTAGACCTTTCCTACTTGAGTTTCATCCTCTTCATCGCTGTCATCGCAGGTATCGTGCAGCTGGTGGAGATGATTGTCGAGAGATACTCGCCGTCGCTCTATGCAGCTCTGGGTATCTTCCTTCCGCTTATCGCCGTTAACTGCGCCATCATGGGTGCTTCGCTCTTCATGCAGCAGCGCATCAACCTCGACCCGTCTAACACACAGTACATCGGCAACGTTGTCGACGCTGTTGTTTACGCTTTGGGTAGCGGTATCGGTTGGACACTCGCCATCGTATCAATGGGTGCTATCCGCGAGAAGCTCCAGTACAGCGACGTGCCAAAGCCTCTGCAGGGTCTCGGCATCACGTTCATCACTGTAGGCCTCATGGCTATGGCTATGATGTGCTTCTCTGGTCTTAAAATATAATAAGGAGGACTCAACACTATGAATACATCATTTATATTTGCAAGTATCGGAGTGTTCCTTATCGTGATACTCCTCTTGGTTGTCATCCTTCTCGTGGCTAAGAAGTTCCTCAGCCCGAGCGGCAATGTCAACATCGAAATCAACGGCGACAAGACCATCAACGTGCCGCAGGGTTCTTCGTTGATGACTACGCTCAACGAGAATGGCATTTTCCTGCCTTCTGCATGCGGCGGTAAGGCAAGCTGCGGACAGTGTAAGGTGCAGGTGCTTGAGGGTGGCGGCGAGATTCTCGATTCGGAGAAGCCCCACTTCACACGCAAGCAGATCAAGGACAACTGGCGTCTGGGATGCCAGTGCAAGGTGAAGTCGGACATGAAGATCAAGGTGCCCGATTCGGTTATGGGTGTTAAGGAATGGGAGTGCGAGGTCATCTCGAACAAGAACGTTTCTTCATTCATCAAGGAGTTCAAGGTGGCTCTGCCTCCAGGCGAACACATGGACTTCGTACCTGGTTCTTACGCTCAGATCAAGATACCGGCATACGACTGCATCGACTACGACAAGGACTTCGACAAGGATCTTATCGGCAAGGAGTATATCGGCGCATGGGAGAAGTTCAACATCTTCTCGCTCAAGGCTCACAACCCGGAGCCTACAGTGCGTGCCTACTCAATGGCAAACTATCCGGACGAGGGCGACATCATCACACTTACCGTGCGTATCGCCACAACTCCGTTCCTGCCACGTCCGCAGGTTGGCTTCCAGAACGTACCGACCGGTATCGCTTCGTCGTACATCTTCTCACTGAAGCCAGGCGACAAGGTGATGATGTCAGGTCCTTACGGCGACTTCCACCCGAACTTCACTTCTGGCAAGGAGATGATTTGGATTGGTGGTGGTGCTGGTATGGCTCCGCTGCGTGCTCAGATCATGCACATGACAAAGACGTTGCACACTACCGACCGCGAGCTCCACTTCTTCTACGGCGCACGCGCTCTCGGCGAGGCGTTCTTCCTTGAGGACTTCTGGGAGTTGGAGAAGGAGTTCCCGAACTTCCACTTCCACCTCTCGCTCGACCGCAAGGACCCCGTTGCAGATGCTCAGGGCGTGAAGTACTACGAGGGCTTCGCTGTAAACTGCATCCGCGACACCTACTTGAAGGATCACGAGGCACCGGAGGATTGCGAGTACTACCTCTGCGGACCTCCAATGCTCATCAAGACCGTTACCGACTACCTCGATTCGCTCGGCGTAGACCCGGAGAGCATCATGTACGACAATTTTGGCTAATAAAAACAAACCAAAATAAAACCATCGTAAACATTAACAAAGTCGCTGATTATCAGCGGCTTTGTTGCGTTTATAGGGATTTTGCATTTAAAGTTTACACAAGGCTTATAACGGGTTTTTTCGGTTAAATCTGTCCCTTTTCTGTCCCCCGAATCTGTCCCCCGTTTTTTTATTATAACGATTATGAAGAATACTGATCTAAGTCCAGTCCGCTTAAGGACTAAGAATTTGTCCAGTGGTAGAGTCTCTCTTTATCTGGATATTGTGAAGGAGAATGAACGCAGAAAGGAGTATCTCGGTCTGTATCTTGTGCCAGAACTCAACAAGGCAGACAAGAATGCCAACAAGGCTACAATGAAGATTGCAGAGGAGATAAAGGCAAAGCGGACGGTCGAACTGATTGAAGGACGCTTGAGCTTTGCCGGAGATAAGGCAAAGCGCACTGACCTTATTAGATGGTTAGAAGACCAGCAAGTGTACTATTACAATAATGATAATACCAACTACTCGAAAACTATACACAACCTCATACGACATGTTCGCTTGTTTCGTGGTGATAAACTAACCATGAAGGATGTGACACCTGGCTTCTTGCGAAGTTTCCTGGATTATCTAAAAGGCAATGTCAACAAATATGGCGGAAAACTCAGTAACGAGACCATATACACCTACTTTACCGTGCTTTCCATTCTTATGAATAAGGCTGTTCGGCACGAGATCATTGCTGCAAATCCTTTTCACAAGCTATCGCAGGGCGAGAAGCCTCAACGCAGGACAAAGAAGAAGGAGTATCTTACGCTCGACGAGGTAAAACGAATGGCTGAGGCTGAGTGCGACGATATACGTGTAAAGCGAGCTTTTCTGTTCTGTTGCTTCACGGGTTTGCGCTATATCGACGTGTCGAGGCTCAAATGGAAACATATTTCCGAGATAGGAGAGGGCGAGTATCAGATAGAAGTAGTACAGCAGAAGACGAAAGAACCTGTGTATATACCTTTGTCGGCGAACGCTCTGAGATGGCTCCCCGATCGTGGTGATGATGGCCGCGAGAACTATGTGTTCAAGTTTCGAGACCGCTCTATCATCTATGATTATCTTGACAGGTGGGCGAAGAAGGCAGGTGTCGAAAAGCATGTGACGTTCCACATGAGCCGCCACACGTGCGCTACGCTTCTGCTGTATTATGGCGCAGACTTATATACGGTATCTAAAATTCTTGGACATACGTCAATAAAGACTACACAGATATATGCCAAGGTCGCAGACGAAATGAAACGCAAGGCTGTAAGCAATATTCCCGAGATAAAATAACGAAATGAAAGTACCATGGTGCAATAGCCATGGTACCATTATAAAAACTTCAAATTGAGGTGTTGGACTATTCTTTGCGATGTATCAGCCACAATAATAGCGACAGAACTACAAACACCACCGTTCCGATAGTAAACAGCCCGACGTGCATCTGCGTGCGCTCCCACGTCGATAGCTTGCGCTCCACTGGTATGGGAAGACGTGTTGTGTCGGTCTGGAGCATTGCTTTATATATAGTGTCGGTCTTCACACTTATGCGGTCACGCCATCGCCACACGCTCTTTAGCCTATACACTGTGTCGCCACGAGTGTAGTGTTCAACATACACCGAGTCGTGCAGCCGAAACGTGTCGGCACTCGTCCTCGCCTTATAGAGTGTATCAGTCTTAACGACCACTCGCTCTACAACCACCGGCTGCGGTGTAGAGCATCCACACAATAGTGTCAGCATTACGCAGGCTAACAAACCTAATGCGCCGGCTAACAAACCTAATAGCGCACCGCACAATATTTCTAACAATTTGTTCAATGTATCCATAATCCTTTTCTCATTAAAAAGGAAAAGCGGTACTCCGCTTGTCGGAATACCGCTTTGTGTTAAAAATAAAATTGTTTAGAATTTTGCGAAATAAGTTTCCAAACTTACCATGTCTTGCAATTCTACTATTTCTTCAGAACCTTTCCGCTTCTTTTTTCCACTTTCACGACTTTTTTTTACTATTCTGATTATCGTGTCAACAACCCCATGAGTATTTATAATCGTAGAGTAGTTCTTTTTGCAAATATCAAGCAATTCGTCAGCAAAAGAGCGGGACACAAAAACAACACCTTCCATATCAATGATACATTTGGTGCTTCCACTTTCACTAATAGCCTTTTCTATCGCTCCTGCATTGCTACGGGAACGAATATCAGAACCTAACAGCCCTAAAACATTAATGCTTTTCTCCATGACTTCATTCCTATCTGTTAAATATACTCATAAATATTAAAATTCTTAGGTAGAGACACTGGTATTCTCATCAATACGATTGTTCCATCCCAACGTATCGTTTTTGGCAACTCTATTACTTCATCTCTGTCTTTTGACAATCGGTAAAATGCACTACCTGAAAGCATAAAGAAGTCACCTCCCATACCTTTTGCCAAGAGTTTGCGCGATGTATTCAATCCATACCCACGTTCTGGAGAGTCTTTTGTAGAAAAACCTTCATTTGCCATGCGCAAGGCTTTGGCTTCACTATTGCCTATATCATCGATATATTTTGCATTATTAGCGTAACTTCCGTAGATGGTAATACCATCATCTGCGATACAAATGTCAATACACCCCTCCTTTTTCAAGTACTGTGCGTATATATAACCATTTTCGCTGCACGAATGCTGATTTATATTACATATTATCTCGCTCAAGAGATACGCTAATGGGGTTTTTACCGATCTGTCATAATTAGTTTGTTTTTCTATGATGCTTTGCAATATAGATTGAAGTTCATCGGCAACCTTTTCCTCTGAAGCAGGGAATGCACAAATCGGTGTATAAGTCTTAGATTTATAGGGCTTCAGCTTACTTTCAATATTATGCGTCGTTTGTATGTGCATCGGAGTTTCAAATGCTATTGCAGTGAAATAATCACGCATATAAGTCGGACAATTCTTGCAAACAATCTTCTTGTTGCATCGGTGTTTGTATATAGCCAATGGGGCAAGAAAGAAAGGATGGAAGAATGAAGTGTCGGAAAAATCCCATTCGATAATCTCTTCTTCGGAGTTCTCCGAATCGTTGATTATATGGAACAAGAAATTAAAGGCACTTCCTATTCTTTCGTCTCTATTTACATTTGGTATACGTATTGTCTTAGGCATAATTATTCTGTCTCCCATGCAAAGATAACAATATAGCGACAATGCAAAGTATTCTTTATAAGTCTAAATAACTTTATATAAGAAATTTAATTCTATTTTAACACTCTGCGGTACTCCAACAAGTCAAAGAACGCTTCCCTTATAATTATATATTAACTATCACTTTCCACACACGTTATTAGTCGGTCTCCGCCCTGCCGTAGTCTCTTGGCGGTTTGCGCTTCATGCATCCGTTCACGGTACACTCGTTCCACTGCAGCTCGTGCATGCGAAGGAGCAAGTCGTGCTTCTCCGCACGCAGCTCTCGGATGAGATCACGCTGCTTGCCAATTTCGTCGTAGAGTGAGTCGATTTTGTTGTTGAGTCTTGTGCGCTCCTCCATGTGCTCCTCGTGTTCGTGGGTGTAGAGGTTGCGCCACTCCTGGGCGTAAGCGAGGGCGTTAGCGTCCTCCTCCTTTTGTGCTGCAGCTGCCTCTTTGCGCTTCCGCGAGTTATAGTAGAGCAGCTGCCCCACGATGCCACCGCTAACAAGCAGCGAAAGTATCTGTAAAACCATATCCATCTGCACCTCCTTTACTCTATTGTTATCCAAATCTGCTCGCACCGCTCGTCCGCAGCCTTCAGCATGGTGTATACCTTGCGGAACGTTGCCGTTGAGTTCAGTACCAGTCCGACCGCTTTGTTCTCGCCGACGAGGATGCAGCCCTCCGTATCCTTCGCCGTGTTGCCACAGTGTATCAGCACACCTTGGTAGCCGGGCGTATTGCACAGTCGCGGCAGTCTCCCCCTGCAGAACTGGTACTGCGCTCGACCTCCGAAGCGTGGCGATACCGTCTTCATATCTACGAGGTATCTGCCAGTCGGGATGGCGGTTTCGCCCTTGATTTTAACTCCGCATATCTGCGCCACCGACATATTAGATGTCAGTCCTCTATCCTTATCCTCGAGCGTGTCACAGACGTATGCGCCATCTATATACATCTTGCCGATGGTGTACGCCTCCTTTTTAGCTATTCGTCTTACTTTTATTTCCATGATTCTATCTTCTTCATATTGTTTTGTGTTCTATTGTTGCACTTTATATTTAACCATAAATGTTTCCATTCCATCCTACGGCGGTTAAGCGGTTGGGACTATTACTCGTAGGATTGCCAAAAGTAGTAGAAACTTCGCAAGTCGTGATAAGTCTTTCATTTGAGGAAATTTCATTGACTTTTAGAGCTCCAGTTGAGGTCGTTGTTCCCCTTTTGTTTATTATACCTCCTCCATGTACAACGAATGCAACGTTTGCGCGATTCTTGATTATTAGTGTTTGTCCAACATATTGTAACGCTTCGTCAGTCGACACGCCATGAAGACTATTCAAACTATCTTTAGGATTGTTGAATGGCAATACAAGATCAACCTGCGAGGCTTTAAAGTAATTATTGAAATCACCTTGAAACTCCACGAACGAGCCCGCATTAGTAAAGTCGAATAATACAACGCTCAAGGAAGCTGCGGGTATTCGGTATTGGTCTATGTTCTCTGGCGTAATAATGGTTTTCTTCTTTTTGACAAAGCCGCCAAAAGAACCTGCGCCAACCTCCAGCAAGCCTTTCTCGTTCACGCTCGCCGTCACCACACCGCTGTTGTTGCGAACCTCGAACTTGTCCGCAGTTGCCGTTATCTTGCCGTTCTCGATGTCTAACCCAGTGCGCAGTAGTTTGGCTGCAATACCACTGTCCTCGATAAAACCACTCTTGCCCTCTATCCAGTCGGTAGGAGTTGCACCCACCTCTAACTTCGGCATTGTCACCCACGCCTTACTGCCTTGCAAACAACGGATTAAGACAGCATTAGGTATGCCAGTGCCCTCCGAACGCCAGTGTACCCAATAACGCTTCCACTCGCTTGTGAGAGAGAATCGACGACCTCCGTCGGCGTTGCTTGTTGTTGTATCGCGCTCGCTGTCCTCGGCGAATATGCTTAGATTAGAACCACTAAACATGTATGCGTCGATGCTGCCGAAACCTTTTGCCATAAACGAGAACATATAGTCCTCATCTTTTTTGATGATAGAGCTAACACTCCATTGCGCCATCTCAATGTATTTGGAGGCAGCGTTTGCATATATTACCGAGCATCCGTTGTTGTACGACTCGTTAGTTACCACTGACGCATCCATTCGTGTCAGGTTGCCAGTCTTATTAAATGTGCGTGTATTGTCGAGCAGGTTGCCCCCGATGTAGTCGTAATCGTCAGGCGATGCGCTCCAACACACAAAGTCCTCCGCAGTACCCTCTATGAGGATAGGGTGGGCGATATACACCTGCTGACTCGCAGTAGATGCGTTAGCCTTTAGACACGCCACGGAAATCCACTCATAAGGAGCGTTCGCTGCAACGGTAAACGTCTTCTGAAACAGATGCCAGCCGTCGCTTGGCGTTATCGTTACGCCGCCTAAATACGCACTGCCGTTAGGACCGGTATATCCACCTGGTCGCGACGTGTCGGTTGCCGAGCTATGCCATATCGTCTCGCCCACAATTTCTACTTTGGCTGACTTCGTGCGAGCCCAAAACGCCAGTGTGTACGTTTTGTCCTTGGTTACATGTATGTTGCGAGAGTTCGCCGCTCCACCCCATTGCGCACCGCCTGCCTTGGCATCGGGCGCGAATATCACATTAGCACCATCATGCGCCGACGTGCGATATATCTTAGACCTTAGAAGAAAGCAGCCTTCGCCTTGCTTGCGGAACAACGAGCCGACGAGCAGGTTACGTCGCTCGGCAAGAGTGTAGCCTACCTTCATCGCTATCTGTGTAGTGGTCTGCTTTATCTCAGAGCCGGCTGACTCTATCTGCTGGGTTACATCCGTCTTTGTCGGATAGTCCTCCCCCACCTTTAAGAGTATTTGATTTGGCATCTGCTTTAGTTCTGAACTCATCTTCGTTATCTGTCCGTCAAGCTCTTCTTTGTTTCTTTTGACCGTTGTTCTGAGTCCATCCATGGACATCACAAGCTCCGCAAACGACTGCGTGCTTTCTATCTCGCCATTAGCCTTGCGCGTAACGAACCTAAACTTATCGGCTATGGCGAACATCTCCTGACGTGACAGGACAAAGACCTCCTTGTTATCTAACGAGTAGCTATCTACGCCTTCGTACATCTTTAACGATGGCGCATCCGCTCCATATGCCGACAAAACAACGACCGACTGGCGAGCTGTGTCATAGACGTTGCCCATCTGTACAAGCTCGTCACCTGCCTGCGGAATATCGCTACCAGTATCACAATCGTCAGCAAGTAAGTCGATGAAATCTTTACCTACCTTGTACACCTTGCGCCAGTAGTATCTGTTCTTCACGTTCTCATTCACGCCCTCCTTTACGTTGAACGTCTGGCAGCGCACAAGGTCGCCAATCACAAATTGGTTTTCTATCTCCTCGTCGCCTTTCTTCTGCGAGAAGTAGCAGCGGTAAACATCGTAACGTAGGGGAGAGCCGTCGTATTCGGGAAGAACCGTGGACTTCTCAAAATAGACCACATTGCTAATCTTCATAGCAGCAGGCGACAGAACAATCTCACCACCTACGCTTTGAAGCTCTCGGATTACGAGCCTTACGAACTCCGCCGCCTTGCGCACAAGCAGGCGGTCTACCTCCAAGTAGCTGTCACCACTTCCGTTGTAATCACCAAGTTTGAAGCCAGAGCCGAGCGCACCCGAACGGAACGCAGCTGACACAATCTCTCTGAGGGTGGCGATGCCTTTCTGCGTTATGCCATATCCCGTATTGCCAATGAGCAGAGAACGCAGTGTAGCGATGCCGTCAGATGTGATGCCGAGGGTTTCATCGGCTAAAACCAGATTGCCTAATAATAAAATCGCTTTCTTGAAGAGTACATCGGCTTCAGAAGATAACCCCTCTTTGAATATAATCTTTTTCTCTGCAGTATCTTCCTCGTCGCTTCGTAGGAAGTGCTGCAATCCGGGTGCGTTGATGTCAATGTCTCCAGCAACGCCAGCCTTCTTTGCAAAATTAGCCTCGTCGGCCTTTTCTGCATGTTTAGCCTCATCGACACGTTGACTCTGTGTAGATGCGAATATCGCACTGCCGCCACCATTACCTCCGCCTCCTTTATTTGAAGCCTTCGGTTTTGCATACATTTTTATTCCTATCATTATACTTATATTTTAAATTTCGCGAAGACTCATTGAAGCTGTGCCTTCCATAATGTTTTGACTAATACCTGTAACCCAGAACACTTTATTCATAGCCGGATGGCGGTAACGGTTGACAATACTTACATTTTCGCCGTCATTTTCAATGTTCTGCATGATTGTCACTCGTGGTACATGACAATCGGCGTAGTGATTAGCAACATAGTGTTGCTCAGGCTTAGCCATTTCTCCCGTATTACGATCGTAGACTTCAAGTAGCTGCTCCTCTTTTTTAACATCAAAAGGAGTTGACAGACTTAGAGACGTTTTAACGCCGAGAGCATAGCTTTCTTCTGCCGTTAGGGCACTTGTAATCTTAAATTCAAGATCATCTTTTGCATTGACATAGGATTCGTCGGTATCACTCGTATAAATAATGTCGTTCTCGTCACGTTGTTCGTAGTGACCATTATCACTATAGAGTTTTATTTCAAAATCCTTTATGACGATGCTCTCTACTGCATTCAATAAGTAATCTCCCCACATGGATGGTTCAATCTCTTGAGCCTCCCAGGGCGGTGCTGAAACTACGGTTCCAAGCGTATATATAGGCTGTGCAGGACACAGTATAGTGAATTTCACCGCTCCTTTCAACTTGTCTGTCTTTCTCATAGGGATTGCCATTCCTTCCGCATCTAAGTTCATCTGAATGTTAATATTATTCTGGATATCGTACTCGGTGCCAACAAGGAGGTCGTCTATTTTGGGGTCGAAGCCAATGCTGAATGATTGCGAATAATACTCTTTGTCGTCAACACATTCTCCCGGGGTTTTATATTTACGCCACACGTAATCTGTTATCGTTCCATTACCAGTTCCTGGTGTGTCGCCATCGAAGAACTTTTCGCCTTTTTTCTTCTCGACGAGACACTTGTCTCCAATAACAAGCATACACATCAGCACTGATAGTTTAGAAATGTCATCCTTATCTTGGAGATTGATATTCCGCTGTAGCTTGAAGTACTGAGGGGTCTTGTCAGAGTAAGGCACAAAGCCGTTTTTGACATCTAAGTTTAATATAGGTTTAGAACTTGGCGTTTCTGCTTTATAGAACTCCTGAGTATAGTATTCGTTGTCATTACGGCCCTTGACAGCGTGAAGGTCTTTGTAATATACGGGCGATACATAAGGTGGGCATGACAGCTCTCTTATAGGGTTATATGCTATTTTGCCTGATATTACCATGTAATTGGTGGTGTCGTTATCTGCAGGAGAGTATATTCCTGCCTCTGCGGTGTCTTCGTATGTAGCGCATGGTATCATCGACATTAAGCCCTTGTTAGGGCTGTTTGAACCTCCCAAGCCTGCCTGAACGCCATGAATTCCAATGACGAGACACTCTTCCATATCAACCTTCGATTTTACAGAATTGTCTTTAGTGCTGAGTGTTGTTATAGCACATCCCACCTCTAACAAAGCTGTGCCTCGGCTTCTACCTATAAAGTCGGGCAATACATATTGGTGGCGATTGTCTCCCGCATACGGAAAGTAAGACTCAGATGCGTTAACTCCCATTACAGACTGGGGACGGAATTTCCATTTACTGTTGTTCATCACGCGAATATACCAATCGGCAAAGTAAGCCTTACCCCAGTCTGTGGTGCGTCCTCCTGTACACGCCTCAATAAATGCTTGTTTTGGCGTTTTGGTGCCTCCTGGAGAAACTATTTCGCGGAGATAGAATTGCTTCCCCGTGAATGGAGAAAAAAGGTCGTCTTTATCAAGTGGGCTTCTGATAAGGTTTTTCATACTTTTCGTATCGCTTTTCAGTACCAACTTGTTGAATGCTTCGTCAATATTTATTTGTGTGTCATCGTCAGCAACCGTGTCCAGGGTAATGTCTATAGTGCTGCGTGGGGATATTATTACGGATTGATCATGCGTAAGGTCTTTCCATTTGATGTTGTCGTTATTAAGATTGCGCAGTGTCTCCCAGGCGTAGATATAATATGTTACGCCGTTTTGTACAATGTGCAAGTCTAAATATCGCATAATTTCTTCTACTACTTTATCCTGCGTCCAAACGTCCTCCTCTTCCTCTTCAAGAAAGAGAAGGTCGGATATGGAGATGTCGTGAAAAATGGAAGTTTCAGTTTCTTTTTTGTCAATGCTCTTGCTGTCATCGTAACATACACGGAATGTATTTATTGCCTTGTCTTTGTTTATAATGACTTCTGTAGTAGCAGCACAGAGAATAGACTCTAATATCTGCATAAAGGTGCGTTGTTTTGCCTGGCTTCTGATGTCTTCGTAGTTTACTCCAGGCATACCTGCGCCCATATATTGAGAATATTGTAATGATGAAAGTATGTCAATACAATTTATCTCTACTTCGTCATATTCAAAATTGTATCCCTGCGAGAATACGAGTGGCTCTATATATCCCGCAAAGATGATTGTGTCATCCTGCCGCACGTTTACAATAGTACTACGGCATGATGTGTTGTAAAAATCACTGATGAAATCTCTACACAAGAGGCGTATTGTACAACTGTGTCGTAAGAGATGATCGAACGTGTCGTTCATCTCGTTGGTTATTTCAATGGGGTCGTCTTGAAAGTAGATACCACTGCCTTCAGAGCCGATGACTTTCTCCTCGGTTCTGTCTCCTTTTGATAAGATCTCAATGGTAATAACCTTACCCTTCCGATTTATAAATTGCCCGTGTATATACATAGTTTCCCTTTTTCTATATTAAACAAGATTTGAACGCCGTCCAGACTTACTTGCTATCTTGCGCACGTTACTTAGAGTCTGCTCTATACTTGTTCCTCGCGTCTTTCCACGCACGTCAACCACGAGGTGCACGTCATTCATTTGCGTAGGTGTCACTTGCGTAGGTGTCATTTGCGGTAACTCTCTTCGTACAAATGACGGTGGGGTATAGCGTGGCGTATTTATCATCTGGAACAAATGAGCCTGTTGCGTTTTGTTTAGTATCATTTCGCCACTATTGACACGTGCAAATTTTCGGTCGCCAAAGGTAGAGGTACCACCGACGACACCACCAGTTGCAAAACTTGACATTGCTGCGATTGCTGCCACAACGGCTGCCACACCAGCTGCGATTGCTATAAGGTTGGCTGGGAACGGCATCTTTGCTCCACTTGCGGTAGCGTTAGCTATCGCTTCGCCTTCCTTAGCAACCGTGTTGACGGTAGACGCAGCGGTGTTCGCGGCGGTTACGCCCGTATTTACTGTTGTTGCAGTAGTGTCTGCTGCTGTTGCAGCGGCATGTGCAGTTGTTGCAACGGATAGGAGGTTGTAGAGTTCTACTATTCCCTGTATTCCCTGTGCAATAGATATAAATCCATTAATCATTGCAGAGGTTTTTTCCCATGCGTTGCCATTACCTTCAAGTGCATCAGAAATGCCCTGTATGCCGCCACTGATGTTTTGCACGCTTCCCCAACCTTTCTGTATTTGTTCAAATGCTTTGTCAAATCCAGAAGGTTCAAGAGTGATTTTTATCGGTTTAAGACCAAGATCGGCGAGTTCTTTGTTTACCTCGTCTATCTGTTTCATGGCCTCATCTTTGCCAATGATGCCAATTTCATAGTCGTTTTGGATGCGGCTTGTCTTCTGCTGTGCGTTGCTATAGCTCTGACGTTTGTCGGCGGCGGATCCTTGCTCGATGTATTCTGGTTCTACTTCGGCGGCGATAGAAACATTGCCCTTTGTCGCTCTGTCTATCTCCGCCTGTATTTCTGCGATTTTTGCTGAGGCTTTGACTTTCGCCTCGATGGTTGTAGCCTCATCGAGACTGCGCTGTGCATTCTGCAGTTGCTCTTGCAACTCTTCGATAGGTGTCTTGAAGTGCACCTCGATAGGTTTCAGCCCGAGCGCAGAGAGCTGGTCGTTGATGTCGGCAATAGCTTTCTGCGCTGAGGCTTTGTCTATCAGTCCAGAGTCGTAGTCCTGGCGAATGTTGCCGATGCGCTGCTGTGCGTTGCTGTAGCTCTTGCGTTTATCGGCGGCGGATCCTGCCACGATATATGTCGGCTCTGTGGCGGCTTCGATGGTGACTTTTCCCTTTGTCGCCTCGTCTATCTGCGCCTGTATCTTCTTCACCTTTGCGTCGGCTTCGACTCGTGCCTCGATGGTCAGGGCGTTGTCCTTGGTCTTCTGAGCAGCAGACAGCTGCGCCTGCAGCTTTTCGATGTACGTTTTCGGCTCTACAGCGGAGGGTGTATTGGCGGTGTTGTTGGCAATATTACCAACAGGCTTGCCTGCTGTAATAAAGCCCTTGTTTGTCTCCAGGTTCTCGGCTAACTGTTTTTGGGTGTCGGTAATTTCTTGATTGACGGCGTTGAGACTCTTGTCTATTGAATAAATTTGTTTGTTGCCCGAAACGTTTGTGCCGTTGTATCTTTCTGCGCCTATTTTGGTAAATCTCCATTCTCCATCGTTACCAACTTTACCATAGCGCTCGTTGCGCCAGTTTTCCGGTACGATGTCGCCCTCTTTGGCGTTTCTTCCGCTATTCTTGGCATCGTCGGAAATACTCTTAGTTACCTTCTTTTTCTTGTCAAGCAGGTCGATTTGTTTTTGGTATAATGCTGTAAGTTTCGCAGCGTATGCAGCTGCCATAGCTCTTTGCTTGAAGGCCTCAACTACAGCGTCCGTCTTGTTGTTAAAGATGTTCTCGGCTTCCGAGACGCTGTCTATCTTCAGCCGAAGTTCGTCGAAAGCGGATTGATTCTGCTTTATCCATTGCACTTTCTGCTGTTCGGTAGACAAAGACTTCCATCCTTCCTTGAGTTTGTCGTATTTCGACATAAGCTCCGAATAGGTAGACTTCAGTGTGCTGTCATAGGCATTCTTCACCTCGTCGGCTGCGCTGTTCATCTCCTTCATCGCTTCCGTCTGCTCGTCTGCTTTGTCTTTAGCTTCCGAGGACTTCGAGGAGAATGCACTGATTACTTCTGTGAGTGCCACGATGGCGATACCTACGCCGGATGCTATCATTAACCCTCTAATGGCCACTTTGAGGGTGGTCGCCCCGATGGTCGCCCCGGTAAATGCCGCTTGCATCACTCTCGTTACGGCTGTCAAGCCAACAACGGATGCTCTGAAACCTATGCAAACGGCATTTACCGCCTTTGTCGTTATGCCGAAATTGGCGATAACCATTGTTGCGCCCTTTATGCTGTTGCCTAACGAAATCATGGAATTTACGATAGTCAACGCCTGTGCCGCAAATGTAATCTTAGGCAACCACTTGGAAACCAATTCACCGATTTGTACCTTAATGGCTGCAAACTGCATCTCGGCTTGCTTCAGCTGTCCTGCATCAGTCTTGCCAAGTTGGGCGTTCATGTGTCCCACATTATCGGTGATAATCTGTGCCAACATGGCGGCACGCTGCTGCTCCGTGCCGTACTTCATAATGTTTTCTTGGGCCTCGCTGAACGTGATACCCACACGCCTTAACGCCGATGTCTGCCCAGTCATGGCCTTGCCCATGAGGTTTGCCACACTTCTTGCATCCTCCTGCGTGGCGTTCAAACCTTTCTGCTGTGCCAAAAGGTCGTTCATGGCTGGTATCAGCTGCTCCAACGTGCCTTTCTCTTTCAAAAAGGTTGCTATCTGCTGTGCGCCTGTCTTCTGTATCGTACCGCCGATAACACCCAACTTGGATTGCGCGCCGATAACCTCATTAACCTTTTTGATGTCCTCCTCGGTTGCGGCCATACGCTGACGCATCACGGTAGTAAGCTGTGTGTTGGCCTGCTGCACGGCATTGTAGCTCGCCGTTAGCCCTGCCATCGTGTCACGCAAACCATTTATGGCACTCGAAGCGTTTTGCAAAGCCGCAACCGTCTGGTTTACCGTAATCATCTTCTCTCGGAACTTGGCGGCACTACTCTTGGCGGCATCGAGATTGTCGCGCAGTTCCTTTGCCGATGTTGAGGCGGTAACTAACTGCTCTTTGCCGTCAATGAGCAACTTAATGTTAAACTTTATTTCTTTTGCCATATTTTCAGCGTATAAGTAACTAAGTAATCAATATTTTTGTATCTTTGTGGAGTAAACCAATGGGTTAGAAGTATGAGACAAAACAGAAACATATCGGCAAAAAGGCAAACCAAAGAAAGAAAACTTTGGCGAAACATCACTATTGTCTCTTTCGCTGCTGTTGTCGTTTCGTTGTTGTTCCTTGGTTGCATTGCCTTTTTGGTTAGTATTCTGTTCATGCTCGTAGCTTATGGGCAATATGATTTACGCAAACCATATAAGGATGGTGGGCATACACCTTGGTACTACGGCGCACTTTAGCCGTTTCCCACTTTTCCCAACACTTCCTCAAAACGTTTTAACGCATCTTCCTTAGATACTGCCGGGGCTGCTTTCGTATGCTCCGGCTTTTTCTTCTCCCATGGAAAGGGTAGAAGTCCGTGGGGCGTTAGCCCTTTCTTTGCATACGGCTGTATGGTTATTGCCGCAAGCATACGCATACGTTCCCAACTGTCTTGATACTGCGCCGTCCGCTCCTCGCTGTACGCCTTGTATATGTGGCTGAACTCCTCGGGCGTGAAGCCGCAAAAATCAGAATAGGGGATGCCGATGTTGCCAACGGCTATCCCCAGCAGCTCAAGTATTTCTAACTTTTTTTTTCAGCCGAAGCCTCAACGCCTGCAGCGTCGCCGTTGATAGCCTCCGTCCATGCGGCGACATCGTCAAGCGTCACGCTGTCGGCAAAGCCCATGAGCGAAAGACCGAACTCCATGCCGTCATGCTTACACGCCGACGCTATACAGCAAAACAGGTATGTACACATGTCCGTCACGTCGTTCGAGATGTCGGACACCTCCTTTCCCGTTTCCATTTTGAAGCGGAGCATAGCCCCCATAGTCTGTCTACAGGGGTATGCCTTTCCGTTGATTGTGATTTCTACTTTTTTCATGTCTTCGCACTTTATTTTGCAGCTACACCCGAGCCTGCCTTGCCCGGGTAAACCTCAGGCTCGCCGTCGTTCTCCAACGAAAGGCTGTAGGTCGCATCGTCAGTGGCTGGTGATGACTCCTCTATTGAGGCGATAATAAAGTTACCCTTAACATAAGGTTTCTGGTCTTCGCCACGTTTGAAAGCCTCTATCTCTACGCTTTGGCCCTTACCCCAGGAAGGGGCGAGCTGTTCAAAACCGTTCTCGGTCTCGTTGTAGAAACGGAAGCCCTCCGCGCTGATGGAGATAGAGAGGCCGGTGACACCCTTGCCCTTCCACAGACCGCTGCCCTTGGTGGCGGTCGCTGCAGGCTTGACTGCTCGGTCTTTTGTCTCCGAGTTGAACGTGAGTGTGTGAGTAGAGCAGTGGCCTACGGCCTTGCCGTCTACTTTCAGCAGAATGTCACTGCCGTTAATAAATCCACTTGTTTCTGCCATAAATATAAGTTTTTAATGGTTAAATTTTTACTTGGAATACAAGCTGCTGCACATAGGCATCGTCCTCATAACCCTCCTCGCTATCAATGAGAATACAGCTGCGCATACGGATGCCGTCGAGTTCACCTTGCTTGTAGTCGAGTGCCGCACGTGTAGCTTCCGCGAGTTCTACGCCTTCCGCATATTGTGCTGTGTAGCACACCACCTCCATCGTTACGGTGTCTGCACCAGGCATACCCGCTTTTGTAGGGTTGTGTGCGAGAGCTGCACGTCTGTAGAGGATGTATGGCAGCTGCGCCTTGTCTGTTACCACAGGAAATACCTTATTCGTTTTCGTCTTCACTTCCTTATCGGAGAGAAGCATGTTGCGAATGATGGCACCTGCGCTGAGAGATGTCTTCTTTACCATTGCTTGTTTTTTAGATGAGTCCTTGTTTCTTAGCCGCCTTTTCGAGGTCGTCTTGAAGATTGTTGAAGAGGTTCGTCTCTACGCTGTCGGCGGTCTGCTGCTCTGTCTTGGCGAGGAAAGCGTAACGCTTCATCTTGCCACGGTTCGCACCGCCTCTCACGTATTGACGTATCTTCTTGCCCGTAAAGCGGCTCTTTCCGAAGAACGAAGAAATTCTTCTTCCTGCCTTACGATACCTGGTTCCGTCCTCTGCCCACATCAGCACCGGCTTTTCCTTGCTCTGCCGGTTCATGTGTATGCCCTTACGCTTACCGTGCGGCTTCACGCTCACCATAAAGCCTAAGCCGTAGCGGTCGGGGTAGGTACGCACGTAGATGCCGCTTGACAGGCTGCGCTTGGTACCCTTGCCTATGCCGCTGCTGCTGAGGTTGGCTACAGCTGCCTTTTTCAGGCGGTTGCCTTCGCGGCGCATGGCACCCTTCATGGCCTTTCGCTGTGTCTTTGTATCAAGTGCCTTGTAAACGTCGAGAAACGGTCTTTTGATATCACTGACGGTTTGATTCATAGGACTTGCTATTCGTTTACTCGTTCGCAGATCAATGTCTTCATGCCTCGGTCGAGGTTCGGTATGATCGCCACCACGGTATACAGATAACCGCCGAGCTGCTGCACCCGCCAGTTCTCTTCTACCTGGTGCGCGTCACGGATGTTGTACTCAGCCCGATAGTCGGGGAAGTGTTCTCCGACCTCCTCGCTGCGGTTGCCGCTCTGCTTCACCCGCTGCGCTCTCACCGTCCTCTGCAGCTCGTAGGCGTTGGTCTCTTCGCCGTAAGCGTTGGCGGTCGCAACGGGCTTGAGCAGCTTTATTCTGTACTTCATGTCTCCTGCTCTCATACCAGTTTTCGATAAGGCTTAATCAATGACTGCAACGAATCGGGCACGGCGTGCATCTGGACGCTGCTCACGCTCTCACGCTGGTTGTACCAATGTGCGCCGAGCATCATCGCTGCGTGCCTGATGGGCGTTGGCAGGCTGCCGTTACCCATCTCCACAAGTTCCTCGGGAGTTCTGTTTGTCGCCGTTATTACGGCCGTCTCCGCCGTGTCGAGTACATGAGCGAGATACTCGTCATCGTCGGCGAAGTCGTCAGCTCTCACGTGTTTCTTGAATAGTGCCAAATCCGTTATAGCCATTTGATTGATGTTTATTAGAATATGCGAACGTTAATGTCTACGCCTTAGCTACCTTGCCGAGCGCGAAGGCTTCTGGACGTACGGTAATAGTAGCATAGTCTGCGTTGAGAACGAAGTCCACTGCGTCCTTGCGTGCCTTGCTGTACGGGTCAACGATAAAGCGGATATTGCCGAAGAGACCCATCGGCTGGTATCTCCAGTCGCCGAGACCGATGAACTCTGTGCCGTCGGTGTCGCGGATCTCGTTAGAGGTGTATACCGGGAGGCCGCAGAGCACGCCGTTCTGAATCATCGGAACGTAGAGACCCTTCTCGTTGATAGGTGTACCTTCGAGGATGGCTGCCATGCTCTTTGTCATTACCCAGCAAGCGTTAGAGCCTTCGATGCCGGTCTCGAACATCTTCGCCTTCATACCGTTGAGTTCCTTGAAGGTAGGCACAGCAGACAGCGTAGTAGCCTTGGTCTTCAGGGCTACGAACGGACCTGTGAGCTTTGTCGAGACGTTCAACTTGTTGGTGCTGCAGATTACCTTGTTGAGGAGGCGACGGAGGGCGAGTGGCATGATTTCACGCACGATCATCTCCAGGATGCCCTGCGACTGGTTGAGCGACTGGTTGGTTACCGGGATAGCGATACCGATGCGCTCCGGTGTAGCTCTCAGCTTGTTCAGGTTAATCTTCTTGTCGGTGAGTTCTACACCCTCACCAGCAAGCTCAGCGTCTACGTTCTCGTAGAGCGGCCATACATAATCGCCTGCGAGTCCTGTAGGCATAGGCAGACCTACCTTGTCGAGGATAAAGCCTTCCTGCAGCGGACGCATAATCTCCTGCACGTTGAGAGGTACGATGCCGCCGTTGTTCACGTCAGACACCATCATCATGTCTCGCACAAGCAGAATCTCCGTGCGTTGGCCCTGTGCGCTGTTCTCGCGGATCATGCGTGTAGCCTCCTCGATGGCGTTCGGGTGCTCGCGGAGGTGCTCGGCTGCTGCTGCCTGCATCTTCATCTGCAGAATCTGGTTCTCACGGGTAAGCGCCTCGAACTCGGCGGTCTCCGCCTCGTTGCGCTCACGCTGCTCCTTCTCGCAAGCGTCCGCAATCTCTGTGATGCGGTCGCAGTTCGCCTGATACTTGTTTACAAGCTCGCGAACGATAATGTTGTTCTTTGGTTTCGTCATATAACTACTGATTTATGATTAGAAAATTCGTTTTTGTGCTGCCTGGCGCATTTCGCGCAACTGATTGTTTGCCTCCTCGTTCTTTCCTTTCGCCGGAGCTTGGCGCAGATCGTCGCGCAGCTTGTCGGTAAGCTCTCGCGCCTCTACGCTTGTGTCAGGGTAGTACGGGTTGGCGGCAAGCGTGAAGTCGTAGATGCCGAGAATGCTCTTTACGGTGTATGTGATGTTTACCGTGCCGTTCGGCGCCGTCTCGCTGGTACGCTCCACGAAGTCGCTGTTGTAGTAGCGGGTCGAGAAGGCGAAGCTGCAGCCCTTGATGTCGCCGCGGCGCACAAGTTCGAGCGCCTTGTCGCCGTCTACGGTGTTCGGGGCGTCAAACTCGAAGGCTACGCCCTTGTCGTCGATGGAGTAGGTGAGCGTTCCTTCTCCCTTGTCGCTGCGAGCGAGAAGCAGGTGGTTGTCATGGAACATCGTCATCTTGATGTCCTGGCTGTCAAGAAACTCTTGACTGACAGCGCCCGGGGCTATCATCTCCCGGGCTTCGCTGTCATCGTCGCTCCACAGAGGCTCTGACGGAGTATTGAAAAGTATTGCGTACCCCGTGATGGTGCGGCTCGGGGCTTCGCCCTCTGCCGCCTCCCTCACATGCAACATATTCGGGGTACTTAAACAACGCTTAATGATCTTGTTGGTATCTTCTGTCTTTTTCATATCGTATGGGGTTTGTTACTGGATATTATTGCCGAAGGAGCCCTCGTTGATGTCCTTCAGGTTCGCCGATACGAGCACCTTGTCTCCGCCTGCCACCGGCGGCTTGTTCTCTTCCTTTCTCCAATCGTTCACGGTGTAGATGCCCGCTGCTATGGTGCTTGTTTGGTATTTTACTCTACTATCGAGGTCGCAGGCGTATAGACCTCTGCGGTCGAACTGGAACTTTCGTTTGCAGCACAGCGACGGAGCGACGAGCTTTCGCAGCATCTCGTTTTCTATGTTGCGCAGCAGCGGGTTGAGCGTGTTGGAGAGGAACGCCACGTTCGCCATCTCGGCACTCTTGTAGTTGTTGCTGGTGTCGTCGAACACGAAAGACGGGTGCACGCCGAAGAAGCGACAAATGTCTCGTATCGTAAATTTGCGACTCTCTAAAAACTGCATATCCGTTGACGAGAGTGAAATCTGTTTGAAGTCCACCTGTCCCGGGAGACTCACGATGCGCTCTCCGCCCTGGAATTTGTTGTCAATGCTTTCGGCTGTGTTCTCCAGCTGTACATCCTGGTACTCTCCGAAGCCCGTCACCGATTTGTCGTTTGTCACAAGTCCTCTCACGTTGCCGCCGTTGGCGAAGCGTTTCAGCGTCTCACGGTCGCCCGTAAGCGCTATGTCGAGAGTCTGACGTGCGTATTGCAGCACGCTGATGCCAGTCTTTCCGTCTGCGCTGTGTCCTTTGATGTGTATGATGTCCTGCTCTCTGTAGCAGCCGTACACACCATTAATCATGTCGGTAACGTTGTATGTGTCGCGCAGGACATCGTGCGACACCGTGCCGCGTCCGCAGAGTACGAGTCGGTCTATCTCCAGCGTCGCCGTGTTGTATACTGGCACGATGTAGGCGTTGCCATCAAGCAGCACGTGCTCTACGGTCTCCTTCCAGAAGTCGAACGCTGATTTTGTGAAGTCGGGCTGTACGTCAAGCAGGTAGTGGAGGCGGCTTGTCTTGTCCTCTACGAAGATGCCGTCCTTCAGTCTCATGTATAGAAGCGGAAGGTTGGCGACGCTCTCGCTGAGCAGCTTCACGCATCGGTACACCGTTGCAACGGACATGGCTGTAGCTCCCGATCCGTAGCCGAAGAAGCCTGTGTAGTCTCCGGTGATGGCCGTTCTGCTTTCGGAGTCCTCCTTCTTGCCCGATTCTCCTCTAAAAAAATTCGTTATGTTTTGCCAAAATCCCATGTATGTGTGCCTTTTTATCCTCAAAGATACAGCTACTATAGTAGCTTTTAAAATGACAAATGGCGCATTTGGGTGCATTGTGGTACATTGTGGCGCAATTATTAGTTTGTTAAGTTTTGTTTACAATCGTAAACATATAGAAAGTAGCATAGAATTTCAGTTCTTTCCAATATTTAAAGAACTGGAAAGCTTTATAGCGAGTGCCTATGATACAAAAAGCCCTCGATGCGTCACGCACCGAGGACTCCAATAAGCTCTTTATAATAATGAATGCTGCGAATTAGAAACTTGCAGCGGTCATGGTGCCGCATGGTCGGGCGGCGGTGTTGAATTTATTAAACAGTGACCATTTCAATATCCTTGGCAAGTCATAGTATAATAGTCAAAATAAAATTAGCGACACGTTAGGTATTATGTTCTTTTGTTATTTATGAACACAGATGCTATGCTTGCGATGCCTGCCAGACCGAAGATACCTGCAAACCACGCTCGGTCAAGATATAGAGCATACGCTGCCAAGCCCATTGTCGCAACAATAGCAAAAAAGGCAAAAAACATGCCCCACCAATTCATATTGCCAACCTTGTGTTCGTTGTAGCTGAGTATCTTCAGTTTCTTTTCATCTTGTTTATGACGGTGAAGCTGCTCACGCTCAGACGACTTTATAAGGAAGTCAACAATTTTGGGGTCGATATTTTTATACTCTGCCAACTCTTGAGGAGCAGGCAGTATATTGTCATCGACAGAAACAGTTTGCTCAATATGGTTGCCCACTGCGTCACCGTTAGAGATGTTTGTACCCTTAATTGAATAGGATTGTTTAGCCATTGTTCAAAACTAAATTATTAAACGCCGTGCGTACGTCACGAGCAACATTGTCACGATCTTTTCTGAGGTTCTCAATATCTGTGTGACGATTTGATGGTTTGTAGAACATCTCACGCTTTAGTGCCTCAATCTCAAATGAGTTCTCTTCGTATTTGCCAGAAGAGGCATGGCGCAAAACGGTAAAACCATTTTTTATAAAATGGGCGATATTATTGATAATGCACATAGTTTTGCCTCCTTGTTTGTTGTTTTATTGTTTCTTTCTTATTTTTTTTGCAAAGTAAGCGATTTTTTTTGAGATAATCATTAATAGTTGTATGAAAAAACTATACTAAAGATGAAATAATTTTGCAAAAGCCTCGATGCGTCACGCACCGAGACTTAAAGCGCGATAAAACTATTGCTATAATGCCAAGCTCATAGCGTTTAGTTTTGTTGACATATCGTTGAGGGCAAAGCGTAAGGTCTTTAGCTCTTCGTCTGTAAACTGAGACGGTTTGCCATTGACGATGTTGCCGTTGAGTTTGTGAGCGAGCCATGAGCGCGACTTCTTGAAGTAGGTCTTGGCTATGTATGCCATTGAGACCATATCGGTAATCTCGCCAAGGCGTTCAGCCATGCGTTGCTCATGCACGTCATTAGCTGTGGTCTTAATGAGAGACTCCAGAGCTTCAGTGAAGGCCTGCTCGTTCTCACTTCTTAGAGCGTTCATTTCAGCGTCCACGGCTGCACGCTCCTCGTCGGTCGTTGCCAAACGTTTGCGCTCGGCAAGAGCCTTAATCTTAGTCTTGTAATCTGTCATAATGTATATTGTTTGAAATAATCCTCAAAAACTCCCCCTCCCATTTAAGGGAGAGGAGTCTTTTCAGTCATTTTTGATGTCGTCTTCAAGTTGCTCGATTTCTTTCTGTGCTATCTTTTTAAAAGTACTGGGGAACTTTTTCCAATACTCAAGATAGAAAAGCAAATCGTCTTCTTTGTCCTTTAGTTCCTTCGATTTTTTTAATTTCTTCATAGGCGATAAGTTTTTTATCACAATGCAAAGGTAATAAACTTTTGTTGATTACGCAAGAAAAACGCCAATTATTTTCAACAAAAGTTTAATAAAAACCGCCGACGCATCACGCGCCAGCGGCTCCGAAGCTAATCAACAAAAATGTAAACAACTGCTTATATACGTTATGATTCTCTTACAATAGTGGCTTTGTCTTGTCTATAACTACAAGTGCCGTATTAACCATTGTGCCAGCCTCCTTGAACGACTTGTCCGGAAGTTTGCGCATATAGCCTCCGTAGTGTGCGACGGCGTCGCGCAGCATTTTGTACGGACCGTCAGTACGCCACAGCACAGCCTGAGAAGCGATAGCTACGACTCTGCGGTTTGCCATTGAGATCGCCTTGAGGATATGCAAAGCGTCTTGTCGCTTACAAAACGGCGGGTTCATTACTATAACATCGTACGATGCCGACGACGTGAATTTTAGAAAGTCCTCGCCGACGACGCGGAAGCCTCGCTTCTCAAGTATGGCTCGGTTTTTAGGATCGAGTTCGATGCAGTCGGGCGATGGCATAAACTGCGCAATATTGCCTTGTCCTGCAGAAGGCTCAAGCGTGCTCTCTCCTTGACGTATATCCGCTATCTCCACAATCTCGTGAGCGAGAGACTCGGGGGTAGGAAAGAACTGAAGTGCTTGTCGCTTCGGAATGTATTCTCCAGAGTCGGCGATGGATGTAATGAGGTCGCCTACATCCTCCTTGAATACAAAAGCCTTCTTCGCACTCGACCACTTGCCGCCGATACTCTTCAGTACCTTGGCTACACGTTCGTATAGCTTGCGTTCTAACTGCCCGGGCAGGCGTAAAAGACTGCCGTCAAACTCGGAGGTTTTCAATACCTCTACAACTGAATTGTCTATCTTCATACGTTATGATATTATTGGATTTTAAGAAGTCGTGAGTATGCACTACGAGCCTCATCGATCATTTTCAAAGTGTCGCTGTCTGGCGGCAAGTTGCCAAGCATGTCTGCTATCTTGCCGAGTTTTTCCGATAGTTTTCTCATGTGTACCCGCTGTTCCTTTCTTTCCTGTTCGATTACGGAGATTATACCTTCACACGATAGGAAGTCCTCCTTCTTGCCCTTGTAGGCGAGAATCATCGTAGCGATAGATGTTAGGCGAGACACCAGCCATTCCTGGATGAATAGTGCAGGGAGAGTGAAGCGTATCTTCTTCAGCACGGCAATATCTACTTTGTTTTGAAAACCGAGCACTACCTCATCAGCAGTGTCGGGTATCGCATCGAGTAGGAGGCGTGACACTACTGCCATAAGATATTGCCTTGACACGCCCTCTTTGGGACGTAAGGCGCAGACGTGTTTCGACAGAATTGCCGTGCCTTCTGTGTTTACGGCCATTTTCCCTATCGTACCAACTACCGATACAAGTATATCTCCTTTTTCTGTGAGCGTTGGCAGGTTGAGCTTCTCGTAGCACCATCGAGAAGGCACGAAGCGTCCTTGTATCAGGTCTGAAGCTCCGACCACAACAGGCAGCCCGTGTTTTTTCTCGTTGGTTTTCTTCTTGTCTACATTCTTACCTTGTAGCACCTTGCAGATGTCCGCGAGTGCTACGACGTTATCTATATTTTCATTCATAATTACATGTTAAGTGTTTATCTTTCGTAAGTGTACATCAGTCCGAGCGTCATCAGCATGGTTATGGTACCGTCTATCTTGCGGTACTGCGACAGCTTCAGCGGCTTCTTGTTCTCCAGGTTGTCGGTGTCGAGCACGCAGTTGGAGAGGCAGAAGGTGTTTATGGGGTTGTCGTTGAACACGATCTTCGGCGGATCATTCCACGCCAGCATCTCGAACGACTCCACCGGGAGGTTGAAGCTGCCGTATGTCTGGCTGTATGGAGTGAGCACGTTGCGGGCTCCTACCGACGAGAGGATGCTCGTCAAGTCCTGCGCCTTGTACTTGTCGTAGCCGATACGTATGATGTTAACCTTTTTGGATCGGCGCAGAATATCTTCCGCTATCTGCGCCACGTCTATCTTCTGTCCCTTGCAGAACTGGAGGTATCCTTTGGCGTGCCATGAGCGGTAGAGCTGCTCGTTGGGGTGTCCTTTCAGTGCTCCTTCCGGGAAGTAGTAGTCGGTATGGCAGTAGAACTTCTTTGACTCCGTTGAATAGATCGTATAAGACACGGCACTGAAATCATCATGTATCGAGAGGTCGAACGCTACGGCGCAGTCGGGATGCCCTGCAACGTTGTCTATGTCGAACTTGCCGAGCAGGTCGTTCGCCTTCTCGTAGGTGAACCACGTCTTCTCGTCGCTCACGCAGAAGATGTTCAGCAGCTTTGTGCGGAAAGCAAGCATATTCTCCGCTGACAGCTGTGCGTTCTCGTACTCCCGCTCGTAGTAGTCGGGCTGCACCGTTATGCCGAGATGAGGCTGCACCTTCGCCCATGTCGCAGGGTCGCCCTCGTCGTCGTCGACATCCGGCATGAAGATGGATGCAAACATAGTATCGTTCGACTTCTCTCCTCGCAGCACCGCCATCACACCATCGAGCTCTCCCTTGAACGGCCCATCCACCACCTCGCTCGCTGTAGTGATCACTATCACGAGCGGTTCTCGACGAGGACCCATTGAGGTTGTAAGTACGTTCTTCAGGTCTGCACCGTTCTTGCCTGCCGTGTTGCGGGCCTGCGCATACTCGTCCATGATGACGAGCGATGCGAATAGTCCGTCTTTCGTCTTGGCGTTGGCGGTGAGACACTGGATAAGGCTGTCGCGCCCACGATCCAAGAATGTTATCTTCTCGCGGTTCACCCGGAAGTGGCGTCCGCCTGCGTCGAGGTCAAACATTATGGCTCGTATCTCGTCGAAGCATATCTTCGCCTGGTCGTAGCTATTGGCTCCTACGTAAGCCTGTGCGTTGTTGTCGCCGAAGAGCATGTCGTACACGGCGAGGGCAGCACTGGAGGTTGTCTTTGAGAACTTGCGGGGCACAAAGAGGTAAACCGAACGTATCAGTCGCCGTCCGTCGGACTTAACGAAGCCGAAGATGTTGGCGAACTGAAAGGCCTGTACCGGTGTCAGCTTGTAGCGTGTGCGCCCGTTGATGCCGCTGAAGCGTAGAGCCTGGTAGAAGCGAAAGAAGTGCTTTACACGCTTCGGGCTCCATTCGTAGCGGTCGAGCATACGGAAGAAGCGTTTCACTGCCAGCAGCTCGTAGAGGTTGTGTCGTTCCGGGTTGTCTATCACGCCGTACACGTAGTCGCCGATGCGCCGGTCTGTCTCGACAAGCGCACAGCGATAGCGGATAGGGTAGGCATCCCTGTCTCTCTGCAGCCATGCCGCCGTGTCTGCTTTCAGGCTCCGTAGTTTTACTTTCTCCTCTTCCGTCATTCGTCGCCCTCCTTCATAGCCTTCATGAACTCGTCGAGCGTGTCGTCTTCAGTCCTGCGCTCCTTGCCGTCGTTGTTCATGCCCAGGGCACGGAGCGCACGCTGGGCCAGGCTTGCCACGTCGAGATACAGCTTCTCTTTCGGGTTTACCGTGTGGCGCTCGTTGCCCTCTCGGCTGTACTCTACGTTCACGGAGCTGTAGCCATCCCGGAGCATTTCTTCATTGAGCACTTCCGCTCTGACAAGCAGCTGCGCCGTCAACTCTACCTGGTAGGTCAGCTCAGCGGTGTACTTGCCCTGGCTCTTCAGCAGCTTTATGATGTAGTCCTTCTTGTTCTTCACCCTGCGCTCTATGCGTCTGCGCTCCTTTTCGTCTGCAGGATTGGGAAGTATTGGCTCTGCCGAAGGCGCAAAGTCTTTCTGCGCCTTGTCGCTGTAGCCTCGTTTCTTGCCCTTGGTCTTCAGGTAGAATATTATCGCCGTGGTGTCGTTGGCGTTGATGAGCTGCATCAGTTTGCTCTCCACGAAGTCCGTCTGCGTCTCGGCTATCTCGTCCACCTTCTCCTTGAATCCGGGGTCGCTGTTGTACCATCGGTAGTAGGTGCTGCGGCTTATGCTGACAGCCTCGCAGGCGACGGCTATAATGCCGTATCCTTGCATCAGGGCTTCCAAGAACTTTTGCTTTTTGTCTTCCATGCGTTTTTTATAGTGTGCCAAATGTCCTGTTTTAGGTCTTCAGCCCCCACGGCTCGAAATTTTTCTTGCGCGTGGAAAAAGGGCCGGGCGAGGTTTAGAAGGGGTGCACCCCCTTTTAAAAAACCACCCCCGGGGGGTGCTACCCCATGAACCTGTCTTTGAAGCGGAGAAGATGGGCCTCCGCTCTTTCCTTCGCCTGCTTCTTTCCGCATCGTCCCATCTCCGTATGCGTCTTCACGTGACACTCATGGCAGAGTGCCCGCAGGTTGTGAGGGTCGAACATCAGCTGCTCCTTCTCCCTCAGCGTGAGACCTTCTTCCACCGGGCGTATGTGATGCACCTCGGTAGCCGGAGCGAGCCTGCCTTCTTCCCTGCACCTCTCGCACAGCGGAAAGGCTGTCAGCTTTGTGCGGCGCAGCCTTACCCATTGTGCGGTGTGTATGAGTCTTCTGTAGTCCTTGTCCTTTGCCATTTTTGGTAGGTTTAAAGATAATCGTCACGAGTAGAGACTGCGCCAGCACCTCAGTATCTGTCTTCCAGTGGTCACCGGTCTGCCGTTGGCTTGTCTCTTGCGAAACGTTATCAGTCCTTTTTCGGCGTATCGCTTGATGGTGTGACGATCCACATGCAGGGCTGCAGCTGCCTTGCTTACGGTATAGAGACCGTCAAGTTCCACATCAGGGCGTGTTATTATCATATCGTAGATTGTTTGGTTATTATACTTTCACTGGCAAGCCTGCATACACCCATGCCATCAGGCAAGCATCTCGTTGATCCTGGTTCATTCTCGGCAATCGGTTCGTCACGCCTACCGACTTCTGAAGCTCAGCCTGCGTTATCTTTCCGTCCTTGCCTTTCCATACCTTACGCATCGGCTTCGCTACCGTGCATGGTATGTTGAGATGGCTACACATTTCCTCTATGAGAATGCCCGTCTGGTGGTTCATTCCCGTGCGTCTTCCGAGCTCGGCGGCTTTCTGCATCGTCATGTAGCCGCCTCCGAGATGCCAGTTAGATCTGACGAGCCAGCCTCCCTCCAGCACCACGAGCACTTTGCCGGGGTTCATGTCTCGCGTCATGGTGAGATAGTCGATGAGGTTAGGAAAGGAGAACTTCATAGGCGTTACGCTTCTACTTGTGCGGTAGACCACGCCTACGCCGCTCTCGTCTACGTCGGGGTCGATGCCGATTATTATATCCGGCTTGAACTGGTGGGGTATCTGTATCGCTCCTAACATGCCGCCTCCTTCTCTTCCTGGGTTCTCGTGTCGCGGTCGGGGTTCATCTCCAGGGCGTATGTCGCCGCACGGTTATACATGTCGTGATTGTCGAACTTGTTGCGTAGCACCTTCACTGCCAACTCCCACTCCTTGTTGCCGTTGAGACAAACTTCGGGGTCGCTTGTCTGCCTGAAGAGCTCAGAGCAAGCCGTCTCCCATGTCTGGCGCACGGCGTTGAAGTCGCTGCGTCCGAAGGTTGCACGTATCGGCGTACCGCATTGCTCACGGAACTGTTCCATTGCCTGGTCGTGCATATGGCAGCAGATCTCTATCACCGTCATGGCCGTGAGCATGAGAGCCTTCAGCCGATGATCGTCGACGTTCAGCTTTAGCAGTTCGGCATCTACCGAGAAGAAGAGCTTCTGTATGTGCGGCTTCATCTCGTCGTACACGGCGTCCGTGGTGTCGAGCCACAGTCCGTATGTCTCGCCAGCCTGGTGTTTCACGTGCACGTCCCAGCGGTCGTATGCCGACAGAGCCTGCTTCACTCCCTTCTTTACTCCGTGACGCCAGTATTTCGTCTTGCTTAGCACCTCGTAGGCATCTACCATTGCAGACTGTGCGCAGTTATATGCCGCTCCGCATATCACGAAGAAGAGCACCGAGCAGCGCGATATTCTTCTCTGCATCTCTTCCACCTGCTTTTCCGAGGCGAGCATCACACGATGGCCGACGGATCCTTGTATCAGCGGGTTCATAGGCTTCCGGCTTTAAGCCCCAGCTCCTTGGCGGTCTGGAGAAAGGTTATCAACTTGTCTTCTGACACTCTCGATGTAGTGTTGCGGCACACCGTCTCGCTGCCTATCACGTTGAAGTAGACGCGGTCGTTGCCTGCGTCGAGGTAGTATGTTTTCTGTTCCATGTCGTTTTTACTTGGTTTGTTGTTCTCTTGCTGTGTCCTGGCACGGAGGGCGCAGGGCGTGTTCTACGTATCTGCCGAGCTTTGTGCACCATGCTCCGTTAAGACAGCGTCTTGTGTGCTGGCAGGTCTTGCACTTGTCGTTCATGCCTGGTGCAGTAGCGGTTCCCATATTATGCCGAGTCTTTTGAGCGTGCCGTTACGCTCGTAGTATTCGAGGGATTTGCGGGCACTGCTTTGCGGGTCGCGGTTCACGAGGCGTACCAGTCCTTCTATTCGCTCCTTCATTTTCCTGTCCTTGTCGGCGTTGTCCTGCTGAGCCTCAGCTATGGCTTCCGTCATATCGCAGCCTGCGGACGCTGGCTTGTCGCAGCCCTGCTTTGTGCGCCGCAGGGCGTTGTCGTAGTTGCCTTCGAGCGTCTTCACGAGGTTCTCCTGCGTCATCAGCCAGTCGAAGGTTGCCACCCAGTTTCTCGGGTTCTCTCCGTTGGCATAGCTGCTTGCTATTATCTTGTCGACGGCGAGCCTCAGCACGTTTATGTCGTTGTCGTATTCGGCGAGCCTTGCCCTTACGAGGGCCTTGCGGGCGTCTGTCAGCAGCGTCACACGGCGCACCAGGCTGCCTGTCTTCTCAGCCTGCTCGTTCCAGTAGGTTTTCAGCGCCACGCACTCGGCGTCAATCTCCACCCGTCTTCTCTGTGCCTCCGTCTCCTCACTTCCGTCAGAACTTTCTCCCGTGGGGGTGGGGGTGGGCGAGAGGGCCGAAAAAGAAACGGCCGCTTGCGGACTTTCTTTTTCTTTTTCTTTCCCCCCTCTTTCTATAGAGGGGTTTGTTTTGTTTTGTTTAGTTTTGTTTAGTTTTGTTTTTATAGGTGAACATTCGTGCACGTTCGTGCTCTGTGGTGCACGTTCGTTCACATTCGTGCACGTTCGTGCTATTTTACCACGTTTGTGCACGTTCGTGCTTTGCGACACACGTTCGTGCACGTTCGTGCACGTTTGTGCTTTTCCTTCACGTTCGTGTTCCGCTGCGTTGTCTGCATCGTGTTCGTGTACGTTCGTGTACACTTGTGCTTCTCGCTTCTTCTGCTCACGTTTGAGGGCTGTTTGTCTGTTGCGCTCGCACTTCGCCTCGTACTTTCCCTGTGCACGGTCTATGGCGTCGCGTATGAAGGCGAAAGCCATCTGCACCATCGGGTCAGCCTCAGCACTTATCTGCGCACCGTCTATCGCATAGGCGTAGAGAGCGTCGAGAAGGTCGCCCTTCTGCTCCTGCGTCATCGTCTTGATTGCAGGGTATTGGGCGGTGTATAGCATGAATCCTTCCATATCGTTGATGTTTTATTCGTAGAACAGAGTTTCAGAAAACAACCATGCCGTCCGTCTCCCGACGTGGGGCATGGTGCGTCCGGCACAAAAGTAAAATGAAAAGCACTCTAAACCTAATAAAAACCCGAGTGCCGGACTGCCTGAATTTTTTGGATTCTATTCTACTCAATTAATAACTTATTCCCGATTAATAGGCGAAAGACTTCGCTCTCACTCTGGCTGGTGTAGTGGCGGCGTAACATGCCGGCACCGAGTTGTACAGCATCCAGTCGTCGAGGTCTTTGCGCTTGAAGTAGAGGAGCTTTCCGCCCTTGCTGCGGAAGTGGTTTATCTTGTGCGCCCTTACGAGTTCGTAGAGGAAGGTTTTCTTTATGCCCATGTACTCGCAGGCCTCAGCCGTGTTATATACCGTTTTCGAGGCGAGGATGGTCGCCGTGCGTATTCTTTCGAGCTGCTCTATTATGTTGACGCTCTCGTTGTTCTCCAGATTCTCCATATCTATTCCTCCTCCAAATCTGTGAGTTCCGATATACTTCCCTCGTCTTTCCACTTCATGTAGTAGTGACAGAAGGCGAGGAACGCTGCGAACGCCACGCCCTTGCTGACAAAAAGCTTAGCGGTGAAGGTGCTGAGCGATACGTCTGTGTTTGGTACGGCTATGAGTCCGATGATCATCACAGAAGCGAGTGCGAAGAGCACCCAGTATCTGTAGTTGCTTATTATTTGTTTCATATTGCGTTGTTTGTTTGGTTCGTTAATCTTCCGTATTGTCGATACTTGGCGTCATTTCGTCGGCGGCGATCATGGCGAGGAGGTATTCCTTCTCGTCTGCGCAGAGCTTGTAGTCGTGCATTATGGATAGTCTTGCCGTTTTTCTTACCCCTGCGAGACTTATTGCTACCTCCTTTAGTTTGTAGTCGTTGTAGACGTTAGCTTTGTCTAACAGCACCGGGATGCAGACGTCTTGCTGTTTTTTCACCCACTCTCCGTTGTCTTCCGCCCACTTCTCGTAGTCTCTTATTTTCTTTACGAGCTGCGCGAAGATGTACATGTAGTTTCCCCGCTTCCAGTGTTCGCAGAACTCCTTCTTGTCGATGGTGTCTACGGTGTTGTATATCTGCTCTATCTCGTAGTATTCCTCAGGGGCTATCTGCATCCCCGTGAGTTCTTCAAATTCTTTCTGTTGCATGGTTGTATGTTTTTAGTCGTTTTGTTCTGTTTCTTTTTACTCGTCGGCTGCTTCCACCTTTAGCCCGTGTCGTCTTGCTGTCTCTTCACTGCGTATGGAGCGTCGGGTCTGTTCGTCATAGCATATCACGCCCACTTCACCCTCTATCGCAAAATAGTCGTACTCCTGTATCATCCTGTACTTCTGCACAGAGGCACTGTGTGTGATATTGGTGCGCAGCCGTAGTTTGGTCTGCTGCTTTTCGCCGGATATGATACGGAAGTGTTCCATCTTGCGTTGGTGTCTCATGGCTTCCTCCGCCTTCTGCTTGGCTCTGACATATTTGCGCCGTGTCATTCCTGGTTGCTCCCATGGCTTGAGTCCGGGCTTGTAGCCTGGCCACTCTTCGCGAGGTCGCGTTTTAATGCTCTGCCACATAAGACGGGCACGGACTGCGTTCTCTTCATAAATGCCGAGCTCTCTGCATCGTCGAGTGCCTACCTCCGCATTAAGCCTGCGTGCTCTATTCATGTACTGCGATGTCTTCTTTAGTCCATGTTTTCGGGCTATCCTGTGGAGGGTGCTTTCGCCGATGTCTATACGCTGCATTATTGCTGCGTTGGGCGTGTTGCGGAAATGTTTTATTATCCACGCCTCCTCTTCGGCTGTAAGCGTATGTAATTCACGCTTGCCTGCGAGCAGTGCATTGTGGTCTTTCTTCCAGCCCTGCTTTTTCGCTAAGGTACGGATGCCGTCGATGCTGACATCATAGCGAATGGCGAGGTGTCTGTTTGCCGTTATGGGATACTCGTCTTTGAGTCTTTCCACCTCATGCGGCGTGAGGTCTCTGTAGTTTCGCATATTCTTTTGGGTTTAGGGCGTCTTTACTAAAAGTGTGCGGTGGTTACGTTTTCCTTCGCTGCCATGCGTCCGCACCAGCATTCCGTTGTACGTTGTACGGCGGCTGCGTATAGCGAGCCGGGCTACGTTCCGAGGCGTCTTACGCGTATATTGTTCGTCTACCTGCAAGTTTCTGAACGTTCACGCCGTTAGGTTGTTACTCCGGGAGCTCCGTCCACCATGCCTTCTTGTCGTCAGGCACGTAGATGTTCTCCGGCACGCTTCTGTGTCCTACAACCTTTATCCATTCCTCCGGTATCACGGCGTCGAACGGCTGTAAGCGCTTGCACGTCACTCCGACGTTCAGCAGCGGGCGGTACTCGCCGTTGTACCTGTAGCATAAATACTTGTGCTGCTTCGCCTGCTTCGGGCCCTGGCACATCACGGTGTAGCGGTTGCCTCTGTGCATCGCTGCGAGGGCGTGCGCGAAGTCGTCGTGTCCGGGTTGCGGCTCCGTTGTGCCGTCGTGATCGTAGAAGTAGCACGGATGGATGTCACGGCGTAGGTAATACCAGAGGTAGTCGAGGTCTTCGGCGTTCATGTTGAAGATGCTCTTGTACACTATCTCGCGCCAGACGTACTGTGCGCTCTGTGAGCTGCGCACGAGTCCTTCTATCACTGCGAAGAACTCCTTGCGGTCTAATTTCAGATTAATCATTCTCCGCCTCCTTTCCTTCGACATCGTCGGCACAGCCGATGGTTTTCTGTACAGGCCTCAGCCGGAGATTGCCTACAACGTCGCTCTTTCCCTCGAACTCGAAGCTGTATATTATGTCGCCCACGAACTCGCCCATCCTTACCGTCAGCTTGCGGCCTCTGCCTATGTGCTCGTTGATGTGCGAGACGTGAAGCTCGATGAAGGCGAGCAGATCTTCTTTCGTGATGTGCGGCGTGCGCTCGTCGTTGAACTCTACCAGCGTGTGCTTGAAGCCTGCGAGGAACTCGCCGAGCGCTTCCGTGCGGGTGTTTATCTTTCTCCAGAACGGAGTGTCGATGTAATATTGCTTTGTCATTGTTGCGTTGTTTTTAGTTGTTAATACTATATGTTGCTGTTAAATGTTTCGCTACACGGTGCGTGTTGCTGTTACGACTCCTTCGGTGCGGCTCACTTTCGTTGTGAACTTCTTTCCCCACTGCATACCGAAGGTGGTGCAGATGTTACGCACGTAGCTCAAACGTCCGACGGGTACCGTCAGACTCTCGCCAAGGGCAAGCTCTGAGAACTGCCCGAGAAGCGACTTTTCGTGATGGTTTTCTTCCTTTTTCATTGCCTGTTTCATTTATTGTTTGTAACTTTATGGTGCAAAGATAATCATTTCGATTGAACAATAATCAGATTGATTGAAACAAGATGCATTATTTAACATTTATTCAATATTAATGATTGATATGAAGTTTGAAAAGATAAATATCGGACTGCTTATTGAGCAGAAAATGAATGAATTAAATGTGTCGAAGTCTGAAATGGCGAGGCGCAGCGGTATTGCTAACCAAAACATTAATCGTGTTTTGGAGCGGTCGAGTATAGATACGGACAAACTTGTAGCTATTAGCGAGGCGTTAGATTTCAATTTTTTTGATTGTTATCATTCAAATAAAAGTAATGGCGTAACTGCTGATAATGGCGGTGTGGCAGTAGCTGGCAATAGCACAGCTCATCATTTCACAACAAATTCTTCCGTCGAGACTGATGCCGTGCTTCAGGAGCGCATCAAGTCGCTCGAAGCTCTGCTTGCGGAGAAGGAACGCCTCATCAAGGTGTACGAGCGGATGGTGGAGAAGTAGGCTGCGCCCTGGCAGAGAAAAGCGAGAAGCTCACCTACAACGGTACGAATATATAATTACAACAAAATGTTGTATATAATTACAACAAAATATTGTATTTTTAATGTACTATTATGTATACATTGAGTTATTAAGAAATACTGAACAACTGAAGGAGTAAGGATATGATCTACGCAATAGTGACATTTGCAGCGTTCCTCGCTGTAGTGGTTGCAATAATCATCTGGCTCAATACCAAGTCGGGTAAGAAGTGGCTCGCAAGCCTGTAGACCATTTCGTTGGCGTCAACAAAATGGTCTACAGGTGTAGGACCGAAACGCCTTTTGCGTGCAATTCCGTCCCCCGACAAGCGCAACTCATTGAATATCAACGGCAACAAAATAATGTACGACAACTTCGGATAATCAATCCTTATGTTTATACTTACAAAAAAGCCGCTGACACAGCTGTCAGCGGCTTTTTCAGTTTCTGATGTATATGATGACTGATAAAATCATTGTTAGCGAAAAATATCTACCATATCTGTCAGCATCGCCGCAATCCTCAGATTATGAGCACAATAAAAGCTGATAGATTCGGCTCAGAACGAGATATCTATCAGCCTATCTGTCAGCTTTAACTGTGCATCTACCAGTAGCGGAGGTCTCCGACCTGCGCAGCAGTGTGCAGTTGGGAAGTGGCTTTGGCTTAAGCTTTATCTGACAGCAATAAATGAGAGTATTCTTAGTATTTGTTTCCTTTTGTTCTGTTGCAATCACGGCAAAGCATTTGGCAGTTGTCTGCAATGGTTGTTCCGCCTTTGCTCCACGGCTTAATGTGTTCGGCTTCCATTTCTTCGAGTTCGAAGTGTTTGTGGCAATAAGAGAGTGTAAAATAAACTGTGTCAGGCTATAATAATAATAGTTTACACAGTTTATTTTACACTCTCCAGATATGAAATCTGCACACGAATAAGAGGGAAAGAATAAAACAGAGCCGTGACACAGTTCAGTTTACACTACCTTTTAAAGCGATTTTGAACACCCTACCTTTCACGCCCCAAGTGGTGCATAATGACTTTCATCTGATCATTCTTGTCAAGACCAATAAAACGTAGGCGCAATTGTCTCATCGCCTCATCCTCTGCTTTTCGATTGCCACTTGTCAACCCTTTCATGACAGGCTTCAATGGAGGGTTCCATTCGAGATGCTTTCGTATGGTCTATTTGTCGTATTTTGCCAATTCGGTTACTCGCTGAAGAAATGTTTCTGCATAAGAAATATGTTCTGCCACTTGGTTCTCTCTTAGCCCTGTTAATTGAGAGGGTCTCATCTGTACTATCATCTCTGCTGAGACAGGCTGAATGCCATAAGCATTACTTAACTCCTTAACTGCATCTTGGAAATATTTGCTGTGCCGTATGATGGACAAGGTATTTACAAGATTGTTCCCGCTGATGACTGTTAGACAATCACGTACACATACTACGTTTTTATCGGCATAGTGAAGCCAGTCACGGGTATGGCCATACAGATGGTAGAACACAGAATGATTGCCAAACATATCCGCTTTCTTGTTGGGCTTAGATTCTTCAACATCGTTGGCAAATATTATCTTGGCCATTGTAAGATATTGTTTAAAATCTTTATTGGAACGTGCGCTCACTATATCCTTTTGTAAATGATACAAGTGCCAATCATATTTGAGGAGAGCAGCATAATCACTGACTTTTTTTTCTGAAGTGACAACAATTTTTCCATCCTTGAGTAAGTATTGTCTCTTACTCGATAAATGGGGAAGACGTAAGTAAAAAGCGTAATCTGCCATATCAATATGTTTTTGGGTTTCTTTATTGCTTTGTATTAACTTCTATCAATCCATTCGAAAAGAGATTTCACAATTTCTGGGGATAGAATCTTCTGGGGATATTTACTCACATGCCTATCGTCATACAAAGCATAGGAGATAAAATAGGCGCCAAGTATATTTGATTTGCCAGAAAACTTGTCCTGACCTATTCTGTCTTTCTTTTCCATTTGAAATCCCGTGCCTGTGATTCTATATAATATAATGCTTTTCCCTTCCAAGCATGAGGGCAAAGAAGCAACTGGCTCGAGTTGATACCCAAGCCATGTACTTTTCTTATCAATGCCCCAATAATAGGCAGTTTCCTTATTGGCGGCAATTATCAACTTGGGGCGAAGATGCTCTTCAATTTCTTCTAAAGTTACCTCCAACGTCTTAACTTGTATATTATCAATACTTGTTCCAATCTCTTCAAGTTCTTGACGGAATTTCTTTTGAGAAGACTCTGAATAAGGGAATAAGTCTAAATAGGCTGTTCTCTGTAATAAGAAAGGGTCATCACCAACAATTTGTTTCTTCTTGTTCCTCCAATATGAACTTTTATGTTGTTCTTCGTTGAGCATAGTTTCCTCAAAGGTGTAGTAACCTCCATTGGGGAATTTGCGATTATATCCAGGATTTATTCCTGTTATGAGAATCCCATTTTGAGGATTGGCACAGCACATTGTTATACCGCGATGAAGGAAGTCATAATTTCCTTTTTTGCCCAAAGAATACTCAGGACTATTGACTTCTTCGAGAATGCTAAGATACTTGTTGGCCAGCCTTATATCATGCTCTTTTTGTGAATCTGATTTCATTCTGAGAGCATAGAAGCCTTCCAACATCCGCAATTTTTCTCTATCTGCCATGCTTGTCTATTTTTAATTTTAGTTTGTGTCTGCAAATATAATGAAAGTTTCCGATAACTCAAAACAATTACTGAGGGAATGTTGTTTCGTTACGGAAATACCAATTCTGCAATAGCCTATTGCTGCACATTATTGTCTCAGAAACATATTCAAAGGGATAGGTGCGATAGTTGGGCTTCTCACGATATGCTTTCAGTCTGATTGTCAACGGCTCTGCATCATGCACCATGCCAAAGAAATCGTGGAAATAGTCTTCTGAGGAAAAGTCCTTTGGATATTTGAAGGTGTTGTCTGTAGTCTTTATCTTCTGGATGCGGTCAAGTCCAAAACGTCGGATAATCTTCATTGATGGGACGTATGCTAATACATACCAGCGTCGCTTGAACATCTTCAGACAGTAGGGATTTATAAGCAGATTGTTGTATCTCTCGCCAAAGAAGTCCTCATAGCAGATGGAAAGTTGACTGTTGTTCTGCATCGCATCCGTTATGGTGTCAAGATAGGTTCTCCCTGATGGTAGTATGTCTTCCAATAGAATCCTTTCTTTGAGGTTCTTGTTACTTAGCAGGGTATAATTGACGGAAAAAGAATCCAGTAGCCATTGGTTGATAGAGTCTCGTTCTATATTGTCAGGGTTTGCGATATAATAAAGGTTTGTGCCTCTATCACACTCAATGATGATACCAAACTGCATCGGTATCGCATTCCTATGATTATGGAAGGTACGTAGGCGCAAAGGCTGGTACAGGTCGTTGATATAGGCATCGTCACATTTGCGGGCAATCTCCTCAAAGGAAATCTTATCTGCCTCATAGACAGTATTAATCAGCCAAAGGTATTTTGCATAAAGCCTGTCAGTCATAATTGGCGTTACTTTAACAAGTTCCTGCTCCCGCTCCCTTCTAAAATCTGCATCTGCTGAATGGCAATTTGATTGAGTTTCACAAGCCTTTCACCCTGTGGAACTCCATCATTGATAAGCACGGCATTAATATTCTCCATATTCGACAAACATATTAGTTCGTTGATGGTTGCATAGTCACGGATATTACCCTTCAAGTCGGGATTTGCCTCTCGCCATTGCCTAGCAGTCATGCCGAACATAGCCACATTCAGTACATCGGCTTCTTCGGCATAGATAATACTTGCCTGTGCAGAAGTTATCTCTTTTGGTATTAAATGGCTCTTGATGGCATCCGTATGGATGCGATAGTTGATTTTGGATAGTTCTCTCTTGGCAGTCCATCCTAATAGTTTCTGCTCTTCCTCTTTTAGCCGTTGGAATTCCTCTATAAGATAGAGCTTGAAAGTCACGCTAATTGCTGTCCCAAACTCAAAGGCAATATCTTTGAAGGCATACGTTCCTCCATATCGCCCCTTCTTTACAATGATACCAATGGCATTCGTCTTTTCAATCCACTCACTGGCACTAATGACAAAAGTGGGCAAACCTGCTTGCATTCTAAAGTGGTCAAATTCGACCACTTTAAAATTCGGGTTGTGTATCATTTCCCAAGTACCAAGGAACTCGATGGTATAACGGTTCCGCAGCCAGTTCTTAATGATGTCTGCTGCACGGCTCTCACTTTGCTTGCCATTAGCCATATCGGTAAGTGATATGTAGTCTTTGTCGTTATAAGACAAGACCGTTATTTCAGTATTCTGGACGGTAATCTTTGCCATTGGGTCGTTCTATTATATATTATGTGTGTAAAGGTAGCGCAAAATCACGAGACAAAAGAACAAAAGGAGAAAAATCCCTCAAAAGTTTTGTAATCTCGCATTTTCTGTGTATCTTTACCCCCGACAATGAGTCATTGAAACAGGCTGGTGGCTCAGCGTCGGGAGTTCTTTGATAAGCAAATCATAGCAGAATGAGGAAATTAGAAAAGTCTCTTATTCGTAACCCCGATTTTTCCCAATCCCTCAGACTACCTTTATTTACAAAAAGTTTGCTATTTTATCCAAAGTTACTAAATAAAGATGAAACAAGAGTTTGTTTTGGCGGGAAAATCTCCTATAAAACAAAGTACGCGAAAAAATCCTCCATATCTTCCATAATCGCTGTAAGCTGCACGGTATGAGCACGATAAAGGCTGGCAGATAATCCGCAGAACGAGATATCTACCAGCCTATCTGTCAGCCTCAAAGTCTTATCCATCAACCTTTCAGTCTTATCCTTCAGCTTTTCAGCTGCACTTGCTCTTACGCTCACAGTATCTCTCGCACTGCGAGCAGAGGTCGTAGCCGAGCATAGTGCCGAGCATGAAGTCTTCTTCTGGCGTTAGCAGGTTGAGTGGGCGTGTCACAATCATGCGTATGGCGTTGAGGCATTCCTCTCTGCCGAAATACAGGTTCAAGCGATCGTTGCCTACGGGCTGTATGACGTATTTTATGTTCTGGCTTTCCAGTCGGCGTATGGCAAAGTCCTCGTATTTCTTGTTGAACGTGAAGAGCACCATACGGCGCACTCCCTTCTTGTATTCGTAGATATGGTTCATCAGAACCTTCATGTCTACTGGTAAAATTGTGGATTGCTGCATGATTGCGAACTTTAATAATTAATTGTAAGAGTGAGAACTTATTGCGTGTGGTTTAGAGGCATGGCTTTATTTCAGCCACCCAAGCGTCGATGCGCTCGTCGGTCTTGTCGTCTTCGTTCACCTCGTCAAGAGCCAGTCCGACGAACTTGCCGTCTACCACCGCTTCCGAATCGTCAAATGTATAGTCTTCAGTAGCTACTGCTCCGATTACGTTGGCGCCAGCCGCCTTAACGGCATTGTATAGCTCAGCCATACCGCCCACGAATGTGTCGGGGTACGACTCCGAGTCGCCGCAGCCGAAGAGAGCCACTGTCTTGCCGCTGAGGTCGGCACCCTTGAGTGTCTTTATGCCGTCATACCAGTCGTCCTGCATCTCGCCTGCGCCCCATGTAGATGTGCCGAGAATGAAGTTTTCGTTGTCGGCGAGAACACTCGCGTCGAGGTCAGTCACGTTGATAACGTTGTCCACGCCCAGTTTGGCTCCTATTCTGCCAGCCAGGTCTTCGCAGGTGCCGGTGCTTGTGCCGTAGATGATTACAGTTGTTTTCATAATCTTAGTTGTTTTTATTTGTAAATGTATGGTTAAAGAATTTGGTTTTATCACCGCTGCAAAATTAGCTTGCTTCCGACTTTTACGCAATACCTAAATTCGATGATTTTGAAACTGGTGAGTGCGTTTCGTTTTGTATATTAAAAACGAATAAAAGTGATATTTATGTCGGTAAAAGTTGCTTTATAGTTTGCTTTTATTATAAAATATTTTAAAAAGTGCTGAATTTCAAATATTTGCATTAACTTTGTAGCGATTTTGTGGCAACTTGTGCGGTGTGTAAACGTTTATTCCGCATGAGTGTTCACTGTCTTTTTTGAAAGGATAATTATTAGTAAAAGAGATTATTAGGTATTAAAAACAAAAACTCATTAAAGATGAAAAAGATTTTAACCCTATTAATGTTGGGAGGAGTAGCTTTTGCTGCTAATGCCCAACAGATTAATGGCGACTTTGACGCAGAATGGGTGAAGTGTGTGCCTTGGGACAGTAAGGGCAACACATCGGATTCGGGCACAGAGCCCGAGGGATGGCACGCTTCTAACGTGAATACAGCTATCGGCAAGAAACAGATTATCGATGCTGTAGAGGGCAAGGACGGCACGGGAAAGGCCGCTCACCTTTACAACACTTCTATCTTGGGCAATAAGATTCCGGCTTACCTCACGCTCGGCACGCCGTTCGCTACGGCAGAGGTGAGGGGCATCACGGTGAAGAACTCTGACGGAGGCACGTTCGGCGGCAGCAGCTTCACATTCCGTCCCGACGCCATGCGCTTCGACTACAAGCGCGACAACTCGAAGGGCGACGAGAACGCTACGGTGCTGGCTTATCTCTGGAACGGCACATGGACCCAGAAGAACGTGCCGGGCAACACCGTTGTGTGGGCTTCGGCTACGAAGGTGGACATGCAGGACCGCGACCGCAACATCTTTGACATGCCTACGTCTACGGGTGGCGATGTGACATCTACCGAGGGCGCTACGTGCGTGGCTAAGTTCGAGAAGAGCATCAAGGGCAGCACCAACGGCAAGTGGGCGAGCGACACTATCAACTTCGTTTACGCCGACGAGAACGCAAGCGTAGAGAAGGTGAACGTGATTTTCTCGGCTACCGACTACTTCGGCAACCGCAACAACATCGTGGACGGCAATTCGCTCACTGTTGACAATGTTAGGTTTATTTACTATCACGCTCTTGACACTCTTGCCACAACCGATAGTGAAGGCAAGGCTATAGCACTGAACGAGAAGTTTGCAGCAGACCGTTACAACTACACCGTCAATGCGATGTATGATGCTAACAAAACAAAGGTGCCTTACACCAAGAAGGGTGTTGCTGCTACGGTGGATACGAAATACGACGAGGCTACTCGCGTGTTCTCTATCATTGTGAAGGGTGAGGACTACGACGCAGTAAACAATCCGTCGGCTATCAGCACCTATACCATTAAGTATAAGAAGCCGGCTCCGACACTCACTTCGCTTGTTGTGGCAGGCAAGGAGTTTATCTCGGCAGGAAAGGACGATAAGGACTTCACTGCTAATGGTAAGTACAACGCCGATGAGGTGTCTTACAAGACTTCTTCGGAGACAGCTAAGGTTAATACAAGTTACGACAAAGTTACAGGTAAACTCACCATCACTGTCGAAGATGAGGAGTCGATGACTAATGTCTACACTATCACATTTAATGGTAAGGAGAAGGTAGCTTTCTATCAGATACCTAACGCCGATTTCGAAAACTGGGGCGAGACATCCCTCGCTGAGACATGGAACTCGTTTGAATCGGCAACTGGCTCATTGGCTTCGTTTGCTTCAATTTCGCCGATGCCCGAAAAGATAGATGGATTTGAGGGTTGTGGTGTCCGCATCAAGTCGAAAGATCTTGGTCTGGCTTATGCCAACGGCAACATCACAACCGGTCGTATCAATATGGGTGACACAAACCCTGCAGATGTCTCTAACTACAACTTCACCGACTTGAATGACATAAATGGTAGTCTGCCGTTCACTGGTACCCCCGACGCGTTTGAGGTGTACGCACGCTTTGCTCCTGGCACAGCCAAGAATGAGGGCACAGTACTTCAGGGTCGCGTTCAGCTCATCGTTCATGGCGAGGTTGCATATCACGACCCAGAACTCAGCGAGCAGGCTGCTAACAAGATAGCTTCGGCTTCGGTGCTCATCCCGGCAACAGCGGATTGGACCAAGTTCACGGGCAAGTTCAGCTACACTGGCAACGAGAGTGGTAAGCAGTATCTCCTTGCTTCGGCTACAACCAACCCCGTGCCAGGTGCATCTAAGGACGACCAGCTCGACCTTGACAACCTCAAGCTCATCTATTATCACACTCTTGAGTCTCTGACCACAACCGACAGCGAAGGCAATGCTATAGCACTGAACGAGAAATTCGCTGAGGATTGCTACAACTACACAGTTGATGCGGTGTATGATGCTAACAAGACGAAGGTTTCTTACACCAAGAAGGGCATTGCTGCTACGGTGGATACAAAATACGACGAGGCTACTCGCGTGTTCTCTATCATTGTGAAGGGCAATGACTACGATGCACAGAGCAATCCGTCGGCTATAAGCACCTATACCATTAAGTATAAGAAACCGGCTCCGACACTCACTTCGCTCGTTGTGGCAGGCAAGGAGTTTATCTCGGCAGGCAAGGACGATAAGAACTTCACTGCTGTTGGTAAGTATCAAGCCGGTGAGGTGTCTTACAAGGCTTCTTCTGAGACAGCTAAGGTTAATGCAAGTTACGACAAGTTTACCGGTAAGCTCACCATCACTGTCGAAGATGAGGGGACGCTGATTAATGTCTATACTATCACTTTCGAAGAGAAGGAGAAGGCTGCTTTCTATCAGATACCTAACGCTGATTTCGAGAACTGGGGCGAGACAGCCCTCGCTGAGACCTGGAACTCGTTTGAATCAGCAACCGGCGATTTGGCTAAATGGGCCTCAATGTCGCCGAAGCCCGAAAAGATAGATGGATTTGAGGGTTGGGGTGTCCGCATCAAGTCGCAAGACCTCATGTTGGCTTACGCCAATGGTAACATGACAACCGGACGTATCAACATGGGTAACAAGAACCCAGCAGATGCCTCTAACTACAACTTCACCGACTTAAACGACGTAAGGGGCAACCTGCCGTTCACGGGTACACCGGACGCGTTCGAGGTGTATGCACGCTTTGCTCCTGGTACAGCCAAGAATGAGGGCACAGTACTTCAGGGTCGCGTTCAGCTCATCGTTCATGGCGAGGTGGCATATCACGACCCAGAGCTCAGCGAGCAGGCTGGCAATAAGATTGCTTCGGCTTCGGTGCTCATCCCTGCAACAGCAGATTGGACTAAGTTTACGGGCGAGTTCAACTACACTGGCAACGAGAGCGGCAATCTGTATCTTCTTGCTTCGGCAACAACCAACCCCTTGCCAGGTGCATCTAAGAACGACCAGCTCGACCTTGATAACATCAAGCTCATCTACTATCACGCACTTAGCGACCTTACATTCAACGGTGTTAAGCTCGCCGGCTTCTCTGCTGACAAGACCGACTACACTATCACAATCGATGGCGACGTAGCCGAGGCTGCTGATAAGATTAAGTATGTAGTGAAGGGTAGGGGTGCTTCTGCCACAACGGATTTAGAGGGCGACGTGCTGACCATCACCGTAAACGGCAACGACTACGCCGCAAACGCTGAGAGCCAGACCGTTTACACCGTGAAGTTCGAGAAGAAGGTGGTTGACGGCATCAACTCAATCTCGGCTGACTATGCAAAGAACCACAAGGTGTACACACTCGGTGGTATACGCGTGAGTGGCAAGCCTGCTGCAGGCGTTTACATTGTTGACGGAAAGAAAGTTGTTATTAAGTAATTGAGAATTCTCAACTAAATAAAAAGAGGTTATGACTAATCAAGTCATAACCTCTTTTTTGTTATTGTTTGTGTTTCGCATCGACCGTCGCGGATGTCTGCACCGACCGACGCGGATGTCTGCACCGACCGACGCGGATGTCTGCATCGACCGACGCGGATGTCTGCGCCTTCCTCAAGCAGGCGGTTAGCGTAGCGCTGAGAGAGCGGAGCATCGTAGAGCATAACGGCGCAGATGGCACTCTGTGTAGGCTTGATGTCGAAGCCCGCAGCCATCATCTTGTCGCGGAAATAGTTCACGTTCTCTACGAGGCGATCGTGGATAGAGTTGTCCTCCTTCAACATCTTGAACACCTCAAGACTTGCGCCTATGATAGACGGAGCCAATGAGTTAGAGAAGAGGTACGGGCGGCTGCTCTGGCGCAGCATGTCGATAATCTCCTTGCGACCAGTTGTAAATCCGCCGAGTGCGCCACCGAATGCCTTGCCCAATGTGCCTGTGTAGATGTCCACACGACCGTATGTCTTGCAAAGCTCGCTTACACCGTGACCCGTTGCGCCTACAACGCCAGCCGAGTGCGACTCGTCAACCATTACGAGAGCGTCGTACTTCTCTGCCAAGTCGCAGATCTTGTCCATCGGAGCCACGTTGCCGTCCATAGAGAACACACCATCGGTGCAGATGATGCGGAAACGCTGGGCCTGAGCCTCCTGCAAGCACTTCTCCAGCTCTTCCATGTTGGCGTTGGCGTAGCGGTAGCGCTTAGCCTTGCACAGACGCACGCCGTCGATGATAGAAGCGTGGTTGAGTGCGTCAGAGATGATTGCGTCCTCGTCGGTTAGGAACGAGCCGAACAAGCCGCCGTTGGCATCGAAGCAGGCAGCATATAATATGGTGTCTTCTGTCTGGAAATACTCAGAGATGGCAGCCTCAAGCTCCTTGTGGATGTCCTGTGTACCGCAGATGAAGCGTACAGACGACATACCGAAACCGCGACGATCCATCATCTTCTTCGCACCCTCGATGAGGCGCGGGTGGTTAGACAGACCAAGATAGTTGTTGGCGCAGAAGTTGAGCACTTCCTTACCGTTTACCTGGATTGCAGCCTGCTGAGGGCTTTCAATGATACGTTCCTCTTTGTAGAGACCTGCTTGCTTCAGATTCTCCAAAGCGGCAGCGAGATGTTCTTTTACTTTTCCGTACATGAGATAGGTTATTTTAAAAGTTTTTTGTTATTACAAGTGCAAATTAACTCATTATTTTTGATACGTGAAAATGTTTATAGTAGTTTTTTTAGCGTAATGAAAAAAAATGAACGATTTTGTATTGCCGTGTGAAAAATTTTTCTTTCCTTTGTACTCATAAACGCTTAAATATATATACGATGAACAATATCTTGGTTATTGGCTCTACTGGTCAGATTGGCTCTGAGCTAACAAGGAAGTTAAGAAGCATTTACGGAAACGCAAATGTTGTAGCTGGTTACATTAAGGGCGCAGAGCCAACGGGTGAGCTTGCTGAGGCTGGTCCTATGGCGGAGTGCGATGTGACAAACCAACAGATGATTGCTGACGTTGTGAAGAAGTACAACATCGACACCATCTACAATCTCGCAGCGTTGCTCTCTGTCGTTGCCGAGTCGAAGCCACGTTTGGCTTGGAAGATAGGTATCGACGGCTTGTGGAACATCCTTGAGGTGGCTCGTGAGCATGGTTGTGCAGTTTTCACACCGAGTTCAATTGGTTCGTTCGGCTTGAACACACCGAAGATGCTCACACCGCAGGATACTATTCAGCGTCCGCGCACAATCTACGGTGTGTCTAAGGTCACCACAGAGCTGCTGAGCGACTACTACCATAATAAATATGGTGTAGATACTCGTGCTGTGCGTTTCCCTGGCGTTATCTCTTACGTAACACCTCCGGGTGGCGGCACAACCGACTACGCTGTAGACATCTACTACTCGGCTGTTCGTGGCGAGAAGTTCGTCTGCCCGATTAAGGAGGGCACACTCATGGATATGATCTACATGCCCGACGCATTGAAGGCTGCTGTAGACATTATGGAGGCAGACCCAGCACGTCTCGTACACCGCAACGCGTTTAACATCGCTTCGCTCAGCTTCGCACCAGAGACAGTGTTCGCTGCTATCAAGAAGTACAAGCCGGAGTTCGAGATGACTTACGACGTTGACCCATTGAAGCAGAGCATCGCCGAGAGCTGGCCAGACCGCATGGATGACACTTGCGCTCGTGAGGAGTGGGGTTGGTGTCCGGCTTACGACCTCGATGCTATGACAAAGGATATGCTTGAGAAGCTTACAATCAAGCTCAAAGGATAAAGATATATAGGAGGGTATTGCAAGGATGCCATACCCACGCTGCCTTAGATACAAATAATGTAGTTTGTATATGTATGGCATCCTTGCCATCCACGAAGTTTACATACAATTAGATTGCGTGGGTATGAGGAGGGTATGGCATCTTGCCATACCCACGCAGCCTTAGATACAAATAATATCGTTTGTATATGTATGGCATCCTTGCCATACACGAAGTTTGCATACAATTAGATTGCGTGGGTATGGCAAGGATGCCATACCCTCCTACAAAAAAGCTCCTGCAGATATTCTGCAGGAGCTTTTTTGTATATTAATACGCCCTTTACAATCTTTCGAGCACCTCCTTAATGAGGTCGTCGATGTGGCTCTTATAGCCAGTGTCGGCTTTCTTTATGCGGCGGTTGGCGATAACCATGCATACTGTTGTGGCTTTGTGACCCATGAGGCGTGCAAGTCCGGCGAGTGCTGAGCTCTCCATCTCGAAGTTGGTGATGTGCTTTCCGTTGTACTCGAAGTTCTCGAGTTTCTCGTTCTGGTTAGGGTCGGTGAGCGGAATGCGCAGCTCGCGTCCCTGCGGACCGAAGAAGCCACCGCAAGCTACCGTGATGCCACGCACCATGTCGTCGGCAGCTATGCGCTCCACAAGCTCCTTGTCGGCAGCTATGGCGTATGGTGCAGGCTGGCACATATTGCCCGACCAACCGAGGTGGTTGAGCAGTGTGCGCTCCATCTGCAAGTCGCAGACAGCGTTGCGGCCAGCGTAGAAGTTGAGCAGACCGTCGAAACCGATAGAGTACTCCGAGCAGACGAAGGTGCCGGCAGGCGTGTAGAGCTGCAGACCACCACATGTGCCGATGCGTACAATCTCGAGCGAGCGCAGTGTCTCCTTCTCATGGCGAGTCTTGAAGTCGATGTTAGCCAGCGCATCAACCTCGTTCATCACGATGTCGATGTTGTCGCAGCCGATGCCGGTAGAGATAACCGTGATGCGTTTGCCCTTATATGTACCCGTAACGGTGCGGAACTCGCGGCTCTCTACTGCACACTCCTTGGTGTCGAAGTGTGATGCCACGAGGTCGACACGTCCCGGGTCGCCCACGAGTATCACCTTGTCGGCGAGTTGTTCCGGTTTCACATGCAAGTGGAAGATGCTACCATCTTCGTTGATGATAAGCTCTGATTCTGCGAAATATTTCTTTTCCATAATCTGATGTTCTGTTAGTAAATAGTTATTTTGATTGTTAGTATTAGTTATTTCTTGATGAGTTTGTTCTCAGCGGTGCGCAGTTGTGCCTCCAGTCTCTTCAACTGCTGGCGTGCCTCGTCGAGTTGCTGCTCAAGCTGCAGTATATCTCTTGTGAGTGCGGTGCGGTTGTTGTCAGCAGTGTTGTGATACTTCTCGCGCAAGGTGTTCAATGTTCTCTGTTTGTTATTCGAGTCGTTTTGTAGACGCATCACCTCGTAGTACATCTGTCGTGTGGCATCGCTACGGAAGCTCTTTATGTCGGTGTACACCACGTCGTCGTTCACCACGAAGTTCACCTTGTCCGTTGCTGCTACTCGTGTGTTCGCTTCTTCCTTAATGGCATTCAGTTCTTTCTGCGCACGTTCGCGTATCTCTGGTGTTGGCCATGTGTCGCGTATGCGTATCAGCGATGCCAAGCTCTTGAGTCTGCTCTCCGACATCTCGTCAGCATTGTAGTTGGTGCGCTGTTCGGGCATGGCGAATGCATATACGCACGCTTTGCCTTCGGGCTGTCGGCGTGTGGTGGCAAACCATGCGAAGCGTTCGGCATCCGATTCCACGTAGATGAAGTCGTCGTCGTGAGAGTTGAACGGCAGTCCGATGTTCTCCGGCTCGAAGTATGTTCCCTCGTCTGCGTTGTACTTCGCTACGTAGATGTCGCGCTTGCCGAGTCCGTCGTCGGCAATGCCCGACACGTAGAGTGTCTGACCGTCTGACGATAGGAACGGATAGCTAATGTGCTTCAGTTTCGAGTCTATTTCGCTGATGCGATGCGGTTCGCCCCATCCGTCTCCCAACTTGTTGCGCATGTACAGATGTTGCACGCTGTCCTTGCCCAATTCGGTGTAGTAGCACTTGTTGGCAAAACCATTGATGAAGACGTATTGGTTGGGCTGTGTGTCGGTGTCGAAGAAGCTGTTGTAGCTCACAAACTTGCCATATTTTGGCGAGAGCGGTATTGTTTCCACTACTCGGTTCTTGTCCACAATCGTGCTATCCACTACGAATATGCTCTGCGTGTTTGGCAGCATCGCATTGAAGTTCTCCTGCTGGCGAGCGTTCATCGGGTTGGCCGTAGCAGCGTTTCTCACATTCTTGCGTGCTATGGGCTTCGCTTTCCTCTGCTGTGCGCAAACCATTGTCGACGACAGCAAGAGCGCAAAAAGTATGTATTTTCTTGAATTCATAGTCGTGTAGGTTGTATTCATGTGATATTTATTATTGCAAAAGTAATAAAATAATTTATATTACGTTACAATATATGATGGAAAAACAAAATAGCTATTCACATATACTGAAGTACACCAGCTTGTTTGGTGGTGTGCAAGTGCTCAGTATCCTTGTCGGACTGGTTCGCAACAAACTTGTTGCGCTCATTCTTGGTCCGATGGGTATGGGTTTGTTGGCTTTATTTTCCTCTACCATAAAGCTTGTTGGCGACTCTACCAACCTCGGACTCTCCATCAGTGCGGTGCGCAATATGTCGGGAGCCTACGATTGTGGCGACCATGAGCACCTTCTGCGTAGCATCAGCGTGTTTCGTCATTGGTCTCTGCTCACCTCTCTTTTCGGCATGTTGGTGTGCATTGTGTTGTCGCCGTTGCTCAGTAGCTGGACCTTCTCTTTTGGCGACCACACGCTCCACTTCGTGCTGCTTGCTCCGGTGGTGGCTCTAACGACGTTCTCTACTGGCGAGCTTGCCATTCTGAAAGCCACACGGCGCTTGCGCGACATAGCCGAGAACTCCGTTTACGCCATACTTGTGACACTCTTCGTGTCCGTTCCTATCTACTATTTCTTTGGTTACAAAGGCATTGTGCCTTCGCTGCTGCTTGTCATACTGTTGCAGACCATCATCGTGATGCGCTATTCGCTGCGTGCCTATCCGTTCCGTCTTAACTTCAGTAGGGCGTTGTTGGGCGAAGGTTGTGGCTTCTTGAAGCTCGGTGTGGCGTTTGTCATAGCAGGCATGGCAGGCAGTGGGGTGGAGATGGCTATCCGCGCCTATATCAGTAATGTTGACGGTGTAGATACGGTAGGTCTGTACAATGCCGCCTATGTTATGATATTCACCTACGTAGGCACAGTGTTCACGGCGATGGAGACCGATTATTATCCGCGTTTGTCCTCTATCAGCAAGTTGGGTCGCGAGTTCAATCTCACGGTGAACAAGCAGATAGAGGTGTCGCTGCATCTCGTCTCGCCGATGCTTGTCTTTTTCATTCTTGCCATGCCCGTTCTGCTGCCGCTGCTTTACAGCGGTAAGTTTCTGCCCGTACTGCCGATGATGCAGGTGGCTGCGTTGGCGATGTACGCTCGCGCCATTTTCCTGCCTATCGAGTACATAGCTCTGTCGCGCGGCGACTCGAAACGCTTCCTTTGTATAGAGTTGGTGAGCGATGTCCTGCTCCTCACAATGGCTATCCTCGGCTATAGTCGTTGCGGACTGTTGGGCATGGGTGTAGGCATGACCGTAGCCTCGGTTCTTGAGGTGTTTGTGGCTGTCGGTTTCTGTCGTGTGGCTTATGGTTACAAGCTCTCGATGGCGCAGCTGAAGATAATCTTCGTACATGCAACAATCGGAGTGCTCACCAGTCTGCTCTCGTTCGTCGACAATGTGTGGATTTACGTGTCGGTAGGTGCGCTGCTCTTCGTTCTCGACTTAGCTTACACGCTCTCCATCATGCGCCGGCACGTCGACATCGACATCGTAAACCGCATAAAGCGTAAGTTCGTGCGTCGGTCTTAGTCAGAAAGGGGGTGCACTTGTCTCAAGTGCACCAACAGAGCAAGAACTGCACCAACGAGTGTTTCAGATGCTTGTAGGCGCTGTGCAGCAAGCGCAGGTGACGGCATGTGCCGCACGCGAAGTAGATTATTGTCAATGCCTTCTCGTACACGTTCAAACCTTTCAGTATGCTACGTCTGTATCCGCCGAAGCGTACGCCGTGCTCGAATTGTCTGAAGCGTTTCACCGCCTCCTTGTATTCAGCTCGGCTCATGTTGCCAGCGTTGTTGAACAACAGTATGAGCACATTAAGATACACCTTCATCTGCCAGCGGCGCACCCGCGTCATCACCTCTTTCGGCATCTGCTCTTGCTCTGCCTTCTTGCCGAGCATCACTATTGTGTTCAGGCGTTGAAACTGCTTCGGCGCAAACTTCTTTGTCATAGCCTCCGCATTGCCTTGATAGTAGAAGAACGTGCCGTGGCAGAAAGCCGTCTTGTTGGCACGCAGATACTGCACGCGTGTGTTGTACTCGTCGCTGTCGAAGTAGCGTGTGTCGCAATCGGTGGCGAACATCAGTCGGCGATGTATGAGCGCAAAGCCATGTATCGAGAAGTCGATGCACAACGCGAATGCCTCTATGCCCGTGAGTAGGGTAGAGTAGTCGCCGTTGGGTGGGAACGAACCCTTCGCCTGCTCGGTAGAGCCGTCGGCATTGGCGAGCAGCATGTCCGGAATGACAATCTCTGCCCCCGTTTCCTCGATGCGAGTCACGGCATGTTGCAGCAAGTCGGCAGATATGTAGTCGTCCTGCGACATATAGAATATGTAGTCGCCCTCCGCCTCCGCGCTCATAATGTCTATGTTGCGAGCCGTGTTTCCCTTGCCGTCGTTCGTCTTCGTCATTATCTTTATGCGCTTGTCGGCAGCAGCCAGTTGTTTCAGCACGCTCAGACTGTCATCGGTAGAGCCGTCATCGAGCGCAACGAGCTGCCAGTCGGCATAGGTCTGCGCCATCACCGAGCCAATAGATCGCTGCAAGTACAGGCTGCCGTTGTAGACGGGCATTAGTATCGTGACTTTAATCATTCTGTGTTATTGTTATGTTCTCTGCAAAATTACAAATTTATTGTCTGCTCAGTGTGTTAATTTAAGGTTTTTCTTTGCTCTTTTTCCGCAAATTGTTTTTACCTTTGCAGCGATACATAATGATAAATAGGAACGTAATGTCACATATTGATATATTTGAAGCGACGAGTTGCAAACCCGAATACGTTGCAGCAGTCAATCGGTTGCTGCTGCAGCTATGCTCTTCGCCCCGCGAGATGAGTGCCGAACAGTTGCAGAATTTGGTTAAAGAGCCCAACAGTCGGTTGTTGCTGCTCACGGTAGATGGCGAGGTGATGGGTATGTGTACCGTTGGTTTCTACACTTCGCCTACGGGTCGCAAGGCGTGGATAGAGGATGTAGTGGTGGATGCGCAGTGTCGTGGGCTGCATCTTGGCGAACGACTCGTGGCTTCCGCTGTCAGCTTCGCCGAGCGCGAGGGCTTCAACACGCTCATGCTCACCTCGCGACCATCGCGCGTGGCTGCTAACAGACTCTATCAGAAGGTGGGGTTCGAACGCAAGGAGACAAACGTGTATTTAAAAGTAAAAAAGTAAAAAGGTAAAAAGATAAAAAATACTATGAAACTTGATAACAACACGGGATTGGTGCTTGAAGGCGGCGGAATGCGCGGCGTCTTCACGTGCGGTGTGCTTGATGCGTTTATGAAGCACAACATGTATTTCAACTATGTGGTGGCGGTGTCGGCAGGAGCGGGCAACGGCATGTCGTACATGAGTAGGCAGCCGGGACGTGCACGCGTTACGAACATCGACTACATGGACAAGTTCCACTTCATCGGACTACGCTATCTGCTCACGCAGGGCTGCATCTTCGATGCCGAACTGCTCTACGACAAGGTGCCGAACGAGTATGTGCCGTTCGATTACGACGCTTATTTCAACAATCCGGCTACGTTCGAGATGGTCACAACCAACTGTCTCACGGGTCGTCCGATGTATCTCACCGAACGCCACGATCGCCAACGCGCACTCGACGTTGTGCGTGCTTCGGCTTCGCTGCCTTATGTCTGCAAGATAACGAACGTGGACGGCATACCGATGCTCGATGGTGGCATCGTCGACTCGATACCAGTGGAGCGTGCAATGGCTACCGGTCATGCGCAGAACGTGCTCGTGCTGACGCGCAACCGCGGCTATCGCAAATCGGGGCACGACATAAAGATTCCGCATTTCATATACAAGAAGTATCCGCGCCTGCGCGTGGCGCTCAGCCATCGTATGCGCGTCTACAACGAGCAGCTCGCGTTGGTGGAGCGTCTGGAGGACGAGGGCAAGGTGGTGTGCATTCGCCCCGAACGCCCAATGGAGGTAGACCGCATGGAGAAGGATGTAGCCAAGTTGCAGCGGCTATACGAGGAAGGCTTCGCCCTCGGTGAGCGCTTCTGCCTGCAGCACTCTGGAGAAAAATAAAGGGAGACAAGTGCACCCCCTGAATCAACAAAAAAGTGCAGGCAAGAATGCCCGCACCTTATATATTTATTCTGCAAAGAGTATGGCACAACCATACTCTTTGTTTTGTTACTTGCTGAGTTCCTTCAGCACCTTCTCAAGCTCTGTCCAATGCTCTTCGGTCATATCGTTAGGTGTGAAGATGCTGATACCGTCTGCACCTGCAGCCATCGACGACTGCACAGCCTCCGCGATTTCTGATGGCAGCAGACCTGAGTTCTCCGGGTCTACAACCTTGTCTTTGTGGCGCCAGTCGTGGCAGATGAAGATACCACTATATAATAAGGTGTTCTTGCCCTTCATGGCTTCCACCTCTTCCTTCGTCACCTTGCCGACCCAAGCTGCTGGCTCCATGTAGAAGTCGTTGTAGTTCATAGGGAACACAGCATCGAGCTTCCAGTTGTTCCACTGCTGGCGCACCATCCACTCGGCATAGCTCTTCGGACCGGGGAACACGTCGGCACTGAGCTTCTTCTGCTTGGCGTGTACGGCATCAGAGATGGCATTTACGAGGTCGGTGACAGCATCGCAGCGAAACTGTGCCCACTCCTTAATCTTCGACGGGTCGGTCACCTTTGTGATGTCGATGCCGCTCTGCTGCTTGAACGCAGCCACGCAGTCGTCGCAGTAGCAGTAGTCAGCCTTGGCGTACTCACCGTTCATCGTAAGTCCATACTTGTCCCACAAACCACGCGCCAGAATAACGTCGGCGTAGCGGATATAGTCGAGCTGCACGTAGTCGACCTCAGGTATGGAAGCAATCTCCTCGAACTTCTCAACGAGGAACTTGCGCACCTCCTTGTTGCGTGGGTCGAGCGTGGTATAGTAGGGCACGTATGCCGGCTTGTCAGATGCCGACTCGCCGAGACGGTTCACCGTGTACCAGCTCTTGGGCTTTCCGCCCTGCACCATTGTGGGCACCCAAGCATGATACTCCAATCCCACCTTCTTTGCCACCTTTGCAGCCACGGCAATCTTCTCCACGTCCATGCCAGCATTAATGCACACACCAGTTACGCCGTGCTTCTTCCAAGCCTTGAAATCGGCAGTGAGCGACTTTTCTGTAGTGTTCTCGCCCCATCCCGACCATGCGAATACTGGGGTTTTTGCACCTTTTGCGTTTGCGCACATTGTAGTGAGCGCAAGCGCAAGAGTCATTAAGATTTTCTTCATGTGTTTTTGTTTTATATTATTAGTTTAAAAAGTACTATTATGTAGCTTAATTTGCATAATAAGCACAAAGTTAGTGCTTTTTAGTGTATTATTCGTATTTTATTTAAAGAAAACATAAGTTAGTTTAAAAAGTTTCATTTTCTTTATAAAAAAAGTTTCATTCTCAAGAAAAAAGTTTAAATTTGTATCAAGAATGTAATGTAAAGTTGATATATTGGGATAATATGAAAAACAAATAGAGAGGATTTCTTTATAATAATCTATACCCGTTGGCGGAATTAATTTAAGTTGATAAATATGATTAAAAAGTTGTACATATCGCTGATTTTTAGTAACTTAG